>Ga0074199_1000413_pt1 | contig 70971 bp, 62 predicted proteins | sample EPASupsiteSAE347_FD_64528 | JGI IMG/M metagenome (GOLD analysis project Ga0074199, IMG submission 64528) | Bioremediated contaminated groundwater from EPA Superfund site, New Mexico - Sample SAE3-47 | ecosystem: Environmental > Aquatic > Deep subsurface > Groundwater > Contaminated ... | reverse complement strand
GCACATCGACTCGTGCCGAAGTATCGAAGCATGTCCCGAGCGGATGTTCGTCGATACTTCGTCACGAGTCGATGTGCTTCGATACCTCAGCACGAACGGAAGTGCTTCGATACCTCTCAAGAAACAGCTTTTCAAGGCCTGGAAAATCAATGACTTACGTTATCTCTATCAGCCACCGAAAAGACGCCAAACAGCTCCGATGGACTACCCGCTGTTTCTTACCGAACACCTTGCCCCGCCAACGAGCGGGGCTTACTTCGCTCAGCACGAACGGAAGTGCTTCGATACCTCGGCATGAGCGGAAATGTGCTGAGGTATCGAAGCATGGTCGAAACGATGATCAAGGCCAGCACGCGGGAATGATGGAGCGGTACGGGACAATTTTCACAGGAAAAGTGTAAACTATTTTTGGGCTGTTATGAAGGATGCCAACAATTCCAATAGCCCCGTACTGCCACCAGCATTAACCGCATCAAGTTGGATGAGGCTTTTACGACAGCGGGACAATCATTCCTTCAACTCCAAGGGAGGCCGCCCCTACGCCTGGAACTTCGTTCGTCGTGACGAGAGGCCGAAACAGTCTTCATTTCCATGTCCAACCGCACTGAGGACACGCATCCGTATCACAGGGAATGATCGTACCACACCGAAAACATTGTCAGCGCGCATAAGCCTTGTGTTAGCTCTCTCATGTGGGGCAGGCTTTCCAGCCTGCCACCCGCAGCCGGCATTCAGAAATGGCAGGCTGGAAAGCCTGCCCCACATGAGAAAAACCAACCCTTATGCACGCCAACAAAAAAGCCGGGCCGCCATTACGTGGCAGCCCGGCTTTCTTATACAGCTTGTTCCCGCGGAGTACCGCGTGGATTTACATTCGCTTACCAGGGATTACTAGAGGCGAACAGCAAACAATCTCAGCTTGCTTTTCGCGTCTTCCTGGAAAATGAGCCTTGCGGTTCCTGCTCCGGAGGCATCTACGGGCCACTGAATTCCTTCGATTGGAATCTGAGCCGAGGATACTCCGTTCATATCGCTTATAAGCTGGACAGCCTCGCCAAACGCTGAGTCCAGATCGTCCTTCTTCAACTGAGGATTCAGGTAGCCGAGAATCCCGTTGATCAGGTCGAAATCCGAGCGTGCATCGCCGGGGCTCGCAAGCACTGCCTCGAGCTTCTGTACGCGACGCTCGCAGTTGGTGGCGGTGCCGGCCTTCTCGACAAACGTCGTGCTCGGCAGAACCACATGGGCGAAGTTAACGGCATCACTCTTGCCCGTATCTTCGAGGATCAGCAGCTCGAGCTTTGCAAGAGCAGCCTCTACCTTCGCCTTGTCCAACCCCAGGTCGAACGGGTTCACGCCAACCAGATAGAGGGCCTTGATATCGCCCTTCTCAACCGCGGCGATCATGTCAGGCCAGCTCAAGCCCGCTTTTTCAGCCGAGTCGACGCCCCACAGATTCTTCACAACCTTGCGGCTGGCAGCGGCGGTGGCGGGACGATATCCAGGCAGGTATTTGGCCAGTGCGCCAAAGTCCGCGGCACCCTGGGCGTTCCCGGAAGCTCCCAGCACATTGGCTCCACCACCGACTACGCCGATCGATCCCATGAGAACCTGCAGCGCGCCACAGAGCCGGTAGAAGCTTTCATTGGTCGGAGAGGTCTTCGTGTCGATTCCATAGATCAGGCATGCGGGTTTTTTACTGGCGTAGAGGCGGGCGGCTTCAGCGATCTGATCTTCCGCAACACCCGTCTTTTCGGCGAGGTCAGCCATGTTGATCTTTTCAAGGCTCTTCGAAAGCTTCGGCAGGTCCTGCGCGAACTTTTCGATGAATTCCTTGTCGAAGAGCTCCTCGGCAACGATGACTTTCATCAGGCCGAGAACCAGAGCGTCTTCAGAGCCGCTCTTGATGGGCAGGTGAATGCTGGCCGTTTTCGTCAAAGCGATCTTATCAGGATAAGCGACAATCAGCTCGCCGCCTTCCCGTTGCGCTTTTCTTGCGCGAAGAGCCGCAATGGCCTGCTTTTCAAGGGTATTGGAGCCCAGCACGAGGACCGTACCCGCCTTGGCGATATCGTCAAGGGTATTTGTCATCGCGCCGAAGCCGATGCTGTTGGAAAGACCCTCGTAGGCAGCCTGCTGCCACGGACCCGCAACGTTGTCGATATTGTTGGTAGCCAGAGCGCCTCTCGCGAGCTTCTGGGCCATGTAGTACTCTTCGTTGGTCAACATCCCGCCGCAGATAACGCCGATGGCGCCGCCGCCGGCGGTGTCGCGAACCTTCTCGAGAGCCGACGCAGCGGTCTTGAGCGCCTCATCCACGGTACAGTCGGCGAGCTCGCCTTTTTCGTTCTTCATGGAGGCCGAAGCCAGCCGGTCAGGCGTGTTGATGAAATCGAAGCTGAAGCGCCCCATCTTACAGAGAGCGCCGCTGCTTGCGGGCGAGGTGAAATCACCGAGCACGCGAACTACCTTGTTCTGGTATGAATCATATTCAGCCCGGCAGCCGGACGGACACTGCAGACAGACAGTCGAGGACTTTCTAAGCTGCCAGGAGCGAACCGTACCGCGCCCCGCCCTGTAGCCGATGGCGTCGACGGGGCAGAAGTCGGCGCAATGACCGCACATTTCACAGCCGGCGTCGATCAGGGTCTGATCGAAGGCGGTCGAAATCCTCTGGTAGAAGCCTCTGCCTACCTTGGTCCAGATGTCAGCGCCTTCGATATCATGGCATGCGCGGATACATCGGCGGCACAGGATACACTTGTTCATGTCGATATGCAGATTGGGATTCGGGTCGGAATCGATCGGATGGCTCGCCCGCGCACCCTCGTATGCCTTCCCCTTGGAGCCATAGCGATACGCCATGTCCTGGAGCTCGCATTCGCCGGTTGCCTGGCAGGTCATACAATCATTGGGATGGTTCGACAGGAGCAGATCCATGATCGTTTTGCGCGAATCCAGCACCTTCTCGGAGTCCGTTTCAATTATCATCCCTTGCCGTACAGGGTATACGCACGCGGCTACCTGAGTCGACCATCCGCCGCGCTGTTCTTCCACAACACAGATCCGGCAGGCCTCTTCCAACGGTAGATAGGGATGATAGCACAGTGTCGGGATGTACACTCCTGCTTGCTTCGCAGCTTCAAGAATGGTAGACCCCTTTTCCACTTCCACTTCCTGGCCATTGATTTTCAGTGTAACTTTCGCCATAGCAAGTTTTCCCTTTGACTATTTTCATCGTAGCTTTTAGATCTTCGAGCCCGTTTGTCCTCGTCTCAGCCCCTACTTCTTGCCTTTTCGCAGCCTCGCCCTCACGGCCTTCTTTCTTTGAATCTCGACGAGCGCACTGCATACCCCCGAGGAGCACTCCTGGCCTTGCACATGCGCCTTGAACTCGTCTCCAAAGTACGTCAGGGCACTCAGCACGGGGCGGCTACTGCTCGCCGCGAATTCACAATGGGGGGTCACCTTCATCGATTCGCACAGAACTTTAAGTTGTTCTATATCTCCATCGGTACCCTGACCGCTCACAATGTGGTCGATACTCTCCTGCATGCGCTTGATGCCGATCCGGCACGGTACGCACTTCCCGCAGGACAGTCCTTCTTCGAAATCCAGGAAGTATTTAGCCGCCTGCACCATGCATACGCGATCATCGATACCGGCAAGAAGTCCCGTGTCCTTCTCGTAGTAGACGTCCGCGCGGTACGAGCGATCCGGGTTGATCGACAGAAAGGGGAACAGCACTCGCCCGTTGACGAGCGTCTCGCTGACAATCTCGGGCACATCGGCCGGATGCACGCTCAGATAGAAAAATCCCTTCTGGGGAAAGCCAATAAAGGGACCTTTTTTGCAACTGCCTGCACATCCTACCTTGGCATCCCCAACGGTCATGCCGAGCTTCTGCCGTTCGATCTCATCCTTCAAGGCCTGCCGCACTGCATTAGCTTCGCAATTACAGCCGGGCTTCGGAGCGCAAACCGTTATGCACGCCACTTTGGAATCCGGATCACAAAAACCTTTCGCCTTTTTTTCCATTTCGACTTCCCCCGGAGCGTCGCCTACCGGCTCGGATACTTTCCTGGCTAACAGATTCCAGGGCTTTGCCGCAATCTCTCGAGTCCGTTGCTTCAACAATCCTATCATGGCTGTTATTCGCTTTCTTTCTGAGCTTGCATCCCCGGGCATTCCACGTTTGCGTGAACATGCCCGGCGATGATTTTCGAATCTCGTCCGGTACCAAACCGGTCAAGAGCTCCTATCCACCGTTATGGCAAACTCCTGGCCGCAGCTTCTGTCAAGGCTACAAACTGATCCGGAAACAACCCCAGATAGACCATCAGAATCATCAGTCCGATGCTCATGGCCTTGGTCCACCCGTCGAGGCGGATTGCGGGGTATGGGCGCACGGGCTCTAAAAGGTAAGCCGCTTTGATAACTATCAAGTAGTAATAGAGCGATATAGTCGCGTTGATCATACCGATGACGACCAACGTGAGGTAACCTTTTTCCAACGCCGCCGCAAACACCAGGAATTTCCCGGTGAAGCCAACCGTCGGCGGGATGCCCGCGAGGCCGAAAAGCCCCAGCATCAGCGTCAGGGCAAGAAGGGGAGACCGTTTATGCAGCCCGGCCAGCTCCTTGATTTGCAGGTTATGCCCATCGTCAGCTATCTTCATGATCACCATGAAGACGGCAAAGTTCATCACGAGGTAGGCAATAGCGTAGTAAATCGCCGTTGAATAGCCCCGGGACGACATGCTGAGAATTCCAACCATCATATAGCCGGCGTGAGCAATACTGGAATACGCCAACAATCTCTTGAGGTCCTTCTGGATAATTGCCACCAGGTTACCGAAGGACATCGAGAGAACGGAGAGTGCCACAAGAACATTGACAAATACCGGGCTTCCTCCTCCGGTGAATCCTACAAACCGGATCACCAGGGCGGCCGCCGCCATTTTAGATGCCGTCGCAATGTACGCCGTCACCTGATTGGCTGAGCCCTGATAAACATCAGGCGCCCACATATGGAACGGAAACAGGGCCTGCTTGAAGAAGAACCCCGACAGAGCCAGGATTATTCCAATTATGGCCGCGGGCTCCTTGATCACTCCGGGCATAACCTTCATCATCTCGACAATGTACGTCGTATGCGTAACACCGAAAATGTAGCTGATGCCGAACAGCATGAAAGCCGACGCGGTAACGCCGATCATGAAGTACTTGACGCCCGTCTCAGCAAACATCTCGGTGTTCCTGCGCATCGGCACCATCAGATACAGCGAGTAGGATGAAAGCTCGATACTCACGTAAATCGTGAGGAGCTCCACCGAGCTCACCAGCATCATCATGCCCAGTGTGCATATGGCGACGAGGAAGTAAAATTCCGCATGCTGACGCTCGTCGATTCCTTTCAGCTCACTGCAGCAGAAAATGACCAGGAACGTGCCCGCGGCCAGAAGAACTTTAAAAACCTGGCTGAACAGATCTACCCGGTAGGCATCGAAGAACAGCATGCCTTCCTGGCAGGCAAAGATTAAAGTCACAACCAAACCCAGGGCGGACATTACTATCGCATACCCGTAAAGCTTCCTGGGCTCGGATTTGATGCGTAGTGACAGACAAAAGAACACCAACGCCATCAACACATAATACAATTCGGGAGTAAAAAGGACCCATTTCATCATCGCCACTTCTTCCCCTCAATCAGGCCTATAAGCCGGCTACGAATGGCACAACCGCACTTTGAATCACATCCAGTATAATCCTCGGGAAAAACCCGAAGAAGATGATGATTCCCACCAAGATGATTCGTGGCGTCGCCATAAAGAGAGTAACGTCGGGGATATGAGCCCACCGCTCGTTTCTCTCACCGTAAAATGTTTTCTGAACGACTCTCAACATAAACAGAGCGCTCACCACAAGCCCCAACACCGCGAAGATACCACGAACCGGGAAGGTCTTCACCGCCGACACGAAGACCATCAGCTCCGCCCAGAAGCTCGCCATGCACGGAACGCCGATACCCGCGAAGGCTGCTACTATAAAGAAGGCCGAGGCAATGGGCATCGTATTGGAAAGCCCGCCCAGATCCGGAATCATCTTGGTGTGTGTTCTGTCGTATATGTAGCCGACCGACGAGAAGAAAAGGGCCGTCATCACGCCGTGCGCAAACATCTGGAAGACCGCGCCGTTGATTCCGTTCACGGTCATCGTCGAGAGCCCCAGGCCCACCATACCCATGTGGGAGACGCTGGAATACCCGATGACGTACTTGAGATCGGTCTGTGCCAGGCCTACGAAAGCTCCGTAAACGATTCCGACGGTCGCCAGAAGCGCTACGAAATCGCTCCAGTAGGCAAGCCCCTCGGGACACAGGGTCATTGCGAGCCTCAGAATTCCGTAGGCGCCCAGCTTCATCAAAACCCCGGCGTGAATCATGCTGACTGCCGTTGGAGCCGCAACGTGGCCTACCGGAGACCATGTATGGAACGGCCAGACAGCGGCCAGAATTCCAAAGCCGAGGTAGAGCATGACAAAAGCGACCTTCTGGACCAGCGGGCTGAAGCCTATTCTCTGCAGCTCGAAGATATCGAAGGTATGCGCGCCGCCCTGCACCCAGAGATACAGGATGCCGGGAAGAATCAGAGCGCTACCCGCGAGCAGGTACAGAGTGAGCTTCATGGCGCCGTATTCCTTCCGCGTGCCGCCCCAGATAGCGATCAGGGGGTACATGGGGAAGAGGGACACGTCGTACCATACGAAGATCCAGAAGAGGTCCATGGAGAGAAACACCCCATAGACGCCTGCTACCAGCAGGAACATGAGAGCGAAGAATTCCTTCACCCGCAGCTCCAGATCCCACATCGTCAAAACACCCGTGAAGAGTACCACGGCCGTCAGCAGAAGCATGGGAAGGTTGATACCATCTACAGCCATGAACCAGTAAATACCCAGGCTCTTGACCCAGAGGATGCGTTCCACGAATTGGAGCCCGCCTTTTTGCACGTCATAGGCGTGATAGAGCCACAAGCACAGCACAAGCCCTACAGCCGAGAAAAAGAGGCTCACCTGTTTCACCAGTTTTGGGCGGTCATCCGGTATGAACATGATGACCAGCAAGCAGACAATCGTTGACATCAAGATTGTTGTCAAGATGGGAAAGTGTGCCATTTCCATTGAAATCATAAGCTAGCCCGTCCGCTACATGAAAGTGGTTAAATCCCTAGTTACCCCTCTACGTTTAAATCAACATCCCGTCGGATCAAACCAGGAAGTAGATAACGACAAGGCCCACCGCCCCGATCATGATGAGGAGGTTGTACTGGAGCATACCAGACTGCAGGAAGCTGAAGAGACGGCCACTACCGATGGTGAACTTGCATATTCCGTCGATACCGCCATCGATTATTCGCCTGTCGTTCCTCGTGAAGGTACTGGTCAGACCGCAGTAGACCGCAGTGTCCAGCGCCTTGCGCAGGAACGCATCCATGTACCAGCGCTGAGCGAAAAGCTCCGAGATCTTTGGGAACTTCGCGAGAAAGCCTTCCTGAGCAGCGCCCTTTTTGCCGAACTCGAACCAGGAGAAGAGGATACCACCGACTGCGCAGCTAACCGCCAGGATGAGCAGCACAAGGTGTCCGCCTCCGTGCCCACCTTCGTGAGCCGCCGCCGCGGCCGCATCGTGCGCTGCCGCGCCGTGGACCGCCGCGGCATGATGAACTTCGGCGGCCTGACCGCTCATGATGAAGTGCTCGAAAGGAGCCTCGAAGAACCCAAGAACCAGCGTCAGGCCGGCCAAAAGCATTACGGGCACGGCCATGCACCAGAAAATGTAGCCGTGATGCTCACCGCCATGCTCCTCGTGACCATGTCCATGACCTTCTTCGTGATGCGCGTCATGCTTCTCGATCCCTCCCTTGGGGAAAAGGATGAAGAAGATAAGGCGAAAACTGTAGTACGCCGTCATCAGGGCTCCAACAAGGCCCGCAATGAGAAAGATCTTATTGGGGTAATTGCCGAGAACTCCGAGAATAGCTTCCTTGCTGAAAAAGCCCGAGAAGGGGAAGATGCCCGACAGAGCCAGGGCTCCAACCGTCATACAGACCATGGGGATCGTGAGCGTTCTCCCGCCCTTCTTACCGATCACCCTCATATCGTTTGTATGATACTCGTGAATGAAGATACCCGAACAGAGGAAGAGCAGAGCCTTGAAGCCCGCATGTGTCGTAAGGTGAAATACACCGGCGTAATACCCTCCGGCCGCAAGGCCCATCACCATGAAACCGAGCTGGCTGACCGTCGAATAAGCCCATACCTGCTTCAAGTCGTAGGTGACCATGGCCATTGTCGATGCGAGCAGCATGGTGATCGTGCCGATGGTAAGAGCCATGGACATGGCATCGGGGGAGGCGGCAAAAAAGGGAAATATACGGCTGAACATGTAGACGCCAGCCGCAACCATCGTAGCCGAGTGAAGCAGGGCGCTGACGGGGGTCGGACCTTCCATTGCGTCCGGCAGCCATGTCAACAACGGAAACTGCGCACTCTTGCCGATCACGCCGCCGAAGATGAGAACCGCGGAAAGAGTGATCAGGTATCCCGGTAGTGCGTGGGTTTGGGCGGCATGATGGATATCGAGGATTCCAAGGTTGCCGAAACCGAGAAACAAAATGATCAGACCAAGGAAGAAGCCAAGGTCGCCGAACCTCGTCATGACGAAGGCTTTTTTACCCGCCTGCGAAGCGCTCTGCTTTTCGAAGTAGAAGCCGATCAACAGGTAGGAGGCCAGACCGACGAGCTCCCAGAAGATGAACAACTGGAGCATGTTGGGGGCAATGACCATGTTCATCATCGCCCAGGCAAACAAGGATTGAAATGCGTAGTATCTGCTGAAGCCCGGATCACCCGCCATGTAGCCCAGCGAATAGATCTGCACCAGGCTCGCTATGGTCGCAACGATCATGAGCATCAGAAGACTCAAGGGATCGAACAGGTACCCGTAAGCCACAACCATGTCGTCGGCAATGAGCCAGGTCGTCGTGTACTGTACCGGCGCTCCGGCCGCATGCAGGGTGATGAACAGGTACAGTGCGCAGGTGAACGACGTGAGCACCGCCGACAGGGATATCGTTGCCGACAGGCGCTGGTTATGGCGCGTAAAGATCAGTATGATGGCCATGGACAGAAATGGCAAGCTCATGCCAAGGGCCGCTGCTAGCAAAACCGGATCTTTGAAAAGCGACATCATAAACTTCTATCCCCTCAATTGCTGTGCACGCTCCACATTGATCGAACGCATCGTGCGGAACAGGGCAAGAATAATGCTCAGACCAATGGCCGCTTCAGCAGCGGCCAACCCCATCACGAACAGCGTAACGATCTGTCCCACAGCCGGTTCCGGCGCCAGAAAACGGTTGAACGCCATGAAGTTAATGTTGGCTCCATTCAGCATCAGCTCTACCGAAATCAACATACCGATGAGATTTCGGCGTTGAAGAACCCCAAGCAAGCCCAGGCTGAACAGTACAGCCGCAATGACCAGGTATGTGCCCAGTGTGTTCACGAGGTCAACCTCCGACTATATCCAGCAGTTAAGATCGCTCCAATGATGGCCACCAACAGAACCAGCGAGATGACCTCGAACACCATGTCGTAGCGTGTCAACAACAGATGCCCGATGGTATCTATGCTCCAGTCGGTAGAACGCTCAACGGCAGGCACCCACTTGGTCTTCAGGGCCATCATGATCATAGCCACCATGAAGATCGCGCTGGCCAGCACAGCCATCGCCACCTTGGGAACCTTGCGTTTAGGCACCTCCAGGTGCAAAGGCCTGGAGAGCATGATCGCAAACACGATGGCAATGCAGATCGCCCCAACGTAAATCAGCAACTGCATCATCGCGATGAAAAAGCTCCCGAGGTAAAGGTAGATGCCGGCCACCCCGGCGAGCCCCATAGCCAGCCCTAAAACGTTGTAGAGGATGTTGCGCGGGAACACCGCAAGGGCAGCCCCACCAAGCGCAATACCGACCACGATCCAAAAGGCCATCTGTGCAATTGTCTCTGTACCCACAGAAAGGTTCATGATTGTTTTCCCTCCAGCCTGGCCATCAAATCAAGCACCCCATCCCACCTCGAGCTCCACTCCAGTTGGTACTCGTTTGAATATTGCAGCGTTTGGGTTGGACAGCATTCCACACACAGCCCGCAAAGACTACACCGCGTATAGTCGACGAAATAATGGGTTGCCACCTTCGGGCTCATGGCGTGCTGCTTCAAGCCCTGCACTTTGATGATTCCGGCCGGGCAGGTCCGCTGACATGTGCCGCAGGCTATGCATCGATGTGTACCGGTTTCCGGAAATCTCTTAAACTCTATATGACCCCTGTACGCAGCGGTCATGGGAATGTGCTTGCGTGGATACTGCACCGTAACAACCGGCTTTGTAATCCGCCGGATCGTTACGCGCATACCTTCCACCAAACTCCAGCCACCTTCTATGATCTCTTTCCAGTAGCTCATACGTCCTCTTTCAGCTTGTTTCGCTTATATAAATTTTAAAACCACAGCCGTGACCAACAGATTTGCCAGACTCAACGGGATCATTACCTTCCAGGAGAAGTTCATGAGCTGGTCGAAGCGGAGCCGAGGGAATGTCCACCGAACCCACATGATCACGAAGATGAGCACATATGTCTTCATCAGGAACCACACGATACCCGGTATATGGAGGTCGAATCCGAAGGGACCCTGCCACCCGCCGAAGAAAAGGCTCGTAGCCACAGCGCTCACGATGAACATGTTTGTATACTCAGCGAGGAAAAACAGACCGAACCGCATGCCGCTGTATTCAGTGTGGAAGCCGGCAACCAGCTCCGATTCCGCTTCCGGAATATCGAAGGGTGCCCGGTTCGTTTCAGCCGTCGCACAAATCAGGAAGATGAGTCCTGCCACCGGCTGCAGAAAGATGAACCACAATTTATCCTGCGCCTGCACGATTTCCGCGAAGCGCATGGAATGCACCATCAATACGACACTCATAACCGACAGAAGAAGTGGAATTTCGTAGGCTACGTTTTGGGCCACCGACCGGACGGCACCGAGGAGTGCGTACTTGTTATTCGAAGCCCAGCCACCCGCGAGGATCGCCAGAACGGTAAAGGTAGAAAAGGCAAAGATCAGCAGCACCCCGGCGTTCATATCCCGAAGTATAAGCTGCGGAGAAAAGGGGAGAACGAGAAAACCGACCAGCACAGGCATGAATACAAATACCGGCGCAATGATGAAAAGCTTCCAATCCGCCGTCGCTGGAGTGATGAGCTCCTTGCCCACCAGCTTGATTCCATCGGCGATGGTTTGAAGCAGACCAAAAGGGCCAACTTCCTTGGGACCCGGCCGCAGTTGAATGTGCCCGGCGACTTTTCTCTCCAGCCAAACCAAAAACAAAGCATTCAACTGGGAAAAAGCGAGAACCACCACCAGGCCCACAACCAGCCGAACCCAATCTGAACCCATTTCATGTCCCATATTTCCACTCCTTCGGCTGTGTACGGAAGCCGAAGACCGCGCTCGACGCTGCCGGCCCCGGCCCCCTTCTTCCGATCAGACTATCGGTCGATTTCCGGAATTACGACGTCGATGCTACCCAGAATGGAAATGGCATCGGCGACAAGGGTACCCTTCAGCACGTCTGTGAGCACATGCAGGTTTCCGAAGCTCGGCACTCGGATATGACAACGGTATGGAAAGGCGCTCCCGTCGCTGACCAGATAGTAGCCTGTCTGGCCGCGCGCGCTTTCAACGGCGAAGTAGACTTCCCCCTTGGGCGGGCGGACCTTGAAGGCCGCCGACTCATTGTGGTAGTCCCCTTTTGGCATCTGATCCAGTGCCTGCTCGATGATCCGGCAGCTCTGCACCATTTCCTCGAGGCGAACGTTATAGCGATCCAGCGCATCCCCCTTGGAGCCGACGGGAACGTTGAAATCGAAGCGATCGTAGATCTCGTAGGGCTCGGCTTTGCGCACGTCGTACTCGATGCCCGTTGCGCGCAGATTCGGACCGGTTACCCCGAACTGCCTTGCCTGCTCCTGCGTGACCACGCCGACACCGCGGGTACGGTGGATAAAGATGATATTCTTGGTGACCAGGTTGTGATAGTCGGGAAACCTGCTCAACAAGCGCTTAACGAAGGCCCTCGTCCTGTCCACGAAGTCCGTGCCCACGTCCTTGCAGACCCCGCCGAAGCGGCAATAGGAATAGGTGAGGCGCGAGCCGCTCACGCTGTCCAGAATGTCCAGGATCTGTTCACGATCATCGAAGGCGTAAAGGAAGGGAGTGAATCCGCCGAGGTCCATCACATAGGTGCCGAACCAGAGCAGATGGCTGGAAATGCGGTTCATTTCGGCGCAGATCGTACGGATGTATTTGGCTCTCTCCGGGACTTCGATGCCTGAGAGCTTCTCGACCGCAAGGGCGAACCCATGGTTGAAGAGCATCCCGGAAAGGTAATCCATTCGGCTGCTGTTGGGCATGAACTGCTTGTATGTCCGGTTCTCGCCCATCTTCTCGTGGCCACGATGGCCGTATCCAATGATCGGATCCGCTTTGATGATGAACTCACCGTCCAGATCCAGCAAAACCCTGAGCACGCCGTGAGTACTCGGATGTTGAGGTCCGAGATTCAGGCTATAAATCTGATCGACTACCGGTTCTCTCAATTGTTCAGCCATAGATCTCTTCCCGTTTCACGTAAGCGTGGACTTTGCCAAAGGTCTTCTTCAACGGGTAATAGTCCGCGTCCTCAGGCAGCAGCAATCTTCTGAGGTCGGTATTACCGGTGAAGGGATTCCCGAAGAATTCGTGAATCTCGCGCTCCTGCCACTCGGCGGTGGCGAAGATATCACTGACCGTCGGGGCCGGCTGATCATGACCGCACAGCGCCCTGAAGCTTACGCGCGACTTGGGCTCATGGGCGTTCATGTGGTACACCAGCTCGACAGTGTCCTGGAAATCGAGGACCGTCACCGATTCCAGATAGAATCCGCCATCCTTGAACGCAGCCGCCACGTCCCGCACCTTGTCGAGGGGCACCTGCGCGCTGAATGCCACGCCGGCCTTGTAAGCCTCGTCCATGCGAATCGCGTCTTCTGCGAGCATTTCCCGGAGCTTCTGCAGAATGTCGTCTTTCTTCGCCATGACTAGCTATTTCCTCCCTTACGATGGAAGCGCCGCAAGATATTCCGATCTTCTCCTTTGGTTATCTTGTCTTCCAAAGCCAAAAACCCTTGAATCAACCCTTCCGGACGAGGAGGACATCCGGGAACGAATATATCCACGGGGACAAGGAGGTGTGCGCCGGGTACAATGGCGTACTGGCCGTCGTATTCGAAAGGTCCCCCTGAAATCGCGCAGTTTCCCATGGCGATACACCATTTGGGATTCGGCATCTGGTCCCACAACATCTGGATAGCCGGGGCCATTTTCTTGGAAATGGTTCCCGCCACGATCATAAGGTCCGACTGGCGTGGCGAAGGACGGAAAACACCCGCTCCGAAACGATCCAAATCAAAACGCGAAGCTCCCGCGGCCATCATCTCTATAGCGCAGCATGCCAATCCGAAGGTCATGGGCCATAGCGAGTTGGCTCGTGCCAGGTTTAGAACGTCTTCCAGGAGCGCAAATTTTATAACCGGTTCTACTGGTTGTACTCTTTGGCTGTTGTCCACTCAAACACTCCTTTGCGCCACGCATACACGATAGCCAGAGACAAAATGCCCACAAAGATGACCACTTCCGCCAGATCCCGCACCGCATACTTACCGTAGGCCAAGGCCACGGGGAACAGGTAGAGCACGTCCACGTCAAACGCGAGAAAGATCAGGGCATAGATATAGTACGCAACGGTAAACTGAATCCATGCACTCCCGATGGTTTGCATACCGCTTTCATAGGTTTCCGTACGCTTCACGCCGGCGCTCTTCTTCACGACCAGTGAAGAAATGATGAGCGGCACCACCGCGAAAGCCACTCCTACCAAAAGGTAGAGCGCAACTGCCAAAAAATCGGTCATTAGCTCTTTAGGCAACATGCGATTCTCCGCTCATTTATTGGATGTATATGGCGCCGAACTTGCAGCTCTCTATACAGATGCCGCAACGCACACACACCTCGTCGTCAATGCAATGACATTCCTTCTTCTCTCCGATAATCGCTCCCTCGGGGCACTTTCTCCGGCATACGCCGCAGCCCTTGCACTTTTCGGTGTCGATCTCGAATACCAGAAGCGGCTTGCACACCTTGGCCGGGCACTTCTTGTCGATCACGTGCGCTTCATATTCGTGACGGAAGTAGCGCAGCGTGCTCAGAACCGGGTTCGGGGCGCTTTTGCCCAACCCGCAGAGAGCTGCTTCCTGAATGGTAACGCAGAGCTCTTCCAGCTTGTCGATGTCTTCCGGAGTCCCGTGGCCCTGGCAGATGCCCGAAACGATCTCGTGCATGCGCTTTACGCCGACGCGGCAGGGAACGCACTTACCGCAGGATTCTTCCGTGAGGAAGTTCAGGAAGTATCTGGCAACGTCCACCATGCAGGTCGCATCGTCCAGAACGATCATACCGCCCGATCCCATCATGGATCCGGCTTCCTTGAGCTTCTCGTAGTCAACGGGAAGATCTATCAGGCTTTCCGGTATACAGCCACCGGAAGGACCACCGGTTTGCACGGCCTTGAATTTCCTTCCATCCGGAATGCCGCCGCCGATGTCATATACGATCTTCTTGAGAGGAGTTCCCATGGCGACTTCAACCAGACCGCAGTTGTTGATCTTGCCGACCAGCGAGAAGATCTTCGTTCCCTTGCTGCGCTCGGTTCCGATCGATGCGTACCAGGCCCCGCCGTTATTGATGATCATGGGGACGTTGGCATAGGTTTCGACGTTGTTGAGGTTACTTGGGCGATTCCAGAGACCTTTATCGACGGTATGGATGTGCTTCCCGCGAGGCTCGCCCATCTTTCCTTCCAACGACGCCATGAGAGCCGTCGATTCACCGCAGATGAAGGCACCGGCGCCACGGTTTACAAAGATGTCGAAGTTGAAGCCCGTGCCGAGAATGTTCTCGCCAAGCAAGCCGAGCTGCCTTGCCTGCTCCAGCCCCCAATTGGTGTTCTGAACGGCAAGAGGATACTCGAACCGGCAGTAGATCCATCCCTCCGTTGCCGCGATGGCGTAGGCGGCAATGATCATGCCCTCGATAACCTGGTGGGGATTGCCTTCCATTACGGAACGGTCCATATAGGCCCCGGGGTCACCTTCGTCAGCGTTGCACATGACGTATTTTATGGTCCCGGGTGCTTTGCGGCAGGATTCCCATTTCACACCCGCCGGGAAGCCGCCGCCCCCTCGACCGCGCAGTCCGGAAAGCTTCACCTCGGCGATGACCTCTTCGGGCTTCATGCCGGTGAGGGCTTTCGCCATGGCCGAATAGCCGCCCCGGCTGATATAATCCTCGATGTCCGTAACGTAATTGAGCCCGGTATCGTGAAATACCAGGCGCTCCTGACCGGCAATGAAGGGGATATCCCGCTCGTGAATGACCCTGTTTCCCGTCTCGGGATTTATATAGAGAAGATCTTCAAGGATCTCTCCACCGAGCACGGACCGGTCAAAGATTTCCGCTACCCTTTCGACGGGCACTTTGGCGTAGAAAACGTTCTCGGGCTCAATTACCACGATGGGGCCTTGAGCACAAAAGCCGTTGCAGCCCGTGGGCTTCACCATGTACTCTTCGGTGAGCCCCTTGTCCTGCACCAGCTTTTGGAAAGCCTCCACAACCTCTTTGCCGCCCTGGGAATGGCATGCCGTTCCCGAGCACACGCGGATCCACTTTTTGAGATTCTGCCGCTTCGTGAACGCCTCTTGCCGTAATGCTTCCAGATCTTGAATGCTGTTAAGCCGATTCATGGCTTTTGCCTAGACCTCTTTTTTCTCTTTCATTTCCTTGGCGAGTTTGCTCACTTTATTGGGGGTAACCTCAGCGTAGGTCTTGCCGTCTATCAACACCACCGGGGCGGAAGCACAAGCACCCACGCAGTTCACCGTCTCCAATGTAATGGCAAGGTCCTCTGTCGTTTCCCCCGGTAGCAGACCCAGATCCTGAGCCAGCCGGTCGAGGAGACGAGGCGTTCCCTTAACATGGCATGCCGTTCCGGTGCACACATGCATAATGATGCGGCCCCGCGGTGTGAGACTGAAAACCTTGAAGAAGTTCGCTACGCTGTAGACCTGGTTGATGGGCATCCGCAGACGCTCGGACACCAGGTCCAGACTCTCCCTTGGCAGGTAGTGATAGCGGTGGTTGATATCCAGCATGATCTGCAATAGCGACGCATGCTTGGGCCCCCACTGATTGATAATTGCATCGACGTCTTGAAGGTTGAACTCCATTCAGTTCCTCCATCCACGCTTCCACGACTCTCGGAAGCCGGATTCTGTTGTACCTGGGATCTTTTTTGCTGCTCTCATCGCACAAAGTTTCACTTGCGTCAAGCGAAACGTTGTGCATTGTCAACGGTTTTTGCGCCTGGACCCCTGTTCAGGTAGACCGAAAATGTGGAGCCCTTACCCCTCTCACTCCTCACCTCGATCTTCCCTCCGTGAGCCCTGACGATTTTCTGAACGATGGCCAAACCTACTCCCGTGCCTTGCTGCTCACGAATTTCCTTCGCCTTGCTCCTGTAAAACTGATCGAAAATAAAAGGAATTTCCTTATCATCCACTCCAAGGCCCGTATCTTCCACCTCCACCACCACGCGATCCCCATCTTCCAAAGCCCTGATATACACTTCCCCCTGAGGCCGGTTGTATTTGATGGCGTTCGCGATCAAGTTGCTCAAAACTTCGCGGAATGTGTCGGGATCGACCTGCACCAGGGGCAGGTCCGAAGGGATGTTTGTGATAATTTTTACTTGCTTCTCCTGAGCGGCCAGCTCGAGGCCCGCGAGGGCGGCGTCCACGCACTGACTCATGGGCACCGACTGCAACCGGTGAACAATCTCACCGGCCTGGATACGGCTCAGATCCAGCCAGTCGTTGATCAGCTCGAGCAATCCGTTCAGGCGCTCCCGAATGCGCTCGAGCATCTCCTGCTGCATCCCGCTGCGCTCGCCTCCGATATCGCTCAGGAGAACTTCGATATATTGATAAATGGCCGCCAAGGGAGAACGCAACTGGTGCGTGACCATGGTAATGAAATTGCGCTCCATGGCCTCTTTTTCTTCCCGCAGAGCCCTCGATTCCTGATCCAGCCTCCGCTTTTCGAGCCCCCGGCGTACAACGATGATGAGCTCATCCGGAGTGAACGGCTTGGGCAGGTAATCGTAGGCACCTTCCTTCATAACGGCCACGGCGCTTTCGATGGTCGCGTAGCCGGTGATGATGATCGTCACTATATTGGGGTCGTAGTCGCGAATACGGCGGGCAACTTCCACTCCGTCCATCTCGGGCATCTTGAGATCGACAAGCACCAGATCGTGGCGCTCCCGCATGAGGATATCCAGACCCTCACGACCGCTGCCGGCCAAGGTGACTTCGATGCCCTCTCGCTTCAGGACACGCTGACAAGAAATCCGGGCGATTTCCTCGTCATCTATTACTAGTACCTTGGGAGGATCCACTTTCGGCCTCGAGGGAAGGGAAACTCTTTACGACAACCCAACTGGAATTGGAAGGTTCACGAATTCTCCGGAGAAGGCGTCTCGAGCTAGCTCGATTTCCGGATCATGGCCGCCAGTTTCTCCAGCAGCTCTTTGGGCTTGAGCGGCTTGTCCATATAGTCGTCCGGCTGAGGAACGTCCCCCATGTCTTCTTCGTCGCTGAAGGAGAAGCGAGAGCCGGTATCCTGACGGACACTCGAGATCATCAGGATCGGCGTGGTGCTGTAGTCCGCAAAGCCGGGATCCGTTCTGAGCGTACCGAGGAAGCTGAATCCTTCGAAGAGGGTTTCCATCATGACGTCAAGGAGAACCAGGTCCGGCTTGCTTTGCTTTACCACGCCCAGCCCCTGCTTCCCATCGCTCGCCGTAACCACCTCGTAGCCATCCGACTCGATAATCAATTTGGTCGTCTTCAAAAAATCCGGATCATCGTCAACAATTAGAATTTTTCCCTTGTTTCCCATGCACATACCTCCAGCGGTCTGAGGAGAAAACGTTCACAAGCCTAGAAGCTTTCGGTCAGTTAAAGCAGAATATTAGTAGCGGAATCAGGCTTGCATGTCAACCCCAATTCTAGTAATTTACTTCACAAAGTTGGTGAGGGAACGGGATGGATTCTCATATCGGGCGACAGGTATCCTATGTGGCTGAGCAAACTGACATGGTACAAACGAATCGGCGCTAAAACCAGTGTATTGACCAGTTTGCTGGTCATCGTCTTCCTCGGTGCCTATACCTATTTTTCCGTCCAGAACCAGCGCCGCCAGCTCACGGAGGAAGTCATCCGAAGCATGAATCTGCTGAGCGACACCATCAAGCTGAGCACCCGTGAGGACATGGTCCTCTATTCCCCTCAGCGGCTGCATCATCTAGTGGACACTCTCGGGGCTCAGCCTTCCATCGAGAAGATTCGCATTTTCAACTACTCCGGAGAAATCATCTATTCTTCGGACAAGTCGGAGATGAATCTGCAGGTGGACAAGAACGCCGAGCAGTGCTACGCCTGCCACGCTGCCGAGCAGCCCATGGAGCGGCTCGAAACCCCGGAGCGCGCGCGCATATTCCAGTCTCCGGCCGGGCATCGCGTGCTGGGGATGATCAACCCCATTTACAACGAGCCGGACTGCTTCAACGCAGCCTGCCATGTTCATTCTTCCGAACAGAAGGTCCTGGGGGTTCTGGATATCGATGTATCTCTGCGGCCCATGGATGAGCGCATCGGCGTGGCCGAAGCCAAGCTTCTTTCGCTCGGCCTGGCAATTCTCGTCTCCCTTGCCTTTATCATCAAGCTTCTCATGGACCGCTTCCTCAATCTACCCCTGCGCCGCCTCATCGAAGGCACGCACCGGGTGGCCCGGGGAGACCTCGACTCCCAGATTCCCATCGACTCGGACGATGAATTCGGAATCGTCGCCACCTCCTTCAACCAGATGACGGAAGATCTGAAGCACGCCAAGTCTTCGCTCACGGAATGGGGGAGCTGCCTCGAACAGATGGTAAACGAGCGCACCCAATGCCTGCAGGAAGCTCAACAGCAGCTCGTTCGCAGCGAAAAGCTGGCCTCTCTGGGAAAGCTCTCGGCAGGCATCGCCCATGAAATCAACAACCCCCTTACCGGCATCCTTACCTTCAGTCAGCTCCTCATGGACCAGTTCCCTCCCGAGAGCGGCGAATACCAGGATCTCAAGGTGATCGTTCAGGAAACCATCCGCTGCCGAAACATCGTGCGCGGACTTCTCGAGTTCGCCCGCCAAACCGCTCCCGAAAAGGGCTCCGTCGACGTCCACGAGCTCATGGAAGAGGTCCTTCGCATCGTTGCCAATCACGAATCCTTCCAGAACATTCACCTGGAAAAATCCTACGATGCCGACACCCCGACCCTCATGGCCGACAGGGACCAGTTGAAGCAGGTTTTCTTCAACATCGTCGTCAACGCCTCCGAAGCCATGTCCAAAGGCGGAAAACTGCAGATCTCCACTCAATGGCTGCCCGAGTCGTCTCAAGTGGCCGTCCATTTCAACGACAACGGCCCCGGAGTCGATCCGGAGCACCTGAACAAGCTCTTCGATCCGTTCTTCACGACCAAGGAAATGGGAACCGGCCTGGGCCTCGCCATTTCCTACGGAATTGTGAAAGCTCATCGAGGAAACATCGAAGTCACGAGCAAGGCGGGAGAGGGCTGCCGGCTTACGGTAACCCTACCGGCGGAATCGAATTAGGAATTACGAATCAGGAATTGAGGAATTCGTAATTCCCGATTCTTCGTTAGAATACGTAGAAGAAGTCTTCTTCCATATTGATACGCAGCCGTTTGAGCATCAGGACTACATCGCGGAATTCTCCCTTGCGGGTCAGGAAGAACTCCTCGAGGGTGCATTTGGCTTCGAAGCCCAACTGCCGGAAGGCCTTGATGGCAAGCTGATTGTCCGTGAGGATTTCCGCGCTGAGGAAATGCAGTCCCTGTTGAGTTCCCAGCTCGACAAGCTCCTTGATCATGGCCGATCCCAGACCCAGCTTGCGATGACTCTTCCCGACAACGATGCGGATATCGGCAATATGGCGGTGTACTCCGGACATGTAATGGAGACTCCCGACCCCCACAATACGGTCTAAAGGCTCGTTCCAAACCAGCAGCGGCAGTGTGCTCCGGTAATCGATGGTCTGAATCCAGCGATAAATCGTCTCCGGGTCGCGCACGTCGTCGCGCAAGGTCTCGGCTTCCCGCTCGGATATCTCGGTAAAAAAGCACTTCAAGGCCAATTCGTCCGAGACCGTCAATGGCCTGAAGCAGACCATTTCTCCATTGATCAAGATGCTCGTTTTGGGAGTGTAGTCCTCCGCTCCAAGAATCCTCTTCATAAACTAACCCCACTGTCCGTATGAGAGTAAAATCCAGGCTCCTGTTTTCAGCTTGAATACGTCCTGGCCCGCCTCCGAGTGCGCATGTCACAGTCCTCTCGAATTTTCCCCGTTACGGGAGGAATAACTCCACTTTTCACGCAATCATCAAGATTAACAAGTGAGAGTCGGAACGTTTTGTGGTATGCATTTTACTGAGAAATGGGGCCAAAAACAAGTTATTTAGGCCGTTGCGTTTCTTCCTGTTCACTTCGCAACCTCTTGCCAAAGGAGAAGGCTCTTTATGTTCGCACAATCCCACGTCGGGTTTATCGGTGGTGGAAATATGGGGGAAGCCCTGATCAAAGGCCTGCTTTCAACCTCCCTCCTACAACCTGGCCAGGTCAGCGTTTTTGACGTTGCTCCGGCTCGGCTCGACTACCTCGAGGGCACCTACGGCGTTCAGCTCAGCCAGGGAATCCCCGCCCTGGCGGCAGACTCTACCGTGATCATTCTGGCTGTAAAGCCTCAAATCATGTCCGCCGTCCTCAAGGAGCTCCATTCCAGTATTTCCCCGGGACAACTGGTGATCTCCATCGCCGCGGGAATCCCCATGGCCACCCTCGCAAAAGGGCTCCCTGAAGGCCTGCCCATCGTCCGAGTCATGCCCAACACGCCGGCCCTCGTCCTTGAAGGAGCCTCGGCCCTCTCCCGCGGCCCGCACGTTACCGACCAACAGATGCAGATGGCCCTCGCCCTCTTTCGAGCCGTGGGCAAAGCCATGGAAGTGGAAGAAAAGTGGATGGACACGGTGACGGGCCTCAGCGGCAGCGGCCCAGCTTATGTTTTGCTCCTGATAGAAGCCCTCATCGACGGCGGCGTCCTCATGGGACTCCCTCGCCCCGTTGCACGGGAGCTGGTCTTGCAGACAATGCTGGGCACGGTGAAGATGGCTCAGGAAACGGGAAAACATCCGGCGGAGCTCAAAGATATGATCACTTCTCCCGGCGGCACCACCATCCGGGGGCTTGCCGTTATGGAGGAGCAAAACGTTCGAGGAGCGCTCATCCGAGCCGTGGAAGCCGCCACCCTGCGCTCGCGGGAACTGGGAAAAGGGTAGGAAGTATCACTTCTGAAGTAGCGTCGCAATCGCGCTGAAGCAGATATGGCGGTAAGTATAGAGATGGCGGAGCAGCAACGAATGAGCACTAACGAACACGAACGGACCAAGCGGACTGGCTGCCAGGGGGCAAGAATCCGGGTACCATTCGTGTTCGTTTGTGTTCATTCGCAGCTCCTCCGCACTCTCTGCGGTGAATTTTCTTGTATTGGACGCAACCTTCTCCACAACCACGCTTGTGCTGTCTGTTTGCCATCGAGCTTCCCCTTGCTCAGCTTGTGAGATGCAGGATATTGCCGCTTGGCTGCCAGGAAAAAATCTTCCTCGATACAGCCACTTCGAAGGATTCCACAAGATCTCCCAGCCTGGCTTTATTGAAATCCGAGATTTTCACGCCGACCTGCTGCCCTTCCCGCGCCTCCCGGACAATTCTTTTCTCGATCTGGAGCGATTCGATTCTTCCGGAATACACGGGCCCCATGGCGGCTATAACGCGAAAATCCTTTCCCACGGCAAAGAAGCCTTCCTGCACCTCGCATCCAAGAATGATCCCTTTGTGAGTACTCTTGAAAATGGCGATCACCTTGGCTTTTCCGATGATCTTTTCTTCTGCCTCGGGCGTGATGAGGCTCTCCGCAATCCTTTTCAGGTCATCGGCCAGCTTGTATATGACTTTGTACAAACGGACTTCGGCACCGTGCTCCTTGACCCACTGGTCGAGCTTCGGCGTGATGCCCGTATTGAATCCTATCACAAGCTTGCTTCCGGTCATCGCCATCAACAGGTCGGACTTGGAGACCGTGCCGACGCCCATGTGGATAACGTTGATCTCGACCCGGGGGACTTTTATGCTGCCGATCATGGAACTGAGCGCTTCGCCGGTTCCGAACGAGTCGTATTTGAGCACAACTTCAAGCCTTTTCGTCCGCACGCCACTCATCGGATGGATGGCGCGCGCACGAGCTCCGGCCGACAGTCCCCCGCCCATAGCTTCCTGACGATGATAGAGCTTCCTTGGAACCATATTATCCTCCACATCTAGAGCCTGGATCGGATACTGCAAAAACACTTTCTTAAAGATAAGAAGCGCATCACAAGGAAGCTACAATATCCAACGACGTATCGGCCTCCCCGGCACAAACCTCCAGCACTGCGAATTGCCTTGCAAACGGAATTCGGTTATAGAGGCTTAGGCAGAAACATCGAGGCGAGATCCCGAGCACCTCCACCGACAGGGGGGAGGCCCGATCTCACCTTTTAGAAGCTACGCTCCCCGAAATACCACACCGAGGCTGGTGGACAGCCTCTTCCAGTATTGCAAGCTCGCAAGTCACGAAGGTTCTCATGGACACTCCAACCCAAAGCAAACGGCTACTTTCACTCGACGCATTCCGCGGGATAACCATCGCCGCAATGATCCTGGTAAACAATCCCGGCTCGTATGCCGCTGTCTACCGCGAGCTCCAACATACCACATGGAACGGCTGGACATTCACCGACTGCATCTTTCCGTTCTTCCTTTTCATTGTCGGCGTCTCCATGACTTTTTCCTTTGCATGGCGCATGGACAGGGGCGACTCGTTGGCAAAGATCGAAGAGCAAGTCGCCAGGCGTACAATCATCCTCTTTTGTCTTGGACTGGTCCTTAACGCTTTTCCCATTTTCCACCTGTCCACTCTTCGTATTCCAGGAGTACTGCAAAGGATCTCCCTCTGCTACTTCTTCACCTCCCTTATCGTTTTGAAGAGCAGCGTGAAGGCGCAGGGCTTATGGCTGACGGGTTTTCTTTTCCTCTACTGGCTGGCGATGGAGTATATTCCTGTCCCGGAGCTCGGGGCGGGCGTGTACGAGCCGGGAAAAAACCTGGCCGCCCATGTGGATTCACTTTTCCTGGACGGCCACATGTGGTCTGAATACGGGACGTGGGATCCCGAAGGACTCCTCAGCACTATCCCTGCTATTTCGACAACGCTGTTCGGAGTGATGACCAGCCACTGGCTCCGCTCCGGCTACTCCGGAGAGAAAAAGACAGCCTCGATGTTGGCTGCGGGTCTTTTTCTTCTCCTGCTGGGAAAGGTGCTGGATATCTGGGTGCCCATCAACAAGAATATCTGGACAAGCTCCTTCAGTATTTTCATGGGGGGAATGGCAACAATTTTTCTTGCCGTCTTCTACTGGCTTATCGATGTGAAGAACTGGAAACGATGGGCACATCCTTTCATGATGTTCGGTACCAACTCTATCGCCATATACTTTCTGTCGGAGATTCTCGATACCATATGGAGATTCATCTGGGTAACGCAACGCAATGGAGGAAAGATGAACTTAAGAGACTACATCTATCACTCATGCTTCGCTCCCCTTGCCAGCACGATAAATGCCTCTCTCCTCTTTGCCGTAACCTATCTTCTTCTCATGTTCGCGGTAGCGTGGATAATGTGGAAAAAGCGATGGCTCGTGAAGATATGAGAGCGTCGCTTCTAGTATCTCTCAAACTCTTCATCCACCGTATCTCCGGCTTTCCTGGAGCCCCTGGAGCCCTCCGCCAGATCCAGGGCAACCCCTCCCCTGCCCGGCCTTCTATCGCCTTCGGGAACAGGGAAAGTCCGTGTGTGAGCCCCGGACAATCCGATCTCGCCGATCATCCCGGGTGCACCGGGCACAGACCGCGCCGTCCGCTTTCTTTGCCCGCCTTTGAGCTGCGTACGGCCTGTCGCCATGGCAGGGCCGGCGATGGCCGTGGTCCCATTGATTTTGAAGAAGCTGATCGTGCCCTGGAGCTGTTCCGCCTGGCTTAGCAGCTCCTCGGAAGTGGAAGCCGTTTCCTCGGAGGCCGAGGCATTCTGCTGAATCACCTGGTCCAATTGCTGGATGGCCTTGTTGATCTGACCGGCTCCCGAAGACTGCTCGTGGCTGGCGGCAGTGATCTCCTGCACCAGATCGGCGGTCTTCTGGATATCAGGAACGATCCTTGCCAGCATCTCTCCGGCCTTCTCGGCGACCTGAACACTGGAAGCCGACAGCTTGTTGATCTCAGCCGCCGCCGTCTGACTGCGCTCCGCAAGTTTGCGCACCTCGGAGGCCACCACGGCGAACCCCTTGCCGTGCTCTCCGGCGCGCGCCGCTTCGATGGCGGCATTCAGTGCAAGCAGGTTGGTCTGGCGTGCAATCTCCTCGATGATCGAAATTTTTCCGGCGATCTCCTTCATGGCCACTACCGTCTCGGCCACGGCCTTGCCGCTTTCTCTCCCGTCTTCACTGGCCTTGATCGCGATCTTCTCGGTCTGCTGCGCGTTGTCGGAATTCTGCTTTATATTGGCCGCCATCTGCTCCATGGAAGAGGACACTTCTTCGACCGAGGCCGACTGCTCGGTGGCACCCTGAGACAATTCCTCGGCGCTGGCACTCATTTCCTCGCTCCCCGCCATGACCTGATTGGCCACGGTCCGGATGCTGACGACAACTTCACCGAGGCCTTTGACCATGGACGCCATTGCCTGCATGAGCCTGTCTTGCTCGGAGCGCTCCTTGACCTTGACCGTGAGGTTCCCGCTCGCTATCTCCGAGGCGACTTCAGTGACCTCGTTCATTGCATCTATGAGCATATTGACGTTTTTCTTGATTGCGTTGAAATCGCCTCTGTATTCATCGGTGATCCCGGGGGGAATATCTCCCTTGCTGATCCGGTCAACGTAGTCGGCCGCAACCTTCAGCGGTCCAATCACTGCATCGAGCGTGCTGTTGATACCTTTGACAATGTCCCTGTAAGCACCCTGATACCTGCCGGCATCACCCCGGACGGCCAGCTTGCCCTCCACGGCGGCGTCGGTCAGCATCTTCGTTTCTCTCATCAGACCGGACAATGCCTCGACGGTTCCCCTCAGTGCCGGACCGATTTCATCTTTGTTGTCCTTAACGGGGATCTCGACGTTCAAGTCGCCCGCGGCGATCTTCTTCATGGTGCCCACCACCACATTCTGGAGGTCATCCGCAAAGTCATCCATGGTCCTGGCCATGATACCGATTTCGTCGCCGCTATCCATCTTCAACCGTTCTCCCAGATGCCCATGCCCCATCTCCCGGAGCATATGCACCACCCTGTCGAGCGGGCCGGTCATTTTGCGGGCGAGAAAGATCCCCATGGCCACAGCCAGAATAAGACCAGCCGAGCCGGACCCGAACATTATCATCGTGGCGGTATTGAAAGTCCCGTCACCACGACTCTTGACTTCATCAGCCAAACGTATGTTGATATCAGTGAGCTTGCCCGTGGCTTCCCCGATGGCTTTTCTGCTATGCGTCGCGGGTCCTGAAATCAGACTCTGTATGGCAGCTTCGCGGTTTCCCGCCCTGACCTGGACAATAATATCCCCGACGGCCTTCTGGTAAGCTTCCCAGGCCTTATCGAACTTTGCAAGCTCGTTTTGCTCATCCTTGTCCAGAGACTGCGCTCTATACAGACCCATTTGCTTGTTGACACCAGCAATATCTTCATTCAAGTCTTTTTCAGTCTGAGCTTGTTGCTCCTGTATCAAGATGAACTTATAAACATTTCCTCTCATCTGATACAATCTTGTTTCAGCATTTCCTAGCTGTTCCATGGGCAGCAAATTGCTCTTATAAAGCTCTACCATCCCCTCGTTGATAGCCTTCATATTATGATAACCTATTGTCGCTACAACCACGATGAGGAGTGCAATGAACACGTAGCCGCTTATGATCTTTGTACCTATTTTCAAGTTATTCAGCATCGTTCCCTCCTGATGTCACTGTGTATTACCGTGGCTCGCCCCCCGTGCGACCTTCAACGACACTACCCTGCCGCCTTCCCCCTTGTTTTAAGCCTGGCACTCTCAAAATCTCGTGCAGCCAACCATGAGCTGCTCCTTCATCAAAATTTCCTTACGGCCGTTCCACCACGATGGCCGAGCCCTGCCCTCCGCCGATGCAAAGGGTCGCCAATCCTTTCTTAGCGTCCCGCTTTCGCATTTCGTGCAGCAGCGTGGTCAGAATGCGTGCTCCCGATGCCCCGATGGGGTGTCCCAGCGCAATGGCTCCTCCGTTGACGTTGACTCTCGAGATATCCCACCCCATTTCCCGATTCACCGCAACGGATTGAGCGGCGAAAGCCTCATTGGCTTCGACCAGGTCCAGATCGCCGACCGTCCATCCCGCCCTGGCCAAAGCCTTGCGACTGGCGAGAACAGGGCCGATGCCCATGATAGCCGGACTTACTCCGCTCGAAGCATAGCCGCGAATGATCGCCATGGGCTTCAGTCCAAGCGAAGCCGCCTTTTTCGCGGACATGACGACGATGATGGCAGCGCCATCGTTGACGCCCGAGGCATTCCCGGCGGTCACAGTCCCATCCTTGACGAAAGCGGGAGCGAGCTTCGCAAGGGATTCCATGGTAAGGCCGAAGCGGGGGTGCTCATCGGTCTCGAAGGAACAAGTGTCTCCCTTCTTTTGGCAGACGGGAACAGGCACGATCTCATCCTTGAAGCGACCGCTCTTGATTGCCGCTTCAGCCCTGCGCTGACTTTCAAGAGCCAGCTCATCCTGATCGCGGCGCGTAACACCAAACTCGGCGGCAATGTTTTCGGCCGTGTTTCCCATGTGATATCCGTTGAAAGCATCCCACAGGCCGTCCAGAACCATCAGGTCCACCAGGCGGCCGTCACCCATACGACAGCCCCACCGGGCGTCCGCGAGAGCAAAAGGCGCACGGGACATGCTCTCGATTCCTCCGGCGATAACGACATCGCAATCTCCGGCTATGATCGACTGTGCGGCCAGGTGAACGGACTTGAGTCCCGAAGCGCAAACCTTGTTGATTGTGAACGCGGGGACGGATTCAGGCAGGCCGGCGTTGAGCGCTACCTGGCGGGCGGGATTCTGCCCCAGGCCCGCGGGCAGAACATTGCCGAGTATGAGCTCATCGACTTTTTCGGGATCCAGGGGCAACCTCCGCAACGTCTCCTTTAGAGCTACCACGCCCAGCTCCACCGCCGAAACCGAAGCCAAAGACTTTCCGAAAGCGCCTATCGGGGTTCGCAACGCACTGACAATGACCGGCTGTTCCATCTATACCTCCAAGTATATTACCTCGCCATGACCGCAAGAATCTAATCGGGTCGTGCTGATTTCGGCCTTCATCATCCTTTTGGGCGGCAAACAGGAATTGTAACCGCAGAGACGCGGAATAGGCGGAAAAAAAAGCGGAGACTTTCATTATTTCTTCTCTTTTTCTGCAATCTCCGGAAGGTCTGCGTATTTTCAGTGCTCTCTGAGCTGAAAACAGACCACATCGTAATCGATCACCTGACTTTTTCTCCTGTCTCGATGACGCCGCTCTCTTGATGTCACCCCCATATGCCGCCTTCAGTCCGTGCCTTGGATTCGACTCTTGCTTCGCCTGTTTGGATATCGCCCCTTTCCTTAGGCCAGGGACGGCTTCTGAAGTCCACTCATTTTGACACCTGGAGCTAACATAAATTCGCATGTGTCCCGTGTCGAGACACTAATGGCTCAAGTCGTACGATGGCGATACTGCTCTCCCAATTTGTGCGGGCCCTCGTTTTTTACCATTGACATGGCTAAATTATAAGTTTATCTGAGTCTTGAATCAGGATTCACGAAAGCACCGCGGTTTGGTGCTTTATGCTCAAGAAATTGAAAAACGATCCTCGGTAGGTGAGGCTCCCGTGTAACACACAGGCCACTGCCCAAAAGCATCCAAAGATGCAGCGAATGAGGGTAGAACAGGCACTCCCGGATTAAGGGTTTACCTAAGGTGGCTGAGGCGAAGGCGCCTCTTACGGTGCACGGTGCTGAAGCTTGAACGAGCGGGGAAGCTGGGTTCGGGTGGAGCTGCCAGTGAGGTCTCCGCCTGGAGGAGTTTGGCCCTTTCTCCGCTCGACGGCTGGAGAAAAGGGTCTTTTTATTTTCTCCCCGGCATTAACCGCACGCTAACCTTAAGCTAACCTCATATAAGGAGGTAGAGGCTATGAACGAAAACGAAGACCAGCCTCCCAGTAGGGGCGATTCACACACTAGGATGTGGGAGTTGCGTCCGTGATACGATAATAGAGGTTTTCCTTCCTCATCGCCTCACCCGACCGCTTCTTCCACGACCCGCCAGTGGTGAAAGCGGAGGGTAGAAGGCTATCTGACTTCTCCCCGGAAAGAATCGGGCGGAGACAGTCCCTTTCCCCTCCGAAGTTATTACACAAAAAAAGCCATTTAACGGCTGAGATTTGTCCTGTTCAGACCCCGGTGCCTTGTGCCCCGAACGAGAGACAGCGCTATGATCAAAGGTCAGCTCAAAGGTCTGCTCAAAAAGCTCTCCAGGGACTCTGCCCCTGAATCAGTCAGCCTGAAGACGTTACAAGAAATGACCGGACACGAACGGCGCCTGGTCGAGCTTTGCGCGGTCCCGGCCCAGGAGACTCTGGCCGCGCTCGAAACCGGCTTGCGGGGCTTGAGCACGGAAGAGGTGGAGCGTCGCCTGGACGAATATGGCCCGAACGAGCTTTCATACGCCAAGCGTCTGAGCTTCCGGGGCGACATCTTCCAGCGCTGCAAGAGCCCCCTGGTCGTCCAGTTGCTGCTCATCGCCACGGTCTCCGCCGTCATCGGGGAGATCAAATCGACGGTTATCGTCGGCGCCATGGTTTTCTTGAGCGTCGGATTGTCCTACATCCTGGACCGCCGCTCGAACAATGCCGTTGAAACGCTCGGCAAACGTGTTCAGTCCCGGACTCTGGTTCTGCGGGACGGTAAGGAAACGGAGATCCGGATATCGGAGGTTGTGCCCGGTGATATCATACTCCTGCACGCCGGCTCGATCGTTCCGGCCGACTTGAGGCTATTGAGCGCCAAGGATTTCTTCGTGAGCCAGTCGGCGATCTCCGGAGAATCCATGGCCGTCGAGAAGGCGGTGGATGCAGGCATATGCAGCGACAGCACCGCGTGGGAGCTGCCCAACGTTTGCTTTCTCGGAAGCAGTGTAACCAGCGGCACGGCCCGCGGCGTGGTGATAAACACCGGGACCCGGACCATGTTCGGAGCCATATCGCAACGGCTGGCCGAGCGCCGTGAGGAAACCAGCTTCGATCGTGGAATACGATCTTTTACCTGGCTCATGATCCGGTTCATGATGGTGATGGTCTGCGCGGTGTTTCTTATCGTGGGTATAACCAAGGGTGACTGGCTGGAAGCCCTCTTGTTCAGTCTGTCCATTGCCGTGGGCCTCACCCCGGAAATGCTGCCCATGATCGTGACCGTGAACCTTGCCAAGGGCGCTTTGACGATGGCCGGGAAAAAGGTCATCGTGAAGCGGCTCCCGTCCATTCAAAACTTCGGCGCGATAGACGTCCTGTGCACGGACAAGACAGGTACCCTCACGCAGGATCGGATCATTCTGGAGCAGCACGTCGATATCACCGGACACGTCAGCGAAGACGTTTTGAACTACGCCTACCTCAACAGCTACTACCAGACCGGCCTTCGCAACCTGCTGGACCGCGCCGTGCTCGATTTTTCCGATCTGGACGTGGAGCAGAACTGCTACCTGGTGGACGAGCTGCCCTTCGATTTTCATCGCCGCCGCATGTCGGTCGTGGTGGATTATGAAGGCAATCACGTGCTGATTTGCAAAGGGGCGGTGGAAGAGATCTACGCCTGTTGCAGCCGCTATCAGATCGGCGATGAGGTGTATCCACTGATCGACATGATTCGGGAGGACCTTTTCGAGGAGGTGGAGCGGCTCAACAGAGACGGCTACCGGGTGCTCGGCATCGCCTACCGCGAGTTCCCGCGCGAGAGGAGCACCTATACCGTAGCGGATGAGGGCGAGCTGACCCTGCTTGGCTATATCGCTTTCTACGACCCGCCCAAGGATTCGGCGGGTGAAGCACTGCGGCTCCTGAAGGGGGCCGGTGTGCAGGTAAAGGTAGTGACCGGCGACAACGGCCTGGTCACCCGTAAGGTCTGCCGGGACGTCGGCCTTACGATTCAACGGATGGTCACGGGCGCGGAGCTGGCCAGACTGTCGAAGGACTCTTTTTCCCGGCTCGTGCAGGAGGCGGATGTCTTCGTCAAGGTAACCCCGGTGCAAAAGGAGCAGATCGTCCGCGAGCTGCGCCACAGCGGCCACGTGGTGGGATTCATGGGAGACGGTGTCAACGACGCCCCCGCCCTCAAGGCCGCCGACGTCGGGATTTCGGTCGACTCCGCCGTTGACGTTGCCAAGGAAGCCGCGGACATCGTGCTCCTCGAAAAGAACCTGTTGGTCCTTGAAGAGGGAATCATAGAAGGAAGAAAAGTCTTTGCAAATATCGTAAAGTATATACGCATGGGCGCCAGCTCCAACTTCGGCAACATGTTCAGCGTAATCGGCGCAAGCTATCTGCTGCCCTTCCTGCCCATGCTTCCGGTTCAGGTTCTGACGAACAACCTTCTCTACGACTTCTCCCAGACCGGAATCCCCACCGACAGCGTGGACGAGGAGCTGATCGTCAAGCCTCTCAAGTGGCACATCGGAAACATCAAGCGGTTCATGATCTTCATCGGACCGGTGAGCTCCCTTTTCGATTATGCGACCTTTGCGCTCATGTGGTTCTTTTTTCACTGCGGCGCCTTCAACGATCCAGCCACGGGAGCCCAGCAAAAAGAGGCGCTTGCAAGCCTTTTCCAGACCGGATGGTTCGTGGAGTCGCTTCTCACCCAGACGCTCATCGTTCATATCATAAGAACGCGGCGGATACCCTTTTTCGGAAGTGGCGCTTCCACTCATCTGACTCTGACCACTCTCCTCATCATGAGCGTCGGAGCCTGGCTGCCGTATTCGCCCTTTGCGGCATCGCTCGGCATGACTCCCCTGCCCCCCGTGTACTGGCTATGGATCGGCGCCTTTCTTTTTTTCTACTCGCTTTTGACGCACGCCATGAAGACGTGGTTCTTCAACCGTTTTGGAGGTGATTGATTATGGACAGCCTGCTCGATGCACTTCAAGAAGGCAGATTGATCGAACTGCCCGATAATAACAGAGACGATGCCCTTCAGTTTTTGGCGCACATCATCGAGGCGATTCCCTCCCTTCCCGCCGGCACCGAGGTGGTGGAGATGGTAATGGCAAGAGAGCGCTCGACCAATTCATCACTGGGCAAAGGCTGGGCCTGCCCCCACGCCCGGGTCTCCTTCGAAGAAGATCTTCTCTGCGTTGTCGGATGGAGTCCCACGGGCATCGACTACGGCTCCCCGGACGGCATACCGGTAACCATCATCGCCATGTATCTGGTGCCGGAGAACCAGCGAAACCATTTCCTGCGGGAAGCCTCCATGCTGGCCAAGGCATTGAAAGCCTATGCCGGCTTTGAAAAGCTGAGATCGGCCACGGAGCTCAACGAAGTTCGCGAGCACCTGCTCGATCTCATCAGCTCCTCCAAGGAAACAGTCGGTCCCGATTCAAGGGCGCGCATGATTCAGCTTCAGGCAAGACAGGCCGTTGCGGCCGTTCCCGCCTACGATCTAGCGCACCTCGTCGTGGAACCGGTCACCATCGTCACCGGTCCGGGCCTCAAGCACGTCGTGCTCGCTCAGGATCGTCACCTCGTAGATTACCTCGATTCCGTTTCCGGGCTGGTCGAAAGGATTGCAGCCGACGGTATGTTTCAAAACGGAGGATGGCGCATTTTAAAGCGAGGAGAAATAACCTATCAGGGAGATCGTGTCGTGTATGACTGCCTGGCGATCAAAGCCGCGATGGGCACTTCCCCCGCAGGCAGGTGAAGGAGCGGCACCTTGCGTGCCTGCTCCACTGCTCGTTTTCAAGACGGTCGAGTTGTGAGCGATCACGAAGAAGCCATGGAATACCGGCCGCCATTCTTTAAATCTATAGGAGAGATGTGCAGAATTTTCCTTTTTCAGATGCTTCAGCCAAAAATAGCAGATGCGTCTGCGGAAGAAGCGTTTTGAAGCCTTTGGACTCACACTTCGTCGCTGGGTATACTCGGGAGATGCTCAATTCTTGTCAGCCAGTCGTTTAAGTGGGCACACTGTCCTCGTATAATTTGAATGCCTATAGCCTCAGAGATTGTCTTGCCATAGGCAACCTTGCGATATCCATTCTTCAGTGCAATAAGCCGCTTACTTGGTGCTTTTGTAGGATCATCGTTTATTTCTTCCGGGCTGTTATACTCTTCAAGGATTTCTTGTATCTGCAAAACATCTACCTCGATCTTTTCTGCGAGGACATTGGGATCGCTGAAAAGTAGCGCTTCAAATTCATGCATTTCGATGTACGGGATAAATCGGTGTTCCGCATCATAGTCAGCGAAGAGCTTCACTCATGTGCAGGCCCTCCGGTGACAATGTTTTTACGCCACAGGTCGCCTAAAGAATAATCTTCAAGCCAAGAGGCAAGCTCGCCTCTATTCAGTCGTTCAAAGACTGATGCACCATTCTTTCGGTTGACGACAACAATATCTTCCGGTTCAAAATAGTCGACAAGAGCGGGGGACTGGGTTGAAATAATGAGCTGTGTTCTTTTTGATGTGGCCTGAATCAGCTCGGCTAAAACTTCGATGGCGTATGGATGCAAACCCAGTTCCGGCTCATCGATAATGATGGTTGAGGGTGGGCGAGGTTGAAGGAGAGCAGTTGTCAAGCAGATAAATCGAAGTGTACCATCAGAGAGATGGTAAGGTTTGAGTGGATAGTCGGAACCTTTCTGCCTCCAGCGCAGCCTCACCTTTTCATTCTTGTTTGGCTTGAGGATAAAGTCGTTAAAGAATGGGGTCACCAGACGAATCGAATCTACGATTTGCTCATAAACCTTTTGCTCATTATTCTTTAAATCGTAGAGAAAGGGTGCAATGTTAGCAGCATCAAAACGTAAGTATTCGCTGTCGTCAATTGTCTCATATACGACGCATCGGAGCCAGTTTGCTAGTGTCATGGAAGTGATAGATTTTCCAGGAAGAAATGGCATCGTAGACATAGGAGGCAACGTTGAGGCGTCCAGCAACGCCCCTTGTATCCTTATCCTTCAGCAATTCCGGAGTAGTCTGCCCGCTTCCCATTTCCCACCAACCGGAAGTGCCGCCTTCATAGTACCTCGCCTCGTCAATAATGATGAATGTTTCGTCTGCTGTGGGGGTAAGTTTAAAACGATAGCCGTTTGGACCGAATCTTATCGAGATTTCAATTTGCTCAGTAACCTTTGGACCGTTAAAAAGAAAATCGCTACTTCCGCCGCCATTGGCAATATATGACTTCAAACTCGCACTGGCGAGCCCCGGCAGGGGCAATTCCAACATGGCACGCAACAAACGAAAAAAGTCGATAAAGTTGCTTTTCCCCGCCCCATTCCCGCCAATCAGCACATTCAGTTGTGAAAGCTCAAAGTCTTCAAGGCCTCGAATCGATTTAAAGCCCTTGATGGTCAATTTATCCAGCGATTGTGCCATATTTGTATTCCTTCCGCATTTACGCCAGTCTGGCAACCAGCTTCATATTCTTTAACATCGAGGGCACGCTCCTTTTTCATTTGTCACCATACGCAACCAGAATCACTGACTATTCGAGCTTGGACCACACGGATATACTTTTCAGTATACACCACCTTGAGACAACTTCAATGATCCGAAAGAAAGTGCAAATTGTGTGAGTTGCATCACAGATCTCAACCGGCACATGAGTGTAGTATCCCTGGCCGAGGAGAGAGGATTTCTCTCCAGGATAGGTATTTTCATCCTGCGACCCTTCAATGAGCTAATAAGCTGCCAGGCATGAGGTGTGTCATGTTAGAGCCAAGAATTACCTCAAGCGCCAAGATTCACGGCTTTTTGCGAATCATGGAGAGCTGCAGCGCCTCGAAGCAATCCATGATCGAATCCGATTATTCCCAACTCTACCCTAAAGTGGGCCTCACCTATCAAACCGATGGGGGGCCGCTCACCACCCTCTTCATCACGGATACGGAAGTAGCCTACTTCCAGGGCGGACTGGTCTTTTTCGTCACCGCCTCGGAATTCATCCAGCTTGCAAAAGCACGATCCACCCACAGGTCCAATTCCCTGGCACTCACCCCCCTCAATCAGCGGCGATTGACCGGAATGGAAGTGGAATTCATTCTGGGGGTTATATCCGTGGTCGATTCCCTCGCCTGCTGGACCATTTTGGGCAGCGACCTGCCCGGATTTTTCAAGCTCAAGAGAAAGGACCTGAATAGATGGGCAATACGTATAACATCGCTCCTACTTGCCCAAACATTGTTGAAAAAATATACGGGTAGACTCTACGATAAGGTCTCAAGCGTGCTCGTGGATGGAGTCTGGTCGAAAGTCCCTGAGTCGGCTTCGACGGATGATGCCTCCATTGCCAGGCTCACCGGATATTTACTGGGATATTACGGATCTGAGGAGGCCATGGAGAAGGCAATCGATCTACGATGGTCCGTCTTTTCCTTCATCCTGCAAGCAGTGGAATCAGTGCTCGACAAAAGCCGCGCGAAGGGAGAAGCTCCCGGACGAAGGCTGGAAATCCGGGTGAGGGATCTGGTTCGGTCATTCAGAACGCTGGGGGCTCACATCGCGGTCGATGAAGTCCATTCGATGCTCAAGGAAATAGAGCGGCACCCCAATGAGATCAAAAAAGCCATAGAGCTGCTCAGGAACCCCTTTGAAGACGGGAATTCGCTCTGAGACGCTCAGCTACATCACGATAGAGTGTTGGAAAAAATCCGGTTTCAATAAAATCCGCTTTTCTTCGATGATTTCTATCTCTTCGGTCTCAACGAGCTTTTGAAGCCGGCGTGTAACGGTCTCTCTGGATAGTGATGAAAAGTTAGCGATATCCTTATGGGTTAGCTTCAAGGAAATGATGGTCCCCCTTGCATCTTTAATTCCATGCTGAAGGGCAATCAGCTCCAATACCGCCCTGATCCTCGAGTCCGCATCGACAAAGCCGACTATTCTGAGCTTCAGCCACGCTTCCCTCAGGCGGGCGCACAAGATAGTGATGATTTCTCTGAGCACCTTGGGCTTGGACAGCAAATACCTTTCGAATGTTTCCTTGCCGACGAGTCCGATTTCCACGTCGTCCATGGCAACCACGGCAGCGGGTGCGGTCTTACCATCCAATATTCCCATTTCCCCGAAAAAATCGCCTTTTTTGTGAATGGACAGGATATATTCCTTCCCGTCCGCTCCGGTCTTAACCGCTTTGACCTTACCGGAGTATACGATGTAGAGGTGCTTGCAGGTATCTTCCTCCAGAAGAATGATATCACCCTTCGAAAATCTCTTCTCGACGACGACCTGTTCCAGCTCAGTGATCTCGTCCTCGGACAAGCAAGACAGAAAGGGAACATTGTCCTTGAACTTCCTGATCTTCCGTTTAAGCCGCGTTGTCTCGAAGCCGTGCCCCTTGTACATCGTCTCTCCACACCGTATGCCGTCTGTTTGCAAACCCTGGCGCGGGGTGCGTTGCGACCGGGAAAACCCTCCCCCTTAAGGATGCTCGAAATGTTCGAGTCTCATTTCTATTGTAACAAACAAATCACGTAATTAAAACAGCCCCCCTTTCAAGCCCGGACAGCGGGCTTTATCTTCTGTTGGGCCGTCGAGGATGAGCAGCTCTATTATTATTCCTCATATTATTCCTCATCATTTTTCAGTTACAATCCAATACCGTTCGGCACACTTTTTGCTAGCATATCAGGCGCAAGTTTTGCTGGTTTGGTTCTTCGAATAGAAGATTTCTGAGTTTGATAAGCCAATGAACACCAATTTTCCAATATTTCTGAAGTCTCTTGCCGAGCATTGTCACCAGGTCGTATCCGTTTACTCTAGTTGATTTAGATCCACGTTCTTCTACGTTACCGTTCAATGTACCAGTATCCATGGTTTCTTTGTGGTTAATATTGCATTGCTGTTTCATGTATACCAAGAGTAAGTATGCAATCATGTATATAGTAAACTGAACTTCTATGCCATTAGTGTTATGAGTTAAAAGATGCATGCCATTAAGAGTCCTCTTTAGAAATCTAAATAATAGCTCCACCTGCCATCTATAGGCATACAAAATTATTACTTGATGCGTACCTAAATCAAAACGGTCAGTTAGTAAGTTATAAGCCTCTCCTAATACGCTAAATGATACTATTCGATATTTCTGTTTTGATGTATCATTATCAAAGATTACCAATATATCTTTAACATTAGATAGCAAAGAAGACATCTGACATGGAACTTCTGATATGAATGAACCAATAATAGTGAATTTCATTTTCGTTTTGCCACGGATTATGAAATGTGCTCCCTTTGTTATGATATCAATGAATAGCTTGAATTTAAAGTACCCACGGTCTGCTATGAATGTTATGCCTTCTTCAATCAACTGTGACAGCGCCTTCTTTTCTGAATAATTAGCATCTGTTATTATGAAGGCTACTGGCAACATAAGGTTAAGGTGAAAGCACATGTGAAGCTTTATCGCATTGAGATTCTTTGTGTACTTAGCCCAGGTCATTGTCTTTATGGCTGGGAAGATAGAACCATCAACCAGATAGAACTGTCCCAAGGTTTGGATCTCAGGTATTGGAATAAACTGAAGTGTTTTTAAAATAGATATGAATATTCTTTTGAAATAATGAGCCGAGTATCTAGAAAAGGCCTCTGAATACATTGACTTCGAGGCATCCACTAGATCAAGGTCATTGGCTCTAGGTGAAGTTTCAATGAATGTTACCAGTTTGCTAATGCTTCCAATTCCATATATGATTCCAAAAAGGATGTTTATAGTAAAGGGACAGAAAGACAATCTATATTTATTATCACCATCTATATCTCGCGCTTGTTTTTCAAGCAACTCAAGAACAGGCTTCAGAACCGACTTCAATATGGAATCCTTCATGGTGTGGCGCTCCTTTCATTTGTTTGAAGTTTCACACCAGATTCATACACAGTTAGGATTAAATGTCTAGAGATACGATAACTAATTGCAATAGCGGACTTTTTCGTAGACTTTCAATGGTCTGTGCCCAAAATGGTATGGCCAGCACTTGCCTGCAGAAATTATGCCGAACGGTATTGGTTACAATCACAAAATCCGTTGGAATCAGAAAGTGCTTGACCAAATAAAACATCTGTTTTAAATACTTGTTTGATACGAGTCGGCTCAGCCGGCTTCGCAGGAAGTCATAGGAGGAAGTTAACAGTGAAAGACGAAGATGACAAAGGGCTCGATACACGGGATCGTCTCCTTCAGGCGGCGGGGGAGATTTTTGCCCGGTGCGGCTTCAAGGGAGCCACGGTACGGGAGATCTCCCAGTGCGCGGGCGCTAACATAGCAGCCGTCAACTACCACTTCGGCGACAAGGAAAGACTCTATACTGCCGTTCTGGAGCATACCCTGAGCTCGGTAATGAAGAAATATCCTCCCGATCTCGGTGTGACGCCCGCTTCGACGGCTGAAGAGAGGCTACGCGCCTTTATCAGGTCGTTTCTCTTTCGGATGCTCGATGAAGGTCGCCCTGCGTGGCATGGAATACTCATGGCACGGGAAATTGCGGACCCGACCGCGGCCCTCGATCACCTGATCGAAAAGGTTATTCGGCCCCTGTATGATCATTTGGCCATGATCGTCAAGGAGCTCCTTGGCGGAGCTAAGGAGGGGAAGAATGGGGATGAAGCGGACAGGGAAAATGAGGAGCGCATACGCCTTTGTTCATTCAGCATAATGGGCCAGTGCCTTTTCTACCGTCATGCCCGTCACGCCATTTCCAAAATTCACCCCGAAAAGTTCGAAAAGGGAGACATCGAGCGTTTGAGCGAGCACATAATGCGCTTTTCGATGGCAGCCATAAGAGAGCTTGCGGAAGAGCCAGGAATCAAGAACCGGGATTGACGATACGGCATTGGAATAGAAACCCCGCTCACAGAGGAGAATGAAATTGCGCATGAATCGTTTCGTTAAGCAAGGAGCCCTGCTACTGGTCTTCATAGCCGTTGTGGCTTTTTCGGCCCATTGGCTCTTGCACCGGAACAACAAGGATGTCGTTTCGTTCCGGACGGTCCCGGTAAAACGCGGGGATCTGCTCGCGGCCATCAGCGCCACGGGTACGGTCGAACCGGAGGAAGTCGTCGATGTGGGCTCACAGGTGGCAGGAAAGATTATCAGCTTCGGAAAGGATCTGTCCGGCAAGCCCGTTGACTACGGCTCCCCAGTCGGAGAGGGAACGGTGCTGGCTCAGATTGACGACTCCCTGTACACCGCGGACGTGGCTCTGGCAAGGGCACAACTGGAGCAGACCAAAGCGGGAGTGGTGCGCGCCGAGGCCGATCTGGGGCAGATGCAGGCCAAACTGGTGCAGGCCGAGCGTGACTGGAACCGGGCTAAGAAGCTGGGGCCTTCGGATGCACTCTCGCGCAGTGACTTCGATGCGTCCGAGTCGGCCTACGATGTTGCCAAAGCCAACCTGGCCGTCGGTAAGGCGGCCATCGTCCAGGCCAAGGGCGCCGTCTCCCAGAGCGAAGCCGCTCTCAGGCGGGCACAGCAGAATTTGGACTACTGTACGATCAAATCGCCCGTCAAAGGGGTGATTATAGATCGCCGGGTGAATACGGGGCAGACGGTTGTTGCCAGTCTCAATGCACCAAGCCTTTTCCTGATTGCAAAAGACCTCAAGCGCATGCAGGTCTGGGTGTCCGTCAACGAGGCCGATATCGGCAACATCCATCCCGGGCAGCCCGTCACTTTCACGGTGGACGCCTTCCCTGGCCAGACATTCCAGGGCGAGGTGGGTAAGGTTCGACTCAATGCTACCATGACCCAAAATGTGGTCAATTATACGATAGAAGTCATCACTGATAATTCCAGCGGCAAACTGCTGCCCTACCTGACGGCCAACGTGAAGTTCATGGTGAGCCATCGCGAGAATGTTTTGATCGTACCCAATGCCGCCCTGCGCTGGGCGCCGCAGCCCGAGCGTATCCTTCCGGGGAGCGGTTATCAGCAGAAGGAAGGACCGGGCGGCCGAGGCGGTCCTCCCGGTGGAGCCTCTCCTGACGCCAATCAAGACGAGCGCGGCCGCGGAGTCGTCTGGATTCCCGAGGGCGCCTTCGTCAAGCCTCTTGCGGTTCGCATCGGTTTGAGCGACGGCACGATGACGGAAATCGAAAGCCCTGAAATCAAGGAAGAGGCCCGGGTTATCGTCGGCGAGCAATCAAAAGATGCCCCAGCCCCTACGGCGACCGCGAGCCCGTTCGCTCCGAAGCTCTTTGGTGGAGGCAAGGGCGGTGGCGCGCCTTCGCGTCAGTAGAGCAGACTGAGCTTTTCACCGCAGAGACACAGAGAGCGCGGAGAAGACGCGGAGAAATATATGGAACTGATCGAGCTTCGAGATATCTATAAGACTTATCATCTGGGAGAAGTGGAGGTGCCCGTCCTTCGAGGCATCTCCCTGGACGTTTCGCGTGGGGACTTCGTCGCCCTCATGGGATCTTCGGGGTCCGGCAAAACGACGCTCATGAATATACTGGGATGCCTGGATCATCCCTCCTCCGGCCAATACTGGTTCGACGGATATGACGTGACGACGTTGTCGGCGGACGAGCGAGCCTTGCTGCGAAATCAGAGAATCGGGTTCGTATTCCAGAATTTCAACTTGCTTCCCCGCACCAGCGCGCTGGACAACGTGGTGATGCCGCTGTCTTATACCGCCGAGCACCTGTCTGAGCGCGAAGCCGGAAAGCGGGCCGTGGAGCTCCTCGAGCGGGTAGGACTGGGAGAGCACCTGGACCACGAGCCCTCACAACTCTCGGGAGGCCAGCAACAGCGCGTGGCCATCGCCCGCGCTCTCATCAACCGGCCGCCCCTGCTCTTTGCCGACGAGCCCACCGGTAACCTCGACTCGCATACCAGCGAAGACGTTTTGCGGATCTTTCAAGAGCTCAACGAGAAAGAAGACGTTACCATCATCCTGGTCACTCACGACCCTAACGTCGCCCGATACGCAAAGAGAGTCATCCGGATACAAGACGGGGTTGTCGTCGAACCGGATTCGGATTCGACAACGGGCACCACGGATGAGGCTGCGAAGGAAGACGCCGGCGCGGGTGATGGTGTCGATGCCGGTGTCGGCAGGGATGCGGATGAGGCATCGAAAACTTTGGAGTGGAGCTCAAGAGGATCTTTGGCGCGAATGGGCAGGATGCTGCGGACGGCTCTGAACGGTCTTCGCCGCAATGTCCTGAGGGCCGCCCTCACGGCTCTTGGAATCATCATCGGGGTGGCTGCGGTCATTACCATGATGGAGATCGGACGAGGCTCCTCGACGGCCATTCAGCGCAGCGTCGCAAGCATGGGAGCCAACAACCTCCTGATCATGCCGGGCACGGCATCCAGTGGCGGGGTGAGCTTCGGGGCCGGAAGCGTCATGACGCTGACCCCTCAGGACAGCGAGGCAATTCAGAACGAGGCCCCTGCCGTAAGGGCTGCAGCGCCCATCGTGCGAGCCAGGACTCAGGTCATCTACGGCAACCGAAACTGGGTGCCGACTTTTATTTACGGCACCACGCCGGCCTATCTCGACGTCCGGGAATGGAGCCTGACGGAGGGGGACATCTTCACTGAGCGAGATGTCCGTAACGGAAGCAAGGTATGTATCCTCGGCCAAAGGCTGGTCCGGGAGCTCTTCCAGGGTGAATCTCCCCTCGGGAAGGAAGTGAGGGTCCAAAACGTCTCGTTCAAGGTGATAGGAATCCTCAGCACCAAGGGCGCCAATATGATGGGTATGGATCAGGACGATATCCTGCTGGCTCCATGGACCACGATCAAATACCGGGTAACCGGCTCATCCCTTGCCAATGTCAATCAGAGCGCCACGTCCTCGTCCTCCTCCGGAGCTTCGGACCAGGTGAACAGCCTCAACCAGATCTACCCCGAGGCGAAGGTCAACCTCTACCCCATCCCGTCAGCGACGCAACAGGCTGATACTCCACTGCCGGTAAGATTCGCCAACGTCGACCAGATCCTGACGGCAGCACGGTCCACGGAGGAGGTGGCCAACGCAATCCGGCAAGTCTCCCAGTTGCTTCGGGAACGACACCGTATTCGCACCGGCGAGCCGGACGATTTCAACGTAAGGGACATGACGGAAATGACCAAGGCGTTATCCTCCACGGCAACCATGATGACCAAGCTCCTGCTGGCCGTCGCTCTGATTTCTCTGGTGGTGGGTGGCGTGGGAATCATGAACATCATGCTCGTATCCGTGATGGAGAGAACTCGTGAGATCGGATTGCGCATGGCCATAGGAGCCCGAAGCCGGAGTATCCTGCAGCAGTTCCTTGCCGAATCGGTGGTCTTGTGCTTCTGCGGAGGGGCCGCCGGCATTCTCCTTGGCCGCGGAGCGTCTTACCTGGTTTCCATTTTGCTGCAATGGCCGACGGAAATGTCTCTGGATGCCATTGCAACCGCCTTCCTGGTCTCGGTGACCGTGGGGATTGTCTTCGGCTATTATCCCGCATGGAAAGCCTCGCGGCTCGATCCCATCATCGCGCTGCGCTACGAATAACCGAAGCTCACGCACAAGCACGGAGAAAGAGTTATGCCAATGGGGAAACATGCAAGCTCGTTTTTCAGGATGATAAAGCACAATGGGGTCCCGTGGATGTGGATATCGGGGATTTCGCTGTTGATGACAGCAAGTTGTACGATCGGTCCTGACTTCCACCGGCCTCAGCCCTCTGTTTCTCCCACGTGGAGCGCTCTTGGCGCCACGGCGCCCTCTCGAGCCAGCATCGCCACACCGGCTCGGGCAAAACTGGTGGACTGGTGGAAGAGCTTCAATGATCCGGTTCTCACGTCTCTTGTGGACAGGGCTGTTAAATCCAACCTGGACATACGGCAGGCAGAAGCACGGATTCGCCAGGCCAGAGCCGCGCGCGGGGTCGTGGCCTCGGGATTGTGGCCGCAAGCCGATGCCTCCTCTTCTTTCCGCAGGAGCTTCAGCGAACAGACCTCCGCGTCGTCCTCAGGCCGCGTTGGCGGCGGTGTGAGCGACCTGTTTCAACTGGGGCTCGATGCCACCTGGGAGCTGGACATTTTCGGGGGGGCTCGTCGAAACATCGAAGCCTCCGAGGCGGATATACAGGCGGCCGTGGAGGACAGCCGCGACGTGCTGGTGAGTCTTGTGGGCGAGGTCGGAACCGACTACATCAGCCTTCGGGGATTTCAACAACAGATCGCCATAGCCCGAGAAAACCTCGATGCCCAGCGGCATACGGCGGACATCACCCAAAAGCGCTACGATGCCGGCTTCGTGAGCGGCCTGGACGTGGCCAATGCAGCAGCCCAGGTCAGCTCCACCGAATCGCGGATTCCGGTGCTGGAGTCATCGGCCCGGGGGCTTATTTACAGCCTCAGCGTCCTCCTGGGGCAAGAGCCCGCCGCCCTGGACCTGGAGCTCTCCAAAGACAAGCCGATTCCTCTCATTCCCCCTGAAGTGCCGGTCGGACTCCCGTCTGAGCTGCTCCGCCGCCGCCCCGATATCCGCAGGGCCGAAGCTCAGCTCCATGCCTCCACCGCCCGTATCGGTGTGGCAACAGCCGATCTGTTTCCCAAGTTCTCTCTCACCGGCTCGTTCGGTACCACGGGTAGTGAAATCAGCCTGCTTGGAAACTGGAGCAGCCGCGCCTGGTCCTTCGGCCCAACTATAAGCTGGCCGGTCTTCGATGCCGGCCGGATACGGTCGAATATCGAAGTTCAGAACGCCTTGCAGGAACAGGCACTCGTGGCCTATCAGAAGACCATCCTGACTGCGCTCAAGGACGTCGAGACAGCCCTGGTGGCCTATGCCAAGGAACAGGAGCACCATAAAGCCATATCCGAGGAAGTAGCACATAACCGCACGGCCGTTGACCTGTCGATGAAGCTCTACGTGGCCGGCAAGACCGATTTTCTTAACGTTCTCACGGCCCAACGATCACTCTATCTATCGGAAGACGCCCTTGTCCAGAGCACACGCAGCCTCTCCACCAACCTTATCGCCCTCTACAAAGCCCTCGGAGGAGGCTGGGAAGAGCCGCGCTGACCGTATAGAGTCTTGGTCGGTATTCTTGTTTTCGGAAACCACCTAAGATATATTGCTTTATGCTTGCCGTCCGTCCAGTCGTTTCAGTTGAACAGGCATCGAGAGATAATACGATATACTTATGATCGGAGCTGACCATGAGAACCTTCACCGCTGTCGTTGAGAAGTGTAGTGATACAGGGCTTTATGTGGGCTATGTGCCGGGCTTCCCTGGTGCACACACACAGGCCGAAACACTCGATGAGCTCAGGGAGAATCTGCGTGAGGTGATCGAGATGCTTCTTGAGGACGGGGACCCCAGACTGGAGGCCGAATTTATCGGTACCCAGACTGTGATGGTGGCCTGACGATGGGGAGATATCCGGTACTCAAGCCCGGGGAAATTGTGGCGATCCTCGAAAAACTTGGCTTTGCGCAGGTGCGCCAGAAGGGATCCCACAAACAATATCGGCATCCGGACGGTAGAGCCACAACCGTATCGTTCCATCCGGGACGAGACATCTCACCCATTCTTTTACGGATAATTGCAAGTGACATTGGTCTCACAATCGAGGAATTCCTGGAGCACAGATAGGAAACGCCCACAAAGAATCCTTTGCAGGTTACGGGATAGATGATATCAGAAAGCAGGAGAGTGTTGGGCGGGAGAACCTGATTCGCCCGGAGACATCGAAGCTCAGTTCATCAGCGAAGAAGACAGGAGACAACACAATGAAATTGATGGCATTTGTTGTTTTTTTAATTGCTCTGCTCGGCTTGATGGTCTACACGAATCCATCGATGAATGACTTCAGCAACTATGTGCGTCAGAGTGTCATCCAGGAAAGCCAAAAGGAAGCACCGGATTCTCTCGGCCAAGCTTTGACCTCCATATTGGGTGGTCTTGCCGGGGGCCTGGTGACAACCCAAACCATCAGGAATGACTACATCTTTTTCAGCACTTACGAGCTTGCATTCGGGAAAGAGCGCTTGAGGGCGATCGGAGTGTTCAGAAATTTCTTTCTTCAAGAGAAACCCGAGATACTGCGACACAAAACGGGAAAGCAGACCGAATAAAGTCCACGGCAAGGGAGAGTGTATGTTCATTCTCGACTCATCCCTTGGGTGCCACAAACTGCGCGATGTCCCTCAGGCGTACCGAGCCTTCCGCATTGAACCAATCCTCGATGAGCCGGTACGCTATGGAAATCGGCCTCGGGACCCTGAGCCAGCCGTCTTTCAAGCCCTTCTCCATATCCTCCCGCGATAACCAGCGGGCATCTTCCAATTCATTGTCTCCAAGCGTAATTTCCTCGGACACTGCCTGAGCCATAAATCCCAGCATGATGGAGCATGGGAATGGCCAGGGCTGAGATGAATGGTAGTGAACGGCTCCGATCCTGACGCCTGTTTCTTCCAGGGCTTCACGCTCGACGGCGTGCTCGAGGCTTTCTCCCGGTTCCACGAAACCGGCTATCGTTGAATACATTACCTTTGGCCACAGGGACTGGCGTCCCAGTAAACAGCGCTCTCCCGCGGAAATCAAAACGATGATGGCGGGATCGGTTCGAGGAAAGCGCTGCGCACGGCATCGCTCGTTGCTGCAAACCCGCATGTGACCACCTTCGCTGCTGATGTTGGGGCTGCCGCAATCACCGCAGAAGCGGTTGCGGGAATGCCAGTATGTGATGGCTCTGGCATATGCCAACATTCCCGCCTGGCGACCGTCCAGCAGTGCAGCAACGGCTCTCAGATCCCGAAAGCACCCGAATCTTTCCAGAGCCGAAGGGGGGGAAGCGTCCGGTGTTTGCAAATCAATGGCAAAGTAAGCTCTGTCGTTATCCTCGCCGAGAAAGACGACCGATTCCACCGTATCCAGGAGGTTACCCGGCTCACCGGGGGAAAGCAGCACCGGTCGGGGAACCGGCTCCTCCGTTAGAAGGTTTTTCGACTGCCATACTGCTATGAACCTGGTATTCGGATCGCTCATGCGCTCGGAGATCCATTGGTGATCCCGGCGGCGGCCCGAAGTCCGATCCAGAAAATGAGCCGCAAAACCATTCAGTAAGGAACGCTTGTAATTATCCATGGCTTCCATTGAAACACCACGCGGTCAGGCACCGCCGTGGAAGGCGGTGCCTGACTGCCTTTATGGACAGATAGGAAATTGTAGGCCGAAAGTCACCTTAGGTATGCATTCCCACGCAGGAGCGTGGGAGCGAAGGCAAGGTACGGACTGAGCTTACGATTATATTATCTGAAACCCCGGCACATGGCACACCACAGCACACAGTTATTGCTTCGGAGCGCTGGAGGGAGCCCCCCCCTGAGGAGCGGCCTGTTCCTGCTGCGCGGGTGCTGCCGTACTATCTTGAAGCTTTGCCGCCGTTCCAGCGGAGCCTTGTTGCTCGGCTGAAGGCTGGACGGGTGTAGCTTCGGGAATCGCTGGACCCTGCGGTTTTTCAACCGGAACGTTCTCCATGATGGACTTTGTCTGGGGCCCTGCCGAGATATAAGTCAAGCCCAGACAGGTCAGCATGAACACTATGGCCGCGCCCGTGGTCAGCTTACTCATAAAGGTCGTACCACCCGTACCACCGAAAAGCGTTTGAGACGCCCCGCCGAAAGCTGCTCCCATTTCAGCTCCTCGTCCGGTCTGGAGCAAAACGATCAGAATAAGCGCGATACACGCCAGGACATGGACTACAACCACCGCTATATACATTGGCTAACTCATTTCTCCACTGCTTGATATTGAACGATACGTTTGAACGAGCTCACTTCGAGGCAGGCGCCCCCCACAAGGAGACCATCGATATCGGGCTGTGCCATGAGTCCATCCACATTATCCGGTTTAACCGAGCCTCCATACACTATTCTCATCCGGTTTGCAATCTCTTTGTCAAAAAGAGAGCCAAGGTGCGCCCGGATATAAACATGCACTTCCTGGGCCTGAGCGGGACTGGCGGTCTTTCCCGTTCCGATGGCCCAGACCGGCTCGTAGGCGATCACCAACCGTTCAGCCTGCTCAAGGTTCAATCCCTGGACGGCTTTATCGACTTGCGACCCTACCACCTGTATCATTCTGCCGCTCTCGCGCTCCGCCAGCACTTCTCCCACGCACAGGATGGGGACGAGACCATACTTGAAAGCGGAGGCAACCTTCTTTTGCACCATCTCGTCCGTTTCCCCGAAGACGTGCCGGCGCTCAGAATGGCCGAGAATCACGTATTCACAGCCGATATCCTTCAGCATCCCTCCCGAGATCTCACCCGTGAAAGCTCCTTTTTCCTCCCAATGGAAGTTCTGGGCAGACAGCTTGAAGCCTTCTTCATAGAGCGCTTTTCGGACTGCGGAAAGCGCGGTGAAAGGCGGTGCAATGACCACTTCTCTATCTTCGCACGGACCGACTTCCTTCTGTAGTCCCTCGGTATAGGAAACGGCCTCTCCGATGGTCTTGAACATCTTCCAGTTCGCCGCGATCAGCGGTTTTCTCGTATCCATAATCCCCCTCTGACGGTGGTAGTTTTGGTCCGATGATGGGTTCCTCGTTCATGATCTCGAGCCGTTGGGCTCCCTTCCCTTCCGCTTCCCGGGAGCACTAGCTGCATTCTTCCAAAGCGGCGATTCCCGGTAGAATCTTCCCTTCCAGCATTTCAAGGAAGGCACCTCCACCGGTGGAAACATAGCTCACCTTCCGATCCACTTTCGCCTCTCTCACGGCGGCTGCGGAATCTCCGCCTCCAATGACGGTAAGGGCGTCGAGGCTGCCGAGAAATTCCGCCAGGGCAAAGGTTCCTTTATGGAAAGGAGAGCTTTCGAATACACCCAGTGGGCCGTTCCATACGATCGTCGGACAATTTTTCAGCACCGACTTGAAAATCTCGATCGTACGCGTGCCCACATCCAGAATCCGCATGTCCGCGGGGACCTTCTCGACGGGGACCTGTTGCACGTCGCCGCAGCTCTCGGCATTGGGGGCTACCACCACGTCAACGGGGAGATAGACCTTGACCCCCTTCTGATTCGCTTTATCGAGGAAACGGGCGGCGGTCGCCATATGTTCGTCTTCAGCCAGGGATTTTCCCACGTCCTTCCCCATGGCCTTCAGAAAAGTATTTGCCATGGCACCGCCGATGAGCAGAAAATCGGCCTTGGTAATCAAATTCTCGAGAAGATCGATCTTTGTGGAAACCTTTGCGCCTCCTATCACCATGCCCAAGGGTCGTTTGGGGCTCTCCATCGCCTCCCGGAAATACTTTATTTCGTTTTGCAACTGATAGCCGGCAGCACAGACCTCGACGTGGCGTGTGATGCCCTGCACCGAGGCGTGGGCGCGATGGGAAACCGCAAAGCCGTCATTGACATAGACTTCCGCCAGTGCAGCCAGCTCCCTCGAAAATCCATCGTCGTTCTTTTCCTCTTCCGCATGGAAACGAAGGTTCTCCAGCAGAAGGACATCACCATTCCCGAGCGCCGCTACCTGTTTGCGTACTTCATCCCCGATGCAGTCGGGCGCAAGGGGCACCGGCCGGCCAAGAAGCTTAGAGAGGTACAAGGCCACGGGCTTCAAGGAATACTCCGGCACAACCTTGCCTTTCGGCCTTCCCAAATGTGAAGCCAGGATAAGCTTTCCTCCCGCGCTCAGGACCTTCTCGATGCCGGGCAGGACGGCCCGAATCCGCAGATCGTCTCGTACGTTGCCCTGCTTGTCCAGAGGCACGTTGAAATCGACCCGCATGAACACTCTTTTTCCTTCAAAATTGATATCATCCAACGTCTTCATGTTGTATGCTTCTCCCCTTTCTAGGTGAGAGCTCATGCCAGTGGCGGGAAGAACGCCAATCCGGAAAATGCCCATGCTTCACTCCAACATATTCCCCATCATGGTCGCCAGTTCCACAACGCGGCTGGAATAGCCGAACTCGTTGTCATACCAGCTACAAACCTTGACCATGCGTCCGCCGATCACGTTGGTGAGCTTCGAATCCACGTTGGACGAGTAATAGGTATGGTTAAAATCGATGGAGACGAGCTCTTCCGTGACATAGCTCAGCACGCCCTTGAGGGGGCCGTTGGCCGCATCTTCCATTACCTTGTTCACTTCATCCTTGGTTACGTCCTTCCCCACGCGGCACACGAGGTCCACCAGCGAAACGTTGGGAGTTGGAACCCGCACGGAAAAGCCATCGAGCTTTCCCTTGAGCTCGGGAATGACTTCGGCGACGGCTCTCGCGGCGCCCGTGGTCGTGGGGATCATGGATAGGGCTGCCGCCCTGGAGCGACGCCGGTCCTTATGAAGCGCGTCGAGAAGGCGCTGATCCATGGTGTAGCTGTGGATGGTGGTCATGAGGCCATGCTCCACAACGAAATGGTCGTGCAGGAGGATCACTATGGGCGCCAGGCAGTTCGTCGTGCAGGATGCGTTGGAAACGATATGGTGCTTCCTGGGGTCGTAGGTCCCTTCATTTACGCCTATGACGAAGGTGGCATCCATACCTTTACCGGGGGCGGTCACGATGACCTTCTTCGCTCCAGCGTTGATGTGCTTCTGACACCCGTCCCGGTCGGCAAAACGGCCGCTCGCTTCGAGAACGACGTCCACTTTCAGGTCATGCCACGGGGACTGAGCCGGATCGCTGACTTTCACGCATTTGTAGCCCTTGCCGTCGACCACGATCTGGTCTTCCGTCGCCGATACCTCGCGGGGCCACACTCCGTGAACTGAATCGTACTTAAGTAGATAGGCCAGCTCCTCCGGCGGTGCCAGATCATTGAGGGCCGCCACTTCCAACGGCGCGTTCCGGTCGATCAGGATCTTGAAGAGTGTACGTCCGATACGTCCAAAACCGTTGATTGCCACTCGAGTCGCCATATTCTCTCCTCCTTGTTTACTTCGTTGAGTTTGGCTCTTCGCTCACGCTGTCGCCACGCCCCCAATCGCGGACGGTATAAGGAGCACAGCCTGACCTCAGAGCATACGGGCAATACTCACCGTTCGATCACCCAGCATGTTGGTGTAACTACCCAGTTCATTGTCGTACCAGCCATAGATCACAGCCTGCGTGACCGGAACTTCCAGAATCTTCTCCTGCTGGACCGTGCTGAAATGCTCTCCCGCTTCCTTCGGGATCTGCGTTACGTCGAAAGAAGCGGAAGCACCGCTTTCGTTCAAGGACTTGAGGTAGTCGCAGGCCGTCAGTACACGCTCCATATCGATGCGAACCGCCGAGGTCCTGGTATGATTCTCGGCCCCTTCGATAACCGCCGCCGCTCTGGGCAGGCCGATGATGTCCGAAGAAACGTTCTGCTCTTCCGAATAAACCAGATAGCCCTCGGAGTAGTGCTTTGCGGCCTGCTTGTAAATTTCGTTGATCTTATCGCGATTGATGGGATTCCTCATGCTCTCGTCCTGGATCATGACGACCAGAATGATGAGAGACCCCGTCGTGAGGGGCACCCGCACCGATTCGGCGATGAACCCGATGCGCTTCATCTCGGGAATGATGAGCCCAAGAGCCTTGGCCGCCCCCGTAGTCGTAAGGATGATGTTGTTGAACACCGAGCGGGTCTTCCTCAAATCGGCCGCTTTGGCCTTGGGAGCCCGATCCAGCACCTGCTGCGAACTGGTGGCCGCATGGACGGTGGTCATCGAAGCGGACAGGATGCGCCGCGCTCCGAAATAGTCCAGGAGAGGCTTCACCATGTAGGCAAGGCAGGTCGTGGTACAGGAGGCATTGGAAATAAGCAGATGTTTCTGAGGATCGAAATCGGCGTCGTTGATCCCCATGACCGTCGTAACGGCGTCGGGAGGCATTTCCCTGGCCTTGTCCTTGATCTTGAAGGGAGCCGAGGCTATGACCTTCTTGGCGCCGGCTGCCAGGTGTCCCCGAAGAGCGCCTTTCGGGTCGTCCGGCAGCGTAGTGGGGTCCAAAAAGGCACCCGTTGCGTCCACCACCAGCTCCACCCCGTAGTCGCGCCATCCGATAGCCGCCGGATTGCGCTGCTTTCGCAGAAAAGTGGCTTTGACACCGTTTATGCGCATCGAGCCTTCTTTTTCATTCAATTCCTCGATGGCTCTCGGTGCGCGGCATCCATGCAGGTAGCTGTGAAGGGCTCCGTAGGTGGAATCTTTTTCTACGAAGTGAGCGATATCCTCGAGGCGAGTGCCGACTTCCCGGCCTATGTTGACCACCACTTCGGAAAAATACTGACGCTCCGCGTGGTGCCAGATGGTAAGCTTGGCTATCCTTCCCAACCCGTTGATGCCCAGTTTCATGGGTACCATCTTCTCCTGCTCGCTCATAATGCCTCCCTCGATTTTTGTGATTCAGAAATTAAGAACGAAAACATGAAAATCAAATATTTGAACCGCCAACTGAGCCAAAAGCTCAAAATCTGCTCCCTGCACCCTGAAACCTCAAACATGAAAGCTGTACTATCATATATCACATATCCACCTGTTCCGTCTCATGGTACCCCTGATAAATAGCGCCGCTTCGTCCATCGATGCTGATCTTCTCACCCGCATGCAGTTCATGGCCGTCGATGACGGACTTGCCGTCCTTTTCCCAGACTTTCATCTTGCTGAAGCCGACGACACAGGTCTTACCCAGGCGGTGTGCGACGATGGCTGCATGAGAGGTGGCGCCTCCCTTGCCGGTGAGTATTCCGTCGGCGATGAATATCTCGCGAATATCGTCGGGGACCGTGTCCGAGCGCACGAGAATGATCGGCTCGCCCGGATGCTCGATCCTCAGGCGCTGAATGGCTTCGAGGTCGAAGGCCAGGAGGCCTGACAGAGCCCCGCCGCTCACCCCGATGCCACTGCCCAGATACCGGCCGTGCAGGTGATCGGAAGGCTTGAAAACCGGATGTCTTGCCCGGACGCGCGGAGCCATGTTCCGCGACTGCAGCACGTAGACTCCTTCCGGGTGATCTCCCTGGAAGGTGAATTCGATCTCCTGAGGCGCCCAGTTCTGGCCGTAGGTCAGGTCCTTGGCGATTTTTACCAGATATTCGTAGACTCTCGGAAAGAGTATCTGCAGAGAATGTTCCTTACTGCCCCCTTCCTTGAGCCGTTGCTTTTCCGAGAAGGGGAGCGTTTGCACCAGGCCTCCCACAACGTCCTCACCCTGGTTTCCCCAGGTGAAATCGCCGACGGGGTCCACCACGTCCTCGGAGCTCCTGGGATTGTGGGTAAACAGCACACCGGCGCCCGAGCGGGTATCGAGGTTTCCAAACACCATCGCCTGAACGGTGACAGCCGTGCCCCAGTTTTCCGAAATCCCCATGATCTCCCGATATGTTCCGGCTTTTGGATAGTCCCACGACAACACCACCTGCGAGATGGCGGTAAAGAGCTGTTCCGTGGGATCGTCGGAAAGGGGGATATTGTGATCCTTGAGCGCCTGCTTGTAGGCCAGGGCCAGTTCGCGAATCTCCGCCGGCTTGAATTCCCTCTTCACCTGGCGCAGATACCTTTTCTTGTAGCTCCGCATGATGTCATCGAATTCTCCGCGCTGCATGCCGAAGGACATTCCCCAGGACTGGATAAAGCGCCGATAGTTGTCCCAGGCAAACCAGCCTTCCCCGGTTTGCTCGATGAGCCCTTCCACGATTCTCTCGTTTATTCCAACGTTCAGGAAGGTATTCATCATACCCGGCATGGACACGGCAGCGCCGCTGCGCACCGAGAGGAGCAGAGCATTCCCGGAACAGCCGAAACGGCGTCCGGATATCTCCTCGAGCTTTGCAATATGAGCCATCACCCGCTGCTTGAAGTCGGCGTTGGGCTGCGAGAAGGTGTCGATGACGCTCCGGCAACGGAAATACTCGGTCGTGATCACGAACGCCGGCGGCACCCTGATGCCGATGGAATAGAGATTGGCCAGGTTGTAGCCCTTGTTGCCCAGATGAATGAGGTCATAGGTCATCTTGTTGGGCGCGTAAATCCAGGAGATCGTCTTTTCGGGATCATAGCTCAGCAGTAGATCCAGCTTTTCCGCGGTACCCTCTTCTCTCTGCGTTTCCAGTGTGGTCAGGATACTGAGGAGGAAGTGATCGAAATACTGCAGTCCGAAAGTCCGCGCGATGAGATCCCGGAGGAAGCTTTCGGAAACACGCTGAGTCAGCTCCGCCGCCGATTCCTCATGCGAGTCGCGGCGATAGCGCATCAACAGGTTTTCCGTACCCAACTGCCGGATGATCAGATCCAGGTTCTCTTCGTGAATGGAATAGTAGTTCGTCTGAATGATCTGTTTGATGGCTTCGGAAAAGCCCCGGAAGATATCCATGAACTGAGAATGCGAAAAGCGGCGCACGTCGAGAGATTTGTAGAAAAGCTCCGCCTGCAGCTCGAGTCGATTGGAAGTGATTCCGTCGATCTCCAACGCCTTGATGAAAAGAGGCAGAAACCTGGCGATACGCACAAAACTAGCGCGGGTAATGAAGCTCAGGTCGAGCGAATAGATGATTTCCTCGAAGAGAACATTCGCCAGGTTTTCGAGGCGAAAGGTGAGGCCCAGCGCATCGAACTTTCTTTCGTTGTAGGACCCGTACATGGACGGGATATCCACGGCGATATGACGCTTGTAGTAAATATTTTCCAGAACATGGATCTCGCCGGGGATAAGAATGACCTTCTTCAAGGCGGCCAGATAGTCCAGAATCGCGCTGAGCTTGACATAGGGGTCCTCACTCTCGAGCGCCAGCAGGAGAGCGCCCGGCTCCGGCAGTCCCAGACTGGCGCCCCGCTGGAGATGGACGTGAATGTCCTTGAAGCTCAGAGCGTACTTTTCGTGGAGAAATTGATAGAACTGAATCATGAAGAAGGCACGCTGCCGTTCCCGCTCCGGGATTTCCGGCACCGCCTGAATGATGGCGTGCGTTTCTTCTTCCGAAAGATCCAGAAGGTCCTTCACATGATGAACAGTGGGATGAGTCGTGAAAATGGATTGGAAAATGCGATGGACTTCATCCACGAAGGGTCCGGCAGCGGCGATCTCGGGGTAAATTTCAGCGGGCACCAGATCCCGGAGGCGTGACTTGTCGAGCGTCCGCCAGAACTCGATTATGGCTTCGATGAAAGTGACGATGACATTGTTGCTCTCGACATGGCTCTGCTTTCGGAGGAAATGGATCAGCCGGTCCGCTCTTCCCGTCAATTCATCCAGATCCGTCGATACGGCGCGAAGCTGTCCCTCCGCCCCGATCTGGTTGAAGTAAACGGGAAAAATCTTTGCGAGCTGTTTTACCAGGTTGTAGACGTTGCTGATGGGAGCGTGGAGAAGCAGGCTCACGTCCTTCTGGAAAAGATCCGTGTCACGAACGTAAATGCCTCCAAGAAAGAGATTCACGATAAGGGCGGACAGCAGCATCCTGGTCCTGGTCGGATTCTTCTTGATGATTTCCAGCCAGATTCGAATGTTGGGCAGATGGGCCGGATTCATGGCAATCTGCCAGTGCTGGCTTACTCCTCCCAGTTGAGGCGTCTGGAATCCCATGCGAATGATTCGCTTCAAGAAGAAGTCGAGGAGCTTGCGATCTTCCGTTCCCATCACTTCGAGACCGATGGTACGCACGATCTGGAGAGCCGCCTCCGGATAGTTTTGCAGGCAGACCTCCAGGATATCGAAGATTTTTTCCATGAACCCCTGCAGGCTCTCCGTCGGCTTATGGTGGAGCCACTTGGCGACGTCGAAATTGATCTCCCTCAGGTTGTCTTCATGGATTCCTTCGAGTCCTCGTATTTCCATGATCTTCAGACGCATGAGCATGCTGAGAAGAGTCGTCTGGTCGGGGCCTTCAAAGGCCTTCAGAGCCTCGGGAAGCTTGTAGTAGAGGCGAACGATGTCATGGAAGTCGGAAAGCTCGGCGAGTCTCGCCACAGCCGCGCGATGGCTCTCCTCGTAACTGATTTCGGATTCAAGAACCTTCAGGCCGGCTTCGTACTGTCCATGGCCTAAAGGTGCACAGACTTCAAACCAGGGCGGAGACTCCGAGGTCGAGGATTTTTCCGCCTGCTGCAGGAGCCACAGGCAGGGATCTTCTTTCTGGAGCCAAAATTCATACGTGTCTTTTTGGAGCCGCTGCAGGAAGCCGCGCAGCTCTACAAAGGAGGTGTCCTCCTTCCAAAGCCTGAGAAGCTTCTGAGCCAGCCGTTTGGGCTGATAGTAGCTCCGCATGATATACTCGAAGGCCGGCTGCGGAAGGTTGCTCAGCTCGAGGAAGAAGAATCGCAGTATACCTTCATGGCAAGAGGTTATGTCTTCTATCGTCCGGTCGACGGCACCTACGGATACTCCTTCGGGCAGAGGCTTGGAAAGCTCCCGGGGCATTTCGTCCACAATTTTCAACCAGAAGGACAGAAGATGATCCGCGGCAAGGCTACGGACCTCGACACGCTGGGCATTCTTGAGGCATTCCAGTAGAATATCGGATAAAAGGTAGACGATACTCCCATTTAGGGGCTGCCGGCTGTAGAGGCGCAGGTTGGAAATGGCGTATCTCCAGGTTTCATCGACAACGAACTGCCAGTTCCGATACTGATGATGGTATTCCACCAGGAGGTCTCTCGCCTGTTGCTCTTTACCCGCCAGCCCGGTGACGGCTTTCCGCAGTATATCGAAGACATGCGGGACAACAACCTCGACGTTGGTGAGGTTCATGTTCTTCGACAAAGCGTCCGATTGAATTTGTTCAAGTGCCGGTATATTGCTCATCAGTCATTCCTTCGGGATTCAGAGCGATGGCTCGTGAGCTTCGACAGCGCGTGGAGTGGTTGTCTCTTGCTCTGCTTGTCTTCAGCGATGATAATCATTTCTTTCGAGGGCGACTCTCGAAACCGATGCGCTTTGCAATATGGATCGAGCTCCATTTCCATAAGAATCGCCGGCTCATTCATCTTTTCATAATAATTGGGCCGCCGGCCGACTTCACGAAATCCCGCACTTTCGTAAAGCCTTCTTGCGGCAACGTTGCTCGGACGCACCTCGAGCACCGCCACACGGGCACTCCGCTCACAGCCAGATTCCAGGGCACGCAGCAGAAGTGCCCTGCCGATCCCTTGCCGGTGAAAGTCCGCCCGCACGGCCACGTTGAGGATTTGAATCTCATCCGCCACATCCCAAAAGCAAATATATCCCACAATTGCTCCCGACCTTCGCTCCTCCGGGCTCGATATCTTCCGGGGCTCCTGCTTCGGGTCCGGAGCCCGTGCCACGAGAACATGGGAATAAGACCGCTCCAGCTCTTCTATAAACGATACTTCGGACCACGGCTCCAAATGGCTTACCCGTTCTATATCCATCACAGCGTCCACGTCGGACAAAATCATCGGAGCGATAAAAAACACGGCAGGATTTCGCATGAAAGTTGGATTGCCCGGTTGTTGGCCTTTGGGTGTCAGTATCACGAATACAAGGTGTCACGGCAGAACAGGCTGGAGGACTGCCCTGCTTCACACCGGCCTGGCGGAGCGTGTCAGCACTTCGCTGGCCAGAGAAATGTGGCGCCGGCCGTATTCTTTCACCGCCGAGGCCGCTTCACTCAAAGAGAGCTCCTTCCGGCAGCCGGCCAGCTTGATCAGCATCGGGAGGTTCATGCCGCAGACAACTTCCACCTTGGGGCCGATGAAGGAAAGGCTGATGTTGGCCGGAGTGCCGCCGAAAAGGTCCGTCAGGATCAGAACGCCTTTTCCCTGGTCGACCTCCTTGATGGATTCCTTCAACAGCTTCACCATTTCTTCGACCTGCTGGTGAGGCAGGAAGGAAATAGCCTTGCATGCGGGGAGCTGACCCACGATGAGCTCGGCGACACGCAGCATTTCCTCGGCAAATTTGAGGTGAGAGACTGCAATGATCCCGATAACCTCTTTTTGATTCTCCCTTGCCATTCAGCCCCTCTTATTCCAAATGAATATCGCGGTGGAACACGTTCACGAAATAGGTGTGCTGCCGCAGCACTTCCGTCAGCCGATTGGCGAAGACAACCGAACGGTGCTTCCCGCCGGTACATCCGATGGCGATGGTCAGATAGCGCTTGCCTTCGTCCATGTAGCAAGGGAGCAGCTTCAAGACGAGTGCACTGTAATCGCTTATGAACTCTTGAGCCGTGGGCCACTGGAGCACCCAGGCGTCCACCTCGGCCGTGCAGCCGTCCAGGTCTCTCAGCTCGGCCACGAAATATGGATTGGGAAGAAACCGTACATCCATCACCAAATCGGCTTCGAAAGGCAGACCGTGCTTGAAGCCGAAGGAAATCACCTGCAAGCTCAAACGCTCCTTTTCGCTCACCATGGCATACGACCTGGTGATGAGAGCCTTGAGCTGATGAACCGAAAGGCTTCCCGTATCCACTACCCGAGTAGCCCGGCTTCGCAGCGCCTGCAATTGATCGCTTTCGTGCTGAATGGCGTCCATCAGAACGGATGCGGAAGTCCCGGCCGGATGCACCCGGCGCGTCTGGCTGTAGCGCCGCTGCAGCACGTCCATCGGAGCTTCAAGGAAAATGATCTCGAAACAATAGCCTGCGTCTTCCAGTGAGCTGAAGATCTTGTCGTAGTCCTTGAGAAAGGTTCTCTCCCGGATGTCGATACCCAAGGCGATTTTGCGGACGTCGGGCATGTCCCTTTCACAGAGCATGAGCAAGCTGGGAAGCAAGGGTACGGGCAGGTTATCGATACAGAAATAATCGAGATCCTCGAAAGCCTTTATCGCCGTGCTCTTTCCCGAGCCCGACAACCCTGTGACAACTACGACGTGAACTTTTCTTCCCATCCTGCTGTCTATCCTTGTGAATCGGCATCTTGCCAAACAGACGCATGCCTTCAAAAACCGTTAGTGATCATGGGGAAGAGTGATGAACCGTCTATCGGTGCTGTGCTGGTCCCGAGGAGGCTAGGAAAGAGCGAGGGGGGTGAGACCTGGTCCCCTCGTCGATTCATGGGCCGTCACAGGCCTAGAAATCCTCATCTTCCTGCTGAATAACGGCAAAAATCTCATCCTGGGTTGCAACCGTCCCCAAGCGCTTCCGGACGGAGCTGTTCTTGAGAAGCCTTGCGATCTTCGCCAGGGCACGAAGATGAATTCCGGCGCAATTTTCGGGGGCCACGAGGAGGAAGAAAAGATGAACGGGCTTACCGTCCATGGATTCGAAATCCACTCCCTGCGTGGATCGTCCGAAAGAGAGGGCAAGCTGGTCGAGATCTTTCAGCTTGCCATGGGGAATGGCGATTCCATCTCCGATCCCCGTGCTTCCCAGCCGCTCCCGCTCCAACAGGACTCCCATCAGCCTTTCACGGTCCAATTGCGGTTTGTGTCTCAACAGCCCATCGATGAGTTCCTCAAGTACCTGCTTTTTCGTACTGCCTCTGAGCTCGGGAATGATTGACTTCTTCTCCAGGATATCCAAAATTTTCATTAAGTCCCTCTTGCTTTTTTCAGTCTTTTCCGCTGGAACCATCGAGTGTGCCTCTACTTGCGGGCTACCGTCCACGGGTTTAAAGAGTACCGACTCCAAGCTCCCAATTGCAGACCACGGGCTTTCCCGCTTCCCTCTCTCTGAGCTCAGACCATCGTCTCTATAAGTCCGTAGTGCCCGTCTTTTCGGCGATAGAGAACGTTAATGCAATTCGAATGACGATTAGTGAAAACCAGGAATTCGCCGTTGGAAACGTTAAGCTGCATCACGGCTTCCTCAATATCCATGGGCTTGGCATAAACCTGCTCGGTCCGGATGATCCGGCGCTCCTCTTCATCCAGGCTCTCCGGCTCCGCGGCACCGGCGGAAGAAGCAGAGGTCGCGAAATCCTTCTCGCTGTTGAGAGGCTTCCTGCGGCGGTTCTTGTCCTTGATTCTCCGCACCTGTCCTTCGAGGGTATCCGCGAGCATATCGATAGCGGAGTACATGTCGTCCGTTTCCTCGGCTCCGTTGATGCGCAGACCGTTGGCGTCGATGGATACTTCAGCGATGTGGCGAAATTTTTCGACCTTGAGAACCACATGGGCTTCGACGGGCTCCTCGAGATACTTCTTCACCCTGGAAATCTTTTCCTCGGCATATTTCTTCAGAGGTGCAGACGGGTCAATATGCCGGAAAGTCACGTTGATTTGCATAGGTAATATCCTCCGTTCCTCTCCGCAAGAAGCCTTTCACTTCCGGTCCTCGTTGCCCCACAGGGACTTCTTGCGTTTATTGGAAGGCAATATGCCCAGAACTTCACGGTATTTCGCTACCGTGCGCCGGGCAATCTGTATGTTCTCCTGTTCGAGAATTCCAACAATATCCTGGTCACTGAAGGGCTTTGCACTGTCCTCCTCCCGGACAAGCTGCCGAATCCGCTCTTTTACGCTCTCCGAAGCGACGGCATCACCCAGAACGCTATTTATGGAACTGTTGAAGAAATATTTCAACTCAAAAATCCCATGGGAGGTATGCATATACTTGCTGGCGGTCACGCGGCTGATGGTGGATTCATGCATACCCACGTCTTCCGCCACGTCCCGCAGGACCATGGGCTTGAGAAAGGCGACACCTTTTTCGAAAAATTCCGTCTGCAATTTGACGATGCTCTGCGCCACCTTGTAGAGCGTCCGCTGGCGCTGATGAATGCTTTTGATCAGCCACGCGGCGGATCTCAGCTTGTTTTGTATGTAATCCTTGGTCTCGGAAGGCAGTACGGTATCCGGAGAAAGAGCTTCCTTGTAGTAGGAGCTCACGCGCAATTTGGGCATTCCATCCTCATTGAGCATGATTACGAATTCACCGTCCACCTTTATGACATAGATATCCGCGCTGATGTATTCGATGGATTCATCGGCGTAGGCCCGTCCAGGACGCGGATTGAGGTCCAAAATGATTTCTACTGCGCTCTTTACGTCGTCAGGCGTCCTCTTGAGCGCCTTCACCATGGCCTGGTAGTTCTTGCTTTCGAGAAAATGCAGATGGTGCTCGATGATGCGCAGCACCAGGTCATCAGGAAGATCGAGGGTTTTCGCCTGGATGTACAGGCATTCCTGAAGATTGCGGGCAGCCACGCCAAGGGGATCGAAGGTCTGAACCTCTGTGAGCACCTGCTCCACCAGACTCACATCACACTGGCCCATTTCCGCAATTTCCTCCAGCGAGGCGTCCAGGTAGCCGTCCCGGTTGAGGTTGCCTATGATGAGGACTCCGATTTCCTTTTCGGCGTCCGTCAGGCCGGAAAGGCGAAGCTGCCAGGTGAGGTGATCTTCGAGGGAATCGGGGAGGGAGAACCGGCTGTCGAAAGTCGGCCATTCCCTGTTCGGGTCCGTCTCGGTATTTATCGGGGTGCTCGTGCTGTAGTCATCCAGGTAGGATTCCCAGTCAAAATCCTCCCGCATCTTTTCTGAAATCTCGACTTCCTTGAACGATTCCGCGGCTATTTCCCCATTGGCCACTTCCTCGATTTCGGCTTCGGTTGACTCTTCCTGCGATTCTTCCAACAGCGGATTGGTTTCCAATTCCTGGTGGATCGTATCGAGGAGCTCCAGCCTCGATAGTTGGAGAAGTCTTATAGCCTGCTGCAACTGAGGGGTCATGATCAGTTGCTGGCTGAGCTTTAGTTGCTGTTTCAGTTCAAACGCCGCCATATTGTATCTGCATCCCGTTATCCCAGACTGAATTCGTCTCCCAAATAGGTTCGACGGGCCAGGTCGCTTTGGGCAATACCGGCCGGAGAGCCGGCCTCGAGGATTCTTCCCTCGTACATGATATACGCCCAGTCGCAAACCTTTAGGGTTTCCCGGACGTTGTGATCCGAAATGAGCACCCCGATCCCCTTGGCCTTAAGAGAGCGGATGAGGCCCTGGATTTCCATGACCGCAATGGGATCGATTCCCGCAAAGGGCTCATCTAAGAGAATGAAGCTGGGGTGAGTCACCAGCGCACGGCTGATTTCCACGCGCCGCCGCTCGCCCCCCGAAAGGCGATCAGCCTTGTTCTTTGCCAGGTGAGCGATGTTGAGGTCCGCCAACAGCTCCCCCAGGCGTGCTTTTCTTTCTTCCTTCCCGATCTTCAAAGTTTCCAGGATGGCCATGATGTTCTCTTCCACCGTCAGCTTCCGGAATATCGACGCTTCCTGAGGAAGATAGGTGACCCCTTTCCTGGCCCTCTTGTACATCGGCACCTGAATGATGTTCTCACCGTTCAGGAGCACGGCCCCGCTGTCCGGCCGGATGATCCCGACCACGCTGTAGAACGTCGTCGACTTACCCGCTCCGTTGGGACCGAGGAGCCCGACGATCTGTCCCGCGAGCACTTCCAGGTTGACGTGATCCACCACGCACCGCCCTTCGTAGCTCTTGACCAGATCCTTCACCACCAGTTTTTTAGGCTCCGGGGAAGCTGGGGAACACACCGCCTACTGTCCCTTCTGATTCGGATGGAGAAGCGCCTCGACCCGGCCATCTTCGCCACCCTCCACCACGCTCCTGTCTTCCGCAAGGTAGAGCGTGATCAGGCGTCCGCTAACTCTGTCTTCTCCCTGTGAAACAACCGGGTGACCCATGAGCAGAATCTTTTGTTCCTTATGATAATAGACGGACTTTTCAGCGGTAGCGACCTTGTTGGCCTGGGTGATCTTGACATCCCCTTCCACTTCGATGCGGTCGATCCGGTCCATCATGGCCGAGGAAGACCCCTTGTTTTCCGAAGGTGAAAACACCTTCAGACGATTGCCCGTAATGGTCATATCATCCTGCTTAACCACCACATGGCCTTCAAAGAGCGTGGTCTTGTCCTTCTGATCCACCTCCATGCGGTCACTGGTGACCTGGAGGGGAGAGCTGCTCTTCGTGATAGTCGAAAGAGGATTCGCCGAAGCCGAAGGCGCGGCACCCTTCTTTTCGGCGGACAGCGCCACGGCGGGCAGGCAAAGCCCGAAGCTCAGCACGCAAAGCAAAATCAGAGGTCTACAATACCTGTATGTTTGTTGGTATAGCATCATTGTGGTCCTATCGGCTTACGATCCGAGGTTGTTTCGGGACAGGAAGAGACCAGGGTGGCCTGGACTCCCCCTTCCAGCAGTGCCTTGCACTCCCCCATCCTGTACTCCCAGACTTCACCCTCGAGGCTCTCCACCTCGGGCCCAAACATGTGGATATGGGTTTGAGAAGAAATTACCTTCTCCTGATGCTCATAAAAAGCCCGTTCGGTGAATAGCTCGTATCCCTGCGGCAGCATGGCGTGCACCGCCCCCCAAAGCTCGATATTCTTCGTTCCGGCATAAAGAATGCCTTCCCGGCTTTCCATATGGATGTCTCCGCCGTTTTCCCCGAAAACCGTCAACCGGACCGTCGTAAGGTGAGTCTTCTGCTCGTTCTGGAAATACCTGGCTTCCGAGGCCACGACGGCCCACAGCTTCTTGCCGTCCTGCATCTCGGTATATTCCATGTCCGTGAGCTTCATCTCCGCGTCGGAGGGAGTCGAATCCGCCTCGGGAGCCATGCGGTGCTCGTTTTGCGACTTCCCCTCCCAAACCCCCTTGACGAGGACGGCGGATAAGCCCAAGGCCACGATCAATACCATACTCTGAGCAAATCTACGGGAAAGCACCATCGCCTTTGCATCGAGCTCCACACAGAAAACGGCCGTTGCTGCTCAAACAAACACCACAACTATCGGATCGGCAGGTCGGAGCTTTTCATTTCCTTGCCCAACTCCTGCTCCACCCAACAAATTATGCAATTAAATTAATCAATTACACTTCACGGACACTCTAACATGCAGGAGCCACCTCTGTAAAGCCTTATTCTACGCAGCTCTTATGGGCAAGGCAAAGGAAAGGCGCATCAGGAGGGGTCTTGGCACACATCCATACAACTGAAAGTTCAAGATCATGATTCTTCAAATGCTCTCAAAGCCCGGTTTCCCCGAAATACCGCTCTGTTACTTCATCCCAGCGTCCCTGGGCCCGTAGGATCAGCTCACAAACCTCCCGGCAGGCGCCATGCCCCCCTTGTTTCCGCGTCACGTAGCCGGCATAGGGAAAAACATGGTCCACGGCATCGGCGACGGCAACAGCGAAACCGACACGGCGCATGACGGGAATATCGATCAGATCGTCTCCCACATACCCCACTTCCTCGTCTTTCAGTCCCGTCTCCAGAAGGATCTTCTCATAGGCATCCACCTTTCGATGGATATTTTGATACACCCTGTCGATCCCGAGTCCTTTGGCGCGATGCTCCACCGCCCTGCAATACCGCCCCGTGATAAACGCCACTTCGAGCCCCGCTCTCTGCAACAGCTTGATGCCGTGCCCGTCTTTGACATCGAAGGCCTTCAATTCCGTGCCGTCATCATGATAAACGACCTGCCCATCGGTCAACACTCCGTCTACATCGAAGATCATCAAGCGAACGGGCAGAATTCGAGAGCGAAGCGATTCATCGATGTGTATCATACTCGTCAAGACTACGTCCTTTTCCGAGGGGGGTGACGGGTTTTGAGCTCCAGGTCCTAAGCACCGGCGTGCTCACGCACGACCCTATAGATTGCAGCCAGAGCTTCGAGCAGTGCTGGGACCTGATCCAGGGGGAGTGAATTGGGGCCGTCACAGAGGGCCTTATCCGGGTCTTCGTGCATTTCGAGGAACACGCCGTGAGCCCCCGCCGCAACCGCGGCACGAGCCAGAGTGGCCACGTACCGGCGCTGCCCCCCCGAGCTGGTGCCCTGGCCGCCGGGTAGCTGAACGCTGTGTGTTGCGTCGAACACAACCGTGTAGCCCAGCTCGGCCAGAATGGAAATGGACCTCATGTCCACTACGAGATTGTTGTAGCCGAACAAAGTTCCCCGTTCCGTGACCAGAATCTTATCGTTTCCCGCCTGGCGGATTTTATCGACGGCCTGGACCATATCCCAGGGAGCCAAAAACTGAGCTTTCTTCAAATTGACGGGCTTTCCGGTGCCGCCGGCCGCCTGAAGAAGATCGGTCTGCCGCGCCAGGAAGGCTGGAATCTGGAGTACATCCACCACTTCCGACGCCAGTACGGCCTCTTCGGGGCTGTGCACGTCGGTCAGAATGGGAATTCCCAGCTCTTTCCGTGCCCGGCCGAGAATCGAGAGGCCTTCCTTGAGCCCCGGGCCGCGATAGGATCGAAGGGACGTACGGTTGGCTTTGTCGTAGGAGCTCTTGAAGATAAACGGAATGTCCAGCTCCGCGCAGGTATTCTTCAGGAACCGCGCTACCTTGAAGACCATCTCCTCGCTTTCGATCACACAGGGCCCTCCGATCACAAAGAAGCGCCCTCTTCCGATCACCTGTCCCAGAACATCAAACCCGTCCATCTCGTCCACCTCGCTTCTCCCGGTTATTCAGCCTCTCAACAAATGCATTCCCCTACCGGATAGGCCTCGGGATTTTTCCTTCTGGCTTCTTCCAATGCTTTCCCCACAAACCCCTTGAAAATGGGATGAGGCTCCATGGGTCTTGACTTGAATTCGGGATGGAACTGACAGCCAAGAAACCAGGGATGATCACAAAGCTCGATGATCTCCACCAGGTTCCGGTCCGGAGAAAGCCCGGTGAAGCGCATGCCGTGCTCGGCCAGCACCTCCCGGTAGTCGTTGTTGAACTCGTATCGATGCCGGTGGCGCTCGGCGATTTCCGCGCATTCATAGGCCTGAGAAGCAAAGCTGTCGGACTCCAGGATGCAGGGGTAAGCTCCCAGGCGCATGGTACCCCCAAAATCCGATGTCTCATCCCGCCTCACCACCCGGTTGTTCTTGTGGTCAAACCACTCCCTCATGAGGGAAATAACGGGATGGGGCGTATGCTTGTCGAATTCCATGCTGTGAGCCTTTTCCAGGCCCGCCACATGGCGTGAGAATTCCACCGTGGCCAGTTGCATTCCCAAACAGATACCCAGGAAAGGGATCTTGTTTTCACGAGCATACCGAATGGCCTTGATCTTGCCTTCGACACCCCGCTGCCCGAAGCCTCCCGGCACCAGAATCCCGTCGGCTCCTTCGATCAGTGCCTCGCCGCCTTCCTTCTCCACGTTTTCCGAATCCACGTAATCCAGATTCAGGAAAGTGTTGTGAGCCGCGCCTCCGTGGACGAGGGCTTCGTTCAGGCTCTTGTAGGATTCCTTTAGATCGATGTACTTTCCCACAATGGCGATGCGCACTTCATGAGCGGGCTTCTTGAGCCGCTCGACCAGCTTTTCCCAGCGATCCAGAATGGGTGCTCGGGTCCAGATATTGAGCAACTGGAGGATCTTCTCATCCAGCCCTTCGTTATGGAAAAGCAACGGGACTTCGTAGATGCATTTCACGTCCTTGGCCGTGATGACCGCGTCCTTGTCCACGTCGCAGAAATGAGCGATCTTTCCTTTGATTTCGGCTGAAAGGAGCTTTTCCGTCCGGCAAAGAAGGATGTCCGGCTGAATACCGATGCTTCGGAGCTCTTTCACGCTGTGCTGGGTGGGCTTGGTCTTGAGCTCTCCGGCTGCCTTCATGTAAGGCACCAGGGTGACATGAATATAGACGACGTTCTCTCTTCCGACGTCGCTACGGAATTGGCGGATGGCCTCGAGGAAGGGCAGGCTTTCGATGTCACCCACCGTACCGCCGATTTCGACGATGATGATGTCGAAGTCATCCACCGCTCCCCTGATCCGGGCCTTGATCTCGTCCGTAACGTGCGGAATCACCTGCACCGTACCGCCCAGGTAGTCGCCCCGCCGCTCTTTGGTGATTACCGAATAATAGATGCCCCCGGAAGTGTAGTTGTTCTTTTTCGACATGCGGGCATGAGTAAACCGCTCATAGTGGCCCAGATCCAGGTCGGTCTCCGCTCCATCGTCCGTAACGTACACTTCACCGTGCTGGAAAGGGTTCATGGTCCCCGGGTCCACGTTGATGTACGGATCGAGCTTCTGGAGTGTCACCCGCAACCCCCGGCTTTCCATCAACGCTCCAATGGAAGCCGCGGCAAGTCCTTTCCCGAGGGAAGAAAGAACTCCGCCCGTTATGAAAATGAATTTTGGCTGGCGCAAGATTTATTCCCTTTCTCTGTGGTTTTTTTCTTTTATGATCCACTATCGAGGCTAGTTCAGTAGATTGCTCGCAGTATAGCAGATGGCATGCCAAAGTCAATCTCGCCCCCCCTCAGTGCGATTCGTCACCTCAACCGGCCGTTCAAATACACGCCCAGCACCGCCCCGTACAAAAAGACATGAGCGATGAATCCCTGAAAAAAAGGATCCGTGCGATCCGGAAACCAGCTCCAACCGACCAGCGTGGCAACACAATAGAAATTGATGATCCAGAGAAGGAAGCCATAGACGCAGGCTATGAAGACAAGCCTCGTAAAACTTGCAGCGAAAAAGGGGTGACGAACGACAAAAGCCGTGAAAATCCCGGCAAAGAGAACTGAAAGGACCAGGTGGACCGCAACGCCGTAAGGTACCGCAACCAGGAGAGGATACCAGGCTTCAACGGCATTTCGGCTCATCACCATGGCACTGATGAGCCGCATCGGCTCGAAAAAGCTACCTTTGACCAGCCAACAGAAAAACATCTGGAACGAAATAAAAACAAGCCCGCTCACCACCCCGCCAACGATGGCCCGCCTGGCCCAACATTTCATGGCGAGGCACGGCGAAGCTTCCGATTGCCAGGTTTGGGCTTTCGTATCCGCATAAGTTTGCATGCTTCTCTCCCCCTTCTCCTCCAGCATCGTTGAGTCGATAATATCCATATTGACCTTCAGATCAAAAAATAGGGATCAAAAGCAAGCCGGCAACCTTATAGTGAACTTTAGTGAATGCCCATCTTGGCCTCCGCTTCGGTGGCGGCAAGATCTCGACGGGCTTTTTCGAGCACTGTTTCGAGCACTTTCTGGGCTGCAACGGGAATATCGACGAACTTCCATGCCGCTCTGATATGCTCCAGTGAATAATCCTTGCGCCAGGATTCAACGGTTAACCGGAGCATGCAGGAGGTGATATTGCTTGCCAGGACGCCGGTATATTCCATCGGAAACTGCACGGTGATGTGGCAAGCCTTCAGCAGCCCCGCAGCCTGTTCAGGACAAGCCTGCTTACAGAGAATGCCATTCATGCTGATATTGACAACGTCCGCGGGGACAACCAGGTTTTCCGAACGAATGATCGCACGGGTTTGAGGAATTATGTAGCGTGGATAAACCCGGCGCCGCCTCAGGTCGCAGGCCTCGTGAATCGTCTCGCGCAACTGGAGCGGCGTGAAGGGTATAGAGAGAACATATTTGATTCCTCGCTTGGCCAGTTGATTGGGTTGGACTTTTTCGTAGGATGAAGTCATCAGGATAAACGAGGAATCCTGGTTGGGACCGGACTCGAGCATGTGGTTGTGAATGGCAACCCCATCCATTTCGCTCAGCTCCATACCGCACAGGATGATATCGTAGCGTTCCCTGTCGAGCTTTTCGAGGGCCTCATGAGCAGAGCCGGCCTTATCGACCGAGGCGTCGCCGAACTCCATCAAAATGTAATCTTGAGTGATCTTCCCCGTAACGCGTGTTTCGTGAATGATGAGAATCCGCAAAGCCATGCTCCTACCTCCTCAACCCTTCTCTAATCTTTTTATTATTGCCTGATGGCCCTCTCCGGGAGAACCGGAACAGAATCGTAACAAAAAACAGTATGAAGAGAGACGTCCAAGAGTCAAGAAAAAAGTCGGCGGCGGCACATGAACCGGAAGAGCCGCTTGGCTGACAATATCCGCAAATCGGCATGCTTCCTATGAAAGTAATGCTTACTCGCCCTCCCCGCATGCTCTTCGTGAGAATGGCGAGAACGGCGCTGGAAGACCGACTCGGTTTTCAAAACCGAGTCGGTCTTGATGCTTCGTCTTCGATATCGAATTCGTTTCGATTTATCACATTTTCTCTTTGACATTCCCATTCAAAGCTTCCATAGTAAACACCTCATACCGAATCGAACACTCACAAACTTTTCCTGCCGTTGCTGTTCTCGCGCTTAAAATATCCAATCTCCTTTCTGCTGATTACCAATCTACGCAATTACGCATCCACGCTATCCGTGGGAGCGGCTTGCAGCCGCGACAGGTGGCAGTACCCCGACCAGGGACCGTATGTCCGTGGGATGCCCGAGGCGCTCATAATCGAGGTCTCCTCCGGTATCCGCCATTGCTTCTCTCAATCACTCACACTTGTAAGGAGGAAAGATCATGGTCGGAAAACGATGTGGTACGCTTTTTTTCCTTTCTTTGTCGCTCCTCTTATCCCTAATGCTCTTCGCCGGGTCTTTGCCGGCGGCGGAGTGCGTCATTTTCGGCCCGGCCGCCTATGAGCGGGGCAAGGGGGCGCCGGAGACCGCCACGGCAACCTTTTCCGGGTCTCCGGATTGCTCCGGTTTCGTGATGAAGATCCATAACGGAGATGAAAAAGGACAGCGGCGGGTCTCCAGTGCCTCGGTCGTGCTGAATGGGGATGAGGTTGCGGGAGCATCGGATTTCAATCAGCAGGTGGAGTGGATCGAGCGCCAAGTTACCCCCGGCTCGGCCAATGAATTGCGGGTGAGCCTTGCCGGCGGCCCTGGCGATTTTCTCACCATAACCATCGCGGGAGCCTATCTCCCGCCCGAGGTGAGCCTGACGGCGGCTCCAGGGAACACCCAGGCCGGAGACCCGGTAACTTTGAGCTGGACTTCAGTCCACGCCGCAAGCTGCCTGATCGACCAGGGGGTGGGCAATGTTGCCGTGAGCGGTACGGCCACGGTCTCCCCGATGCGAAGCACTACCTACACCATCACCGCCACGGGACCCGGAGGCACGGCAACAGCCAACGCCACAGTCTCGGTAATCAACTCCGCGCCCTCCGCCACCGATGATACCGCGGTGACCGATGAAGATACTCCGATAACCATTGCCGTGCTGGCAAACGATCTGGACCGGGATGGGGACGCCCTTTCCATTACAGACGTGACGCCCTGTGCCCACGGAATTGCCTCTATAAATCCTGACGCGACGATCGGGTATACGCCCGCCGCGCACTTTAGCGGCCAGGACAGCTTCACCTACACGGCAAGCGACGGCCATGGCGGCAGCTCCTCGGCTTCGGTCACGGTAACGGTCAGGCCATTATCGCGCATAAGCTTGAGTCTCACCTATCCCCTTGAAGGGGAGGTGATTTCCTCCCGCTGGACTTCGGTGGAAGGGACAGTCTCCCACTCACAAGGGAGCGAAACGGGAGTCAGCGTCAACGGTGTGGCCGCGCTGGTAGACGGCAATCACTTCCTGGCAGCCCACATTCCCCTGGCTGAAGGCCAAAATACGCTCATTGCTTCCGCCGTCGACATGGACGGCCACGCAGCGAAGGCATCGGTCACGGTAAACGGGGAGACCGGCGGAGACACCATCGAGATAACGGCAAGGCCCGCCCTTGGCCTTTCTCCGCTCGAAGCCTCGCTCTTCATCGGCAAGACATTTCTCTCCTCCCCGCCGGATCTCACCTATGCAGGACCCGGCACCGTGGAATTTCTAACGAGCGAGCACTCCGACGAATACCGGGTGCGAATGACACAGGAAGGAATGTTTGTCTTTACCATACGGGCCGAGGATTCCCAGGGTATCTCCCACGCCGATACCGTTGCCGTCCAGGTGTTGAGCAAAAACGAGCTGGACTCGCGCCTCAAGAGCAAGTGGCAGGGCATGAAGCAGGCCTTGGCGGCTCAAGATATCCCGGGCGCCCTGCGCTTTTTCAGCGAGGGAGCCAGGGGGCTCTACCAGGATATTTACAGCACCATCTACGATAAGCTCCCAGGAATCGTACAAAAGATGGAGGACATCCAGTTCATCGAAGTTGACGGCGAAGTGGCCAAATATCGTATCACCAGGGATGAGGTCTTCAAACAGCAAACCTACCAAATCACCCATCACATCTATTTTGTGATGGACAATGACGGTCTATGGAAAATCGAAAGGTACTGATTCATGTTTTGCATGAATGGATGGAAAGGGAGCTCATGAACAAGAGAGTATGGATGATGCTGATAGCCTTCGTGGTAGCGCTCGGAAGCGGCTGCTCTCCCATCTATATCGACGGATGGCACAGGGGCAAGCTGCTGGAGGCGGGCACGGACAAACCTATCCAGGGTGCCGTCATCCTGGGGTCCTGGACCTATAGGACCTTTGGAAGCCACGAATTCTACGATGCAAAGGAAACGGTAAGCGACGAGAACGGCAACTTCACGATTTTCGGATTGGGAGTGCGCCTCTTCAGCGCAATGGACCCCATGGATGTTGAGATATTCAAGCGTGGCTACGAGCCCTTGGAATACATGTCCTGGGAAGAGCTCAACCGTGATCCGAGGGCCAGCAGTTGGGGCAGCAGGGTCGTAATACGGCTAAAGAAACTGACAACAAAGAAGGAGAGAGGGCATGCATATCCTAATACTCCATCTGTACCGGCTGAAAAGCAAAAGCTTATGCTTGAGGAGATCAAGAAGAATAGATATGAGCTGTACGGGAATTAGAAGGACCGGCATGAGCAGCGTCTTGCGTAAAACATCCCGGGCAAAAATCGGGACTGATTGATATTGTACCTAAGATAGTGTAAACGGAGGAATGAAATGAAACGCATAGGTAGATTATTCTTAATCCTGGTTTTGAGCTTACCGGCCATACGGAGCACGGCTGTTGCGTGGGATAACAAAAAAACTCATCCCGACATCAGTGAAAGAGCCGCCCTGAAATCGGTAATAACGGGGAAGGATTATTTGGACGGCATAGGCTTGTCGACCACAGCCGCTATACCACTCGAAGAAGTGGTGGCAGGCAAAAAAATATCTGAATGGATTCGAGATGGTGCAAAACTTGAAGATACCGGCACCATCTACGATGCTCTTGCACATACGGCCAGGTACCTGAATCATTTTCACAATCCATTGAACACCAACGCGCAGTGGCCGACGGCTGGACTGGACGACTCGACTTTGAACTACCACGTATGGGGGATGTCTCTGATTGAATGGGCGCAATCTCCAAGCGTGCAGTCGTCGTATCTTGAAGGGGACCACTCATGGAAGGCGGCAAGAGACAACTACTTTCTTGCCCTCACTTCACCACGGGATAACACCAGGCGGGAATACTTCGCAAAAGTGTTCAGGGATCTCGGCTTTCAGATGCATCTGGTTCAGGATGCCTCAGTTCCAGATCATGTGCGAAACGATAATCATGGCTTGGAGTCGAT
>Ga0074199_1000412_pt1 | contig 71045 bp, 59 predicted proteins | sample EPASupsiteSAE347_FD_64528 | JGI IMG/M metagenome (GOLD analysis project Ga0074199, IMG submission 64528) | Bioremediated contaminated groundwater from EPA Superfund site, New Mexico - Sample SAE3-47 | ecosystem: Environmental > Aquatic > Deep subsurface > Groundwater > Contaminated ... | reverse complement strand
TCGAGGCCGCACGATGTAAAGCCAATTCCATCACTCCGGAGCATGTCCGACCCGCACTCCGTCTTGTCCCTTCCGCCCATGATAAAATCGCAACACCGGCTTGAGCTATTTTATACAACCAGCACCGCCCGGCCGATATTTCCTGCCACCGGGCATCCTCCCGCAACCACCACGCCGCAACTTGTCACCGGCCCTTTTTTCCCACGCTACAATTTGGCGAGATCACCACGGCATAATTTGGCGCGTAACAGTAATGTTTTAAGATGCTGTGTTAGCAATGGCATCTAAAAGTGGTATAAAAGAAACCGCCAATATGGTGTTGACACGACTTGTAGTGGGGTATTCTGCTTTCAAGGTTATTTGTGGTTTGAAGACGGATCAACTTGGCACAAACGGCTAAGATTGAGTCCGTCTTTTTTTATGTATAACATCTGGTGAAATTTGTAACTTTTTAACATATAATTCGATACACGGACCATGTTGTCATATTTTAGTTTTCTTTAAAATAAGAATCGTGACTGGTGGTTCAATGGCATATTGTCCTGTTGATTCCGAAGCGTAATCCCGGTCGGCCATCCAAACGCGAGGACGACCTCTCCCTATTCTTGTGTTTTGGCGAACAGACCGCCGTAACCTGTTCGCCAAAGATTCGGGTTTATCCTGACATGATAGAGGTAATTTCAAAACTCCCGTTGCGGCCACGCCACGACAAAGCGTGGCCTTCCATTTTGCAACAGCATGGCCATTATCAATTTATGGAGTGACGCGCTTCGTCGCGTCCGTCTTCTCCCGGAATTTTTAAATTACCTCGATTGGAATTGCATTTTTAATGATAGCGTAGTATAAAGAAACGGATTTAACATTAAAAAAGAAAGGAGGCTCATGGCATTTTTTGTCAGATGAGTGCTTGTGAAATAACATAAATTTTTTTTAGGAGAAAAGAATATGAGTTCGAAAAGTCTTTTGATCGGTCTGGTAGTTGCGGCGTTTGCGTTTGTGTCTTTCGGTGCAATGGCTCAGGACAAGGCTGCCGGTAAACATTCCAAAAAGATGCTTCAGGAGTTGACCCTGACCGGAAAACTTGTATTGAAGGAAAACGTCAAGGCCGATGTAGATGCTACGGACAAGGTTGGCAAAGACAAGGAAGTACTCAAGGTCAAGGAATCTGAGACCATTGTCTGCAAGTATGCTTTGGAAACCGCGGATGGTGAAATTGCCTTGCCGGAGCCCAGGGCCAAGCCCGGTGAAACAGCGATCGACATGGCTTCCCTGATTGGCAAGAACGTGAAAATCGTGGCCAAGGGCGCAGAGAAAATGGTTGAAGGCAAAAAAGTGGTCAAGGTCAGGAGAATCGTCAGCATTACGGAAGAAGCGGCGGCTCCTGCGGCGGCGGAAGCCCCTGCGGCGACGCCTGCGGCTCAGTAAGCGTCCGGATCTTGAATTAAGTTAAAAAGGAAGGAAGCGTTTCAAAACGCTTCCTTCCTTTTTTTGATCGGATCAAACATCCAGCGTTTGTTGAACCAGAACCACTGTTTGAACCTGTGTTTCATGATCGTTTTTTCCGCATCATATTTCTCAGTGAAGTCAGGCGCAACAGGGGGCTGGCCGTCATGGTTATGGCCTCTTCGGGACAAGCCTCGTGGCAGCAGCAGCAACCTATGCATTTTGTGCGGTCTAGGAATGGATGCTTTTTTTGCGCTGGCGAAAGGGCCTTGACCGGACAGGCGGCAACGCAGCGCAGACAGGCCGTGCAGTTGTTTTTAAATTCAGGGCGGATCCACAGGTACGGCTCCAGAAGCCGCACCAGCGGTTTCGGTATCAGGTGCACCATGCCTGCCGATCCTGCTTTTCGCAGCGGCCGCAAGGTGTCCAGATAATTTGCGTCGCCAGCCGGCTCAATCCGTTCGAGCTCGGTTTCGCCTGCTCCAATTTGTCTCAGCGGGGCAAAATATGGCACTTCTTTGAAGTCAAAGCCGAGTTTATGACTCACGATTCTATCCAGGGCTACACCGTCGCTTGATGCGGCGATGAATCCTAGGTTGACCGGGTCGCCTGATGCGGGCCCATCGCCTTCCATGGCCGTAACGGCATCGCAGACTGTCAGGCGCGGCTTGACGATCGTGTAGAGAAATGCCAGGCAGTTTCCGAACATTGCGGGAGTTGGAAAACTTTTATGCAACAGCGCCTTCTGAAATCCCGGCAGGAGTCCGAATACGTTCTTGACGGCATTCGTTAGGCAGGTAAATGAATGTGTCTTCAGTTTCGGAACATTGATTACCAGGCCGGCGTCAAAGGCGGCCTTTGTTACGGCAAGAGGAATTCCCCGGTAGTTGTGTGTAACGCAGGGTTCCTTTTCAAGGACGACGAATTTTACGTTTTCTTCATCGCATAACGCGCGGAAACCTGTGATTTTGAGGAGCGCTTCGGTTTTCATAACTCCACAGGGACTGTCGCCGACAGAGGGGATGCCGCCGCATTGTCTTACCATACGGATCAGGCAGCGCACCACTTCCGGATGGGTGGTGACCGCTTTTTCAGGAGAACGGTCGGAGAGCAGGTTGGGTTTGATCAGTACCGGAGCGCCGTTCGGAACAAATTGCTTGAGTCCGCCAAGACAGAAAAACAGTTTTTCGAGCGCCGCAGAAATATCTTCCGTCCGGTATAAGGGGCACTTGGCGATGGCAACGCGGGCTTTCATGCATCTGCATTCTAGATCTTGCCTGCTTCATCTCTTGCCGCCGGTGGCGGGACAGAAATCTGGATTACCCTCAAGGGAAAGCGTATCTTCAGGTCGTTGTTGAGCAAAATTTCCACCCAATGAACGCCGCTTTCGGCGAAGGCCACGTTCAGAAAGAATTCTATATTTGTCACCATGGCCTCGGTATTTGGCAGTTTGACGGGGATGGGTTGTCCCTGAATGATTGGTTTTTTCTGGTCCGGCTTAAGGATGCGGCTGTTCTGGATGTATTCGCCTTCGCCTCCGCACCAGCGGGTTACCAGGCACATGCGCTGGAAAACGATGGGAAACTGCTGGGTGTTGATGACGTCGAAAAGTCCGATTAAAATGAATTTCCCGTTGCGTTCCTGCCGAACGTCATCGCATAATAAACAAGCCTGCAGGTCTGGTATCACGAGAGCAACTATACAAATTGATGAATGACCGTCAAGCGCTGATTTCCCGTGGATGACTGAACGGGTGTAGGTCAAGAAAGTTGGGCAAGCGCAAAAAAAAGGTCTTGCGTTTTTTTTTGTCGATGTATCCGTAATAGAGACATATAACCACCAAAACGAGGAGGCACACACGTGAACACACTGGAACAACGGCGGCAGGCAGCATTTTCGAAACTGATGGCTATCGGAACGGCGCGGCGCGGACAACTGACTGAACAGTACAATGAACGCACAGATCAAGAGGGGAAGGTCCGGCGGAACGGTCCCTACTACATTTGGCAACGATGGGTTCGAGGACAGAAACATTCGTCCCGGGTGCCGCGTTCCGATCTCGCGCGAGTACGGGCCGATCTACAACAGGGCCGGGCGGTACAGGAAATCTTCGAGGAGTTATGGAACGTGATGGAGCATATGACCCATAGGCGGATTGCCAAATATTGCAAAATCAGGGATTAAAAAATGTGGTGCAAGCATCTCTGCTTGCGTTCTTGAATCGAAGCCAGGGACACTGCCTCGTTTCTGAACTGCATGGTAAATATTCTTAAGACGCGCCCCGGGTCGCTTATGAGGTAAGAAGTTCTTGCCTCATCATATTTTCTCACAGAGACCACGGAGGTCACCGGGACAAGATGTTTTTTTATCCGCCGAAAATGAAAAATCTTTCCCTGTGTTCTCAGTGCGCTCTGCGAGAGATATCCCTTGTTATTGGCTTAAGTATTAAAGTTAGGTTTGACCACGTTTTTACTTGATCTGAATTTATGGCTCATTAATGACTCAATTATGACTCGTTTTCCCGTTTTATAGCTCATTATATGGCTCATGCATGAGCCATATTATGATCAGCATGCGGCCTCGTAGAAGGCTGATTTTCTGTCCCCGACTTTCCGGATCAGTCCATTTGCAACCATGCCAGAAAGCAGACGCTGGACGGTGGCGCTGGAAATACCCAGTTGCATGGCCACGTCGCTGTTTTTAATCCTGCCCCGCTTTTTGATCATCTCAAGCACCTGATCCTGCCGCCGGCTCAAAACGGCTGGTTCCATGGACTGCACCCGCGATTCCCAGACGTATTTCGAGGCCTTGCTGCCAAAAAAGATGGCCAGCACCTGCAGGCAGACCGCCGACAGGTTGTTGGGTAGGACGTACTCCGGTCGAAAGCTGTAAATGATATAGGCCGCCAGGAAAAATAACAGCCAGAGATAGACGAAAATGGACCCTTTCCGGGCCGGTTCCGGCGTTCCGATCCACCGCCTGATTTCCTTGTCCGCCGCGTACGCGCCCAGCAGGGCGATATAAACCGGCAGAATGCCGTCCGGCAGATCGAACGCTTTCTTGAGGAAAAAATCCGCGATCATGAGGCCGAGATAAGCGGCGGTATAAATTGAAAGCAGGGGAAATAAAACCGACACTTCGTTGAACGGCGGCCGTTTTTTCTGCGTTTGACCGGAATCCGGCGGTGCGACTGGCGCTTTATCGTCCATGCCGAATGTATAGCAAACTTCCTCGGGAAATTCAATGGCGCGATTTTTTTTACTGGAGGGCACTTTATTGCCGGAGCGGCGCCTCGGAAAGGGTGGGGCGAACTTCTGCTTTTTTCAGCCGGAGATTTTTCCGCCGGCCACCAACGTGTTATTTGCAGAAAAACGAGATCTGCCCCCCTGGATCCCTGAGCAAACCCCGGTTTCAAGGCGCGTCGAAGTCCGTAGGGCGCATTTCTTGCGCGGGGCGTGAGAAATGCAGGCCAAAATGGCAAAGGCGCTGAAATGCAAGCTGACGGATTCCGATTCGCGTGATTCTTCCTGGCAGGTAAATCTTATTTGTTGCGTTCCTGATTATTGAGTCTTGGCCTTGAGGTAAGAAATTCTTACCTCATAAAATAGCGTCGCGAGTGGAAGAAAGCAACCGGCATTGAAAGAAAATATTACAAACGAAGCGGTAAAAAATCCGGCTTGATTTTTTCTGTCCCGCCTGCGCAGAAATCATGCCGCCTGTAGCCGGATTTCAATGTGTAAGGCGTGGGCCTAGTCCGCCTTCAAAAGTTATAAGTTCGGATGTAACCCCGGTTCCCCTTTTCCGCCTTGGCGGATCCGCTAAGCGGAAATGTTAACGAGGTGGCCACGATCAATGTGCCTAGCAATCCGTTTCGTTCACGGCCGATTTGTCGGACAAATTTTCCGCCCTCTGCAATGTAGCGCAAGCATCCCTGCTTGCGTCCATGCTTGAGGCAGGGCGGAACAGCTTTGTCCCTCCGTAACATCGTCCCGCCTCCAGCCGGATTTCAATGGGCGTCATTTGCTTGGGGCATGCGGGACGCGAGCTTGCTCGCCGCCATCTTTTTATCCGGCAAAATCCATGTCCTCCGTATCAGGTAAGGAATCCTTACGTGATAAAATGCCTGAAAGGATTATTGTGTATTTTGCAAATGTTATAAGATTGTCCGCCAGTGGCGGGTCGAGACATACCCGCCTGATTCGACGCATTTCATTTGTCGTTTGACGAGATATGCCCCCGATCGTTCCCCTGTTTTTTTCCTGATTTTGCTTTTCTTTTACGACATCTGAAATGATGAGGCAAGAATTTCTTGCCTCATATTGCGGCCGAAGCGGTGAAATTCTGGCTTGAAGTTTCCTGTCCCGCCCGCGCAGAAATCATGTCGCCTGCGGCCGGATTGCAATGTGTAAGGCGTGGTGCCAGGCCGCCTTCAAAAGTTATAAGTTGATTCCGCTGAAAAAGTACCTTTTGGACAAAAAGAGGGGGATCAAAACACATTGAGCGACTCATGATCGTCCGTTACAGCGCATTTTAACGCATAGTTTTTTCCGACACATTGTTTTAGAGCGACTTTTTCAGCGGAATCGAATATTGAGACTTGACCCCGATCTTACGGGCTAGCAACTGCCTAATTTGACGGCACTGGGACTTGATTACTAAAAATATCGTTAGTAGCCATTCGAGGAACGCTCCCCATTTCCTCATCATTTCCACTCGACCGTTTTGCAGCTTCCAACCTCAACAATCGCTTGTGATAAAGATCCTCTAAATTCTGCCCTAACTGCTTTGAATCTACCACTATTGGAATACGCGACAAGGTTAGGCGTAGAATTTGATATTCAGGAAAATTCGGAAATTCTGGCATTGACTCTCCTTTGCCTTGCAGAAAATATGAAATTGCAACCTGAATTTCTGCCTCATATTTGCCATCCCGAACAGGCATCAGATTGTCTTTATTAGTGAATTTTCGCAGGTCAGCGCGGACTTGATTCGGAACTGGAATAAACCAGAAGCAATTACTTCTTGACAATATTATCTCATGCTTATTTTTCAACGGTGGGTACGGCCCCCATCTATCAGACGGTAGCGGTGATAAAAAAGCAGAAATATCATCCCCCTTTTCATTTATTAATTGGACACGAAATAATCGAGATATATCGTCTCGCAAAAGGATGGCTAAATTTTTATTTTGGTTAGGATTCATAATTTCAATTCGAAAACCAACCGTCATGCCCGTGCTGGCATTAATACATTCCGCACGAACAATAGCATCTTTATTTGTAATCGTAACCATTTTGATGTCCTCTACCGCCGCACAGCATTCAAATGACATCAAAATAACAACCATAGCCAATGCATAAATAGATGCACTTTTCATATTCATTACTCCTTAATCGTATTTGACATTTCAGAAAATCTGCTTGTCACCTAGTGTAGTGTCCCAGAAATAAATAGACATATGAAAGTTTACGTTTTTAAGGAATTTTCGCCGAAAGCACTCAAAACATATTGGTTCTTATGTATAGTCATTTAAGGGACACTACACTAATTATTGATCCAATAAAAACATGTTTTTTTCTTCTTTCGCGTCAATTAGCGTAATTCGCGGGCTATTTCTTATAATTTTACTTTCCCTTCAATCTTCACTTTCACGTTCTTCCCTGAAACATTCAGGTTCTCTTTATAATCCCCCGGCCTGATCACAATGGTATCACCGGACCCCGCAATCGAGAGACCGGACCGGATCGTTTTTTTCGGGCCTTTCTGAGTCGCAGCGGCAGAATCGGACGGCGACGCGGCAAGCGCGCGCCCTACGCCTGCACTGCGGCCGGAATACGAATCGTTGCCAAGCGCCTGATCGACGTATATGATTTTTCCCTCGCTATCATCATCGTTACTGCCGCCGCCATTACCATCGCTGTTCCCTCCGGAAGCATTGGTAGAACTGCCGTTGCCATTGACCTTGTCATACAAATTGCTCAGGCTGCCGCCCGCATGGTTTGTCGTTCCATTGCCCTGGCCATGTGATGCCAGATAATCGGCATAGGCATCCGTGAAAAGCAGGCTTTCTTTAACAATGACATCCTCGGACGCAGACGACGACGCGGCGAGCGCGCGCCCTACATGGGAATAGGATGATCGAAGCTGAATAACGGCCGCATCGGGATATTTTGCGGTCGGCACCGATAAAAGCAGGACAACATTCGTGCCGTCCGCATACCAGATGAGGTTGGTGAAAGTCAGAAGATTATCCGATTCGGCAAGAATGTCAGCATTCGTGTCGCACAGATTCAGAAAAAGTCCCGGCATGGTGTCCTGTTCATCCGGAGAAATTGACTGTGGGACAGGCTGTCCCGCCCTATCAATGGAATAATTGATTGCGCAATACAAATCGTTAGAGCGCAACACGGTCCGGTCGAGATCAACGCAAAGTGTAGTGTTTTCCCCGATACTCCGGGACACCGCAACTCCGTCACTCCCCTCACTCGTTACTCCCCGCCCATCTACAATCCGATACGCCCCAAGAAACCAGGCACATGAAAAACCGTTCGTTTCCTTCAATGCCTTCCAGTTGATATAAACAATGCCGGAGTCACCGTCGGAAAACACCTCTTCAAAGCCGTTCAAGGTTGCCGGAAGGGCGGTGTTGCAATCGGAATCGTTTACCCGTTCAAATGATTGGGCCGGCGCCCGGGGAGAGAAAAAAATCAAAACACAAAGCAACGGCGAAGCAATCAGCAAAAGAGTCTGCCGGTTCGACATAAAATCCTCACGATGGATATTCAATAAACACTTTTTTTTAGAAAAGTAACAGAAAAAAAACAAATGGCAATAACTATCTTTTTGTTTTTTGTAACACCCGTCAGGCTTAAAAAGTCCGGATTGATTGCAATCCATTTTCAAAATCTGTTTTTAGCGTTTTTAAATAAATTCGGCGCGCAAAATTTAAATTAAATATCACTTGAGTCTACGAAAAATATTGCTATGTTTTAGTTTCATTGATCCGATACATTGCGACTGTTGCCGCCACGACTGGCCGACAAATGACCTTTACGGTCCCCGGCTGCGACAGAGTTACAGGCAGCGCAATTAAAACATGAACAAACGACAATGATGGAAAAAAAATCAAAAACATCGAGCGCAGAAGGACAAGCGCTCATTAAAAAGCTGAAACGTCAAATCGTGTCGGTTGCCGTTTCAGCCGGGGAAGGACATATCGCAAGCGCCTTTTCCGTACTTGATATGATCTTTGTGCTGTACGACCGCGTGCTGTGTTACGATTGTGCAAATCCGTGCAACGAAAACCGCGACCGATTTATCCTAAGCAAAGGCCACGCATCGCTAGCGCTTTACGCGGTACTTGCCGAAAAAGGTTTTTTCCCATATAACGAATTGGAACGTTTTTCCAAATTTGACGGTATCCTGGGCGGACATCCGGACTGCAACAAAGTGCCAGGGATTGAAGCTTCAACCGGTTCGCTTGGACACGGAATGCCGATGGCCGTCGGCATGGCATTAGGACTTCGAATCCGCAATACCAAGCGCCGCATTTACGTCATGGTTGGTGATGGCGAGTGCAATGAAGGATCAATCTGGGAGTCGGCGCTTCTTGCGGCGCATCATCGGTTAGAGAACCTTACCTGTATCGTTGATTATAACCATTCCGGGGATAGGGCTTTATTGCTTGGCGATTTGGCGAAAAAGTTTGCCGCTTTTGGATGGAATGCATCTACTGTTGATGGACACGATCATGAAGAATTCCATCGGGCTGTGCTTCAGACCACGCCAGATCGCCCCACGGTGATTGTGGCTGAAACAATAAAAGGCGCCGGTTGTAAACTTATGGAAAACAATCCTGCCTGGCACCATCGGATACCAGACCAAGAAGAACTCCAAAAAATTCTGGAAGAACTTACATGAGAAAACAATTCGTCAAAACTACCGAGGATCTCATGGCTCTTGACGAACGCGTGGTAGTGCTGCTTGGAGATATCAGTGTTTTTGGTTTCAGAAATGCGTTCCAACAATACCCGAAACGTATTTACAACATTGGAATTTGCGAACAAGCGATGACTAGTCTTTCCGCAGGGCTGGCGCGGGAAGGACTCATACCGATTATTCACAGCATTGCGCCGTTCCTTGTCGAACGAGCAATGGAGCAGTTAAAAATTGATCTCTGCTATCAAAGACTTAAAGTAAATGTCGTCAGCGTTGGTGGTTCATATGATTACGCTGCGCTCGGCAGTACACACCATTGTCCTGCCGATGTCGCGCTTCTTCGTACCTTGCCGGGAATGGATATCGTCATACCGGGAACACCGGAAGAGTTCGATCGGCTGTTTCGCGTTGCCTACGCCAACAAGCGTCCGACCTATTTTCGATTGAGCGAGAGACGCAACCCTCTTGGCTATGAAGTTAAATTTGGCTGTGCTGAAGTTATCCGGCGTGGCAATCTGGCGACCATAATCGCAGTAGGATCCACGCTTGCGGCAGTAATGGAAGCCGTTTCAGGTCTTGACGTTACGGTACTGTATTACACGACGGTTGCTCCCTTCGATGGCGACACATTGGCCGAAAACTGCCAAAGCGACAAAATCGTGCTTGTTGAACCATATTATTCAGGAGTTTTGAATGCCGATATTCTGTCAGCTCTCCGACACTCCAAGGTTCTTATAAAAAATATTGGTGTACCCCATAGATTCCTTACAAATTATGGCCGAGCCGAACAGCATGACGAGGTGATCGGATTGACACCTCAAAACATTAGAATGCTGGTCAAGGAAGTTATCCATGCCTAATACCGTCATAATGCAAGATGCAGAGCGGGTTTGCGATCATGTCGCCCTGGACGTTCTTCAGGATTCTGTTGTGTTGGTGACTGGCGCCTCCGGACTTATCGGAACATATATTCTGGCTTGCCTATGCTGCCTTCGCATGCACGGCATCCGTATGCAAGTTTACGCCCAACATTTATCGGAACTCCCCCCACACGTATCCGAACTTGTACGCAAAGCCGACTTCAAACTCATTCGGGCAAATCTTGCCGATTTTGAGGCGTATCCACTTTTACCAGAGGCGGATGTAATGATACACACTGCCGGATATGCTCAACCGTCGCGATTTATGGCCAATCCTGTTGCTACGATTCAGGTAAACACCTCGGCAACAATCGGGCTGCTGAAACGACTTCGGACGAACGGCAGATTTCTATTCGTCAGCTCAAGTGAGATATACAGCGGCTTGAATAAGCAATTTCTCTGCGAGAATGACATAGGTCTGACCTCCCCTTCTCATCCGCGAGCTTCCTACATTGAGGGAAAACGATGCGGCGAAGCAATTTGCAATGCCTTTCGCACGCAAGGGAAGCATGTGGCTGCTGCACGGTTGGCGCTGGCCTACGGCCCCGGCACACGAAAACATGACAGAAGAGCCATGAACTCCTTTATTGAGAAAGCACTGTGTCAGCGCAAGATAGAACTGTTGGATGCCGGCAACGCAATACGCACATACTGTTATGTCGCGGATGCAGTGGAATTGTTGTGGCAGATTTTGCTCTATGGCAAGGCTCCTGTTTACAATGTGGGAGGAATTTCAACCGTCACGATAGCGAAACTTGCCACAATGATTGGTAAGATGACGGATGCAAAAGTTATTCTACCAGAGGCCGACAAAGAAGTTGCGGGCGCTCCCCAAGAAGTACGTCTTGATCTGACAATGGTCAAAAATGAATTTGGAAAGAACCGATACGTCGGTTTGGAGGAAGGACTAAAGGCAACCATTAACTGGCAACGGCATTTATATCCCCAATAAATTTAACAAGTTTTACGCATGGATAAAAACGGCAAAATCTATATCGCCGGACACTGTGGCATGGTTGGCTCTGCCGTGCTCAGATGTCTCCGCGCAAATGGGTTTGAAAATCTGACCTTTCGCACGTCCGATGAACTGGACCTTACTCGCCAGGCGGATGTGGAACGTTTCTTCGGCGACGAGAAACCCGACTTTGTATTCCTTGCCGCCGCCCGCGTTGGCGGAATTGTGGCCAACAAGACATATCGGGCCGACTTTATCTATACCAACCTTCAAATTGAATGCAACGTGATTCATGCCGCCTGGAAGACGGGCGTCAAAAAACTCCTGTTCTTTTCCAGTTCCTGCGCTTATCCCCGTTTTTGCCCACAACCTATGAAAGAAGAGCATTTGTGGACGGGGCAATTGGAACCCACGAGTGAACCTTATTCCGTCGCAAAATTAGCCGGAATGTCTTTGTGCCGTGCCTATAACCAGCAGCACGGGGCTAATTTTCTTTCCGTGATCCCGACCAATCTTTATGGCCCGAACGATAACTATGATCCGCTACAATCGCACGTCATGGCGGCATTGATCCAAAAATTCCATGCGGCAAAAATATGCGGAGAAAAGAAGGTCACACTTTGGGGAACCGGCTCTCCAAGGCGCGAATTGATGTTTGTAGACGATGCCGCTGCCGCCAGCATTTTTTTAATGCAGAATTATGACGGAAACGAACCGGTAAACATCGGCGTGGGCCAAGATCGAACAATCCGTGAACTCGCCGAAGCGGTCAGAAAAGTGGTCGGTTTCGATGGGGAAGTCGTATTTGATGCCAGCAAACCTGATGGCGCTCCTCAAAAACTTTTAGACGTAAGCCGCCTGCGGGACATGGGATGGAGCGCTCGGACCGACCTTAAAAACGGCATAACAAAAACATATGCTTGCTACTTGCAATCGCTATCCAGCGGGAAACATGCCCCTGAGAAATCAACATTAATTACTAAATAAAGGTGCGGAATGTTCTGGAAACTTCAAGAAAACATAATGCGGAAGTCCGATTTGGATATTTTGATGGATTTTATCAGACAGACAATGCGGTTCACCCAATTCACCAAGGTAAAGGAATTTGAAGAGGCGTATGCCTCCTGGCAAGGTTGTAGGCACTGCGTGTTTGTCAACTCCGGAAGTTCTGCGAATCTGATTCTGGTAAATACGCTAAAAGAACTGCGTGGATGGAAAAATGACGATGAAATTATTGTGCCAGCCGTGACTTGGCCCACAACTATTACCCCGTTAATTCAATGTGGCTTGAACCCTGTATTCGTTGATGCCAACCTGACAGACCTTTCATTTGACTATGATCAACTGGAACAAAAGATCACGCGGCGAACTCGTGGGGTTTTCGTCGCGCATCTGTTGGGTTTTCCGGCTCGGATGGAAAAGCTGAAGCAGATGCTGAAGGATCGAGATATCGCAATTTTCGAGGATTGTTGCGAATCGCATGGAGCCACGCATAGTGGGGTTAAAGTCGGCAATCTATCTCTTGCCGGGACATTCAGCTTTTACTGGGGGCATCATATGACCACGGTTGAAGGTGGAATGCTCTGCACAGATGACGAAGAACTTTTCAAAATGTTTGTTCTTAAACGCTCTCATGGACTGGCGCGAGAACTGCCGTCACAGTATCATGCCGAAATAAAAGCAAAGTACCCGGACATTGATTTTAATTTTCTCTTTCTCACTGACGGGTTCAACCTCCGCAATACGGAATTCAGCGCGGTGCTCGGGTTGGAACAACTCAAGGCCCTTGATGAATTCATCAAAATTCGCAACCGCAACTATAACCGTTTTGTAGAGATGTGCAAACATTACTCCGACGAGCTGATTGTTCTACAGCCGGAGGGGTTGTCCTCCTTTGTGTTGCCCTTCATCTTTCGCAACGTGGTACGCAAGATGGCGTTCCAGGAAATGATTCGCAAAGCGGGGATCGAATCGCGTCCATTAATTAGCGGCAACTTGTTGCGGCAACCATTTTTGAGGCGCTATTATGTCGCGTCTGGATATCCCAACGCTGACTTCCTGCACACTCACGCTTTTTACATAGGCAACAATCAGTTTGTGAATGACGAACGCCTCGGCGTTCTGAACGCGCTAATGGCCGACTTTTTTTCTTCTAATTAGTGGCAAAAAATGATGACACCGAGGATATTGGTTACCGGTGGCGCAGGCTACAAGGGCGTCATTCTGGTCAAAAAACTTTTGGACAGTGGTTATCAAGTCGCATTGTTAGATAACTTTATGTATGGCTACAACTCCGTACTTCATCTCGCAAATGAACCCAACCTTAAAATCATACAGTTGGACATTCGTAATTTAGATAAACGATTTATTGGCGATTTTGATATTATCTTTCATTTGGCCGGCATCGTAGGTGTACCTGCAGCTGCGGCTAACCCCCATTCGACAACAGCGATAAATGTCGAAGCAACGCGCCAACTTGTCTCTTTATTACGCAAAGATCAGTTGCTGATTTTTGCCTCCACAACCTCCATATACGGAGCTACCGGCATCGAATGTGATGAATCCACGCCGGTTGAACCGGTCAGCTTATATGGCAGGACAAAATACGAAGCCGAAAAAATCGTCCTTAACCATTACAATTCAATTTCCCTGCGATTCGCCACCGTTTTTGGCACAAGTCCAAAAATGCGTGTAGCGCTGCTCGTCAACGACTTTACCTACAGGGCCATCACCGAACGCAACCTCGTTATTTTCGATGGTCATTCAAAACGGACCTTCATGCATATTCAGGATGCCATTGCCGGTTATCTATTTGCCATAGACCACGCCGACGCAATGCGCGGAAAAGCGTATAACGTCGGGCAAGAGGAACTTAATTTTTCAAAGATTGAAATTGCCAACGCCATTCGCAAACATGTTACTTTCGATATATTTGACTCATCGTTGCCGGATATTGACACGCGTGATTTTATAGTCTCATTCAAACGTATCCGTGAACTGGGGTATCGCACAACCCATACCCTTGAGGACGGTATACGTGAACTGGTAAAACTTTATTCATTCTACCGGGTTTATTCTCATTATCAGATCATATGAAAATTTTATTCTGCAGCCCGATGCTCGGATGCGAGGGACACTACGCCCGTTACACAGCCCTTAAAGCTCAAGCCATGTCTGACTCCGGATTGGAGGTCACTATAGTTGGATTTCCGGAACGATATGATCTTGTAACAACGCAAAAACGATTACAATATATTAGCGTGTTTAAAACGCTCAGCCCGTCAAAACGGATTCAAGCTGACAAATGGCGACTCAGATTGGGGAATTATTGGACGTTTATCGTCGAGATATTCTTGGTCCATAAGTTTGCCTTCAAATATGCCCGACAACATCAGTATGACATTCTTTTTTTTTCGGAAATAATTCCATGGCTGATTTTGCCAAACCTTATATCGGCAAGGTTATCCAAACGCTCAATACCCGTGGCCGGATATCTGCATAGTTATTATTACAATAATTTTGCGTCATCGCGACAGAACATCCATTCGCGCATCCAAGAGCGAATAAACAAAACCAGCGTCCGTTTTTTGCCTTTTTTTATGAATTTAATATGCGATGGCGATTTCATACGCCAACATCTTTTTAAAGATAAACGTCATAAAATCCATATAATCCCCAATGGCTTTGAACCCGTGCTCAAGAATTTTCTAAAATTTGAGGCGCGTCAAAAACTTGGGTTACCGTTGAACCGCCGCATTCTCCTGTTATTCGGAGTTGCGAGCGCCGAAAAAGGCGCAGGTCTGCTATTCCAAGCATTACAGAAAATGGAGCCATTGTTTGATGTTTGCGTAGTAGGCAAAACCGGCGGGGTGTACATGCAAAGCTGGGGCAACGACATTCTTGCGGGAAGTTCATGGGAAAAACATTTGCATGTAGTGGAACGATATATCACCGATGAAGAACGTTGCCTTTACTATTCCGCCTGTGACGGAGTAATTCTGCCATACCGATACGGTTTTATTGTGTCTAGCGGCAGCATGAATGACGCCATTGCATTCGGGAAGGCGGTAATTGTTAGCGACCAATTTGAGATCGGAAGACTCACAAAACTCCGCCGACTCGGCCTGACCTTCACGCCGGAAAGTGTATCCGACCTGCATCGCGTTTTGGAGGAATTCGCATCCAAACCTCAGGCATGGTATGACGCCATTACTGAACGTGGGAAGCAAATGGCTGCAGACTACAGCATTACGCGCATGGGGGAACTCTATCGAAAACTATTTGAGGAATTGCAGCAGCGCGATTATTCACCGAACCACAATCCTAAATGACTGTTTTATTGTCAGGCATTATAATGGACGAATAATTAATCTTCTGGCAGGCATGCGTCGTACAAAACCAAATAACTTCTCAATGCAAGACGGCCCTCTGCGCGTTGCACTTATATACCCGCAAGGACACCATAATATTCACATGCCGATCCCGCCTTTAAGTTTGGCCTACCTGATCAAATACTACCAGACTTACGGACAAAACAACGCAAAGGTGGAATTCCGCATTTTTGACGAAAATGCTGAACATAGGAATCTGATCCACGACGTGGCGGATTATCACCCCCATATGGCAGGCATTACTGCTTTGAGTTTCACAAAATCCAGCGCCGACCGTTGTGCAGACCAATTACGCAGCTTATTGCCGGATATTTTCATCATTGGCGGGGGAGTTCATTTCCAAGTATGCCCAACCGACGGCCTCTTGGAGAAACGGTATGACGTGGTATGCACAGGAGAAGGCGAAGAACCATTCCGATCCGTGATAGATGATTATCTATTGAATTGTTCCGGATCAAAATCATTATCCAACATACCAAATCTTGCCTGGCTTGATGCCAACAATTGTATCGCACAATCAAAACAGCGCTTCGTTGCGGACTTGGTCAACAATCCCCTCCCCGATTACGAATGGTTCAACCGGCGTTACTATTTCGCATTCCGGCATTTTATACCACGCGTTTATGGACGTAGCGCGACCATTCTCACCAGCCGTGGTTGTCCATTTAACTGCTCGTTTTGTTTCAATTCATTCCGTGACCGGAGTGTCCGCAAACATGACATTCGTGCCATCGTTGACCAGATGGCACACCTGCGAAATAAATTTAGAATAACAAAATTTGCCATAGGGGATGATTTGTTTTTTATGGATCGTCCACGCGTCAAATTGTTCTGCGAACGTATAATTACCGAACTCCCCGATATTCATTGGGCATGTTTGGCGAGGCCAAGCATCCTTCGCCACGATGATCTTCCGTTAATGCAGCTCATGAAACGATCTGGTTGCATTCAAATAAGTTATGGTATGGAAACCGGGAGCGAGGAACTTCTAAAAAAACTCAAGGGGCCCGATTCTTCCATTTCGAAAAACGAAGTGGCTCTTGATTTGGCTTGGCGGGCGGGCATTCCGGTTTTTGCATTTTTTATGTGCGGCATCCCGGGGGAAACAGAAGAACAGATGGCCATGACTAGAAATTTTATCAAAAATCATCTCGACAAAATACAGTATTTGGAATTGTTTGTCTACACTCCCTACCCTGGCTCGAAACTGGCAGAAGAAGTGCGACGGATGGGCATCCTTGAAAACATTTCAAACGATGAATTGAGCGTGAATAACCTGGTGGAAGGAAAAATTAAAGCATTTAATCCGTTGGTGCCGTCCGAAAAAATCCTTAAATTTCGCCAAGAAATAAAGCAGATTGTTATACAAAAATATTCCATGGTAGATAAAATTATTTGGCTGATTGTCAACACCCTGGATAATCCGTCAAGAACATTCCGGCGGTTGAAAGCTTTGTACGGCCGCGCAAATCCATCGTCCGCAGACAACATGCAATGATACGACAAACCACATGGAGGCAAGCACAGAAACGATGAAACTCCCTAAGCATGACCGGATGACGGTTGCAATTTTAACCGTTTTTTTTGCTATTTTAATTTTCCACGCCATGTTCAATCCCGATAAAATTCTGTTCTCTACCGACGACAATCTGGGCACAATTGCCCAGATCAAATCTCACTTACCAAATGCCTTTATCGGCTATTGGTCAGATTCACCGCTTTTGGGATCCGGTAATGGACGCGTTCCTCTGGGGTGGACTTCGCTGTGGATGCGCCTTCTGCCTTCATCCATTTTCAAGAACTGGTATCACGCATTGAACCTTGTTGGCGCATCCATTTTCCTTGCCCTTTTCCTCCGCGATAGAGGGCTTAGTGTCCCATCCCAAGTTATGGGATTACTGACAGCATTCTGGCTTGGTTCAAATCTTACCCTGACCTATGCCGGCCATATGTTGAAATATCCAACCTTATTTCTGGCCATGGCCACATTTTGGTGTATTACACGCGCTGTTTGCCAACACGGTGTCGCGTGGTCGCTCTTTACCGGAGTGGCACTGGGACTCATGTTTTTGGAACAACAAGATGTCGCAATTTTCATCTGTTTTTTTGTGGCTGCTTTTGGGCTTTATGAATTTATTCGTGTTAATGGACTGCGTATTCCGGCGTTGATCTTGCGTTTTATCCCGATGCTAATCTGTGCATTGCTTATAAGTGGTCCCACACTATTGGCAATTTATGCCTCGAATATAAGTGCGACAAAAGACAAATCTTCTTCCCCCGCAGAGGTGCCGCAACAAAAATGGGAATTTGCAACGCAATGGAGCTGGCCGCCGGAGGAATGCATTGACTTCATTGCGCCCGGCTACCTGGGCTGGCGTTCCGGCGAGCCGGAAGGACCCTACTGGGGACGCATGGGCCGCTCCGCCGGATGGGAACAGACCCATCAGGGGTTCATGAATTTTAAACTCGAAAACCACTATATCGGCGCAATCCCGGTTTTTCTGGCTTTGTTTGCGCTATTTGTAGTATTGATCAACAGGACGGCGCGGCCCGGACCGCCGTTCGAATCCACCGGCGTTCAGACTTTATCCAAGGCTGAAATAATTTTCTGGTCCTGCGCCGCCTTAATCGCGCTCCTGCTTTCCTTCGGCAAATATTTTCCTCTCTATTACCTCTTTTATCATTTGCCGCTTATCAGTTCCATCCGCAACCCCAACAAGTTCCTGCACATCTTCCAGATCGCGATGGGCATCCTAGCCGCCTACGGATTTGACCTTGCAATCCGCAGCCGTGCAACCGATGCGGCTGAAATAAAGAAATTTTCCCGCTAATAACGCAATTTACGCCGAATAAGTTCATGCTTGATTTAACGAGTGCCGGCAAATAAAGGTACTTTAGAAGAGCCGTGAAGACTTGGCGCATGGCTGGTGGCAAAAAGGCGAAAACGACTTGACCAATGCCCGTTTGTGCGTGGCAGCCAATCAAGCTCTGGATACGGCCTGTTTTCATGCCCAACAAGCGGCGGAAAAATATCTCAAGGCATTTTACCGGATATCGTCGCAACCGCGAAGCCGTTTGCGCCGCAGAACGCACTCGAGAATTTCTTGCCGAAAGACTACCGGAATCATTTTATTGAAAAAAATGTTTACAATAATATACAATAATGTATATTAACATATATGAGATTTGAAAGGCTTATACATGATATCGGGGCTATGCCATATTTTGACTTGGCGACTATTGCGCAAATTTCAGGTGAGCCAAGGCAGTCGTTGCGTATGCAATTATCCCGCCTGGTTAAACAAGGCAAACTCAAATCCCTGCGGCGCGGCATGTATGCGCTGGCTGAGCAGTATCGTAAGACAGCTCCAAATCCGGCGGTTCTGGCCAACAGGATTTATACCCCCTCGTATCTCAGTTTTCATTGGGCGCTTGGATACTATGGCCTGATTCCTGAAGCGGTGTTTACCTTTACAAGCGCCACGCCGCGCGTCCCGCGATTTTTCAAAAATGAGTTTGGAAACTTTCAATACAAGCATATCAAGCCGGATTGTTTTGCCGGTTACCAGAGCGTGGAAATCGATAATCAAAAGGCGCTGATCGCTGCGCCCGAAAAAGCTTTACTGGACCTCTGGCACATCGAAAAAGGGGAATGGACAACGGAACGCATGGCCGGCATGCGATTCCAGGGTTTTGACCTGGTACTGTCGGAACAATTGGTCAAATATGCCGAAATGTATAAATCCCCGCGGCTTATGCGAGCCATTGGGAATTGGCAATCGTACGTAGGAATGCAGATGGATGGAGCAAGGGAATTATGAAGGAGGAAGCGGTCAGTCTTGCCGTCAAAGTTGCCGATCCAGCAAGGCGTCTGAATGTGCTTAGAGAATACATGCAGGTGCTGGTAATGCGGTCACTCCACGAAAGCGAGGCTTTTCAATGTATCGCTTTTGTCGGCGGCACGGCGTTGCGGTTTTTATACGGTTTGCCGAGATTTTCGGAAGATTTGGATTTCTCGCTCGATTCCGGTAACGGATATGTTCCCGAACGATGGATGAATAAAATAAAACGCGACCTTCAACTTGCCGGATTCAGCGTTGCCGTTATCCTGAATGATCGCAAAACGGTACATACGGCTTGGATCAAGACCGCTGAAGTGCTAAAAGATGCCGGGCTGGCGGCGATGTCCCGGCAAAATCTGTCAATCAAACTGGAGATCGATACGCGTCCTCCCGCCGGAGCGCGGACAAACAATCAGATAATCGAGCATTACAGAATGATTGCAACAAGGTCTTATGATTTGCCCTCGCTCATGGCCGGCAAATTGCACGCGTTGATTACCCGTCAGTATTGCAAGGGGAGAGATTGGTATGATTTCGTCTGGTACCGGGCGCGGCGGCCGCAACCCGAGCCGAATCTTGTTTTATTGCAGAATGCGCTGGATCAAACGGGGGGCAAAGGCGTCTTTGAAAGCGGCAGGTGGAAAGACTACGTGTGCGCCAGTCTTAACAAATTGGATTTCGGCAGGATAAGAAACGATGTTCAACCGTTCCTTGAACGTCCGGAGGACGGCAAATTGATTACAAAAGAAAATCTGGAAGGATTGCTTAGGCAACCCGCTTAGGCGCTGTCGAAAAAAATACAGATTACACTTCCACACCAAAAGTGTTACCTTTTTTATCAAAAATTTTCTTGGCAATGTTCTCCGCTTCTGTTGATATTTTGATTTTGTGTTCGAAATTTTTTCAAAAAGAGTCTGTCCTTGTGTGCGGCAAGGGAATCAAACCTGCGTCATACAACGAACAAAAAGGCAGGATTCCGGAAAGGCGGTAAAATGTCTTTGAGTATGAATAAAATTCTCGCAGCGCTCGGCATGGACGGCGGAGCCGGTGAATCCTGGCTGGAAAACTGGCCGCTTTCGGAGCCATCCTTCACGCCGGAAAATCTTTTCTTTCTGAATGCCGATTACGTTGCAGATGCCTGCCGGACGTTGAAAATACACGATGAGGTGGCGCAGGCATTCCAGGAAACTCTGCCGGCGTTTAAAAACAATCCCGCCCTGCAGCGCCTGGCCTGGCATTGCCATTATCTTCTGTTTCAGTCTTCCAAAGATCATGCGGCAAACATCGGTTCGTGGCCGTTGGTTCCCAAGGTTGACATGTTTTATGCCATTGTTTTTCTTTCAGGGTTACGGCATGTCATGGAAATCCACCGGAAGCTCGGCATTCCTGAAGCGATAACGCTGGATACTCTTTCCGACCTGCAACTCTGGATTTATGAAAATCGCAAAAGACACGGCGCCTGGGGCTTTAAGGAAAAATCATGGCTGGTGCATCATTTTCTGGGAAAACTTTTCAAGCTGGGCCGATTGCAGTTTTTGCCAGGCGCTTTTACGCATGACTTTCATGTTTTCCGCCATAACGCCACCGGCAAGAAAACAATCCTGGCCGGAGAAAACATGTCTTTCCGGAGGGACGGACAGTTTGACGGCGCGGACAAAATTTTCGGCGCGGAAGGCAAATGGACGGCGAAATTCGGAATCAATGACAATCATGCCTGCGGTTATCCAGTATCACCCTATGGCAAAGCCATGCCTGAGGCGATAAAACTGCCTCTTTCAGACTGGCGGGAAATACTCAAAAAAAATTCGCCCGTGCTGACCATCCATATTCCGGCCACCGGTCCCCTTCTCCACCCGGACTGCGGCGCTTCCCTGAAACAGGCGCTCGAATTCTATCCCAAATATTTTCCGGAGTATAAATTCAATGCGTTCACCTGCGAATCCTGGCTGCTGGACGGACAGTTTGAACGGCAAATTCCACCTTCATCCAACATTGTCCGGTTTCTCATGGAATTTTATCTGTACCCGCTGCCGAATGCCGATGGAAAACAGACATTCGAACGCGTTTTCGGGAAACAGATTGAAAACATAAAAGACGCCCCCCAGAACACTTCTCTTCAACGCACGGTTGCAAACTACGTTCTGAATGGCGGTCACTGGAGAGTGGGCGGCGGCATGTTGTTCCCCGATGATCTTAAATGGGGAGAACAAACATATCGCAAGACGGTCTAAGAGCTTATCCGTAGAGCTCTAAATCATTCCGATTTATATTCCACATTTTCGTGGAAAATCACCTGGGTCGCCTCCCCGTTTTCGAAAACAACAAGCATGGCTGAGGCGCTCGGAGTGCCATCTGCAAGTTTAAAAGCAATACTGTCATAATCCCAGCTCAGCGAAACTGAACTTTCCTTGACTTTGGTCGGGGCTCCGAATGTCTTTTGTATTTTTTGCGGAGTCATCCCGATTATGCGCGAACGGATTTCGCTTTGAGTAAACGAAGCGTCCGTGCGCAGCGTGTTTTCCGCCGCTATCAAAGTTCCGTTTTCCGAAACTTCAGCCTGCGCGATGCCGCCGCGATTTTCAATCGCCGCAAGCCTTGCATGCAGCTGTCTGCATATATCCTCCACCGCATCCATTCGCAAGTTCAATGCGTGCACTTTCCTGGCAAGTTCTTCCACGTTTTTTTGAGATTGATAATCCCCGCAGCCGGTCAGACAAAGAAGCGCAACCGGCAGAATCAAACAACAGCATTTTTTCATGTTTTTCTCCTCAGGTAGCGGATGATGCTTTCGCCGCTCCGGCGGCCGTCGGCAATCGCCTTGACCACCAGTGTGGCGCCATGGGTCATATCGCCGGCCGCAAAAACCTTTTCGACATTGGTGGCGCAATTTTCGTCAATGGCGATTATATTGCGCTTGTCCGTTTCAAGCCCAAGATCGTCAACGAGTTTCGATTTTTTCGGTCCCACAAACCCCATGGCAATCAGCACGAGGTCGGCTTCAATCTCGAATTCGGAGCCCGGCTTTATCTTCATCTTGTTGCCGTCCGCCGAGGACGACCATTCCACCCTGGCGCAACGGATTGCGCTCACGGCACCGGCTTTGCCGGCGAATGATCGGGTGACCGCTCCCCAGACGCGTTCGCAGCCTTCCTGGTGGCTGCTTGAAGTCCGCAGAATGTTCGGCCAGTCCGGCCAGGGATTGTGCGCGGAGCGCCGCAAAGGCGGCTTTGGCAGTATTTCCACCTGGCAAACCTTTCGAGCGCCCTGGCGTATGGCCGTGCCCACGCAATCCGACCCGGTATCGCCGCCGCCTATGACCAGCACGTTTTTGGCGGTCGCCAGTATCCGTTCCGCCGCCGGCGGTTCGTCGGCGTTGATCTGGTTTTGCTGTATGAGATAGTCCAGGGCAAAATGGATTGAGCGCAAATCCCGGCCTTCCACCTGCAAATCCCGCGGCTCGCGCGCGCCGCCTGCCAGGCAAATGGCGTCATAGCGGTTGAGCAGATAACGCGCGGAAATATCGTCGCCTATGCTGGCGTTCATTTCAAACGTGACGCCCTCCCCGGCCATCAATTCGACGCGGCGGTCAATCAGCCATTTTTCCAGTTTGAAATCCGGGATGCCGTAACGCAGTATCCCGCCCGCCTTCAGGTCGCTGTCGTAAACGGTTACCAGGAAACCGGCATGGTTGAGCTCGTCCGCGGCCGCGAGCCCGGCCGGGCCGGAACCGATCACGGCCACCTTTTGGTTCAGGCGTTTCAAGGGAGGACGCGGGCGCATGAGATGTTTTGCATACGCTGTTTCGATGATCGTCAGTTCGATCTGGCGGATGGCGGTCGCCTCGCCGTTAATGGAGAGCACACAGGCGGCCTCGCAAAGCGCCGGACAAATCCGGCCGGTGAATTCAGGGAAGTTATTGGTTGAAAGAAGAAGATCGAGCGCCTCAGGCCACATTTTGCGCCTGACCAGTTCGTTCAACTCCGGAATATAGCTTTTCAAGGGACATCCGGCCCCATGGCAGAAAGGAGTTCCGCAGTTAAGGCAGCGCGAGGCCTGCTCGGAAATTCCGGCCTCGTCCAGCCGTTTTTCCACGGCCCGCCAGTCGCGCACCCGTTCGTCAATTTGCCGATACCCAGGGTCCCTGCGGGGAGGGGCATAATTTTCGGTTTCCGATTTCAGATTTCCGATTTTATCCATGGATCGGCTCCTGCCGCTGCGTAGCCTCGTCCTCGCGGCTCATTTGTCCAAGCACCCGGCGGTATTCCATGGGGAAGACCTTGACAAAATACGGCAGACAGGCCTCCCAGTTGGAAAGCACGTATTGCGCACGGGCGCTCTGCGTGTAATGAAAATGTTTTTCAATAAGGCCGCGCAATTCGGCAATATCCGCGGCATGGGAAAGTGATTCCAGGTCAACCATGTCCAGGTTGCAGCGCGTGTCGAACATGCGCTTGTCGTCGTAAACATAGGCCAGTCCACCGCTCATTCCGGCCGCGAAATTTATCCCGGTCTCGCCCAGCACCACCGCCCGTCCGCCGGTCATGTATTCGCAGCCATGGTCGCCGACGCCTTCCACCACGGCCGTGGCGCCGCTGTTGCGCACGGCAAAACGCTCCCCCACCCGTCCGGCAATATAAACCTCGCCCGAAGTAGCGCCGTATAAAATGGTGTTTCCCGCGATCGAGTTGTTGGATGAATCGTAACTTATTCCCTGCGGCGGACGCAGAACTATCCTGCCGCCGGAAAGCCCCTTGCCAAGGTAATCGTTGGCTTCCCCCTTCAACATGAGTTGCATGCCTTTAACTGCAAATGCCCCGAAACTCTGGCCGGCGCTGCCTGTGAAACGAAGCGTTATCGTGTCCTCAGGCAAACAGCCCGAACCCGATTTACGGACGATATGCCCGGCAATCATAGTTCCGACCGACCTGTTGACGTTGCGAATGGGCCGTTCAATATTCAAACTCTCATTCCTGGCCAGCGCCTGGTCGACCAGCGGCAGAAGTCCGGCATCCAATGTTTCCTTAAGCTTATCATCCCGCGGTTGCGCATGGTCTCCGGAACGGACCGGAATTTTTCCGACAGGATGCAAAAGCGCGGAATAATCCATGTCTTTCGCCTTAAGAAAATCAACCGCCTTTTCAAGTTCAAGCAGGTCCGAGCGTCCGACCGCCTCATCCATGCTCCTCAAGCCGAGCCGGGCCAATATTTCACGCGCTTCCCCGGCCAGCATGGTGAAATAAGAGACGAGATATTCAGGTTTTCCGGAAAACTTTTTCCGCAAATCCGGCCTCTGGGTGGCCACGCCGACCGGGCAGTTGTTTTCGTGACACTTGCGCATCATTACGCAGCCGCAGACAACGAGGGCGGCGGTGGCAAACCCGAATTCCTCGGCCCCAAGCAAAGCCGCGATCACCACGTCGCGGCCGGTGCGCATCTGTCCATCCGTTTGAAGGCGCACCCGTTCGCGCAGATTATTGGCCATCAGGGCCTGATGCGCCTCGGCCAGACCAAGTTCCCACGGCATGCCGGCATATTTTATAGAAGACAACGGCGCCGCTCCCGTGCCGCCGTCTCCTCCGCTGATCAGCACCACGTCCGCCCGGGCCTTGGCCACCCCGCAGGCCACGGTTCCCACGCCCAGTTCCGAGACCAGCTTGACCGATATGCGCGCCGCCGGATTCACGTTCCGCAAGTCGAAGACCAGCTGGGCCAGGTCCTCAATCGAATAAATGTCATGATGCGGCGGCGGTGAAATAAGCGTAACGCCGGAGGTCGAGTGGCGCACGCGCGCGATCTCCGCATTGACCTTGTGCCCCGGCAATTGCCCGCCTTCGCCGGGCTTGGCGCCCTGGGCGATTTTTATCTGCAGATCCTTCGCGTTGACAAGGTATTCCGTGGTGACCCCGAACCTGCCGCTGGCGACCTGCTTGATGGCGCTGCAGGAACTGTCGCCGTCGGAACGCGGACAAAAACGCGCCGGATCCTCTCCGCCCTCGCCGCTGTTGCTCATGCCCCGGATGCGGTTCATTGCCACGGCTATGGTCTCGTGCGCCTCGCGGCTGATCGAGCCGAACGACATGGCGCCGGTGACAAAACGCCGCATGATCGACTCAACCGGTTCCACCTCCGCAACGGGAATCGAGCGGGCCTGCTTGAAGCGCAGGAGCCCCCGCACGGTAAAAACTTTCCCGGACTGGTCGTCAATGAGTTTCGAAAATTCCCTGAAAATTTCAGGATCGTTTGCGCGCGTGGCGCGCTGCAATTTGGTTATGGCGGCAGGAGACCACATGTGCCTTTCACCGTCGGCCCGGAACCGGTAATGTCCGCCGGCAGGAAGAAACGGACGGACGTCTTCATGTGCCGATTTCCGGCGCATATCGGCTTCCGCCGCGATTTCCTCCAGCCCTATCCCGCCGATGCGCGACGACACGCCTCCGAAATAACGCAGGCATAAGTCCCGCTTCAATCCTAAAGCCTCAAAAACCTGGGCGCCCCGGTAACTGCGCAGGGTCGAAATGCCCATCTTGGACATGATTTTCAATAGTCCACTGCAAAGCGCGTGCGTGTAATTATCCATGGCCTGCGTAACGCCGAGCGTAACACCGAGCTCATTTTTGTCCGCCAGCGCGGCCACTGTTTCGAACGCCAGATACGGATTTACCGCCGTGGCGCCGAACCCGAGCAGGAGCGCCAGGTGCATAACCTCGCGCGCCTCGCCGGTTTCAACAATCAGTCCCGCGCCGGTTCGCAACCCCTTTGCCACCAGATGCTGATTGAGCGCCGAAACAGCCAGCAGGGCCGGCGCCGGAGTTTCTCCCTTTGCAAACGCGTCGCGGTCTGAAATAATGAGAAGGTTCCGTCCGCTCCTGACAGCGGCTTCGCCGTCATTGCAAAGCAGCTCCAGGGCCTGTTCAAGATCCTTCCCTGTTCCGCCGGACGGGAAAACGGCCTTCAATGTCTGCGTGGAAAAATCAGGAAGATTCAGGTTCCTGATCCGGTACAAATCTTCATGCGAAAGAACCGGGTGGCGCAGCTTGACCAGCCGGCTGTGGCGGGGAGATTCCGAAAGAATGTCCGGCGGATTGCCGATAAAGGTCATGAGCGACATGACCAGTTCCTCGCGAATTGGATCAATGGCCGGATTGGTCACTTGGGCGAACAACTGGCGAAAATAACCGTAAAGCAACTGGGGCTTTTCGGAAAAAACAGCCAATGGGGCGTCATTGCCCATCGAGCCCACCGCCTCATGGCCCTTGGCGGCCATCGGTTCGAGAACAATCCGGAGATCTTCACGCGTATAGCCGAAAAGTTTCTGGCGGGAAAGCAGCGTGTCGTAATCAGGAGCGATGGGCGCCACCGACTCGAAAAAACCGCGCAGCGAAATACGGTTTTCTTCAACCCACCGGCGATACGGCAGTCGGCGCGAGTAATATCCCTTTATCTCTCCGTTCCGCAACAGACGTTTCTGGCGCAGGTCGGCCAGAAGGACCTGGCCCGGACGCAAAGAGCCCTTTTCAACGACTTCCTTGCCGGAAAAATCGAGCACGCCGGTTTCCGAGGCAAAGGCCATGAGACCGTCGCGGCAGATCGTATATCTGGCCGGCCTGAGACCATTGCGGTCAAGCAGGGCGCCGACGCGTATTCCATCGCAGAAAACAATCGTGGCCGGACCATCCCAGGGCTCCATGATTCCGGCGTGGTATTCGAAAAAACCGCGCTGGTCCGGTCCAAGAGGATATTTTGCGCCCCAGGCCTCCGGGATCAGCATCATCATGGCATGCGGAAAGTCGCGCCCGCCGTTGACGAGCAGTTCCAGGGCATTGTCAAGACAGGCCGAGTCGCTTCCGGTCCTGTCAATGACGGGCAACAACTCTTTCAGATCGCAGCCGAACGAATCCGACGCCAGCGAAGTCTGGCGCGCATCCATTTGCGCAATATTGCCTCGCAGGGTGTTGATCTCGCCGTTATGGGCCAGATAACGGAACGGCTGCGCCAGATGCCATGATGGCGACGTATTTGTGCTGTAACGCTGATGCACCACCGCAATCGCAGATTTCAGGTCCTTGTCGAGCAGATCAGGGTAAAATTCCGGCAATTGAGGCGCCATCAGCAACCCCTTGTAAACCATTAACCGCGCGGAAAGGCTGACAATATAAAATTCGTTGTTTGCGTTTGTTTCCCGCGCCCCATTCTCGATTTTTCTGCGCAGCACGTAGAGTTTGCGCTCATTGACTTCATCGTCCGCGGACGGCAGGCCGATAAAAAACTGTTTCACGGCCGGACACCCTTTGGCGGCCGTTTTGCCCACTGCCTCCTTGTTGAGCGGAACGTCCCGCCAGCCCAGAAATGTCAGGGATGCTTCGCGCGCGCAGCGCTCGACAAGGCGGATATAAACGGCCTGCCGGTCAGTGGCGTTCGGCATGAAAGCCACGCCAACCCCGTACGTTTCGCCCAGGTTTATTCCGGCGTCACAGGCCGCCTTTCTGAGAAAAGCATCCGGCAACTGCAGCATGATGCCGGCCCCGTCGCCCGTATGCGTGTCGCCGCCGGTGGCCCCGCGATGCAACAGATTGCAAAGCACCTCTATCCCCAAGCGCACGATTTCATGGCTCGCCGCGGCATGGAGGTTTGTAACAAAACCCACGCCGCAGTTGCCCTGTTCCCGTTCAGGCGCAAAAAGAGTATTGTTTCCTTTTCCCATGTGCCACTCATAGTAATCTGCCGATTTTATTGTGCAAGCAATAAATTACAATAAAGCAACACGCTTTAACGTTTGTTACAATTTTGCAACAAACGTTTTATGCAAGTATCCCTTGGGTGCGGGCATTAATCCGCGTCAATTTCCGCCGACAAAGACCACTGCGCCGTAGCCGACCACCCACTGTCCGCGGCTTTCGGGATGGGCGTCACCGCTGTTTTCGTATTTCAAGACTGTCGCTTTCAGGCATTTTTGGTCGGCGGCAAAACGCATGACAGCCTCGACAGGCAAAATGCCGCAAAAGGTCTGGCGGTCGTAACTCCACTCCCGCAAAAGTTTGCCGTAATCCATGGATTCCACCAGTTTCAGGGTGGCTTTGTCCGTGCGCGTTACAAGATCATAATCCGGATCGTGCAGCATGTCGGAACTTGCCACGACCAGTATTTTCTTTTTTCCGGCAAGTTCGTCAAGTCCGGCCACAAGCTGTTCGATCGTTTTCGCGCCATGATCCCCCACCAATGCCACGACCAATTTCGCCTTTGGCAGGGCCGTCTGCACAAAGGGGATTTGATTTTCCGCCGAATGCTCCCCACGGTGGGGACGGTAATCGAATCTTATGGCGTCGCGTCCGTCCATTAAAATTTCCGCGGCATCCTTGTCGAGTTTTGTCTCGCCCAGCGGCGTGGCGATGGCGTCGCCGTCCATGAGAGCCACGCCCGGGAAACCGGAACTGTGACTGAAACCGAGAATCACGACGGCGTCGGGCGCGTTGCCTCCGGCAGCCTGTATTTTTATCGCCTTGAACACATAGCCGGCTATTTTGCCGGAATAAATATAACCGGCATGGGGCGAAATCGCGCCCACTATCGTGCCGGTCAGCGCGTTCACTTCGGCCCGGGCGATGAAGCCGGACACCATCTTTTGCAGCTCAACCTTGCCGGCCGGAAACCAGCGGCCCGCGCCGAGCGCTTCGCGCACTACGTTGCGAGAGTCAATATTCATCTTTGCCTCCTCCTCGGTTTTTGCCGAAAACGCCGTTAAAAATACCGCCAATAATAATAGCAAATGAATTTTCATGTCTTTTATAATACCATGCCGGGATAAAAAAATCAATTTATTGGTTTTTTTATTCCGTCTCTGATAGTATTGACGTCCATGAACCTTCAAGAGGCAAAACAACGCGTCATGGCGCTCCGGACTGAAATAGAGCGCCATAACCGCCTTTACTACGTTCTCAATACTCCTGAGATAACAGACCGCGATTACGACCGGCTCTATGCCGAGCTCGATCGAATTGAAAAACAATTCCCCGAACTCCTGACTGCCGACTCCCCCACCCAGCGGGTCGGCGGCGAACCGCTCGAGGAATTCCGGCAGGTCCGGCATTCCATCCCGATGATGAGCCTGGCCAACACCTACAGCCGCGCCGAACTGATCGGCTTTGACGAAAGGATCAAGCGGATCCTGCCCGATGAAAAATTAAGTTATGTGCTTGAGCCAAAAATAGACGGCGTGGCCGTCTGCCTGCGTTACGAAAACGGTCTCCTGACGCTCGGCAGCACGCGCGGCGACGGCGCCACCGGCGACGACATTACCGCCAACCTGCGCACCATTTCCTCCATTCCGCTGCGCCTCGCGAAGGACAGGCCGCCGGCGGTCTTTGAAGTCAGGGGGGAAGTGTTCATGCCGCGCGAAAAGTTTCTGGCGTTGAATCGCGCCCGCGAAGAAGCGGGGGATGAATCCTTCGCCAATCCGCGCAATGCCGCCGCAGGTTCCCTGAAATTGCTCGATCCGCGCGAGGTGGCCGTGCGTCCCCTGGATGCCGTCATATACGCCGTCGGTTACCTGGAAGGTATCTCGTTTGAAACGCATGAGGATTTGCTCGCATCCCTTCAGGCGTTCGGACTGAAAATTCCGCCCCGCCACTGGAAATGCGAGTCAATCGAGGCGGCCCTGGAGGCGCTTGATGAGCTGAAATCCATGAGGGAAAAATTCCCGTTCGATATAGACGGGGGCGTCTTGAAGGTCAACGAGAGAAAATTTTATGAAAAACTCGGGGCCACGGCAAAGAGTCCGCGCTGGGCTGCGGCCTTCAAATATGAGCCGGAACGCGCCGAGACAAAACTGAAAAGCATCACCATCCAGGTCGGCCGGACGGGAGTGCTTACGCCGGTGGCCGAGCTTGAACCGGTTTTTCTGGCCGGCTCAACGATCAATCGCGCCACGCTGCACAATGCCGAGGAAATTCAGCGCAAGGATATTTGCGTGGGGGATAGTGTTTTTATCGAAAAAGCCGGTGAAGTCATCCCGGAAGTGGTCGGCGTCAACAAGAGCGCCCGCAACGGCGGAGAGCAAAAGTTTGTCATGCCGAAAAAATGTCCGGTCTGCGGCGGAGAAATAACGCGCCGCGAGGAAGAGGTGGCCTTTCGCTGCGAAAATCTGCAGTGTCCGGCCCAGCTTAAAAGATGGCTGCGCCATTTCGCCGCCCGCGGAGCAATGGATATCGAGGGGCTCGGGGAGGCAGTCATTGACCAGCTTGTGGACAAAAAAATGGTGGGAAGCCCGGCGGATTTGTACTCATTGACAACGGACCAAATCGCCGAGCTGGAACGCATGGCGGAAAAATCGGCTTCAAATCTTGTCGCCGGGATTGAAGAAAGCAAGAAACGCGATTTATGGCGCCTCATATTCGCTCTCGGCATCCGGCAGGTCGGCGCCAAGATGGCGCAGACGCTTGAACTGCGGTTTGCCGACCTGGATGAATTGATCTCATCTGACGCCCTGAAATTGGAGACCATACACGACGTCGGCCCAGTGGCTGCGGCCAGCATTTGCGCCTTTTTCAAGTCGGAACGGAATCAGAGGCTGATAGCCGGATTGAAAAAAGCAGGAGTAAACTTCCGGACGCTTTCGCAAGCTTCGCGTTCCAAGCTAGCCGGAAAAATTTTCGTGCTGACCGGCGTACTGACGAAATATTCGCGCCTTGAAGCCGAAGAGCTTATCAGAAAGCTTGGCGGCCAGACCTCAGCCTCGGTTTCCAAAAAAACCTCCTATGTGGTCGCCGGCGATGAGCCCGGATCGAAATTGACCAGGGCAAAAGAACTTGGAGTGCCGGTGCTCAATGAGGATGAATTTGGGGATTTGGTGAAAAACTAGAAAAGCATGATAAAGGTGTGAAGAGTGTGAAGGGTGTGAAAAGCATGAAAGGAGTACGCGCATGAAGGGAAATGCGGCTAAGTCATTCGAGGAATTGCACATTTATCAACGCGCGCGGGAATTGACCAACGGCACATACGCGGCGACGCGCAAACAGCCTTTTGCCGCCGATTACGGACTTGTGGACCAAATCCGCCGCGCCGCTGTTTCCATCATGTCCAATATCGCCGAAGGATTCGAACGCGGGACCAAGACGGAGTTCATTCAATTCCTGTATATCGCCAAGGGATCCTGCGGCGAGGTGCGCGCCCAGCTTCAGATTGCTCACGACCAGCAATACATTTCCTCAAACGATCATGACCTTTTGCGGGACATGGCGCGCCGCACCAGCGGCATGATCACGAATTTTATTGCAAGCCTGCAGGATTCCGGATACCGCGGCAGTAAATTTACCAGGCCGAAAACAAAGGCATACGAAGAACAGCAGAAACGCCTTGATGCCTTGCGCGCCGCCCAGTTTGTCAACATCAACTCTTCACACCCTTCACTCTCTTCAAACCCTTCTCACTCTTAATAAACATGAGCTTTTTCGCCGACCTGCACGTTCATTCAAAATATTCGCGCGCCACGAGCCGGGATTGCGACCTCGAACATCTCTCGCTTTGGGCCCAGCGCAAGGGCATTGCGGTCGTGGGCACGGGAGACTTCACCCATCCTGCCTGGCTGGCCGAGATAAGGGAAAAACTTGTCCCGGCGGAACCAGGCTTGTTCCGTCTGAAGGGGAATCTTGAAAAGGATGTTTGCGATGGCGTGTTCCCTTCCTGCCGCGCCCCTACCCGCTTTATTCTGCAGGTGGAAGTATCCACAATTTACAAGAAAAACGGAAAAACACGCAAGGTGCATCATGTGATTTTTGCTCCGGAACTGGAAAAGGCGGAAAAAATAGTCCAGAGTCTGTCTCGGATCGGCAACATTAAGTCCGACGGACGTCCGATCCTCGGACTCGATTCGCGCGACCTGCTTGAAATTGTCCTGGAATCCGGCGAGGTATCCTGCCTGATCCCGGCCCACATCTGGACGCCCTGGTTTTCGGCCCTGGGCTCGAATTCAGGTTTCGATTCGATAGACGAATGTTACGCGGATCTTTCGCAACATATTTTCGCGCTTGAGACCGGGCTTTCATCGGATCCGCCAATGAACTGGAGACTTTCCGCCCTTGACCGCTACCGGCTGGTCTCGAATTCAGACGCGCATTCGCCGCAAAAACTCGGACGCGAAGCCTGCGTTTTCGACTCCCCGATGGATTTTTTCTCCATGTTTGCCGCCCTGAAAACCGGCAAGGGATATTCCGGTACCATAGAATTTTTCCCCGAAGAGGGCAAATATCACCTGGATGGACATCGCAAATGCAACATCCGCCTCGATCCGGCCGAAACCGTAAAAAATTCCGGCCTGTGTCCTGTGTGCGGCAAGCCGGTCACCATAGGGGTCATGAACCGAGTGAATGCGCTTGCCGACCGGACGGAAGGGACGCTGCCGCCGAACGTGAGCAGGTTTTCAAGTTTTGTGCCGCTGCCTGAAATTCTATCCGAGATACTGAACTCCGGTCCTGCCAGCAAAACCGTCGCCGCATCATACGAAAAAATCCTGGCAAAACTCGGCCCGGAGCTGTTTATCCTCGATCGGGTTCCGTTGGAAGATTTGCGTAAAACGGAGTTGCCTGCGCTCGGCGAGGCAATTCACAGGATGCGTTCAACAAAAGTGATTCGCGAGGCAGGATATGACGGCGAGTACGGCGTCATAAAGGTTTTCGGAAAAGGCGAGTTGGAAAAATTTTGCTCGCATACATTCGATTTCGCCGGCCCCGAATGTTCAAGTCCGGAAAACAATGCAATCAACAACGACGAATCCTTGCCACTTGCAAAAGCAGTGACTCCTCCCCCGTCCGCGCCAGGAATTCCTCTGCGCGAACCGTGCCCCCCGCCCCCGGAAGCGCCCTCTCTTGATCCGGAGCAGCTCTCAGCCGTTGAAATCGCGGAAGGCCCGCTCCTTATCATTGCCGGCCCTGGCGCCGGCAAAACCAGAACTTTGACCCACCGCATCGCCAGTTTAATCCGCGAGCATGGCGCGCCTCCCGAACAATGCCTGGCCATAACCTTTACCAGGCGCGCCACGGCAGAGATGCAGGAACGGCTGCGGCAGCTTGTCCCGGACAAGGCTCCACTGATCCCCGTGATGACTTTCCATGCGCTCGGGTTTTCAATTCTAAAGGAACAACGCGCGCATGCGGGATTGCCGGAAAAATTCCGCCTGGCCGGGGATGAAGAACGACGCGAAATACTGGCAAAATCCATGGACATTTCGGATACAAAGGCCGAACGCCTGCTGAATAAAATTTCGAAACTGAAGCGCCGCAATGACACTCCCGAAAACAACGATATCGGCAAGGCGTTTGAGGCCTATGTACACGAACTGAAAAAACTCTCCCTGGTTGATTTTGACGATCTGATCGCCATGCCGTTGGAAATTCTCGGGAATAACCCGGAGCTTGTCGAATTTTACCGCGGCCGCTACAAATGGATTTCGGTTGACGAGTATCAGGACATGGACCAGCAACAGTACGGGCTTCTGAAATTGCTCGCCCCTCCCCGCGGCAACATTTGCGCCATCGGCGACCCGGACCAGGCCATCTACGGATTTCGCGGCGGAGACGTCGGAATATTCAACCGCTTTGCCCTGGATTTTCCCGGCGCAAAAATCGTGCAGCTCAAAACAAATTACCGCTCCGGCAAAATGATCGTCGAGGCGTCGCGTCAGGTCATTTCGCCGGCTTCCCTGGTCAGGGACCGCATCATGCTGCCGCGATCGGATGACGCGACCAAGGTTGAAATCCACGATGCAAACACCGATCTGGCCGAGGCCGAGTTTGTCGTACACAGCATTGAAAAATTGATCGGCGGCTCGACGTTTTTTTCCAGGGACAGCGGACGTGTTTCCGAAAACGCGGCTGAATATTCATTCGCCGATTTTGCCGTGTTGTGCAGGACCGAGGCCCAGGCCGAACCGTTGCGCGAGGCGCTTATGAGATCCGGAATGCCGTTCAGGCAATATTCCAACCATTGCCTGGCGGATTCACCGCTGGTGCGGAAAATTTCCGGGCTGATGTCGTGCCATGAAGTTTCAAATGAACCCCCGGAACAAAAGCCATTATCACACTTTCCAAAGTGTGGCAATGAATCCGACACTGTGCGTGAAAAATCGCGTTGCTGCTCCTTGAAAGGCGTTCGTTCCTCCGTGGCGCAATGCCTCGATCAGGCTCTTGACGAATTGGACGAAGCAGAGCGCAAGGAGGCAATCGGACTTGTTCCCTCATTGCGTCCGCTTGCCGAACGTTCCGCGGACATGCAAAACTTTCTCTCTGAACTTGCCATGGGGGTGGAGGCGGACATGTGCGATCCCAGGGCAAACTGCATATCCCTGCTTACGCTGCATGCCTCCAAGGGATTGGAGTTTCCCGTGGTGTTTGTGACGGGATGCGAAGACGGGCTTATTCCTCTGCATTGGGGAAACGCGGCGGATTGCGACGTGGCCGAGGAAAGAAGGCTCTTTTTCGTGGGCATGACCCGCGCCAAGGACAGGCTCTTCCTCTGCCGCGCAAAAAGTCGGCGGCGCATGGGGAGGATTATGGAAATGAAGCCCTCTCCTTTTCTGAACGACATCAGGCAACAGCTTATCGAACGGAGCAAGTCCGCCCTGCGGAAGAAAAAACATTCCGGCCCGGAACAACTTCAGTTGTTTCACAGCGGTGCTTGATCAGGATGAAATCACAATACATCCGCGAATTGCGGACGCAATTTCCGGAAAAGCAACGCGCCGAGTCCGAGCAATCCCGAGGCAATTCCCCAGAAATATACGGCCTCCCCCCACCCTGAGGCAAACGGCGAGGAAAAAAGCAGGCTGTTGCGATATCCCTCTACAATATATACCATGGGGTTAAGGCGCAGAATAAATACGAGAAAAGGATGGTCCTTGAGCGGCAGCATGCCGAAATCCCAAAAAACCGGCGTGATCCAGAAACCGAACTGAAGCGCCACGTTAACCATCTGGCCGACGTCGCGCAAAAAAACATGCAGGCCGGCCGTGATGTAACTCAGGCCGGAAAGCAAAACCACGGCGGCGAACAAATAATAGAGCACCCCCAGCCAATGCCGGGAAATTGGAATTCCGTTCAGCAGGAGCACCACGGCAACAATAAACAGAAAAACAAGGTGAACGGCCAGTGCGGCGAAAATTTTGACCGGAGGCAGAATTACAAGTTGAAAATTCACCTTCCTGGCCATGAAGGCGTATTCGCAAAAAACCCCGGTGGCCTGATTCAAGGCTTCCGAAAAAAACGACCAGACGCTCATGCCGGCCAGCAGCCAGGCCAGGAACGGCACACCGCGTATCGCGCCTGCATTGGCAACCAGCGCAAACACAAACCACAAAATGACGGTCATCACGAACGGCTGCACAAATGACCATGCAAAGCCGAACATGGAGCCAAGGGCGCGGGTGCGCAGATCATGCGCCGCCAGGCGCAACACGAGCAACCACGACATTTCAACGTTGTTTTTCATACCCCGCATCCCGGTACCAGGCGACGAATTCAGGTATGCCATGCGCCAGGTCCGTCGCCGGATGGAAATGCAAATCCTTCTGCGCCCGTTTTATATCAGCGTAGGTGTCCTTGACGTCCCCAGGTTGTATTGGCAAAAATTTCATTTTCGGCTTTCGCCCAAGGCATTTTGCGATTATACCGATCAAATCCATGAGTTTTTCCGAGCGGTGATTTCCAAGGTTGTAAACCGCGCTCCGCCGCAATCCCCCGGTAAAAAGGGCGCTTCGCATGCCGCCGACAATATCGTCAATATAGGTAAAGTCGCGGCGCATTTTGCCGTGATTGAAAACTTTTATGGTTTTCCCCCGTGAAATGGCGTCGGTGAAAAGCCAAACCGCCATGTCCGGACGGCCCCAGGGACCGTAAACCGTAAAAAGCCGCAATCCCACGGTCTGCAAGCCGTATAAATGACCGTAAACATGCGCGGCAAGTTCGTTGTATTTTTTCGTGGCGGCATACAGGCTGACAGGATTGTCAACCCGGTCTCGTTCGTTGAACGGAAGATTGTGGTTGCCGCCGTATACGCTGGAACTGGAGGCATAGACCAGTCGTTCAACGCCGAAATGGCGTCCGGCCTCCAGAATATTCAAAAACCCCTCGTTGTTTGATTTCTGGTAGATGAATGGATTGACCAGCGAATAGCGCACGCCGACCTGCGCGGCGAGGTGGCAGACTTTTTTAAACTTGTATCGCCTAAATATCTTTTTTATCAGGGCAAGGTCGCATATATCGCCGCTGATTCCGGTAAAATTCTTGCTCCGCCCCAGGATGGCCAGACGCCGCCGCTTGAGCTCGACGGAATAGTAAGCGTTCAGGTTGTCGAGGCCGACAACTTCATGTCCTTCGGCCAGCAGACGCGAAGACATGTGAAAACCGATAAAACCTGCGGCGCCGGTGACTAAAATTTTCATTTGCCTGTGAATATATTACCCGTTAGTATTCTTGGCAAGCGAGAAAACCTCATGATCATAGCCGTCGGATCTTTTTTCTGGATTCTTGCCTTGGCGGCAGTTTACCGACTACTGCGAATAGGCAGCAGGCAGCCACGCCGGCAATTGCTGGAACTGGCGGTCTTATTGATCTGCGCCATCCCGCTTTTATTCCGTCCGCACGAGGATATTTTCGGCGGACAAGATCCCGGCTCATACATCAATTCAGGAATAACCTATGACAGAAACCACCAGCTTTTTTTCATTGACGAACTGCTTGCAAAAATCCCTCAGCAAAACAGGACTAATTTCTATTATGGACATGCGGAATATGGTCAAACCAAGGATGCCTGTCTCTGGATACGCAATGCGGAGCTTGGCATGGTGGGACCGCATTTTCAGCCTGCCTATCCATTGTTGATTGCAGTAGCCTCCCACCTCGGCAACTCATGGTGCGCCCTGTTTGTTGTGCCGATTTTCACGCTTTTCACCGCCTTGGCCCTGCGTATCCTGGCCCAATTGACTATTCCGCACGCCCGCGCCGGCCTGATTGCCTTTACTCTGTTTATCTTCAACCCGCTTACAATCTGGCATGGACGCTGCGCGCGCCCCGAAATAATCGCCTCTTTCATGTTTTTCGGCGGTCTGGCTCTGGTGGCGCATGCCTGGCAAAATCAAAACTGGAAAAAACCGGCGGACCTCATCATCGGCGCATTATGCATAGGATTTTCCCCTCTTTTTCACATCACCGCATGGGCCCTTGTCATTCCTGTCGGCGTGGCGGCCATGGTTGCCACGCTGAAAGGCAGGGACGATTTCCTGCTCTATGATCTTATAGCCGTGCTGACCGCCGGCGTATTTTATCTCGAAACAATACATGTTACGGATTACTACACTGTCCGGCGCTTTTTTGAAATTCCCTTCTCGCACCCCTGGATTATAGTTTTTGCCTTTGTTTTGCTGTCGCTCGTTTCCGTGCGAGTTAAACTTCGGACAGGCGCGGCGACTGCAGTTCCCGTATCCGGCGGCGGCGCTCCGTTGCCGGATTCGGACAGGCAGCAGAACATTCGCTCGCTTTGTGCCGGCCTGTTGCTCTGCGCCATTATTATTGCATTCCTGGCAATTCTTGCGTTCAACCGCAAAATTTTCGGCGATTTGCCGGTACTGGGGAAACCTGTCCAGGATTATCTTTACCTCACCGATTTCAAAGTAGCGGCCAACATGCTTTCACTGCCCATCATGCTCCTGGCTCTGGCCGGTTTTATAATCTGGATGACCGGCCGGTGTGAAAAGCGTCCATTGCGCATTCTTCTGACCATTGTGCTTTTGCCGTCCCTTATGCTGGCGGGTAATATTTCCGATTTCATGATGACGCGCTATCTTATGGTTTCAATTGTGCCGGCCATAATCCTCTGCCTTACGGCCCTGATCGCCTTTCTGACTCCACGAGAAAAATTCTGGCGGGTTCTCATTCTAACCGCAATCATCTGCGCGCTTGGACTGCACGGTCGGACACATCTGGTTGCGACGGTAGAACATAAGGGGTTTTGCCGTTTTTTGCGTCCCTATGCTGAAACAATAAGGGCCAATAAAGGCATGTTGCTCTGTGAATATTCGCGCAATGCAGCGCCGATGGAACACTTTTTCGGAATTCCAACCCTGGGATTGGACAATGAGAGAAGAAACAATTACGAACCCGTTGAAAAAGCCTGGGCAAATATCATGAAAGCAATGCCGGAGCGCGCGGCGTTTTTTATGACGCCGTATCACGCGCCCATTAGCGAATATTTCGATTTCGAACAGATTTATTCAGGTTCGTTCGATGATTGCCTCCTGGAGCAAGCCAGGCAGAGCCTGCCGACCATAGTCGGCAGGTCCGATCTTGGATTGCGGCTATTCCGGATGAAATTAAAAGAAAAGGCCGCCGCATCAAACGACTTTGATATGACTCCCGTGGTCATTGAACTTGATGCCGGCAACATGGGGCTGCGCAAGTTTGCGAATGTGCGTTTTGAACCATTCTCTGTGACGGAAAAAAATTCCGGCGCGGCGGATCTTTCAGAATTACCTGAAAAAACCCGCAACAAAGCATTAACTCTTATGGAGTTTCCCGATCAGGAAAAAACCCCGGTGAAAAACCGGGGAAAAATTCAGGTGCGCTGGTCGCGGGCCGGTTCCGAAGTTCTCCTGCCTCTTTCCGGAAAGACCGCCACGCTGCTTATGATACACTTGAGAGCTCCGAATCCGGACGGCACGGGATTTGTTTCCCTGCAATTAACCGGAGGCGATGAAAATCTCGGAAAAAAACGAAAAATAAAATCCGAACAATGGCAATGGCAGGTTTGGCGGCTGCCTCGCCGTCAGACCGGAAGCGATGTTGAATGGATAACCCTGAACGTTGATCCGCCATGGAACCCTGGCAAGTCGAATTTCCCCACGGACCTGGGAGTATTGGTCAGCAAAATAGTTGTTTTGCCGATTGAATAAAAGCAAGTCGGGGCGTTGGGATTTTCCGCAAAGCGGACCCGCCTACGGCGGGGAACCCTTTCCCACAAACAACGTTGCCAAGCAAGTCGGGGCGTTGGGATTTGAACCCAAGACTTCCAGCGCCCAAGGCTGGCGCGCTACCAGGCTGCGCTACACCCCGAAAAGTGGACTAAGATATAGCATAAGCATCGTGTATGGTGCAAGCGCCTTCCGGAGCCATATCAACCGGTCATAAAATCAGCTTGATAATTTTGTTTTTTCCCTCTATTTTCCTGTTTACAAATTAAGGAGTACAAAATATGGATAAAAAATATCGTGTAATGGTGGTTGGCATGGGTAAACGCGGCATGCATCACGCCCAGACGTTTCTGGCAAACGGCAGATTTGAAATTGCAGCCATCTGCGATATTGATGACGCCCGCCTGCAGGCCGCAACCGCCAAGCTGGGCAATCCCCTTGCCGGCAAGGACGCCGGAGCGTTGATCAAAGAGGCCAAGCCCGATGTTTTCTGTTTCTGCACTCTGCCGAAACTGCGTCTGGACATGATCAAGCTCGGCATAAAGGGCAAGGCAAAGCTGATAGCCTTCGAAAAACCTGTCGCGCTCACCAGCGCCGAGGGAATGAAAATAAAGAAAATGCTGGACAAATCAGGGGTTAAGGCGGTTGTCAGTCACCAGCACCGCTATGGCGAACACTACCGCAAGGTAAAGGAAATCATTTCATCCGGGGCCCTCGGTAAAATCCATACCGTTTACGGCACGGCCGGCGGTTGGATGATGCACATGCTGAGCCACTTGATCGATTACATGCGCTGGTTCAACGATCAGGCAGAGGCCGAATGGGTCATGGCCCAGGCCGCCGGACGCGGCAAGTTTGCCGACGCCCATCCCTCCCCCGATTACATCGGCGGATTCATCAACTTCAAAAACGGCGTTCGCGGCATCGTTGAATGCGGCGCCGGAGCTCCTGATGTGCCGGAAGTTGACTACTGGTGGCGCAAATGCCGCATGGGCGCCATGGGCACAGACGGCTTTGCCGAAGTGCTTACCGGCGGCGGCTGGCGGGCTGTCACCAAGAACGGCGGCGCGCAAAGCGGCCCCGGCTGCATGAATTATGAACTGGACATGCCGCCTTATATCCAGGAAATCGCCGACTGGCTCGATGACGACTGCAAAGTACACCAATGCAATTTCGAAAGCGCCTATAAGGGATTTGAAATCATGATGGCCATTTGCCGCTCCGTGATCCAGGGCGGACAGGTAGCGCTGCCACTTGAAAAGCCCATGGATGAAATCAAGAAATTGGCCAAAAAAGTTCCGGACGCAAAAGTCATCCTGTCAAATCCGCTCAACGCCAAGGAATACCTGACATAAGGCGGATAGGCTGTAGGAGTTTGAATGGAAGTAATCATCCAACCGGACCGGCAAAGTGCCTGTCTTTTGACCGCGCGCATGATCGCCAAGTCCGTCCGTTCAAAGCCTGACCTTGTGCTTGGGTTGGCAACCGGCCGGACCATGGAAACGGTCTATGAACTGCTGGCAGAAATGTGCCGCAGCGACAAGCTCGATTTCTCGAAGTGCCGGACCTTCAACCTCGACGAATACGTCGGCCTGGCGGAAAGCGATGAAACCTCCTACCGTTTCTATATGAACAAGCATTTGTTCGGCAAGATCAACGTTGACCTGAAAAACACGCATCTGCCGGACGGACGGGCCGAAAATCTAGTGGAGGAATGCGAGCGATACGAGGCAAAAATAAACGAAGTCGGCGGCATTGATCTGCAGCTTCTGGGGATCGGCCAGGACGGGCATATCGGCTTTAACGAGCCGCTCTCGGCCCTGCGTTCGAGGACACGGGTCAAGTCCCTTGCTCCTGATACGGTCCGGCAGAATTCGCAGTTTTTCAGCAGCCCGGCCGACATGCCCCGCCGCGCCATAACCATGGGAGTCGGCACCATCCTCGAGAGCAAACGCTGTGTACTGCTGGCAACCGGCGAAAACAAAGCCGGAATCATTGCCAGGGCCATAGAAGGTCCAATCACGTCCATGGTTTCCGCCTCCGCGTTGCAGCTTCATCAGCATTGCACCGTCATAATTGACGAAATGGCCGCGCTGAATCTGGAACACGTTGACTATTACCGGTGGATATTCAAGAACGAACCGGAATGGGAGGAATATCAATGATTTGCGGAAGAATTCAGAGCTCAGCACGAAAACCATGAATGACAAGGAACCAGATTTCACGATCGGCGCGGAAGGCGTTGACGCGGAAAAAATCATGGCGGAAATCAAGCTTTCCGTGGCCGACAAGGCCGCGCGCGGCCTTTACCGCGATCTGCGCATCGCCCAGTCCGAAAAGGCAAACCTGGTCAATTTAAGCGGTGACGAGGCATTTCTAAAATACTACCTGGACTGCCTGCGCAATGCCGTTTTCGTGGACATAAACGACTTCGAAATCCGCGAAAAGCGCAGGTTTGCCTCATCGTTTCTGGTCGCCTTCAAAAAAATCATCTGGAACATACTGAAATTTTACACCTACCGCCTCTGGTCGCAGCAGAACCAGGTCAACGGCCTGCTTGTCACGGCCATCGAAAGCCTGGATGCGACATACCGCAGCCGCGTCGAAGCGTTGGAACGAAAACTGGCGGCTGACAAAGAAAAAAATATTTGCCGCAAAAATGCACAAGAGAGCACAAAATAAAAAAGTCTGATTGTGCATTTTGTGCCTTTTTGCGGCTAATCTTGCCCTGTCTGGAAAATATGCCTGGCACGCAACAACTAATTTTTGTCTGTCCCCGCTTCGCCGAGGGGCCGACCGTGGGCGGGGCGGAAACCCTGCTAAAGGCCATGGCCCTGAAGGCGCAGGCAATCGGTTTCAAAGTCACTTTTCTGACCACCTGCGCGCGCGATCATTTTTCCTGGCGCAATGAACTTGCCCCCGGCGCTCGCCATGTCGACGGACTGGATGTCCATTTTTTCCCAGTTGACGAAAACAGGGACATAGAAGCGTTTTTAAACATCCAGGACAAAATAAGCCGCAAAGGAAATTATACCGTTGAAGATGAAAAGACCTGGCTCGCCAACAGCGTCAATAGCAGCGCCCTGTGTGACTATTTGCGTGAAAAGGCAAACGACGCTTCATGGATCATTAGCGGCCCATATCTTTTCGGCCTGACCTGGTTTGCAGCCGGAATCAGACCGGAAAAAACAATTCTGACCCCCTGCCTGCACGATGAAGGATTTGCATACGTGCGCGCAATCGGGGATATGTTCCGCAACTCGTCCGGAATTCTCTTCAATTCCGAACCCGAGAAGGAACTTGCGAAAAGACTCTACGGCCTTCCCGGGGAAAAATGCGCCGTGGTCGGCATGGGCATGGACCCGTTTGAGGTTTCGCCCTCGGCCTTTGCCGAAAAGCATGATTTTCATGGGCCGTACATGATTTATTCGGGCCGGCGCGAGACAGGCAAGGGCACCCCCCTTTTGCTCGACTATTTTTCCCTTTTTTGCAAGCGCACCGGACTTGACTTGAAAATGGTTTTTACCGGTTCCGGACAAATTGACGCTCCGCCAGATTTAGCGTCAAGGATCCTGGATCTCGGTTTTGTGCCGGAACAGGAGAAGCGCGAGGCCATGGCCGGCGCCCTGGCCTTCTGCCATCCGTCTGTCAACGAAAGTTTCGGGATCGTTCTCCTGGAATCATGGCTGGCGGGGACGCCAGCCCTGGTTCACGCCAAGTGCGCGGTCAACCGGCATCACTGCAGGCAAAGCGGCGGAGGATTGTGGTTTGCCTCCTACCCGGAATTCGAGGAGGAACTTCTGCTCTTGCACGGAAACCGTCTATTGCGCGACCGCATGGGATCCGCAGGCAGGGAATATGTTCTGCGCGAATATGACTGGAAAAATATTGAAAGTAAATTTCGTGCGGCTTTGGAACAATTTACTTTCACCGCCCGCTTCGCTTGAGACGCAGAGTTCACAGAGATAGGAATTTGTTTACGTATGAATATCCTGAATAGAATCAAAAAAAGGGCATGGTTCAAAACTGGCGCATTTCGGGGTACAGGTAGGGACGGACAGCCTTGTCCGTCCGTCCGAATGCGGCGGGACAGGCTGTCCCGCCCTACCTGGATACACTGTAACCCGACTTTGAACCATGCCAAAAAAAGACTTCGTTTTACCTCGGTGACCTCCGCGTCTCTGCGGTGAATAAAATACAAATGCCAGCGATCCATCAACTCGTGGCCGGATTCACGAAAGGCGACGCCATCAGCAATGAGGCCGTCGCCCTGCAGAAAATCTTCCGCTCCTGGGGATTTGCCTCGGAGATTTTCTGCGAACCGCACCGCGTGCTGCCGGAAATGCGCTCCAGGTCCCTTGACGTCGCCCTGGCCAAAAACACGTTCAAGCCCGAAGATATCGCGGTTCTGCATCTTTCCATCGGCTCTGCGGTGAACGATATTTTCACTTCGTTGAAATGCCGCCGGGCGATAATTTATCATAATATGACTCCCCCTGTCTTTTTCCGCGGCATTCAGGAGGAAATCGCGCGCGACCTTGAATGGGGCCGGCAACAGGCGAAAAACCTGGCCGGGTCCGCTGAAGTCGTCATGGCGGTCAGCAAGTTCAACGCGTGCGAACTCAATGATATGGGCTATGAACGGGTTGAAATCCTGCCGCTGGTAATTGATTTCTCGTTCGTGCGGCAAAAACCGGACCGCGCCGTTTTACGCGGCCTGGATGACGGCAAAATCAACGTCATATTTGTCGGCCGTGGCGTGCCGAACAAACGGATCGAGGATTTGCTGAGCGCGTTCCACTACTTTCGACAAACAGTCGAAAAAAACTCGCGGTTTATTCACGTGGGCTCCTATACCGGCGTTGAAAGATACCAGGCCCTGATACAGGCGCAGGCGCGACGGCTTTGCATTGAAAACTGCGTTTTTACCGGCAGCGTGCCCCAGGCCGAGTTGACTGCTTATTATCAGGGCGCGCATTTGTTCCTTTGCATGAGCGAGCACGAGGGATTCTGTATTCCCCTGATTGAAAGCATGGCGCATGATCTTCCCGTCATGGCATACAAGGCGGCCGCCGTTCCGGAAACGCTCGCCGGCGCCGGAGTTATGTTTGCCGAAAAGCGCTGGGATTACGCTGCGGAAATGATGGGCCGCCTGGCGCAGGACAAAAATTTGCGCGCGAAAATCATCGCCGGCCAGCGCGAACGCCTGCGCCGTTACGAAAGCAATAACCTGGCGGCGGAGTTAAAAAAAATACTCGCGCCGCTGCCGGCTTGATTCTACCGCCCAAACAACTGAACAAGTATGCCGAAAAAAAACACGATAACCTTTGATGCAGAAACGATTCACGCCGTGCGCCCCAGCCTGATCCGTCCGGTGTTCGAACGCGCCGAAATCAATGAGATCAAAAGCCCCGGCGCGATACCCCGCCACCAGCACATGAAATATGAGGTTATTTTCGTGGACTGCGGCGTTTACCGCTGCACGCATAACGACTGCGATGTAACCCTGGACAGGAATTGGATCCTGGTCGTAAAACCCGGCGACTGGCACACGGATATTTTTGACGGCACACCGCTGCGCTACATGGGACTGGGGTTCAGCCTGCAAATGACATCCGGGGTGCCGGCGCCGATTTTTCGCGAAGGCATCCCGGCGGACAAGCAACACTTCAGGGCCGACTGCGCCGATTTTTTACAGCTATTTGAGAAAATCAGGACGGAACTGCAGAGAGGAGATTTCGCGTCGCCGCACATCCAGGATGCGATCGTCTCGGAATTTCTGTTTCGCATGCTCCGCGTTATGCCGCGCGACATTCTCTCCGAACAATATTTTCCAGCATCCAACGCGTTGTCTTTCCAGTCCAACCTGCTGGCGGTAATCAATGAACGCCTAAACCGCAAGGCTGACGTGGCTGAAATGGCCTTTGCGCTGGGCATGAGTCAGAGCGCCCTGGCGCACAAATGCCGCGAGATATTGCAATGCTCTCCCGCCAATCTTTTCAAGCGGGCGAAAATGGATCGCGCCATGCAGATGCTGAAATCAACTGACATGCAGGTCAAGGAGGTAAGCGATTACCTCGGCTTCGACAATCAGTTCCATTTTTCCAGGGCATTCAAAAAAACGTTCGGGAAATCACCCTCGGACGTAAAAGACGACCCCACCCCGCCTCCGATTTAAGGGCCTGCTAAAATTACACGCCATAAATCAAGCATGACGCAGTCATGATCTGCAGGCGTTTTATTCAATTTCAGGCTTGACTATTACTTTTATGCGACTAAATTTTAGTCATAAATAGCAGATTTGCAGCTTAAAATAAGTGTTAAAACAACACCTTAAACGCCATGATCGAGCAGGAATTACAAAGAAAGATGGAAGATTTCAGGGAAATCGGCATTCCGGACTATATCCCGCGCGAGGGAAAACTGCATCTTGTCAATAACATGGTCTCAACCGTGATCGGCGCGCGCCGGTCCGGGAAAAGCTTTCGTGTCCTTCAATCCGCAGACGATTTTAAACGGCAAGGCCTGATTCGTTCTCTTGATCAGGTCTGTCATATTGATTTTGATAATCCCATCCTGGCCGGCATGGCCGCGCAGGACCTGAAGCTGATTCAAGGCGTCTTTCTTAAGATTAATCCGGCCTTTGACCTGAAAACACCGGCGGTCTTTATCCTGGATGAGATTCACAGGATCCGCGGATGGGAAGAATACGTCATTGATCTCTCGCGCAATCCGCGCTGGAAAGTTATTGTTACCGGCTCATCCTCCAAACTGCTCAGGGATGATATTTCCACGTTTCTGCGCGGCAAAGCCGTGTCATCCACCGTCTATCCGCTTTCCTTTTCCGAATATCTTCGATTTAATGATTTCCGGAGCAAGCCGGCTTCAACCAAAGGCCAGGCTGAAATCCGGGCGCGCTTTGCCGAATACCTGAAATGGGGCGGTTATCCCGCCATACCCGGGACCGCCGAATATTCACGCGAGGTGTTACTGCGCGAGTATTTTGACACGATGATTCTGAAGGACATCGTGCAACGATTTAACGCCGGTAAACCTCGGCAATGCATCCAGCTTTATCACTACCTGCTCTCAAATATAGGACGACCTTATACGCTAAAAAGCGCGTATGATTTTCTTAAACAGAACGGCCATGCAACCAGCCGTGACGCGGTGCGAGACTACATCAACTGGGCCGAGGACGCATGGCTGCTGTTCAGCCTGCCGATTCACTCCAACTCTCATAAAGAACAAGAACGCAATTATCGGAAAATATATTGCATTGACTGGGCGCTGGCAGTGCGAAACAGCATGATTTGGGACGGTTCGTTTGCGCGGGCGTTTGAAAACATGATTTTTCTGCATCTCTTGCGATCTTACTCGCGTGTGCGCTATTATTTAACGCGCGGCAAACGCCAGGAAATTGACTTCCTTGTCTCAAACGAACACGGGAAACCTATAATTGCAATCCAAGCATGCATGGACATCAGCTTGCCGGACACTCTGCACCGGGAACTTGCCCCTTTAATCTCCACGGCGCGCTATTTCGGCATTCGGGAAAATCTCATTATCACCGTCATGGGACAGGAACAGCATTTCCGGCAAGACGGCATTTCCGTTCATGTTCTTCCCGCCTGGCAATGGCTACTGAAAAACTGACGGAACAGCAGACCTTTGCCAACCATGGTTTGAGCCGCAGTTTGCAGGATTTGATATGCCATTTACAGGCCGTGGTATTCCCTTCGTTCGGGTAATATCATATCTTTCTCTAAAAGCAAATTTTAATCCACTGGAGAAAAATATGCCAAAAAATCAAAAAACGACCATCCACTGCATTTCCCACACCCATTGGGACCGCGAATGGTATCTGCCGTTCCAGGATTACCGCATCAGGCTGGTAAAACTTCTGGACAGCCTTTTGGAACGACTGCTCAAGCATCCGGATTACAAGACATTCCACATGGACGCGCAAACGGTCGTGCTGGAGGATTATCTGGAGATATGTCCGGAACGCCGCGCGGAACTTGAAAAGCTGGTGCGCAGCCAGAAAATTCTGATCGGCCCATGGTATATCCTTCCCGACGAATTCCTGGTCAGCGGCGAGGCCACCATCAGAAACCTCATGCTCGGCCATAAATTGGCCGGAGAATTCGGGCGCGTCATGAAGGTCGGTTATGTTCCCGACCCTTTCGGACATATTTCCCAGATGCCCCAGATTTTGCGCGGTTTCGATCTGGATAACTTTATCTTCATGCGCGGTTATGACAGCGCCGGAGGCACAAAAACGTCGGAATTCATATGGGAGGCGCCTGATGGAAGCCGCGTATGCGCCTACTATCTGCCGGACGGCTACGGAAACGGGGCCTGGCTCAATCTTTTCCCGGATGATCCGAAAAAATGCGCGGAGATCATTCAAAAAACACTGAAAAAAATAACGCCCTGGTCAACCATGCCGCACTTGCTGCTCATGAACGGCACGGATCATCTCACCCCGGAATTTGAAATTCCAGGCATCTTAAGACGGCTTAAGGCCGAATTTCCCGAATATCATTTCACGCATGCCACCCTGGAAAATTTCGTCCGCCAGGCCGGTAAACACTCAATGAGACGGCCGCTGGTGCGCGGAGAATTGCGCCAAAACGGGGAATTCGCCCCCCTGCTCTACGGCGTTCTTTCGGCAAGGAATTATCTTAAGCAAAACAATCATGCCGTCCAAATCCTTCTTGAAAAATGGGCCGAACCGGCGGCAGCGGCCGCATGGCTCTTCGGCGTCCCCCACCCTCAAAAATTCATCTGGCAGGCCTGGAAATATCTTTTGCAGAATCATCCGCACGATTCCATCTGCGGCTGCAGCATTGACCCGGTTCATGAGCAGATGATGACGCGTTTTGCCTGGGCCTGGGAAATAGGAAAACATGTAACCGACTCGGCCTTGGCCCACATTGCCGCAAGGATAAAAACATCCGAAGCTCCGGACATTGTGCGCAATGCGGCTGTCTTCAATCCCCTGGCGCGAAAACGCTCAGGCTGCGTGGAGTTCAGCGTTGATCTGCCGGCCGACTCGAATGACGATTTTCATCTCCTTGACAATGAAGGAAGACCAGTGCCATTTGCCGCCTTGTATTCCGTTCCGGAAAACAAAACACATATTCATGACCGCACATATCCATATTGGGAACAGGTAAAATGCCGTCGTATCATCGTTGCGGCGGAAAATATTCCCGCCTGCGGATACGCATCGTTCGCAGTACGCAGCGGGAAAGCCTTGCAATCGCCGGATTTCACAAAAGTAAAATGCGGAAAAAACAGCGTGGAAAACCAATATCTGCGCCTGCAGATGAACGCCGACGGCACGCTGCAAATAACAGACAGGCAGACAGGCCGGATCTGGAAAAATCTTAATGCATTTGAAGACATGGCCGACGTGGGCGACGAATACAACTACTCATACCCCGAAAAAGATTTTACGGTAAAAAGCCGGAACGTTTCGCACAAATGGCAACTTCTAAATGATGGCAATCTGCGCGCGGGGTTTCAAATCACCATGAAATTGCCTTTGCCGAAATCCATCAGCGCCGACCGCAAAAGCCGCTCCGAGGAAACCACGCCTTGCCTGCTTGAAACTACCGCACTTTTGGCTGCGGGAGCGCGGCGGGTGGAATTCACAACAAAATTCCTGAACAACGCCGGCGACCACGACTTGCGCGTCCTTTTCGCAAGCGGCGCCAGGAAAGCCAAATTCTCTGAAGCCATGGGACAATTCGACGTTATTAAACGCCCCATTGGCGTCAAAAAGCGCGGGCCAAACGCCGTAGAAGACCAACCCGCCCGGCACCCGATGGATGGATTTGTTGACGTCTCGGATAATGACTGCGGGTTGCTTGTGAGCGCCGAGGGACTCCACGAATATGAAGTCAAGGATGACGGCACCATTGCCATAACATTGTTGCGCGCCGTGGGCTGGCTTTCCAGGCCGGACCTTAAAACGCGCAACGGCGACGCCGGGCCGAGCCTGCCAACTCCCGGCGCGCAATGTCCCGGAGAACATGTATTCCGCTATTGTCTTGTTCCCCATTCCGGAAATTGGGAACAAGGCGGGGCCTGGAATGAAGTCATGGAATTCCTGCATCCCGTACGGTGCGTCACGCTGCCGCTGGCGGCGAAATCGTTCGACGGCAATTATCCTGTTTTGCCGTCCGCCGAACCGCCTTTTCCGCCAAACGCCTCTCTGCTTTCGATCGAACCTGACAGCATGATTCTTTCCGCGCTAAAAAAGGCCGAAGGCAGAAACTCATTGATCGTGCGCGCATGGAACATCGGCACCAGACGGGTCAAGGCGAAATTCAACTTCAATAAAAACATCAAGCGGGCTTATAGCGTCAATCTTGCCGAAAAGCGGTTGAAACGGCTGAAAGTGGAAAACGGCAACAAGATAAATATTTTATGCGGCCCGAAACAAATTGTTTCGATTGAGCTTGAATAATCTTTCATTTTCCCCCGATCCTTGTTAGTATATTTGCATGAGATTGGGGCCGAAACCGGTCAAGCGCTGTTATCGTTGCCTCCTGAATCTGGGAGATCATTGCTGGAAATTCCCCTGTCCGCGTCTGCAATGGGGAGACAGGAAGAAATGTCCCGGGTTTGAAAACGCTGAGCTTTACGCCCGGTTCAGGCAATGGCAGGAAGCCCCGCGCGTCAAAACGCGGCGCGAACTGCGCCAGGAAATGTTCCGCTCGGCAAAACAGGCCCGCCGGCTCCGTTACTCGCAAAAATTCAGCTCGAAACAATGCCGAAAAAAACAATCAGCGTAATTCAGAAAGAACACGCCCTGCTGGCGCAGGCCATTATAGGCCGCCAGTCCGTTTCCGAAGCGGAGGATTCCCTCTCGGAACTTGAACGGCTGGCCGACACGGCCGGAGCGATAATAGCCGGCAGCATAACCCAGCGCCGGGAACGTCCGGACCCCGGGTTTTTCATCGGCCACGGCAAGCTTGCGGATATCCAACTGGCCTGCCGCGAAAGCGGCGCCAACCTGGTGATTTTCGACAACGAACTTTCGCCGATCCAGGTCAACAACCTCGACCTGGCGATTGGAGTGAAGGTCATTGATCGCACCGAGCTCATCCTGCAGATTTTTGCCAGACGGGCAAGGACGGCCGAGGCGCAGGTCCAGGTTGAACTGGCCCAGTTGCAATATCTGGCATCCAGAATTCCAGTCTCCCAGAAGCAGCACCGGTTCACCGGAGGCATAGGCATGCGCGGTCCCGGCGAAAGCCCGTTTCAACTGCGCCGTGCGCCCATGATGGCGCGAATTGCAATCCTGAAGAAAAAACTTAAGGACATGCAGAAAAGACGGGAAAGAACGCGCGAACGGCGTCCCTGGCCCGTGGTTACACTGATAGGCTACACCAATGCCGGCAAATCAACCATTTTGAACGCGCTGACCGCGTCGGAAGCCTATGTGGATGACCGTCTCTTTGCCACGCTGGACACCAAGAGCCGCATGCTGTTTCTGCCGGATCAACGCAAAGTGATGCTGACGGACACGGTCGGATTTATCCGGCACTTGCCGCACGGCCTGGTGGCCTCCTTCCGGTCAACGCTCGAAGAAATCCGCGAGTCGGACTTGCTCATGATCGTGGCCGAAGCGCCGCATAAATACGTCCGCGAACATTTGCAAGTGGTTCAAAACACGCTTTCCGAAATTAATGCCGCCGGCCTCCCGCGTATTCTGGTCATGAACAAGGCGGACCGGCTTGAAAACCGGTCCGAATTGGAACGAGAATTTCCGGAGGCCGTGTTCATATCAGCCCTGAAAAACGACGGATTGCAGGAACTGAAAGGACGCATTTGCTCGGCCCTCACCAGGCCAGGGTCAGCCCTTGAGAATTAACTTTTATACAATTTACGCGTAATGTTTTTTCCCTGGGCGAAATGAATTTGTAATCTTCATTTTTTGACAGGGACTTATCCAGGACGATTCAAACTCCAGATCCGGCTGATGCCGCGCAGAGTGAGAAGGGGATCGCAAGGGATACTTAATCCGGCGGCCTTCATAATCATTTCAGCATAGCCTCCGGTGGCGCAGATTTTTGCCTTTCGCGCGAATGGGGCGCGCACTATTTCGTCAAAAACTTTTTTTACCATCCCCAGATAACCGAGTCTGACGCCGATCAGCATCGCTTCCTCGGTGCATTTGCCGATCAGAGCCGACCGCGCGCGTGGCGTCCTGTTCGGCTTAGGCTGAAATATTTTGCGAATTTCATTTTCCTTCAGGAGCGGCAGAAGGGCTGTCCTGCCGGCCAGACACTGCGCAAACACAGAGGGGCCAGGAAGAATGATTCCCCCGAGATAGGCGCGTTCGACGCTTACAAAATCAAAAGTCAGCGCCGTACCGAAATCTGCCACAACAACCGGCGTGCCGTATTTTTCCGAAGCTCCCACGGCATTGGCAAGTCGGTCGGATCCGATGCGCGCCGGGTTGGGATAACTGATCTTGACACCCAAATTCAACTTATGACTGACGAACATGATTTTTCCGCCGGCAATCCTTTTCAGTTCGGAACGCCAGATCAGGTCAAATTCCGGCACAACGGAAGAGACGATGGCGCCGGAGATTTCTTTACGGCCGTATGGCCTCAGAAAGGCTCGCACTTGCCGGCAACTACTGACACACGTAGACATGCGTTTGACGCCAAAAAAGCGTCCGCCGCATTCCAGCGCCGTCAAGGCGCTGGTATTGCCGATATCAACAAGCATGATTGATGAAATTGACATAATTGGTCTCCGGCGCCGCTGCCGCGCAGGCACCTGCCTGCATTTGCTTAAGCTTCATGAATAGGATGACATCCGACGTCCGGCGCCTACGCGCTGTTTTTCACTCCCCTCCGCAGCCATTCGCTGATAATTGCATTCTTATCTCCGCGCTGGATCATGTAATAGCACAAATCGAACTCCGTGAGCACGCGGATAACGACTTCATCGCAGTTGGCGTTCATTCCCTCCAGAAAACAGGAGGTGGCCACGTCTTTTCCCAGCGTCTGCAAATCCTCCGCCGAATGACCGACATTGACGCCTATGCCGACAACCACGAATTCGATTTTTCCTGAGCTGACGCGCGGCTCGATCAGAACACCGCCGATCTTTCTGCCGTTGACCAAGACATCGTTCGGCCATTTCAAGTTGACGCCCTCGATGCGCAGTCGTTCCAAGGCGCGCGCCACGGCCACGGCCGCAAAAAAGGATATGAAGGGCGCTTCCCCGGCCGGCCAGCGCGGACGCAATAACAGAGAGAGATAAACCCCCTTGCCGGGCAGTGAAAGCCAGTTTTTGCCGCGCCGGCCGCGGCCTGCGGTTTGAGAACCGGCAATGACCACGCAACCTTCCGGCGCGCCGGCCGCGGCCTTTTCGCGGATGACGTCATTTGTGGACGGAATCTCTTCAAAATAATACAAGGGACGACCGAGACGGCAATTGACCAGTTCAGCCCCAATGCGCCGCATGCGTTTTGAAACCCTGGAATTAATAGTCCACCTCAAGAGATAAATCAGCAGCAGGCGCAGAATGAGTCAGGGCGCCGATGGAAATGGCGTCAACGCCCGTGGCCGCTATTTTCCTTATATTCTCCAAACAGATACCGCCGGAAGCCTCCAGGCGGCACCGGCCAGCGCAGAATTTAACGCATTTCTTCATGAGCGCAGGGGGCATGTTGTCGAGCATTATCCAGTCAGGCGAGGCGGAAAGCGCATCCTCCAACTGAGCCATTGACTCGACCTCCACTTCGATTGAAACGCCGGGATTTTTTTCACGCGCAACCCTGACGGCTTCAGAGAGTGAATGTTTTTTTTGCCACAAGAAGCGATGATTGTCCTTCATTAAAACCATGTCGTAAAGTCCCATGCGGTGGTTTTGTCCGCCGCCGCAGCGCACGGCGTATTTTTCCAGCAGACGCATGTTCGGAGTTGTCTTGCGGGTATCAAGGATAATCGTTCCATAACGGCGGACCGCCGCCGCATATTGAGCCGTCAGGGAAGCAATACCGGTCAGGCGTTGCAAAAAATTCAGGATCGTACGTTCAAGAGCGAGGATCGAACGCGCGTTCCCGGTCAACACAAGGATCGTTTCCCCCGCCCCGGCATGCTTCCCGTCAGGCGCCACCACCCGGCAATTTAGGCGGCGATCAAACAGGCGGCAGGCAAGCCGAACAATCTCAACGCCGGCCACCACGCAGGGATGACGAGCAAGGATCGTTGCTCTGATCCGGCAATGCGGAACAACCAAGTACCGTGAAGTGACGTCCCCCGAGCCAATATCCTCATTTAAAGCCCGCCGCACGAACTCCCGAACGCCCGGATCGCGCCAAGGGGAACTAATGCCAGAATTATACTTTTTCACGTGATTTCCCATGAGCGAAGAATATACTCCATACTTGACATTTCGTCGAGAATCGGTTTTATTATTTTTAAAAGGAGCATACAATGGCAAACGGCATAAAGGCGTTAGTTGAATGGCTGATCAACATATCCCGCGAACTTGGCGGAGCCGCCACAACGGAAGAGTCCCTGCACATCATCATTGAAAACATCAAAAACCATTACCCGCATCAGACCCTGGCCGTACTGACCACGGATGAAAACACCAGCCACCTCTTCATAAGAAACGCCCGCAATTTGAGCTATTCCTTCATCAATAATTTCAGTCGCGGCGCGCACGGCAGTGTAACCGATGAACTCCTGATGAAGCACGACTGCGTTTGTTACAACAATATGGACAAGCAGTCTCCGGCCTACTCTGAAATAAAGCTGGAACATGATTTCAACCACGTCTGTCTCGCCCCCATTATTCAAAACCAGCGCGTGATCGGCTATCTGCACTGCGACCGGGTCGAAGGCCCGCTTTTCACAGAAGATGACGCCAAGGAACTCCTGGTGATCGGTTACCTGGTTGGACAGCAGATTGCCAGGCACGAACTGACCCTGCTCATGCGCAACCTTGTGAGAATAGACGAACCAAGCAAGGCCATGAAATATCACGCCTTCCTGGAACAATACCGCCATGAAATCGTGCGCGCAAAGACTTACAACACCCCGGTGAGCCTGATGCTGTTAAGCATAGACAATTACGCCAAATACGTGACAGCCTGCGGCATTCAGGCGGGGCACGCCCTGCTTGAAAAATTCTGCCGCATCATTCAGGCCAATGCCCGCGAGATGGACATTGTGGGCCGTTTTTCCGCTGACAAACTGATCGTCTGCCTGGGCGGCATGAATGCCGGCGATGCGCAAAAAACCATTACCAACATCCGTGATTGCATTGAAAAGCAGACATCTGCGGTATCATGCAGCCCGGTCGCCTACAGCGGTGTTTGCCTGACGCTGGCGGAAAAAGAGGATTTGGCCATTCCACCGGAACAGGTTTTTGCAAAATTGGGCAGCGGCCTTATCATGGCACGCAAGCAGGGACACAACCAGGTGCTTTCCATCACGCCGCCAAGATAACTGAAAAACGTTTTTCAATCCGGAAAAAATTCCGGAAGCCCAAACTATTTGATTCCCAATTCCACGAGAGTGTCCGCCAATTTTTTGCGAAGCACCTTACTCATTGGACAGAGCGGCAGGCGGTAGACTTCCTCGACCAGACCAAGCATGGCCATGGCGGCCTTGACCGGCACGGGATTGGTGTCGAGAAAAATATGCGAAAACAGGCGGTAATAGCGCCTGTGCATTTGCATGGCCTTTTTCCAATCATTCTTCAAAGCCGCATGCACCATTTCGGCCACAATCCTGGGCGCTATATTTGAGGCCACGCTGATAACGCCTTTGGCGCCGACCGACATCATGGGCAAGGTAAGCGGGTCATCTCCGGACAAAATGCATATGTCAAATCTGTCAAGGATCTGGCTCACGCGCTGGACAGTGCCGCCGGCCTCCTTGAGCGCTACAATTTTTGGATGTTTAATCAGTTTTTCGAGGGTATCAACGGTAATTTCAACCCCGGTACGTCCAGGTATATTATAAAGAATAACCGGCAGACCTATATCGGCCACTTCCAGAAAATGCCTGCACAGTCCCTGCTGGCTGGGCCGGTTATAGTAGGGAGCCACTTGCAGCGTGGCGTCGGCGCCGGCCTTTGCCGCAAAACGGGTAAGAGCAACGGCCTCCCGTGTTGAATTGGCGCCGGTCCCGGCAATTATTTTGGTCCGTTTTTTTGCAGTCTCGACGCATACTTCTATGACCTTGCAATGTTCTTCAAAATCAAGAGTGGGCGATTCGCCGGTCGTTCCCACCGGCACAATACCGTCAATGCCTGCCTTTATCTGCAGTTCAACAAGCTTTTGAAGCGTTCCATAATCCACATCGCCTTTCCTGTCAAAAGGCGTCACAATGGCCGTATAAGCTCCTTTAAACATGAATCTCCTTCATGACGGATTTTTACAACTGACTCAATAGAGGAATTCTATTACATCTCCGTCATAAAGCAACGTTTAAGTCACCGCAATTAAAGAGAATCCCCGTGGACAAATACCGGCACAGTCCGCTCATGTACCGGATGGGGATCGCGCATGATTGTCAGAAGGTGTTTTGCGGCCATGGAATAGAGGCGGCCGAAGGAAATATCCAAGGTAGCCAGTTTCACTGGCAGGGCGTGAATGAAAGGCAGATTGTCATAGCCCAGCAGCGCCACGTCGTCCGGAATGCGGATTTGCGTCTCCAAAAAAGCATAAATGACTCCCACGGCCGTCAAATCATTGACCACGAAAATACAGTCGATTTCCCCGGAACGGATCCGCGGCACAAGGGACATGGCGGACTTGTAGCCGCCCTGAATATTAGGCGCGCCATCCTGCAAAATAACCGGACGATCTTCCCATCCGGCGCGATACCCCTCCCATCGCGCCCGGCAAATCTTTTCCTTCCGTATGTGCCAGGTAATATGCGCCGGTTTGCGCAGATCTCGCTCCCGAAAAATTCCGGCCGCAAGCCGGCCGCCGGCAAATTCATCAATATAGCAAAGATTGAGATTCGGATAACTGTCGGTATGGCCGCAACACACGTACGGCAAATCGGTCTTCCTGAAAAAACGCTCCCTATCAGGATTAAGAAGGCCATGACCGACAATCATGCCGTCGCACGGATATTTTTTCAGGATTTTTTCAAAATCATCCCCAGTCCTCATACCGGCCAGATGCAGGCGAAAAAGTGTCGGATCAACAACTTCCTGAACACTCTGGATTGCCCGGGAATACGACCACCCGTAAACGCTGTTGACGTCGTTCGGATCATCATGCCGCCAAGGCATGACCAGCAGAATCGTTCCGGTCCCCCTGCGCCGCAGTGCGCTTGCGTTGCGGTCGGGAAAATATCCCAGTCCCCTCGCGACCCGCAAGACAAGCTTGAGCTTTTCCCTTGAAACGCTCCCCGGCAAATTGAAGGCGCGCGAAACGGTAGCCGAACTGACGCCCGCGCGCGCGGCAACCTCATCGCGATGACATCGTTTTGTCATATTTTCAACTGTTTTTTTCAAGCCAACGGCAAAATTCTTCCACTTCGCCGAGCGTGCCTGCGGAAACGCAATAAACCAACCCGGCAGGACTCAGGCGACGATGAACACTTTTGGCCTCTTCGATAGTGAGATCGTAAATTTGAAGCCCCTTGCCGGCTTTCTGGCAACGTTTCAGAATATCCAGCCATTCCGTCATCCACATCTTGGGTTGACCGGCTCCGGATACCCATTGAATGGCGTCAATTTTTTTGATGGAGAGAATATCGTCAAGATGCGGGAGCGCGCCAGGCCCATCAAAATGATAGACGCAATGATCCAGGAATTCGGCTTCCTCCTCCAGCGCCGGAATAATGTAACGTCGCGCTATTTCCGGGCTTGCCAGGCAGATGAAATCGCACTGGATTACGGCGAATTTCCCCTCGCACCAGAATGGTATCCAGCCGGAAGAGCCTGTTTCGCGATCACAGCCGGAGGCTTCATAAAGTTTTCCGTAAATGGGCTGGTAGAGCCGCCTTACATCCTGCATGGCCCGTTCAACCAACTCCGGGCAATCGTAAAAATCAAGGCACAGGCGATCCGGACCGCGGATGGCGCTTAAGGCGTCCGCGTTGGAATGCAGGTCGCTTATCCCCACCAAATACTTGCCGCGCGCATGATCGGCCAGCAAACGCGCAAATTTCAACCATGATTGCCAAACAACGTTCTTTTCGTCCAACTTCAAAGGCAAAACAACATTCCACTCCTTGACAAACGGCTTGATCCAGTTGGTATCCGGCGAATCCGTTGAAAAATCAAGCGTCGTTCCCAGACAGGCGGCGAACTGATCCGGTCCATGGTCAGGACCAAAAAACGGTATGGCTTCGGCCGGATAGACATGATTTTCCAGCCAGGGCTCGATCAAATCCAGCACCTTCCTATAATTCCCGGCAAGCGCGTTAAGATAACGATTTTTGCCGGGCGAAACCGTTTCCAGCGCGGGATTTCTTGGTATGGGACCCGGGACGACCAGCGGCCGTTTCCATTTTTCCTTTGCCCAATAATGATTCCAGGCCATACGCGCATCGTCAAAGTCCGGTTTATATTTCAACCGCATGCCGCCCTCCTTGTGTTTTTGCGTTTTTTGTACACGTGTACAAAATAGCAGATACTAAAAATTTGTCAACCACCGATTCGTCTCAGGAAATGCCGACGGTTCTGAACAGATCCGCGATCGTCTCCGCGCGGCGGATCTTCATGATCGCGCCCTTTTGCGTGAGCAGGTACTCGGCGCTGCGCAGGCGATTGTTGTAGTTGTGCCCCATGGCGTAGGAATGCGCTCCGGCATTATGGATGGCGATCAGATCCCCCACCCTGACTACCGGCAGGAGCCTATTCTTCGCGAACTGGTCGTTGTTCTCGCAAAGCCGGCCGACGATATTGATCTTTTCTTTTTTGCCGGCAAGGCTTTTTCCGACCACGGTGACATGATGGTAGGCGTCATAAATGGCCGGCCGCGGCAGGTCATTCATACCGGCGTCAATGCCGGCGAATTTCTTGTAACTTTCCTTGATGACGTTGACGCGTCCCACCAGCCAACCGGCGTCGGCCATGATCATGCGTCCGGGTTCGGCCATGAGAATCGGCGCCGGCATGCCATATTTTTCGCACTGCCGGTCAAAGGCCTTTTTCACTCCTGCCGCCACGCGCCGCAGATCCAGACTTCTTTGTTCCGGGCGATAAGGCATGCCGAATCCTCCGCCGATATTCAGTCTTTCCAACTGTATCCCCAGCTTATTCTTCAACATGCCGGCCACATCCAGGAGCGCCATGGCCACGGCCGCGAAATAAGATTCGTCCAGCACATTGCTGCCGGTCATGGCGTGTATCCCGAAACTTTTCACCCCCAAACCCATTGCCGCCCGATAGGCCGCCGCAATACGTTCCAGAGGAACACCGTATTTGGCGTCAGGCCCGGCCAGGAAAAGGCTCTTCATGCCTCCCTTGCTGATGCCGGGATTGACGCGGAAGGAAATAAATTCCGGCGCCTTCGACGCAAAAATTTTCCTGATGGTCGACAGCATGCTTATATCGTCGAGATTCAGCAGGAAGGCGCCGTTGCGCAGCACAAACCGGAATTCCTCCTCGGTGGTGTAGTTCCCCGTATACATGCCACGGCCGCCGAGTTTTTTTGTGATCCATGCCTCGGCCTCGCTGGAAGCATCAGCCCCAAAACCTTCCGAAAAAATTATTTTCAGAAGGTGCGGATTCGTATTGGCCTTCACCGCGTAGAGCGGCTCAAAGGTCGGGAAAAAAGAGCGGAACGATTCTCTAAAGCAGGAACAGTTCGCCCTGATTTTCTTTTCCGAATAGATGAAAAAAGGCGTCGGATACCTGCGCGCCGCGCGCAGAATATCCTTTTCCGGAACATCAATGACCTTGGGATTGAGCATAATGCAGGAAACCTCCAACATTCAACTTCCAACTCTCAACATTTCTCAAATCTATTGGACGTTGAAAGTTGAGCGTTGAACGTTTCCGTTTTCTGAAGCTTCTTAATTCTGATTCTGTTCTTCCGCGGCGGCAGTGCCGTGCCATTCGGCGCAGACATCGTCAATTATTTCCAAGGCTTCCTCGATCTCCGAGGGCTTGACGTTGAGCGGCGGCAAAAAGCGCAACACGTTTTCCGCCGTGGCCAGCGAGAGGATGCCGATATCCATCAATTTAGCCTCAAGTTCCTTGGCGGATTGATCAAGAACAAGGCCGATCATCAATCCCAATCCGCGGACTTCCCTCAAATGTTCATATTTCTCAACCAGGGCTTTCAGTCCGGTCTGAAATTTTTCCCCCATATCGCGGGCGTTCTGGAGCAGGCTTTCATCCTCAACGGCCTTGATATATGCCATGGAGGCGGCGCAGGCCAGAGGTGAACCGCCGAAAGTTGTGGCATGTGTGCCGGGCTGAAGGACATCAGCTACTTTCGGAGAAGTCACCATTGCGCCCATGGGAAAGCCACCGGCCAGGGCCTTGGCCAGCGAAAAGGCGTCAGGCATCACTCCATAATGCTGATACGCAAACCACTGTCCGGTGCGCCCCATGCCGCACTGGACTTCGTCGAACAAAAGCAGGATATTCTTTTCATCGCACAATGCGCGCAAGCCCTGCAGAAATTCCTTGTCGGCCGGAATAACACCGCCCTCGCCCTGGACAGGCTCAACGAGAACTGCGGCCGTTTTGTCGGTTATGGCGGATTTTACAGAATCCAGATTGTTGAAGTCGGCATAAACAAAGCCAACCGGAAGCGGTTCAAACCCCTTCTGTACCTTGCTTTGGCCGGTGGCGGTCAGAGTTGCCAGCGTACGGCCATGGAAGGAATTCCGCATGGTAATCACCTCAAACCGCCCCTGTTCGTGGCCCCGAAGTCTGGCCAGTTTGATCAGCGCCTCGTTCGCTTCAGCGCCTGAATTGCAGAAGAAACATTTTCCCTGGAGCGATATTTCCGAAAGGATTTTTGCCAGGCGGCCCTGGTTCTCGGTGTAATACAAGTTGGAGACGGTGTTAAGCTGTGCGGCCTGTTTTGAAAGGGCTTCGACATAAGTCGGATGCGCATGGCCGAGGTTGCATATGGCAATGCCGGAGACAAAGTCCAGATAAACCTTGCCTGTTGCATCCCAAACCTTGGTTCCCTTGCCGTGCGTCAAAACAAGCGGTTTGCGCGCGTAAGAGGGAACAACATATTTATCCACCAAACCGACGATTTCTTCCGTTTTATTTGTCATTTATTATCTCCGTTCCTATGCCTTTATCAGTGAATATTTCCAATAGCAGAGAATGCAGGACGTGTCCGTCGATGATATGTACTTTTTTCACTCCGGCGTCAATGGCCGACAGAGCCCCCTGGATTTTCGGCAGCATGCCCGTGTGAATGACGCCGTCGCGTATCAACTTTTGTATTTCCGTTCCGGTCAGCGAGGAAATGATCGAATCCGGATTGCCGGAATCGCGCAGCACGCCAGGCACATCCGAAATAAAGACAAGCTTGTATGCATTGATTGCGGCGGCGATGGCCGTAGCCGAATCGTCGGCATTGATATTGTATATCAGGCCGTCCGCACCGCGCCCGAGCGGCGTTATCACGGGAATAATGTCGGCCTGCAGGCAGGCCATGATGGGCGCCGCATCCACGCAGGTCACCCGGCCCACGAACCCGAGGTCAATCTCCTTGCCGTTATGCGCCCTGACCTTTTCCGCGCTGATCAGGCCGGGACCGTGCAGTCCGGCCGCCCTGGCGCCGTGGGTGATGAGGGTTTCCACGATCTCGACGTTGACATCGTGGTTTAACACCTGTTCAACCAGTTTAACGGTTTCGTGGTCAGTCACCCGCAGCCCGTTTATGAACTGGGGCTTGAGACCGGCCTCGGACATTTTCCTTGAAATCGCCCTGCCGCCTCCATGAACGACCACCGGCCTGATGCCGACGCATTCCATGAAGGCGATATCCGACAGTATGCTTTTGCAGTTTTCCTGGTTCTCCATGGCGCTGCCGCCGAATTTGATCACCACGGCTTTTCCCCGGAAAAGCCGGACATACGGCATGGCTTCCAGCAACACTGCTGTTTTGTCCATTATGGTCTTCATCTATCCATTCTGCGGGCATCATCACGGTTCAGTGGCGACAAATGAATTTCCAAATCCCTGCCCCGCGAATCCTGTTCACGTCATATAATCGGCGTTTATTTTCACATACTCCAGGCTGCAATCGCAGGTGAGCATTGAATACGTCCCCTTGCCCTGGCGCAAATCTATTTCAATGGAAAATTCCTTCTTGGAAATGATGCGGTGCAGTTGCTCCGGAGGCAGACCGGATGCGCGTCCGCGCAATACCGCGGGTTTATTGTCGTAACGGATGCTTATTTTTTCAGGAATTATCCGGGCTCCGGAATAACCGACGGCGCACATTACCCTGCCCCAATTCGGGTCCGCGCCGAACCAGGATGTTTTTACCAGCAGCGAATGAGCAATGGCGCGCGCGGCCATTTCGGCGTCGGCATCATCAATGGCGCCCTTGACGGTCAGACGGATGACCTTGGTTACGCCCTCGCCGTCCCTTATTATCATTTCCGCCAGCCGCCGGCAGACTTCCTCCAGGGCTTTCCTGAAAACCGGCCAACCGGGATGTCGTTCAGTCAAGGAAAAATTGCCTGCCGCGCCGTTGGCCAGACACAGAACGGTGTCGTTGGTGCTCTGATCGCCGTCAACCAGCACCCGATTGAAACTTTTATCAACGGCAACGGCGAGCGCCGACTGCAAGGCCTTGCGTCCTACCATGGCGTCGGTGGTTATGAAAACAAGAAGCGTGGCCATATTTGGCGCAATCATGCCGGCCCCCTTGGCCACGGCGCCGATGAGGACATCCCTGCCGTCAATTTTAAAACGCACGGCAACCTGCTTGGCGCAGGTGTCCGTGGTCATGATCGCCCGGGCGGCGTCAGCGCCGCCGGCGCGTGAAAGATTTTTGCAGGCCAACGTTATACCGCCGGCGATTTTATCCATGGGCAACGGCACGCCTATGGTGCCGGTGGAACACACCAGCACCGAAGAAGCGCTTGTTTCGAGAGCCTTTGAGGTAAGGGCTGCTGTTTTTTCCGCGTCGGCCAATCCTCTTTTTCCGGTACAGGCATTGGCGTTTCCGCTATTGACGATCACGGCCCGCATTCCCTTCTGTCGCTCCAGATGCCGCTGGCAGAGGATTACGGGGGCGGCCTTGACGTTGTTAAGGGTAAAAACACCAGCGGCCACGGCCGGATGTTCTGAGAATATCAATGCCATGTCCTTTTTGTCTGGCGCGGCATGTTCCTTGACGCCTATCCGGATGCCGGAGGCGGCAAATCCCTGCGGAGAAGAAACCCCCCCCTTGATCCATTTATACCTTGATTCTTTGTGCATCCTGAATAACGGGAAAATATGCGGGCAAAAATCAGCGCTTGGAAAACTGGAAGCGTTTTCTTGCTCCAGGCTGTCCTGATTTTTTGCGTTCCTTGAGGCGTGAATCGCGGGTTAGAAATCCGCTGTTCTTGAGGACGGTGCGAAGCGAGGAATCCAGTTGCAATAATGCCCTTGCCAGACCGTGCCGCAAGGCTCCGGCCTGTCCGACAATTCCGCCCCCCTTCGCCATGGCGACAACATCAAGCTTTTCGCTCATATTCACCAGCTTGAGCGGCTGCATTACGAAATTGCGAACCGTGATCGCGGGAAAATAGCTTTCAAAATCTCTGCCGTTGACGAGTATCTTGCCGGTGCCGCTTGTCAGCCTTACAGAGGCCCTGGCCACTTTACGGCGTCCCGTGGCCGCGACAATCTTTCCCTGAGCGTTTTCTGTTATGGTTGTGTCTTCAACGGACATTTTATAACTCCAATGGTTTTGGTTGCTGCGCCTGGTGCGGATGTTCCGCGTTCGGGTAAACAAGCACCCGTTTGAACGCCTGCCGCATAAGGCGGTTCTTCGGCAACATTCTCTTGATCGCGTCACTGATTAACCGCGTCGGATCTTTTGCCCTGATCGCGGCTGCCGGACGGTCGCGGTGGCTGCCGCGAAAGCCGGAATAATCCGTGTACATTTTCTGTTCTTCCTTTTTGCCGGTCAATTTGATTTTACCGGCGTTGACCACAACCACAAAATCGCCAAGGTCGATGTGCGGTGTGTAGTTCACCTTGTCCTTGCCGCTGACAATGCCGGCGATCTTTACGGCCAGTCTGCCCAGCACCTTGTCCGCGGCATCAACCAGGTACCAGGAACGCTTTATTTCATTTTCACGTGGAATCGTTGTTTTCATTTACGCCTCTCAAATAACCCGAAAACTTAATTATTCCGCAGCGCTTGTCAATCAAAATAAAAATAAATATTTGACATTCGCCACGCTATTTATAATTCTACAACACATCTTATACGCAAAGGAGGTTGATCAATCGTGGTTGAGATAAAATTAAAAAAAGGCGAAAGCGTGGAAAAGGCGCTCCGCCGGCTGAAGAAAAAGATGGACAAGGAAGGCACGATGAAGGAAATCCGCGGCCATCGTTATTTTGAAAAGCCGAGCGAAAAAAGACGTCGCAAAGCCGCCCGCGCCAGAATAGCTTCGAGAACCGGCTACAGAACGTATTATTAAAACAATCGGGGTCAAACCTAACTTTAATACTTAAGGATTTAAGTATTAAAGTTAGGTTTGACCCCAAAAATTTATGAAGGCATTAATCACAGGTGTTACCGGACAGGACGGCTCCTATCTGGCGGAGTTCCTGCTGGAAAAGGGCTATGAAGTCTACGGCATGGTGCGCCGTTCCAGCACCGAAAATTTCGAACGCATCTCCCACCTGACCGACCGCCTGATTCTCAGACAGGCCGACCTCCTTGACCAGCTTTCTCTCGTGGAATTGCTGGAGGAAGTCCGGCCGGATGAAATTTACAATCTGGCGGCCATGTCCTTTGTGCCCACCTCCTGGATCCAGCCGATGTTGACCGGCGAATTCACCGGCATCGGCGTCACGCGCATGCTGGAAGCCATGCGGCACGTCTGCCCCAAGGCCAGGTTTTATCAGGCATCGAGCAGCGAGATGTTCGGAAAGGTTCGCGAAGTGCCCCAGACGGAACTTACCCCATTCCATCCCCGCAGTCCTTACGGCGCGGCCAAAGCTTATGGACATTACATCACCGTGAACTACCGCGAAAGTTACGGGCTTTTCGCCGTGTCGGGAATTCTTTTCAACCATGAAAGCCCGCGCCGCGGCAAGGAGTTCGTCACTCGCAAAATCAGCAACGGCGTGGCCCGTATCAAGATGGGACTTGCCGACGAACTGCGCATGGGCAACCTGGATGCCTGCCGCGACTGGGGATTTGCAGGCGATTACGTCAGGGCCATGTGGATGATGCTCCAGCAGGACAAGGCGGACGACTTCGTAATCGCAACCGGCATCTCCCATTCTGTAAAGGACTTTATCGAGGTGGCCTTTTCGCACGCCGGATTGGACTGGGAAAAATACGTGGTTCAGGATGAAAAATTCATGCGACCGGCCGAAGTAGATCACCTGCTCGGCGACAGTTCCAAGGCCCGCAAACTTCTTGGTTGGACGCCCCAGGTTGACTTTGACGGACTTGTGCGCATGATGGTGGACGCCGACATTGAAAACCTCAAATATGACGCCGACTCCCAGTCAGTTCAGAACAGTTCGGGGCGGACTTCCACAACTTGAGAAATAATGCGCGCCTTAATCACAGGGTCGCAGGGGTTTGTGGGCAGATATCTGATCCGCGAAATGCAAACTCACAAATGGGATCTCAGCGCCTTTGATCTCCTTCCGCCCGCAGCCGACGTTCTCAATTATTTCCGAGGAGACATTCAGGACAAATTCGCGGTCAAAAACGCCGTGCGACAATCAGTTCCGGACGTCTGCATTCACCTGAGCGGAATGGCTTTCGTTCCGGATAGCTGGAGTAATGCCGAAAAACTTTTCTCGGTAAATGTCATAGGCACCCTCAACCTTCTGGAAGCTTTCAGGCAATATGCGCCTGGAGCTAAAATTCTTGTGATTTCCTCGGCGGAAGTCTACGGAGAACACTTTCCCGGACGATTCGTCCGCGAACAGGACGCGCTGGCCCCTGCCAATCACTATGCCGTTTCCAAGGCGGCCGCCGACCAGACCGCCCTGCTTTATGCGCGGCAATACGGGATGCGCGTGATGACAGCGCGACCAAGCAATCACATAGGCCCCGGACAATCGCCGCAGTTCGCGGTCGCTTCGTTTGCGGAACAACTGGCGTCCATGGCCACCGGCGGGAGTTCAAGACCAATCAAAGTCGGCAACCTGGAAAACACGCGTAATTTTACCGACGTGCGCGACGTGGTAAAAGCCTATCGGCTGCTGATTGAAAAAGGAAAGCCGGGAGAAGCCTACAATATAGCTTCCGTCCGCGAGGTGACTCTGCGCTTCATTCTGGAAACACTCTGCAACCTTGCGGGAGTGCGTCCAAAGGTGGAAATCGATCAAAAACGATTCAGGCCTGATGAACCAAGACCGATCCTGGACACCACGAAAATAACCGCCGACACCGGCTGGAAACCAGGTATTGACCTTGAGACGACTTTGCGCGATATTATGGCCGAGGTCCGGTTCAGAGTTCAGGATTCAATGTAACCCACCTCCTGCACGAAGAACCGCCGACCGTGAACTTTTGCCCATGAACCAGACCCTGAAAAAAATGACCGCCGGATTTCTCCGCCTGGGAATCGGGCTGGGCATCATTTTTTATCTGCTGTTCAAAATCAACCTGAAAGATATGCTGCTCGTTCTGCATCAGTGCCTGATGCAGTGGCCGTGGCTGACCGCCGGCGTGGCGCTGTATGCAGTCTGCACCGCAGTCGGCATGGCGCGCTGGAAATTCATACTGGACGCGCAGGGATTAAAAATGGCATGGTCGCGGGTTTTTTGCGTTTTTTTTATCGGACAATTCTTCAATTCCTTCATGTTCGGCTCGACCGGCGGCGACCTGGCGCGCGCCTACTACGCGGCCAAGGAAACCCACCACAAAAAAACCGAAGCGGTTGCAACCGTCGTCATAGACCGCCTGATCGGCCTGGTGGTGCTGCACTTCATCGCCAGTGTCATGCTAGTTGCGCGCTACCGGTTTTTCATCCGGCACTGGGAAACGCACCTCCCGGCCCTCATCATGATCGGGCTGATCATAATCACGATCATCGGCCTTTTGATAATATTCAACATCCGTTTTTTTATCGGCTGGCCGATTTTCCGATTCATAGAGCACAACAAAAAACTGCGGCCCATTATCCGCCGCACCATAATAGCCATTTATCTCTACCGCCGACGCAGCGCGACACTGATCAAGACCACCTTCCTCTCCTTCGTGATCCACTTTCTCATCTTTGCACAGTGTTACTGTCTGGGCCGCAGCCTGCAGATCAGCGCCGGCTTCATGGATTACCTGACCATCATCCCCCTAATCATGTCCATTTCGGCCCTGCCCATTACGCCGGGAGGACTGGGCATACGTGAAGGCCTCAGCGTGACCATGTTCAGCGCGTTCAACGTGAGCGCCTCGCAATCGCTGCCGCTTTCGCTGATGATCTATCTTATTTCGGTGGTCTTAAGCGTGATCGGCGGGCTGATCTTTCTTGGGTATACCGCCGGCGCCGGCCGGACGGTTCGCGAGGAAATGGTCGAGATTGAGGACGAGGCTGCGCGCGAAAACAGGTAAATCGGGGTCGCGCGCGCCCATTGTCAACACCACGTCTCCCGGATTAACAGATTTTAAAATGATGGCGGATGCTTCCCCGTAATTTGCCGCGTACTTTACCGGGACTCTCCTTTCCCTCAATTCATCGGCAAACATGCGCGCGGTAATCTGTTTATCCGCCGTTCCGCCCGCGAAATAAACCGGCATGACGACCAGCATATCTTCGGGACGCAGACATCCCGCAAACGTATCAAGCAAATCGCGATACATCAACTTCAACGGACCGTAGCCGTGCGGCCGCCAGAGGGCGAAAACTCTTTTCGCAAACGGACGTATTGCCGCCAGGGCCGCAGCGATTTTGGCCGGGTTGTGGGCGTAATCGTCAATAACCGTCACGTCTTTTCGAGTGCCCGCCACCTGCAACCTGCGCTCAATGCCCTGAAATTTTTCGAGCGCGCCGGCGACCACTCCCAATTCGAGCCCAAGGCGCTCGCAGAGCATCACGCAGTGCAGGGCGTTTTCAATGTTGTGTTTTCCCAGCAAAGGCAGCCTGAAATTGCGACCTCTGTATTGGAACAAAATACCGCTTTCCGTGATGCGGCAAGACTTTTCCTCTACGTAGGGCCTCTGCCCTGTCCGCCATAGCTCCCTGAGCGACGGCGGATTGCCAGAGGCCGTCTGATCAGGAAAAGACAAAGACGGCGCGCCGACAAGCGGCGGCCCTACAGAAATTTTATCCACAGGCGAATCCATCAGCTCCGTAGAATCACCGGCCTTCCACGTATCACACCCCACGATGCCGCGCTTCACCTGTTTTGCAAACTTCGCAAACAACGATTTTATCTCAGCCAACTCGAAGTGATCCTGTGAAATATTGGTGACCACGGCCCAATCCGGAAAAAAACGCAGCAACGAACGGTCGCTCTCATCCAGTTCCAAAACCCAAACGTTCGATTTGCCGAAGCGAAAATTACCCGGATGTTTTTCATCGAGCCAATTCAGCACCGCCCCGCCGTTGACCACCATGGGGTCCCACCCCGCCTGTTCCAGGCAGAAACCGGCCATGCCGGTCACTGTCGTTTTTCCGGCCGTACCCGTGATGGCAATGATTTTTTTACTCTTGGCAAGCAAAGCCAGCAATTCGGCACGATGCAGAGTTCTGATTTTTTTTATCCGCGCTGCGGCCAGATCGGGATTATCTTCCTCGATGGCCGTGCTCACGACCACGGCATCAAGCCCGTCCTTAACGGCGCTGCCATCCTGCGGGAACAAGGCCACCCCCAACCCGCGCAGTTTTTTCAGGACAGACAAATCCATGCCCTGATCATAATAGCGGTCCGAGCCACTCACGCTTGCCCCAAGCGCCAGCAGTAATTGCGCCAGGGAACTCATTCCCACCCCTCCCACTCCGATCAGATGATAGTTCATGCGGATTTCAAAACCAACTTCAGTACGTTTGCACAATAGGAACAATTTTCGCATTTCTTGTCGCAAGAAGTCGTTTTCTCGAACCAATCCGGAGGAAACGCCGTATTGTCTATAAAAAACGGGGAAAAAATCGGGTTATGTCCCGGCTCAAGCAGATCAATCAAATTGCCGTAAAAACGGCCGGCGGAATACGCCTGGATGACCTTGCGCGGATTGCCGTGCATGCGCGTGGCCAATTTGCCTACCGGAAACCACGCCTCATAATGCCCCACGTCTTCGGGCCGAACCCATGAATTCTGAAGAAAAGTCGCCCAATGAGCTTTATCGGCATAGTAGCTCCAGCAAACGCTGGGGTTAAAATCCTTCACGTTGACAACCCCGCTGATTTCGGCTTCATGCGCCACCAGATTATCGTGAAACACCTGGCCGGAACAGAAATTCAAACATCCGCTGTTGAAAAGTATCTGCAATTCCTTTCCATGCCTCCTTGTCCAGCGGCACAACTCGTCAATCCGTTTCAGATCCCGGTTGTATTCCCGCTGCATGCAATAACCGTCAAAATATTCTGACACATATTCCATTCCCTTTATTGTGCCGATCCGCATATTGACCGACGCCCGGACATGGACTTTCGGGAAATGACGCTTGAGGGCCCTGGCGACCATCAGGGAGGACGTGGTGACAATATCAACCGCCGCTACTTCGGCTAGGCGTTCAATGATGGAAATTATCAGATGCTCAAACTGGCGGGAGAGGCTCGCGGCGCCGTAACAATTGCCGTTCAGGAGCAGATTGAGTTTCAACCCCATTTTTTTAAACACGGCCAGATCCGACTCCAGCCTGGCCTGCTCGGCCCAGTCCACGAACCCGTCGCGGGTCGTCAACGGCGAGCGGCCGCTGGGAACGGCCAGCCACGGGAAATATACCTCCGCGATATGTTCGCGAAATTCGGAGACTATTTCCGAGAACGGCTCCTCATCAGGATCCGGCAACTGATATCCGATTGAAAATTTCATGGCAAGCCGGACAACCATTGTTCTGCCGTGACGATAATCAGTTGATTGCCGCCGTTAAGAAGACGTTTATATACCCCAGGCTTATCAATCAACTGAACGGCCGGAATCCCGAATAAGGCCTGCATGGCCTTTAAAGTCGACGCCGGCTGATCATCCGACAATTTGGTTTCAACCAGAAACAGCGGCTTATGGTTGCCGGCCACCAAGAAATCAACCTCATTTTGTTCCTTATTCCGGACATAATGCAGTGAAAAGTCTCCCAAACCGCTATCATTCCACGTCTGTACGGCGCGGAATAATTCCATTGCCACCATGTTTTCAAACCTGGCGCCGGCGGACTCGATTCCGGCATAATCCATCAAATACACTTTTTTTTCCTTTAAAATTGATCTAGCAACACGTTGCGTCCATGGCGCGATTCGAAATGTCAAAAAGAAATGATCGAATAAATCCAGCCAATTTCTGACGCTGTCGAATGAAACGCCAATATCACGCGCCAGATTGTCAATGGCCACCGGACTGCCCACACGCGATGGCAACAGCGACAACAATAGTTCAAGCTGGTCCGCGCGTCTGATTGCCATCAGATCGCGAACGTCTTCGCGAAGAATCTGTCGTTTAATATCACGAGACCAGAGAGTGTAAAATTCCCGTTTACCTGTCAGAAATGGCTCCGGGAAACCGCTAAAATGCGCAAGTGTCTGCCAGAGATGCCTTGTCCCTTTTTCGTCATGAACGTTGACTTCGGTGACATTTGCAAGAAAATTCCTGAGGTTTGATCCGCGTTGTGTCACCTCGGCTATCGTAAAAGGCCAAAGGTGGAAAAATAAATAGCGTCCCGCCAGCGAATCCCCGCCTTTTTGATAAATATTCAGACGGCCGCTTCCCGTCACAAGAAATAGATAATTTTTGCCGTCACGGTCATATATATCCTTCAGATAGTTTTTCCAGTTGTAAAATTTATGAATCTCATCCAGCATGATCAGTGGGCGGGTATTGTCCTTGCGGTTGACGGATTCATAGAACCGAGGATTTTCAACAAGCTGTTTCTTGTTCTCAAGAATATCATAATTGAAATATAAGCTGTTGGAAAATTTTTCGGCGATCATCCGGGCCAGAGTGGTTTTGCCGGCCTGTCGCGGCCCGGCAAGCAAGATCATGGATTTATAGGCCGAGAGATCATCCCAAATCCGCTGGTAAAGCGCACGTTTTTTCATAGCGACCATATTGCGCCATAACCAAAATAAGTCAAGACCATTTCGAGCTAAACCATAAAACAGACGACAGATATTGCGGATATACCACTATCCGTGATAATTTTATCGCAAATTCCACTATCTCGAAGCGAGATTTAGGCAATAGTGATGGGGGCGGGAAGCGGATTTGCGATTTCATTATTTTGGCTACAAAGTCACCTTCAATAAGTCCAGGATGCGTTGTTGATCG
>Ga0074199_1000409_pt1 | contig 71325 bp, 52 predicted proteins | sample EPASupsiteSAE347_FD_64528 | JGI IMG/M metagenome (GOLD analysis project Ga0074199, IMG submission 64528) | Bioremediated contaminated groundwater from EPA Superfund site, New Mexico - Sample SAE3-47 | ecosystem: Environmental > Aquatic > Deep subsurface > Groundwater > Contaminated ... | reverse complement strand
CCTCCCTCCCACCCTCAGCTACTATGTCGGCTTCCGAGTTGCCCGTGGAAGTTTCACGCCATGACCGAAAGTAAGGCCTTGTCAGCAAATAAGTGTAACGAATTTCTGGGATTTCCGACCGTAAGAGCCTGTAAGAAAAAACCAGACGATCCGGTTATTTTCCAACAGGCTCTAAGCGTCTAAACAACCCCCTTCTTGGATTCGCTGTGGAAAAGATTCATCATGAATCATCGATTATCGAGGAAGGACTTTTCGGTGTTCAGAATCCAGATAACACGTGGTTCGAGATTCGGCCGGAAAGAAAAGTTGAAGGTATCCAGGTCTTCGACCATTCCGAGGCGGGAGCGCTTAAAGCCTCTTTCGAGGCGTCGTTCCTGTCGTGCCTTCATTTCTGCCTGCAGCAGGTTCATGGCGAAGTCTGTGTAGCTGAGGCTCATTTGTTCCGCCCGTCCGAGCATTTCGGGCAGGTGGTCGGCGAAGGCGGTCAGATCGAGATCCCGGGCCAGGAGTTCGAGCTCCTGGCGGGGGTTTTCGAGGGACGGTCGGGTTTTACTTCGAGCCATCGTCGTCCTCCTTATCGGAGTCGAAAGCTTGGTCGAGATGGGCGAAGTCGTCAAAGGTCGATTCCTCGACCTCGCCGAGGATGGCCGGTCCGATTCCGTTGAGTGGGGCGGTGAACTGTCCTGGGGAAGCGGGTAGTCGCGTTCAAGTGAATCACTCTGGAAAGCCCTTAGAACTCCCCAATCGCTTGATTCAACGCCATTTCCTAAGTAGGTTAATTTCGTTTGCAAGCGCCCTTGCAACGAAAATAAATTCATCCTCCCTATACCACCGACTGATTTCAGATTGGAATCAGTCGGATTTTTTTTTGATAGGCTTTTGGGATTTGAAAGTTTTACCGGTTCTTTCGGCACCGACCTTTTCCGGAACGGCAAGACCGAATAAGAAGATGCTTACAAGTTGGTCGGAAAGGTGTTTGATGGACATAGTTTGACCTTGCTCCAACCAAAAACGAATCGTCTGCAGCAGAATTCCCACGATTGCTTGCTGGACGATTTGAAAATCCAGGTGAGGACGAATCAATCCTTCGTGTTGAGCCCCATGAATCTCTTTTATTTCTCCGAGAAGAACGGCCGTAAATCGTGCGGTCAGCTCATGACGAAGGTCTTCTCGAATCAGTTCGGAACCGGATGTCATGCATTGAAAGAAAAAACGTGTTTCCGCGCTACCGGCAATTTTTGAAAGAAAATCCTTTAGTCTCATGCGAAATCCGGCTTTCAAGGGCATGGATTTTGCGAAAGCTGAGGGAGGGGTAAACACTTGCTTGAGAACTCTCTCGAAAACAGCAAGGAACAGGGCTTCTTTGGTTTCGAAGTGGCTGTAGATGGTGGCTTTGCTGACTCCAGCTTTTAAAGCGATGAGATCGACGTTTGCTTGATGAAACCCGTGGCTCGCAAATTCTTCCAAGGCGGCATGGAACATTCGATCACTTCGGTCCTTCTGTTTTGGAGTAGGCATGAGGGCATCCTGATATGGATTCGGCTCAGTAAACGAAAGCCGTTCTTTTATGAAATTAAACCACATGTTCACTATTGCGTCAATGTATTCACACAAGGAACACTTCGTTCGCCTAAACGGCGGGGAACATTCAGCATACGTCATTTATTTACAATGAAACGCATAAAAGCCAACCAAGTTGGGGCAAGAAAAAAACGCGGAGACGCCGAGGCGCAGAGAATGGCTATTAGAGGTGTTTTCTTCGCGCCTCTGCGCCGCGGTGAAAAATTCCCTTTGATTTTTTCGTTGGCTAGCTTTGATACGAATCATTGTTTATTTAACGGAACTTGATTGCAATAGCCTTACAAAGTTGCTTATAATTCCTCGTGGAAACGCGGAATAATTTCTGAGAATCAAGAGCAATGAAAATAAGTACTTTGCGAGGAACGGCGACCATTGTTTTTACCGTCGCCTGGAACTTTTTTTTTCTGATCGCGACCGGTATGACTCTCGACTGCCCTAATCTTCATATTCTGCCGTCAAAAGACGGTAAAAAAGTCTTAATTGAAGGTATCGTAATGCAGGGCAGCTCAAGAACCGGACTAAGCCGCCGTGATCGCCTGCGCGGGCTCTTTTCCAATGCCGCGATTTCCGTAAAAGTCGAATTAAGAATCAATCGGCAATCGCAAGAGATCATCCTTGACGACAACGGTTCATTTTCCGTGGAATATCCGGCCTGGGAAGGAACAGCCGACATTGAAATTTACGATCCGGCGCAAAAAGCTGTGCTTATCAAACGTGAGGTAACACAGCCTTTCCCCCCCGGGTTTATCGTCGTCACGGATATTGACGATACCATAATGATTTCCGAAGTGCCTAATAGACTAAATTTGATCGTAAATTCCCTTTTTACCGAGGTCAAAAACCGCAAACCGGTTCCCGGAACAGCGGAAGCATACAAATCTCTTGCAAACGGAAGTCGGCAATCAGGCAAACCGTTGATTTTTTATCTATCCTGTTCACCCGCAGCCATGGGACGTTTCATTGAAGAATTCATCAAATTGAACGATTTCCCCCAAGGAATATTATGTATCAAAAGGCATCTAAAAGAAGACGGCACTGACCCGAAAGTCCACAAAATCAAATGGCTTAAAAAACTCGCGAAATTTTATCCGGGATTGCCTTTTCTTCTTCTGGGCGACAGCGGCGAAAAGGACCCCGAGATCTTTTGTGAATTCGCCGCCATGAAGTCGGTACCGATCATGGGAATTATAATTCGGAAAATCGCGAATGACGCGTCTTCCGATGAGAGATTTACGCGAATTTCATCGAACATGGAAAAGGAAAAAATTCCTTTTTATCTATGGACCAATCCCGAATCTTTGAAATCGGTAATCGCTTCCATGGGTATTTCAATTCCTTAGAGCCTGTTAGAAAATAACCATTACAAATAGTTGTTTTCTTACAGGCTCTTATGGCCGGTCGATGAACGAAATTTGTTACAGTTATTTATTAACAAGGCCTTAACGGCTCACTAGGCTTCCATAACCCTTGGAAGAATTTAATCACGTCGTCTATTGCCAGCGCTTCCAAGATCAGAAAACAAAACACGAAGGGTAAGAAATATCTTTCGAATCTTAATGGCAGCCATAAACCGTTTCCGAAAATGATGATGAATAAAAATATTCCAATCGGAATCGAAGCTCGCGCTTGAATAGAATTTTTAGATCGGCATTTCGCAAACAATGCATAGATACCGGCGATTATCAAAGGAATTTCGATTAGAAAAGTATTATTGAAAAAACCGTAATCCTTGAAGGCGACTTCGAAAACAGCTTGTGTCTTGTCGCCGAATGTCCGGAGAGCAAGAGCCGGATAAAGCGTTCTCATCTCGTTGGTATGAAATTCACCGAGATTTAAAAACAATGCAATGGTCCTCGTCGGGTCCGAATAAAAACCCGGATTAGTCAGAATGAAGAAAATCGACGAGCTTAACCATATTAATAAAAAAATTATCGGATCAAGATGATCCGTCTCTTTTTTGCATCCGACAGCCAATAATTTTCTTATACAAATCAATAAAAACACCGCAATAAAAAAAAATGCCGTTAGAAGTTCCCGCATTTTAGTGCCCACAGCCGTCGCCAAGGCGATTCCCGAAAGAATGGAAAACAAAACGGTTTTGCGATTACTCTTTCCTTCGACACAACTTTCATCCGCTCGTAAAAAAGCCCAAAAAGAAAAGCATGAAAAAAACAGCGCAATCATATCCATTAAGACATGCGAACTCAGATATGAAAACAGCGGGTGAAAAAAGAGCAACAATGGAGCGGTCCAAGACGCCGATATTGATATTCTCGATAGTATCAATCCAACGAATAAGCACACACCCACTCCAAAAAAAGCGATCAATTTACGCCCGGAGCGAATCGACTCGAAATCCGGCAGAAATCCATGAACTTTGTTCCATTCCATCGTATGCTTATTATCGTACAAAGCTATTTTGGGATTCCAAGCGTTGATTCCGTTGGCATAAAGATATGCCCCGATAATAAACTTTCCCGTTGCCGGCGTCATTCCCGTGTGGGGATGAGCAAGCAGCCAGACATCATGATGAATCTTACCCTGCACGGCGATCAGATAAAAAGTTAAATAAGAATAAGCGGCCCAATTAGGTTCGTCAGAATGAATGTCATTAGGAAAATATCTTTTAGCTTGGGAAACGTTAATCGCCCATCCAAAAATCAGCAGAAAAAAAATTATTAAAATTTTGAAACGGTTTCTCATTATTTTACGTTAACTGTATATGAAAATTGTCTTATCGAATCCAAACAACAATAAGTATTGGTTATAATACAACGTCTTCAGATTGACAAAAAGAATTATTATGAATAAGATTATCCGAGTTGAAAGAAGCGATATTAGATCAGGCTTCAATAAATGGTCCTCTTACATTAAAGCTCGCTGTTTGTGTGGTGTTGGAAGGGGTTTGCGGGCAAGGTTTGCACTTAGAGAACCGGCTAGAAAAAGCGATATAACGACATGAGAATTTCTTTTGTGGAGAATTGTTTTGAAGGAAGACAGCGTGAAATCATTTAATCCCGGAGAACCCGTATTTTTACAGGGCGACAAAGTCTCCGAATTCTTCGGGGTCGTCGAAGGTCGCTTCGCGAAAATTTGTTCGCCAAAACCACCGACTCCGGCCGAACTCGCGAACCATATCAATTCGGCATCATTTCTTGAAGTCGTTGATAAACCCGATCAAGTTTTTGGGGAAATTGAAGCATTTTTAAACCGACCTCAACCGTTTTCGGTTTTTGCGATCGATCCGGCTGGCGCGGTCAGCATTTCCGTTAAAGAAGACAAACTACGTTGGACTCTCAATCGCAAACCGCGGTTTGGTATTTTCACATGCATATCATTCGCCCGGCGTCTTAAAGAGACACTCTCTCAATTTTCAAATGTCCTCAAAGAAGAAGAAACTATACAAAAGCTTATTTTATCCTCCGCCAGGGCCTATTTAGCCGTTTTGAATGAAATCGAACAAATCGTGGGCCCCGGACGTACGGACCCCCTCTTAGCCGAGGCAAAACAACACCCGGCTTTCGAGGCGGCGCATCTGCTTTCCACGGCCGCCATCGGGAAGCCTCAAACCAGCTCTATTTATAATGCCGTTATTCGCCCGCCTGCCAATGCCGATAAAATGATGCGTTTCCCCGCAGGGACTTTAATATGTAAGAAAGGCAGTCTTGGCGATCGCCTCTTTATCCTTATGGAAGGCGTAGTGGAAGTCATCCTGGGGCAAAACCACAGCGTTCAAATCGCAAGACCCGGCAGCATTATCGGTGAAATCGCCGTATTATTGAACCTTTCCTCGGCGAAGCCTGAAATGATGAGAACTGCGGATGTTTTTTGCGCCACACCGGTAGCCGCGGTCGTGCTTGGTCTTGATCAAGTGGAAGATTACCTGGAGAGAAACTCCGAAGTTCTAACCAACCTTTTATTGGCTTTAACCGATCGAACTCAAGAAACCCTATTATTGGAGGAAACAACAAAGCATAGACTTAATGAAAAACTTTTTGGAGAACTGCGTCATTTCCTGGAAGGTCATCATTTGATTGCGAAAGGTCTTATACGACGCTCCGGAAATATTGCTTACGATAGACCCTTCCGCTTCGCCGCCCAACAGTCAAGACAAATATACAACAGTTTTACCCATGCACTGGAAACGCTCGGAAAAAAAACCTTGATTTAAAGCGACTATTTGGGCATATATGACTTATCTTTCGCTGAAATACGTCGATAATTCAGCTTAAGTATGTCAGTTTTTCAAAGATCTTTATTGCATGTCTTGATTTGATGGTCTGTTTAATTAGGCATAGGTTTTGCGTTAGCTTACAATGTCTAAAAATAAGAAAAAGTATTCTGCAGGGGAATAGTAAACTCGAATTAGTGATTGCTTTTATGCACTCTTGAATCAAGGGGCCTTTTGAAGTTTTATCTAGGGTATAAAAGTTATAACCAGCGAACTCAAGTTAAAGTGACATATTTTTATCCGAATTAAAAAAAGTAAGATTTTAACAAAAGGTGTGGTTTTTTTTGGTTAAATAACTGGCAATATAGGCTGAAGAATTTTAAGGTGAGGTTTGAATATGGATATGAATTCGTTGTCCGCGAGCAACCCTTTCGAGGGAATAAAAGCGAGATCATTTAATCCCGGCGAACCCGTATTTCTTCAAGGCCAAAAAGTAACCGAATTCTTCGGAGTCGTTGAAGGCCGCTTTGCTAAAATTTGTTCAGCAAAGCCGCCCGCCAATTGCGAACTTGCCAGTTATATAAACACTGCCTCATTTGTCGAATTGATCGATAAACCCGATCAAGTCTTCGGAGAAATCGAAGCTTTCTTAAATAGACCGCAACCATATTCCGTATTCGCGCTTGATCCGTCGGATACGATTAAAATTCCCGTTAATGAAGAAAACCTTCGGTCTACTCTTAATAAATCACCTCGCTATGGTATTTTCACATGTATATCTTTCGCACGACGTCTAAAAAATACGCTGGCCAGATTTTCCGCGATCGTCAAAGAAGAAGACAACATACAAAAACAAATTCAAGCCGGAGCGAGAGCTTATTTGGCCGTCTTGAATGAAATCGAACAAATAGTCGGGCACGGTCGTTCGGACGTGTTATTAACCCAAGGAAAAGAGCATCCGGCATTTGAATTGGCTCATTCAATAACCGCCGCCACCCCGACGAAACCTCTGACCAGCTCCATTTACAACGCGGTTATTCGACCTCCGACGAATCCCGATAAGATGATGAAATTTCCCACGGGAACAATGATTTGTAAAAAAGGAACGATCGGCGACCGGCTTTTCATTCTTATGGACGGTATCGTGGAAGTCCTGCTCGGGCCGAATCACAGCGTTCAAATCGCACGCCCCGGAAGCATCATCGGAGAAATCGCGGTTCTTCTGAATCTCGCGACAACGAAGCCGGAAATGATGAGAACGGCGGATGTAGTGTGCTCCACACCGGTTTCCGCCATTGTTCTTGGTCTTGATCATGTAGAAGATTATTTGGAAAAAAATCCCGAGGTTCTAACCAATCTTTTGCTGGCATTAACTGATCGAACCCAGGAAACTCTTCTTCTCGAAGAAACATCGAAGTATAGGCTCAACCAAAAACTTTTTGGACAATTACGTCACTTCCTTGAAGGACACCATATGATAGCAACGGGTTTGTCTCGACGTTCTCAAAACATCGCCTATAACAGGCCTTTTCGCTTCGCCGCACAGCAATCAAGGCAGATCTACAACCACTTTTCCCATGCCGTACAAGTTATGCAGGCGCGTGAGTATTAAGGCCTTGTTAATAAATAACCGTAACAAATTTTGTTCGTCGACCGGCCATAAGAGCCTGTAAGAAAACAACTATTTGTAATGGTTATTTTCTTACAGGCTCTAAGTAGTATTGCCTGCAAAACGGTGTTTCCGCTTTGTAAAATCTCACAATCTGTGATATACTTCACCCTCTGTTGATCTAGGGTCGCACCCATGGGTCGATGCTTGGGTCATCAATTTTATTTAAGGAGTATCAGTCATGTCCATCACTAAAGAGTCGAAGACCAAGGTCATTGAAGACTACAAACTTTCAGACAAAGACACCGGATCACCGGATGTTCAAGTGGCAATTCTAACCACAAGAATCAACAATCTGGCTTCTCATTTTGAAAAGAATCCGAAAGACCATCATTCCCGCCGAGGATTATTGAAGATGATTGGCGCGCGAAAACGGCATTTGAATTATCTGAAAACCAAGGATTACGAGAGATATCAAGCTTTAATCAAGCGCCTCGGAATCCGCCGTTAAGGAAGAAAGATGGAAAATCAAATTCATATTGTAGCTTGCTCGCTGGGTTCACAAACAATAACCTTTGAGACCGGATTGATGGCTAGCCAAGCGGATGGCGCCGTAGTCGTAAGAGCGGGTGATTCCGTAGTAATCGCCACCGCCGTAGGCAGTAAAGAAGTGCGAGAAGGATGCGATTTCCTCCCGTTAACAGTCGATTACTTCGAAAAAACCTATGCCGCCGGACGCATCCCAGGAGGTTTTTTCAAACGCGAAGGTCGACCCACTGGCAAGGAAATTTTGACCAGCCGCCTTATTGATCGACCGTTAAGACCGCTTTTTCCCGAATATTATTACAACGAAGTCCAAATGGTTTCGTTTGTATTATCTTACGACCTTCAAAACCAAGTCGATATACTCGCGATGAATGCTTCCAGTTGTGCTCTTTTGATCTCTTCAATTCCGTTTTCGAATCCCATCGGTGCCGTTCGCGTCGGAAAAGTAGACGGTCAATTGATTCTCAATCCGTCAATGAGCCAACTTGAACAGGGAACTCTCGACATGGTTGTCGCGGGAACCCAAGAAGCCATCACGATGGTTGAATCCGGTTCCAAGGAAGTTTCGGAAGCTGAGCTTCTCGAAGCTCTCGCTTTCGCTCATGAAAATATCAAGAAACTGGTCGCATCTCAAAAAGAACTGGCACAAAAAGCGGGGAAAACCAAAATCCAGATTCAGCCGCTCCCAACCAATAAAGAATTGGAAACGGAAGTTCGGGAATGCATATTCGGCGATATCAAAGATGCGCTTAATACCCCGGAGAGAGCCGCCCGCAAAGCTAAATTTCAGGCTCTCGAAACCAAACTTTCGTCGCATCTGCTTTCAAAGCACGGTGAAGAAAAGGCTCCGGCCATAATAACCGAAGCAAAAAAATTACTCGAAAATTACATACAAACTGAAATGCGCCGCATGATTATTGAGGAGAATCGCCGAATAGACGGCAGAGGTCTGAAAGATATCAGATCCATCAGTTGCGCGGTCGGTTTTCTTCCGCGAACCCACGGTTCGGCTCTCTTTACCCGCGGACAAACCCAATCGTTGGGTATCGTTACGCTCGGCGCGCAATCGGATTCCCAAATTATCGACGGCATTGATGAAGAATATAAGAAGCAATTCCTTCTTCACTATAATTTCCCGCCTTTCTCTACCGGCGAAACCAAGCCGATGAGAGGTCCAGGCCGCCGAGAAATCGGTCATGGCGCACTCGCCGAACGCGCACTCGAAAAAGTAATTCCGCTCGAAAAAGATTTCCCATATACAATGCGGGTTGTCAGCGAAATTCTTTCGAGCAATGGAAGTTCATCAATGGCTTCAGTTTGCTCCGGAAGCTTGGCACTCATGGATGCAGGCGTTCCAATTCGTTCTCACGTTGCCGGGGTAGCAATGGGTTTGATTAAAGAAGGCGACAACTTCAAGGTTTTGACCGATATTTTAGGAGATGAAGACCATTTCGGCGATATGGATTTCAAGGTTGCCGGAACGACAAAAGGCGTCACCGCTCTCCAGATGGATATCAAAATCAACGGCGTCACCATTGAAATAATGCGCACGGCTCTACAACAAGCGCAGGAAGGCCGAATGTTCATTCTGTCGAAAATGAACGAAGCCATTTCACAACCTCGAGGTCAGCTTTCAAAGTATGCGCCGCGAATCGTCACCATTGAAATCGATCCCGAAAAAATTCGCAACATCATCGGCCCCGGCGGGAAAACCATCCGCAGGCTACAAGAGGAAACAAAGGTTGACATCGAAACCGAAGATGACGGACGCATAATGATCATCAGCCCGGATGCCGCGGCAACCGAACTGGCAATCAATATGATCCGCAGACTGACTGAAGATGCCGAAGTCGGAAAGACTTATACCGGCAAGGTCAAACGAATCATGAAGTTCGGAGCCTTCGTCGAGATACTCCCTGGGATCGAAGGCATGGTCCACATCAGCCAGTTGGATAATTCGCGTGTAAATCGCGTTGAAGACATAGTCAACATCGGCGATGAAGTTACGGTAAAGGTCATTGAAATCGATCCCCAAGGGCGAGTCAACCTTTCGCGTAAAGCCGTAATCGCTGAACCATCCGGCAATCCCACCGCTACGACGAAAAGTCATGGAGAATAATATCGATATGTAAAAAACGGCGCCGTTTTTTTCTAATCGATGTTTTGACGCTACCGCGAGATGGACTTTAAAGTTTATTTCGCGGTAGCGTTTTAAGTTTGCTGATAAGGCCCATTAAGTTGTTTACAGTTTTTTATAGCCAAACGCAAAAAGAAATGATCATACCCGAAAAAGCACGCCATCCGTGCGCATTTCGTGTATTTACGCCATCCGTGGACGATATGTTCGGATTTCTTTACAAGATCGGATCAATTGTTCAGATCTCTGGAGACCGACAGATCCCATTCTGCGCGACGAACCATATTTTCCCGTTCCTCGGATCTGAGATTCTGTTCCGCAAACCCTCTGATTTTTAAAAGGTTCTGCGTCGCTTCCTCGGTTGTTATCCAGCCGTCAAATTTGCCGGTAGTCCGATTTGGGTATACTTGACTTACAAGCTCTCGCAATTTTTTCATACCTTTAACATATTTAACTTTGTTCTGAACGTAATAATCCTTATTATTGGCCTTAAAATAGCTTTCAGCCAACATGTCGTAGATTTGAATGCGATGATGGACATCATTTTCATTGACTGACGGAAGCAGTTCATTCAGCGCAGCCAAGGCTTCATCGAATTTACCAGTTTCAAAAAGTCTTTTTGCACTATCAAGACCCGGAATATCTTGAGTCGCCAAGCGCTTAGCCTCTTCATACTGCGGCGTCATTTTCGGCTTATCGCTTGGAGGTAGCTTCACCTTGGATAAAGCTTCAACCATATAACGATTATAAGAACCGGCCGCAGCCGCAACACGACCAACATTCATTCTCTTTTCGGCAAATTCCATCTGTTGGCGAAGCAATGGAGAACGAATACCCGATACCGGGCTTGATCCTCGACTTTTCCGTGTTGAAGAGTAGTCGACATAAATACGATCATGGGAAAACCGCTTAATGTCGGATTTGAAAATGGTATTCAAAAAATTATATATCAGACCAAGTAAAACTATGGTCATCAAAACCATCGGCCATTGGCGTTGTTCCATTATCTAAAACTCGAATCTGCCGTCGGTGCTGCAAAAGTAACTCGGATAGAGAGCTTCGGCAAGTTGTACTCTACTATATAATTTTGAAACAAGATCAAGCTCTTCATCTCTTCTGTCGGCTCTTTCTTCAATCTTGTTATGTATTCGCAAAGTTATGAATGTAGTTCCGGCTGCTTCACTTTGCGTTGCCCCATTTTTAATTCGCTTAATCGTAATGTAATCTTCCCCGTCTTTAGGGTTGGGATGAAATTCCTGCTTGTATGCCGCCACCTGGAAATCCATGATGTTGTGAAGGACTACTTTTTCATATTTGGCAATGGAACTATCGACTTCCGTCGCCGGCGCTTCCGTAAATTCAGCATCGGTATTTCTTTTGGTTTTATCGAGAAAGAAAAGATGACCCGGAATCTGAGATTTTTTTATAGTACCGTCGGCATTCCAGGTATACTCGATTTTCAGAACCAGAATATATCGTTTGTCGATCGCAGTGGATGATCCCGAATTGTAATACATATCCTCGAGCGTTATTCTGCCGTAATGATAACAATAAAAACTGAACTTCTTGTTCTCGGTATCAACCTTAATAAACCTGTATGCGGATGCGATTTCAGCCGCAAGATGGTCTAAAAAAATACGGGTTTCCGTTTGCATTTGGCTTTGACTGATGGTATTGCGCATCGTTTCACGGCCGCCGAAATAAATTTTCCAGGCGTACCCCATGAGTAATGTCAGAATTACTGTGGTTATGATCATTTCCATGAGGGTGAAACCCTTTTTATATCTATTTTGCGCCATATTTCACCACCACGGTTCCGAAAGCCATGCTGAATTTTCGATTCGGCTCCTGCCACTGTATTTCCAGTTCTATTCTGTATTTGGACGGCTCACTTTCGGTCTCTTCAACATCGGAGTTGATGCCGACTTTATATTCGAATTTCCCATAATAGTCGGGAAAAATCGTAGATTCCGAATCTTCTTTTACCAAACGCCCGGTAACTTGTTTCCAATCATGGACCAGATCGGATTTGTTTCTTTTAACACCGTCAAACCCCAATGCTCTCATTTCGTCGATCATCAATCTTCCAAGGCTTTGCGCGACCATCAAATTTTTAGCTTGAGCCGTCGTCTTGTGACTGCTTTGGAACAACACGATCAAAGGCAATAATCCGAAAGAAAAAACAACCAACGTCATGAGAAGTTCGGGAGTTGAAAATCCTCCGCGTCGGATTCGATTGTACAGAGGACAAATCATTCGGTAGCACCCGAAAAAGCAATGTGCTGAATCTTAGGGCTCAGATGAACGGTATGGACCATCAATTCATATTTCTCCCTTTGCGCATCATCGGTAAAATTCTCATTCAGTTGCCAATTCTGGCTGTCGGCAGGCTCTTGACGAAAGTAGAAAGGATTCTTGACGTCGTGAAAAACCCATAAATCACCATCGAGACGAAATTTCTTCATGTAAAAATTTACGTAGTTTCCGACAATAGAATTGACTTTTGCCTGAAGATCATCCAATTTGACCCCGGCTTTCATCCAGGTTTTTTCCATTGTTCCATTGGCACTTCCCATCGGCCACGCGGGATTCATATTCATATCTTCATAATCTTTGTCTTCCAAAATTCCCTGGGTCGTACGGATGCCGCACAAAGAAAAAACGGAAGCTTCGATGATATGCCCCGTCCCTTCTATTACGAGTTGGCATTCATTAGCGTTTATGGTATAGTCGCTTTTAAATGGATAATAGATTATTGTCAAATGGCTATCGGACCGAACTTTGTCATTTTCGGACCATGCTTTAATGCTGCCTCTAATAGTAGCAGGTTTGCCGTCAATCCATTGACTGACGTAAATCACTCCTTTACCTTTATAAACGACGTCACCGGTCGTTTCAAACGAATCCAACCAATATTGCCCGTCGAGAAGCCAAACATTTTTGCCCCCCTCTTCAACTTGCGGAATTTCATCGACATTTTTAAGTTTCATTACGGTCGCATACGAATAATTCTTAAAATTTTGAGGGAACAAATTCCGTCTGTCGGCATTATTGGTAGCGGCCGGCGCGGTAGGATCTTGGGCTTTCCAAACAAGGCTAACTAGATTTTCCGCGCCGACATAAATCAATTTCGCGGGAAGGGAAACTACGCTCCAGGCTTTTCCAGCGGCAGCAGTAAGAACATCCCAGACGGCCTCCCACCACTTTTCCGGGTCGCGATAGTTCCCATAGCAAAGTGAAAATTCAGGCATAACTTTTTTGGGATACACCGCATCCTTCTGAACGCTAACACCACCGACGTTAATAAGACGGTAGTGTCGACCTTCGGCGTAGATCTTGGTATTGTCATCCAATGTCGTATCGCCGTCGATTAAATAACGATGCTCGATTCTCAAGTATGGGTCAGGATCGGGCCATGCGTCGAATTTTTGATTGGGTGTAAAATTCCCCGGACGCCTTTCGGGAACGTATTTCCAGGGGAAGCGGCAATACGGGCCGGCGGGAAGAAACATTTGCTTGGCATAGGCGCCTCTCATGTATTCCCTTATCGTCTGATCGGTTCCGGATGTCAACCATTTTCCCAATTCTTCCCAGTATGTGCTTTTTTTGGGAATAAGTCCTTTTACATAAGTGTTGTATTTGAACATGGTCTTTTCGCTATCCGACATTTCATCATAATCATGCTTGGTATTATCTAAAGCATTATTCCACCATACAAAATCTTTCCCTTCCCATAATGCTCTGGACGGAAAGGGAAGATAAGATAAGCCGTTATAAGTATCAGAAAATTGGAAAGCATGACTCGGCCCGGGGCTACCGTTGGAAGTATCCGGACGCAAGGCACCCAGATCATCCGTGGTATCGGAGTAATCGGGATTTTCAAGACCGATTACCGCCGGACCGTGAATATAAACTCTGGATTGGAAAGGATTATTCCACAACACAAGCTTTCCTTTACCGCGAGTTAAGTCATTTTGAACTTCTTCGCTGAAGGTATGATCGGCGCCAAAACAACTAAAAAGAGTATAATTTCTCGCTGTGGGGCCGTCATTTATGATCTTCATGTCTCTTGTGACCCGCAACCCGTATTTGTGTTCCTTTGAGCCTTGCCGATAGATGACTTTCACGGAGAAGGTCAGACTCATATAATAGTCGCGCGATAATAAGGTATCGAAACATTCTTTCCTGTCTTTTGGTTTGTACATGCACTCATCGGTATTCCATTTATTATAATCGATCGGACGTATGTCGTTCATTTCTACTCGAACGCTGTCGATCTTAAAACCCGCGCGCGTTATGTGATAATCGAGCAAATACTTGGTTTGCGGAACCCACTTGTTGAAATCAGGCGGGACATCAAGAAATTTCGGATTTTTTCCCGCGTCTTTCGGCGGATAATCAGATGTCGCCGCTTGTCTTAAAAGGGGACCTTTCCACCCATCTTCACCTTCATTACGAAACAATGCCTCAATGCTGGAAAATGCTTCGTCGGCGGCGGCCTCCGCCAATTGTTGAGCAATCGTTGCATAGCACGAAACGGCAGCCTGCGAATATTCGGTTGAACTGCTTTGCATCAAAAATAAAGCCATGAATGCAAGCAAACCCAGGATCAGGACGGCAACAATATAGGCAAAACCACGACGGTTCATATTTGCCCTCCTCCCATTTTCAGGGATATCCTTTTTATATACGAAACCGACACTCTCTATGTAGTCTAACATAAGCTCCAAACTACGTCAAACCGCCGTTTCTAAGACCTTATCATCAAATAAGCATAACGAATTTCTAGGATTTCCGGCCATAAGAGCCTGTAAGAAAACAATCAGACGATTTGGTTTAACAGGTTCTAATCAAAAACACAAGCAAAGTCGACAAAAGAAAAATATCGAGAGATCAAATATAATACGCGTAAATCGCAAAAAAGGTTGCTTAATTTCCAAGATGCTGTTCTTTCTCGCCGAAAACATCAGCCGTAAAACGCCATAATTTCGCGCCCGGCGCTTTATGACTCCCCGGCGGCAAACCGGCTTTTCGACATAAATTATTGAGAAGCGCATCCCGATCCCAGCCCTGTTCGGGGGCTACTTGCGGCAAAAAAACACCGGAATTAGGCAGGAGCCTTAATAATAGTCCGTCGCGACCAATCTGAATTTCGGAAAAATCATCAACGGGAATCATCGGTGAAAGAATTGAAATTTCAACTGAAATTTCCTTTAATTCATCCTTTGCAACCGGGTCAAATCGCGGATCATGAATCGCCGCCGAAATCGCCATTTCTTGAATCGCTTCTCCGAGGGGTTTTATTGCCTCGATAAAACCGATACATCCACGCAAATCTCCATGCTTCTTTAAAGTTACGAAAACTCCGCGCGGCTCCTTAAATCGAGAATCCTTGAATTCGATCTTCGGAACGTCCTTTCCGGCAAGAACGGCTTCCAATGTTTTTCTTACAGCATTTAGAGCCTCTTTTTGATAATCCACGACATCCGCCTCCTTAGATGAATTTGAAGAAGAACTACGCCTAAATCCTTCGCTTTGACAGAGAATTGCCGCGTATCCGACCACGCGTTGAACGTCTCCGGATGAACGCGACGAATCGGTTCTTTCCAAAAGCGTCGCTTTTCCATTCGCCGCTTTCATCACGGTAAGCAGTGCTAAAACTCCGTTCAGACCGCACAATTCGGTTTTTTCACTTCTCGCCGCCTGCAACAATTTATCGCCGTCAAGTTCCATTACCGCTTGTATTCCCAGTTCATCAAGTTTTTTAGCTGTCGAAACATCATGATAATGAGACCAGTCGGAAGACGCAATAATCAAAGTTCTGCCGTTAAAATCGACAATCCGACGCACCAATTCTTTTCCCAGTTTGGTGCCGTTTTCAGGCGAACCGCCGACCGAGATAAAAACCGCCGGTCGTATGCCGAACACTTTAATCAAAAAGGGAAGCATCACTTCTATGGAATGCTCTTGAATGTGCTGCAAGGTATCGAAAACAAAACCGGTCGATTCATTCAAAAGAGCCGATGCGGCTGAAGCATCAACGGGAACGGAACCCAGGGGAGTATCGAACACGCCGTCTTTCCAAATCGATACCGTGGGTTGACCGGAATGATGATCAACTCCGAGAACGTAAATGCGATCGAATTTTTGACCGACAAGGCATTTGAAAGCCATTGCCGCGGTCTGCCCCGAGTATTGATATCCGGCATGGGGAGCTATGATTCCGACAATACGTGAATTCGAGGCAACGGCAATTTGCGGCGCTGCTTTCGCCAGAAAATCTTCAACCATCTTGGAAAGCCGCCCCGCGTCTGCCGGGTAGAATGACCCGGCTACCGCCGGCAAACGCGTTGCCGCATTCAGCGATAAACAGGAAAAAAGAAGCCACACAAACGTAATCCAAATAAGAATCCTCATATCCGATCGATCACCTCTTATTTAAGTATCATAGGTTTCAAGTGAATTTTAATCATCATTTATATTCGGCGTACAATCTCCTTATGAAACTGGGCATGAGATTCCCAACGGCAATATGCTCGATGGGTCCGGCCATGAAAAGAGTTCCCTTGGAATCGGCCGTTATAAAAAGATCGCCTCCGGGCATATGAACGGTAACCGGAGAAACCAATTTTCCCAATTTTATCCCAGCGGCCGCAACGGCCGTAGCTCCGGTTCCACATGCCTGCGTCATTCCACAACCTCTTTCCCAGACATGTACGCGCACTTCGCTTTTGTTTATGATCTCCACGAATTCAACATTAATTCGTCGCGGATGATTGGGATTTGTTTCCATCCAGGCTCCCAATGAAACCATGGAATCATCGCCGAGCGGCGTTTGCAGAAATAAGACCGCATGGGGGTTTCCAACATTCACGTATACGGGTTCGAGAAGATCATCCTGCCATTGCAATGGTTTTTGCTCTTTTTTAGGAAGTAATTCTCCCGTGACGATCAAATTGAATGATGCCGGCCCCATTTCCACGCGGTATGAGCAAATTCCATCGCGGGCGCCTTCAAATCTGACCTCTCTGACACCGCCGCCGGTTTCAATTAGAATCGGCTCGTGACCAAGATTATGGGACTTATATAGGTGAGCGACACCACGAATCGCGTTACCGCACATTTCCGCTTCAGTACCATCGGAATTAAACATTTGCATGCGGCAATGGTGTTTCGGATCTCTCGGCTCCATCATGAAAATTACTCCATCGCCGCCGACACCGCGTCGGCAATCGCAAAGAGATTTCAATATTCCGGCTTTCTTCAGCCGACTGAAATCTTGTCCGATTTCATCAAAAAAAATGAAGAAGTTTCCAAGACCGTGCATTTTATGAAATGCGTGCATTTATGCCTCCTTAAATTAAGAAAAATGACGAACGAGACGCATGAAAAATAGAGCGGAAATGATGACTCCGCCCAAGAACAGGATTACTTGCTTAAGATCATCCCTTTTCAATTGTAACTTCCGGATATTTCCCGCTACGAATAAAACTCCCATAAACGGAAGAACCGGCAATCCGACTTTCAACATGATTGCCGCACCGACCGCTCCTATAAATGACAAACCCAGGAGCAGAATATTCTTGGTAATGCCAAGATTAAAACGAATTGCAGCCTGGTAAAAAATACCGAAAAAAAGAAAGTCCGCCAACCCGATAAAATATGGAAGCACCGTGGTGCCTCCACACAACAAGGGAAAGCGAACAAGGAAATAATTGATCTCCGCCGATTTAATTATTACCGCAGTAGCTCCCGAGGATACGCTCCACACATCCGCCAAAGCCGCTACGATCGCAATCGGAATAATATGAGCGACCTCATCAATTCCGGAACCTATCCAAAGGCCGATTCCAGCGGCCGCGAAAAGTTGAATCAAGCCCGTCAAGAAAATCATTCGAGCGTTTTCCGGAAACAGATCTTCCAGAAAATTCGATGAAATTTCATAAACTCTGTTTCTAGCTTCTACAGCCCAGTCCGAAATCAATTCCGGATGTTGGGACATCCCAAGCGAAGTGAAGAATATTTCGCCGGGAGTATTTGATGCCAAATCAATGGCTTTTACTCTATTTACTTGAGATTTCGCGACAATAATCAAGACAACTATTGATATCACACCAAATGCAAGATAGTGGCCGCGATGAAAAGAAAGCCTTGAGAAACCTATGACCAAATACAATGAAATAAAAACCAATATGCCGGCGGAAAGAAACATCGCAATATCTTTGGACCAAGTAGGTAAAATTGATCCGACGGCAAAAGCAACCCAAAAGGAAATTATCCAAACCAATAACGCAAGAAAAAGCGATTTAAATTCCCTCGGCTGGAGGGATAACGAAAAGGAAGCCCTATCTTCCAGGTTCCGATTCCTCCGCTGATGGATTCAACAAAAAAATGGACCGATCAATCGGCTTACCTGGGACTTTTGAAAATATCCGATTCATCAGGTTATCTCCTGATTCACGATTCATATAATCCGTTAAGATTCAAAATTCCGAGTCCAAGATTAAGTTATTTTTCCGAACTTAGCATTCCAATGCTATCCGAGGCGAGTTTGACATACTCCGGATCTGAATTGCTTTTTACCGCATCTTTATAGGCTTCCAAGGCGTCCGGTTTGCGATCCAGTTTTTCATAAATTCGCCCCATATGAAGATGTACCTCACTCGAAATGGACTCATGCGAAAGTTTGAAAATTTTAAGAGCTTTTTCTTGATTTTTCTTGGCCTCTTCGAAGGCGCCTTTTCGATACTGAACCCATGCCAGGGAATCAAGATAGGTGGCTCGATTGCCTTTATCCAGCTCCAATGCTTTTTCAATCAGCTTCTTGGCAAAATCCAGCTCTTGGTTTTGATCGGCAAGCACATACCCAAGAGTATTGGATAAACCACCATTATCAGGACTAATCGATATCATTTTCTTGAATACTTTAATGGCGTCAGGATATTGTTTCTTTTCTAGGAACGCCGACCCCATGACTGAAAGAACCCTGAGATTATTCGGGTCTTTGCTGAGCAATTTTTCCCATTCACCCTTGGCTTGAGCAAAATCACCTTTTTCAAAGAAAACGACGCCTAAATTAAGCCGCGGGCTGATATCATTTTGATCCAGCGAAATAGCGCTACGATAGATTTTCTCGGCCTCCACCAGGTCTTTCGTTCCCAAGTAGACGTTTCCAAGATTGATGCGGGCTTTAACATTGGCGGAATCAAGGGCAAGAACCTTATTAAACAGGTCAATCGCTTTATCTTTTTCGCCCAATACGGAATAAACCAATCCGAGATTGTTCATCCCGTTTATATGGTTCGGATCGGATTTTAAGACGGTTTCATATTCCTTCACGGCTTCAAGATATCTGGATGTTTCGTGATATGCTACGCCCAGATTATAATGAGCTTCTGTCGGAAGATTGGAATCCCGGGCAAATGCCTCTTCGTAGGCTTGGATAGCTTTTTCAGTCTGTCCTTCAAAGTAGAGCGCCATTCCCAAAAGATAAAAAGTATACGGTTGATTTTTATCCAAAGCCAGAGTTCTACGCAGGTAAGTCGCCGCATCGGCGAACTTTTCCTGCTGCAAATAAAGTTTACCCAAATTTCGCAATGCTTCGGCATAGAGCGGCTCAATAGCGATGGCCTTCGTCAGCATCTCCTCGGCTTTTTGCAGAAGCCCTTGCTGGAGATACAAAAGGCCAAGGAAATTAAAAGCTTCTTCGGAATACGGATCGATGGAATTGGCTTTCAAAAAGCATTCTTCCGCTTTTTTGTTTTGTTCAAGAATAAGGCAATTCAGACCTTCATGTACAAGATCTTTCGCCGCTTCCTTAGCGGTATTTATGGGTTCTTTCTTTGTTTCTTTTTCCTTGGGACTCGCCCACGAGGGAGTAATCACACAAAGGCACAGATTTACCAATAAAAGCGTTAATAAAATTGCTGAAGCACCAAAAACAGGAAATTTCTTCATAAATTTCACCTCATTACCTAAGGCAGGTATAAGAAAACATTCCCACCTCTTACCAATCGAAACACAGATTTTAAAACCACTCCCGATAAAATATAAACAATAATGCCGCCGGTCAACCAACCGATGAATCACAGATCTTCCATTTTGGAATCGGTAGCCTGGATGGATGAATTGACCATATCTTCAAGATCTTTAACCAGTTTATCCAGACCGAAAACTTCCTTTTCAATGCTTTGCGCCGATGCCATATATAAGGCGAAATTTCCATCTTTTACTGCTCGAAGCGAGCGTTTCCCGGCAACACCTATTGCATCAATACATGCAAAAATTCCTTTGAATGTGTTTTCCCTGTTCGGCATCGGAGCATGGCAAAGAATACCGCGTAGGAATTTAAACCTGGCTGCCATACTCCTCGAAGTGCTCATCACTGAACGACCATGCTTATCACCGGGCCCGAAGCGATATTTTGCCTGGTGATGAGGATTCATGAAAGGTCGCGCATCTTCCAACATTTCCTGCACGGTTCGATGAATCATTTTGCACGCTTCAACATTTTCCCGCAAGAAACCGCTGATAATACGGGTTTCTTTAATTTCCTGAACAGCCGCAACAGGCGAACACGCTAAAGTCATGGCCAATATGGCCGCAACAAAGAAAGGTTTGCTTGAAACCATTCAAGGCTCCTTTTTTTTAGGCTTTCCCTATTTTACTCCGGGTCGCTTAAAATTATCAATGTTTCGATAGAAAATACCCTTTGCAACCTAATAATATGCTATTGAGCAGGTTCCGGTGGTGCGATGGAAGTCTTCAACTCGGGCAAAAGCATTTCCAAGGTTTTGTCAAGCAACGCGGTACGATTAGCGGCACAGTCAACCGCCTCAAATCTGAAGCCAAGTAAGAGTGCGCGATATTTATTCCCGGACGACGAATCGCCGGCTATAAAAATTGATGCCCCGCGACCGTCTTCAGTTGTAACAAAAGGAACTGCGGGCGGTTCGCATTCCATTATCGTCACATCAGCCGCTGATTTAGCGGAATCTTCGCCGTTTAAAGTGAGTTCCAAGGATTTTCCCTGCCTATCCTGGAATTTTAATTTCGGAAGGTCGCGATCATCATCGATATATTTGAATTTGAAATATTCTTCCAACATCGGCATATTGGAATTGCTCTGTTCAACGGATTGAGCCGCGATCATAAGATTGCCGCCCAAATCAAGGTATAATTTCAGATCGGTAACGGAAGGAATGACTTTACCGAAGGAATCCGCCGCAATACTATCCGTTATGACCAAACCGTTCTTATAGTTCGTAAATATTTCCCCAAATTTATAACCGAAAACCTTGGGATCCCATAAGACATCGACAGGAACTTTTAAACTGTCTAGGGCATCAAGAAACGGTAACAACGTGGAAGGATCTTCAATCATCCCGCCGGTCAGAAGTATGTCGGCATTGGCTTTATACCGCGGAACTTTCGAGAGGAATTCATCCCATTCCGTTTCTTTCGCGAATTTCAACGTTTTGTATGAGGTTTGAAAATCCAAATAATACGGATAATAGATGGAAATTCCATAGCTGTTTCCCATTCCCATTGTATGACCTTCGGCGATTAACGGCGAAGTCGAAGGAAACTCATCGACGTAGGTCATTTCCTTGCCGGTGCGCGCCGTGAATTCCGAACCGATTTTTCCGTCTTCCAAAAGAATTTTATAGTTGATCTCCGTTACATATTCCATTTTCTTTTGGCCGGGATCGACAACCAATGTAAACGGACCAATTTCGCAAACGTACTCGCCTTGATCGGTAGGCCCTTTCAGGGGAGATTTGGCGAAACGGGAATGATACACTTCGGTTTTCGGAGGCCATATTTCTTTCGAAGGCATCTTCCAGCCATTGTATCCCCAAATGACGTATCCGGGAGTTTTTTGTTTGATAATTATAGGTTGCGAAAGGTGATCTTCCAATTTCGGATATCCAAGCGTTTTAATTATTTCAAGGCAAATAGTTCTCGTATCTTCAGGTAACTCTTTGATGGTCGCAAGACGCACCGAAAAATCCAAAAGATCGACATAGCTATCGTCATAACGCCGGAGTTTTGCAAACTGGCTGTATGCGTCAACCAAAAGTCGGGTGTAAGTTTCGTAGTTGGCAAGTAGAGATGTGGCTAAGCGATCAACGGAATCTTTGAGAGGAGCAATTTTGGACAGATCGTAAGCCGAGTTCGTTACGGAGTCACCCAAATTTCTCTTCGATGTTTGAGAGCCTCCAAATGCGTATGATTTTACATAAGTTGAAACCATGGCTTTCGCCAAGGAGCAAGGAGTTATTTCGGGATTTTTCTTCAATACCCTCATGGCATCTCGATAAGGGATTCCCTGGCCGGGTTCCGTTTCCTCGGAAGCAACCATGAAATCGACCACATTCCTCATTTCATAGGCAATTTCGATCATACCCATTAAACAGGCATCAAAGTCTATGATGTCGAATTTGGGATGATCGGGGTTCACCTTTTCCAGGGCGGGGATTGCCTGACTCATTCCCCAAACGATATCCTGCGTAGAAAGATTTTTTCCCGACTCATCGTCGAAAGAAATCCCTTGCCACCCGGAGCCATGATTCCATACCACAACAAGAAAATGCTTCGCCGGGTAATTTTCCACACCCCAGGAAAGGAAATCGGCCAACTCTTTTCGGCTTCCCATATCCCGTTCGCCTAGGTTCATCACCATTCGAGATCCGATTTTTTTCGTAGTTTCCTTCACCACTTCATATCGTCTTGCACCGGTCCAGTTGGCATCGGTTATATCGTTACCCTCTCCGGATTTCATTCGATCGATTTCAACAACCATGTTGAAGTTTTTATCCGGACCCACCATTTCCATTTCATTCAAATCTTTCAAACCCGAACTTTCCAAGTTATTGTCGGCATTGAGGAATACCAAAACAGTCCAATTCTTTTTTCCCCTGGGGGAAATGCTTCCAAGCTGACTACCATGTGTTTCGTAACCCACATCATCATACTGAGCATCGTCATACCACCAAATAGGAATTTCCGTTAAAGGCGTCGTTGCGTACATTTGCTTCACGGCATTATAGGGATCTTTCACGGATTCATCCTCAAGACGGGTCAATATTACACAAATTCTATCAGCCATTGCAGGCAAACCTTCCATAGTTTGAAGGCCCGCACGCTGTGCCATTTGAAATGAGACGAAATCGGAAAGCTTCTTAAGTACCGGAGAAAAACCAAGATCGAGTGGAAATGGTGTTTTCTCGGCTGAAGAAAGAATACGGTTGAAAAGCAGAATGTCTTTGCAAGCCAATTTTGCAGTATCGTCGCAAACTTCATTGATCTTGGTCTGAAAATTTTCCAATAGAATCTTTTTAAATGCACCGGTTATATTCGCACGAAAATTTCTCTTCAATTGAGGAGACAAATCCTTAAGGAGAACATTGAGAAGGTCCTTGGATCGAGGGTCGGCAAGAAATCTGAGCGTCACATATTTCTTCTGAACCTCAATAATTTGCTTGATTCCCGCATCGTCTTCATCGGGATCGGATGCCGCCGATGCTGCATTCGAAAAAACGAAGACAAACAAACATGCGAAGCATAAAAGCCCGCCTTGAATGGTTTTTTTCATTTTAGATCTCCTTAGGGAATACGTACAATACCCAGTCTACTCAGTGAGAATACTTCAATCCTAACGTTTTTAGCCGAAATGTCAACCCATCGAATCAATAATTTTGCATATACCCGAAAACCCGCGCCATCCGTGGACGATATACCCGGCGCAAAATCGCGGCATTCGGTAATATGTCCGAATATTTTGGATTATCATTCTTTGAGCAATATATTTAAATTCTCCAAATATCATTCTCCCACTCAAGTTTAGAAATGACCCAATTTGATCAACCCCATCCCCAGAAGGGCTTCAAGAGCTTCATAAAGGGTTTTTATGTCCATTCCTGCTTGGCGGGCAATTGCCAAGAGGGTGGAAACCTCTACCGGCTGGTCCATACAGAGGATAAGATCTCGTTCAACGGGATTAAGGACAAACTCAACCCCAAGAGGTTGCCCCATGAGGGTTGCTCGACAAGTAGGAGGCAGGTCACCACCAAGGAGGCGTCCCTCCAAAAGAGTTATCGGACCGGTTCGATTCAATCGGCCTTTTTCGAGTCGACTTCGCAGACCTGGATCGCGTATCATTCGTTCCGCGGCAAATATTGCTTCAATTTCGTGTCCAGCTTCTCGTCGCGGAGGAAGTGATTCGTCCACGCGACTCCACGGAATACCACACGCCGGATTGCTCCACTGGAATGTGAGAAGAACCGAGACGATCTTTGAAAAACCCCGGCTTCTTAAATTATCCGCCCATAATTTCACGGAATCAAGGAAAGCGCCGGGAGTATCACCCTCGGCATGTTTGACGGCATAGCCGGCAGCAGCGTGAGTACGTAAGCGAAGGAGGTGAATATCCATGAAGGCATTTCCAAGCCATTGTCGAACCCTGTCTACGATAGGCTCGCCATCCCGTTCACCAATTTCGGTGATGATCTGGGCAATCCCCCCGGGTGACAGATGTTCCGACAATCCTGCCACGATGCGCCGCTGAACATCTTCCCCAGAAGGTCCTCCATCTCGAAATGTGAGACTATTCATAGGCGAAGGCACGAAAGGCGGGTTGGCGGTTATGAGGTCAAATCGTTCGTTTCGCAAAGGCTCAAACAGGTCACCTGCCATCACCTCAACGTTATTGAAATTCGATGCCAAAACATTGAATTTGGCGCAGCGAACCGCCCGATTATTGATATCCACGGCCACGACCTTCCGGGAATGGGCTGCCGCAAGAAGTGCATGAATGCCTGAGCCTGTGCAGAGATCGAGAGCGGCATGAATTGGACGGCGTATGGTGGCACGAGCCAACCAACGACTGTCAGCACCGACAAACATTACCTGGTCGCCTGGAACAGTTGAATAACCTTGATGTGAGAGTTGAGGCCAAGCATGATCCGAGAATACCAGTCGGTTCCCTGCCGGGTAGATAGACGCTTTGGCTCGACATTTTCCCGAGCCGTCGATATTTAGAATCCCTGAACGAACCATCACCTCACGATCTTCTTGAGAAAGCAATCGACCAAGTTCTTCGGTTCGAACGACACCCTGCAGAAAAAAAAGATCGATGGCTATGTCCAGGGGGGCTCGTGCAGCAAGCCGTTCTTCACGGTAAATTGGTATAGCCCGCAATTGCAAATCAATGATATCTCTCAAACCAAGATGCCTGCACAAAGCGGTCTCCGAGTATCCGGTCAAGGCGATATGAGACACAGCATCCCGCAGCAGATGGATATCGCCCTCACTTAAAAGAAAAGTCGCGCGATTGTCGGTCATTGAAACATTTCGTTCGATAATTCGGAGGCAAAAACAAGAATACTCCGGAATACAAAAAGAAAGGGGTGTGTTTCATTTCTTGCCGAAGACTTCTTCATGGGAGAGGAAACCCTTTTGGCCCCTGGCTTTCTTGATGCCCTCAAGCAGGAAGGCACTATTAACGATGGCTTCGGTCTCCCTTTCCGCCCTCTTCGTGCCGACCTTCTCCTTGAGAAGTTCAATAGCAGAGCGGATTACCTCAGAAAGGGAAATCTTCTTGCCGTCTCTTTTGCTCCAAAGGAAGGCAAGGTTTTCCAGAAAGTCATGTTGGGCCGGGTCCAGGTAAATTTGAGTTCGTTTCATAAGCACCTCAATATACATTATTGCGCCATAATGTGTGTGTGTCAAACACTTTATGGCAGGGCAAACGGGAACTTTTGTACATCGACGTATTTTGCATGGACTGACCGTGGGTAGGCGACCTTGCGTACCTTGAAAAATCGTGAGACCCGCATTAAATTTTTTTGCGTACTTTTGCTGGTATTGCCCTTTTGCGCTTAAATTCAGATTTTTTTGTTCCCGTTTGCCCTGCACTTTATGGGCTTATCTGAACGGAACCAGGCAACAGGCAATACTACAAAGGGCGGTTGAATAAGGCTTACCAAGGTGGTTATTGTTCATTTGACCTCTGCGGAAAATAGATTATCTTGCTCATTCTTAATTGGTATTTCTTCTCGCATCCTTGTTTTTGCCCCATCCTGAAGACTGAATGAAGAACTGGCGAATTGCACCTTCATAACCGGTTAATTTCACCATTCTCTCGATTACTCGTGGCGTTTTAAATTTCTTTTGCCATGCTGATGGGGGGATCTCGGAAAGTTCTGCAAGAACCTTCTTGTCACGCCGCCGAAGAGTCATAAACTTGATATCCATCTTGTTGAGACGCTTCAGATTGCCGTATGTTGTAAGTTTTGAGTCAAAGACGAGATGTTGTGGCCGTTTTCCGGTGGTTGTTTCCCAGAAATCGACAAACGCCAGCACTTCATCATTCTCTTCACCTTTCAGGAGGTCGGCGTTGAAATAGCAAAACGCCTTGAATTCTGCGTCCTGAGCAAAGAAAGCCAGCACGCTTTTCTGGCAACGACTACGTTGTGACACGTAATGCTTTTCGATGAACTCGTCCTCCCCATAGTAAGGAACAGAATGAAAATCAAGGTTGAAAGAAGACCCCTCAATTAGCCCATCGGGCCGAACTTTTGCCAACCATTCTGTCAGAATCCGAAGATCCATATTTCGATCGAGTCGACCGGAATACTCGGATAAAAAGGATTTCTTGGGCGAAGTGTTCAATCCCGAGAAAAGAGCAAGCGCCTCGTCAAAAATGAGGTCGGTAACATGGCTTTTCCGCTCGGTGCCGACCAGTTTGAGAGCGAGGACTGATCGGACCGCATGAGTTGCAGGTATCATCCTGGTCCCAGGAAATTTTGCCTCTTTGACGATGGCATCGAGATCAAGTGCGATCAGATGCGGCATTAGTAAAAAGAGACCGACAATACGGGAATGAAATTTTCGGTAGTGGGGTATATTGACTGATGAGTTTGACAAGCGGCTTTTTTCGTAATAAAAACACCCAACCCATTAAAAGAGGTGTTGGCGTGATCGAAAAAACGGAGATTTGCGCTTGTCGGAAACGTGGAAGTTCTGATCTTGTGAAAAATGGCCACGATTACAAAGGTTCACAGAAATTTGAATGTCTTACATGTGGGTTTCAGGGAACTTTGGAATTGGTACAAGGATATTCTTTGGAAAGGAAATTGGAGATTTTGCGTGCCTATCAAGAAAGACAAAGCATGAGAGGAATAGAACGGACCTTTGGTGTAATGAGGAAAACCCTTGCGAATTGGCTCACTGAATTGTCGGATCTCCTTCCCCCCTTGGAGGATACCCTTTTAGAAGCTCAACCGGACGATGTTCTGGAATTAGATGAGTTGTGGTCTTTCGTTTTTCGAAAAGACAATCAAAGATGGGTTTGGGTTGCTTTATGCCGACGTACAAGGCAAGTTGTTGCTTATTACATTGGGGATCGTTCTGAAAAAAGTTGTCTGGAACTTTGGAAGCGAGTTCCAAAAAAATACAAGGCCTGTAAGACATTCAGCGATTTCTGGAAAACTTACGATGTCGTTTTTGAGAACAACACATCTACAGGCAAGGATGAGGGAAAAACCATATCGAGAGATGGAACAACACACTTCGTCAAAGAATTGGTCGGTTTGTTCGAAAAACTCTTTCCTTTTCCAAATCGGATTTTTTTCATTCAATAACTCTTGGGCTCTTCATGATAACGTATAACCTGTCGGCAATCAGTTAACATGACCCCGCTACCAAATTTTCGTGTGTGCCGATCACGTATAGATTCAGCGTTTCGCCGGTAACCTCATAGGAAATGAGATACAGTTGACTCTTGAATTTGTGAACGCGGATACCGCGTAGATCGCCTTTTTTCAGTTCCCCGATTTCCGGGTTTTCAAGGATCTTTTTAACCTGGTCGTCTATCTCTAATTGAATGTTCTTGTCAAGAAGCTATTATAGAAGGGCTCAGCAAGGCATTGCCGAAGCCAAAACCATCAAGAATTTGTCGATTATTCTTATATTTCCTGTAGGCTCATTTGGATACTGGCGGATTCAAGATTTCTATGTTATTATATAATTACTTCGATTGGAGCAACACGTAAGATTCTTTAAATGGTATTCATAATCGTATTGAAAGCTCAAGGTTTTTTTACGAATATGAACCATGTGGGGTTATAGTGGGGCGTTGTTTTCGGAGAATTTATCTCGGAGGATTCCAGCATGGAACGTGGAACAGTAAAATGGTTTAATGAAACAAAGGGTTACGGATTTATTACCAGAGAAAATGGTGATAAAGATGCTTTCGTGCATCACCGCTCAATCACCGGAACCGGGTTCAAAACCCTTGTCGAAGGTGAAGCCGTTCAGTTTGATATCGAAAGCGGCCCCAAGGGCCCCCAAGCCATAAATGTAACCAAAGCGTAAGATCCCCTAAAGATCTGAAAGAGCCCTTTAAGGGCTCTTTTTTTTATACCAAGGCAATGTTTGATCCGGGTTGTCAATGATTTTCGCCTTGATTTCCTTGATGGTGATCGTCTCAGAGATATCGGGGGTCTGCAAGGTCGTTCATTTTTAATTTTTATGGAAAATATAAACCCGCCGATTTTGGGTGGTGCCATATTTTAACTTTTTTTACGACAGACACGGAAGAAAATCCTTATGAATTTCATGAGCTTTCTCAGCGGCTATGCGTTGAATTTTTCAGTTAATTTAGGACACTACCCGATTTTTCTCTTTGAAGCGAAGTATCGATGTGTTATTGATTAGCGCGCATTTATTTTTTGTAGGGAAAGCGAGCACTCGATGTCCGTTCTTGTTCAAGGAAATGTAAAATCCACGTTGTTTCGAATGGCCTTTCCAATGTTGGCTGGCACATTTGCCATGAATGCATATAATCTTGCCGATACCTGGTTCGTTGCGAAAATGGGAACGCTTCCACTCGCGGCAATGGGATTCACCTTCCCTGTCGTCATGCTGCTTACCTTTATCGCGGGCGGAATCGGCACGGGAGTTACTACTCTGGCATCTCATGCCATCGGCCGTCACGATCATGATACCGCATCCCGGCTTGTTACTCACGGCACCGTTTTGACCATCCTCATTGCCGGTCTGATGTCGATTGTGGGGTATTGGAGCATCACACCGGTGTTTTCCTGCCTCGGAGCGGACGCACTCACCCTTCCGCTTATCGGCGACTACATGCGCACATGGTATCTGGGTGCGGCATTCATGGCACTTCCCATGATCGGCAACGGGATTCTGATTTCCCTTGGAGATTCGACATCCGCCAGTCGGCTTATGATCCTGGGCACGGTTCTCAATGTGATTCTCGATCCGATTATGATTTTCGGATGGATGGGATTTCCCGCTCTCGGAATTTTCGGAGCAGCCCTAGCCACGGTTCTAGCTCAAGCCGTTTCGACAATCTGGCTTTTCAAGCTTCTCTCAATGAAGCATCACCTTCTTGCATTCAACCGGCCGAAAACCGGTGCATTTATCGATTCATGGTGGAGTATTATGAAGTTCGCCGTTCCGGGAATTATCAGCATGATGCTCATGCCTATCTCATCCGCCGTCATTACCGGGATTCTCAGCCGATTCGGGCAAGAAGCCGTCGCCGCCTGCGGTGCCGCAAGCCGCATTGAGATGTTGGCTTTTGTTATTCCAATGGCGCTCGGAATTTCGCTTACACCATTCATCAGTCAGAATTTCGGGGCAGGCCGTCTGGATCGCATTCTTGAGACAAAAATCGTCTCCACCTCCTTTGCTTTGTTGTATGGCGGCTTTGTGGCAATAGTTTTTTATTTGTCGGCGCCTTTTCTTGCTTGGGTTTTCACAAATAATACGAAGGTTACGGAAATTTTGATCGCATACATTCGAATCATTTCGTTCGGGTACGGAATGATGGAGGTTCATCGCTACTGCGGGTTTATTCTGATGGGTATGCAAAAGCCCGTTTCCGCAACAATGCTCAATGCAATCCGCATTCTTGTTTTTTTGATTCCTCTCTCATTTTTCGGAGCATATTATGGCGGAATCCGGGGAGTATTTGCCGGCCGGTTGTTGACTGATCTTGTCGTCGGAACCATAGGACTCATCTGGGTGTCTCGTCTGTTGAAACCCGCATGCGGGATTTCAGCCGTTCAAACAGGAAATGAGAGCGCGGGCACATTGCTTGTACTTTTATGATTTTATTGTTTTTCAGAACATATGCAAGCTGTCGGAAGAAACCTCTTTATTTTATTGAACGCACTAACGAAGGCTGGAGAAGAACATGGAGTACCCATCTAACGACTCCCTATTGGTCAATGAATCGTTTTTTTTCGAACAGTCGAATGACCTCCATCGATTATTAGGATGGAACACCACGACGGGCATTTTCACGACGCGACTCCCGTCGCCAGATGCTTTACAACCCAAGGCCATGGAAATTCTTCGGAGATTATGCGCCGCTTATCGGGTTAACGCGCTTGCCGCAATCGTAGAGGCTCATCACGGATGGCTCGGAGCAAGCTTTTCCGCGATGGAAATCCTTGCCGTCCTGTATAATTTTTTCCTTCCCAACCTTCGATATCCACTTATCGATCGAAATGCCTTGATTTTGTCGAAAGGACACGCCGCCGCCGCACATTACGCCGTTCTGGCAAGTCTTGGATGCTTCGTTCAGAATCTGTTGAAATTCTATAAGAATCGTGATGGTCCGCCTGCCCACGTCGATCGAAGTTGGCCCGGAGTTGATTCAGACAGCGGCTCCCTTGGACAGGGCCTTTCCAAAGGAATCGGTCTCGCGCTCTCATACCGCGAAAGGCGCACTCCCCATCGCGTATTCGTAATTCTAGGCGACGGCGAACTACAGGAAGGTCAGGTATTCGAATCTCTCCTGACTCTGCGACATTACGATCTGCGCAGATGTATCCCGATCGTAGACCGCAATCATCTGCAAACCGACAGCCCCACAACGGCAATCAAGGATGCCGAAGATTGGGAAACCGTCTTCGAAGGAATCGGATTCAATGTCGTTACGGTGGATGGCCATGATCTCAAGAAGCTGCTGACTGTTTTAGTTGCCGCCGCGGCGACACCCGACGGATTTGAAAACGAGATTCCCGATATAAGCGGGTTTTCGGGAACCCTTCCATTCGATCCGGAGACCGTCGGCAAGCCCACCATCATTATCGCTGAAACGATCAAGGGCTTCGGGTCTCGTGTCACCGCAATGAATCGCAATACTACCCGTCGTGAGGGAATATGGCACGGTAAGATTCCAACCTGCGAGGAATATTTCTCAATCCTAGAAGATCTTGTTCCGCAAATAGCTCATCACCCCTCCACTGATTGGTTAAACCGGCGTCGGCGAGAAATGTCCGCTTCATTCGGAATCAACCTTCAGCCTTATTCCCACATTGAATCACCCATCTCGGGAATGTCTAATGAAGCAGTTTCCCCCGATAAGATTTCCGCTAATGTCCTGCGGAAAACTCAGTCGACAGGCGAAGCTTTCGGAGAAGCTTTGGTGGAGCTGGGAAAACTAGAAGAAAGATTGTTCGTGCTGAACGCGGATCTTGAAAAAGCTTGCCGCTTGCAGACCTTCGCCCGGACATTTTCTGATCGATTCATCGAAGTCGGTATCAGCGAGCAAGACATGGCTTCCATTGGTGCGGGCCTTGCGCTTGGCGGCAAGATCGCGGTGGTGAACACCTATGCATCCTTTCTTAAGCGATGTCTCGACCAGATATCGGCCATCGGCCTTGAAGGCTTGCCCGTTATTTTCGCCGGACACTACGCCGGACTCGATTATTTTACCGACGGCAAGAGTCATCAATCGCTCAATGACATTGCTTTATTCAGGGCTCTTAATGTTCTGGATGTTTTCGAACCTCTTGTCCCCGAAGAAACCACGGGCATTCTAAAATCCCTTGTCGCACGTTTTGTCGATGATATTCAAAAAGGCCGGCGTTCCAGACCCGCGTATGTTCGTCTTCATCGCACACCCGTCACGCCGCCGGCGACGTTGCCTCACGCGTTCGATGGGTCTCCCTATCAATTTCCGCAGAAGTCAGGATCTCATAATTCTTCCTCCAATCAGAAAGACGATTCCCTGTGGATTTGCCCGCGCATGTTCGTTGCCGGTCCGCAAATGCTTGATATGGCTTTACCGCTCCAAAAGAGGATTTGGGCTCAAAAAGCCGGATTGGAAATCATCGGAGTAAGCGCTTACCTGCCGGATTATCAAGGACCGCTTGCAGGCTTTGCCCGAAGCGCCTCGCGAATTATTTGCCTTGAAAGTCACATAATAACCGGCGGGCTAGGTGATCTGATGGCGATGCTCGCCCCCGAAAAATCCATGGAGAGAATCGGTGCCAAAGAAACATACGGGTCATGCCGGACATTTGACGACATGCTGGCAAGTCACTGCCTCACGTTACCCCACATCGAAGAACGGGTCCGGACCTTTTTGGAAAAGAAGATCTGACTTGAATTTGTTTCCGATTTAAACGATCATTGGAACTATTCGAAAAAGACAATTTCACTCGGCATCTAATGATTCGAATTATAAATATTGAACCGTAATCTTCGATTATTGTGGCTTGGACAATTTATTTCTCAAGCCGGTGATGCGGTAACGGGAATGGCATCGCTTTGGTTGATGCTCGAACTGACCGGATCACGAACATTGACAGGGCTGATCGCATTTTCGAGCACCTTGCCGATCCTGATTTTCAGTTTGCCGGCAGGCGTTTTGGTTGACCGGTTCGACCGCCGGCGTTTGATGATCGTCAGCGATGTCTGTCGAATGGTGCTTGTTGTCTTGATTCCCATTCTTTTAACATGGAACGCTTTGTCGCCATTTCGCCTGGCCGCTCTTGTTTTTCTGATGGCGACATTCGGCAGCGTCTTCAACCCAGCCCGCGACACCTTGGTTCCGATGATGGTTTCACGGGAAGAATACCTGCGCGTAAATTCGCTGATGCAAACCTCGGGCTATTTGGCATGGTTTTTCGGCCTCTTCGGCGCCGGCAGCATTCTGGAAATCGTTTCCCTAAAAGGATTGTTTGTGTTTGACTCGGCGACATACCTTATATCTTTTTTATGCATTTATATGATGAAACTGGAACCTTTTAGTCCGGCTCCCACAGCGGTTTCGACCAAAAATACGTCGTGGTGGGCGGAATTGCGGGCCGGCATCGAATATATTACCGTTCGCGATCGTAGACTGTTATGGCTCGTGGCGATAACCGCTCTGAACAATTTCTTTATCATGGGGCCCGCATCCGTCGGAATGCCCGTCCTCGTAAAAGAGTCTCTAGCGTGTGGCGGACGCGAATATGCGTGGCTGGAATCCATGTATGGCGTCGGCACATTGGTCGGAACCTGGTTCCTTTATCGCTATCGAAAAGTCGGCAAGAATGGAAGCAAGCTGATGATCGCCCTGATATTCGATGGGCTGTCGTACTGCCCGTTGTTTTTCGTAATGAATTTCGGCGTGAACCCTTTTATCGCCTGTATGGCAATTATATTTGCCCACAGTTTGGCGATTCCGTTCATACAAGTCGTTCGCACCAGTCTGATACAAAATATCGTTTCGGCTGAGTTTCATGGACGCATATTCTCGATGATCCATCTTTCGGTAATGGGAATGATGTCCCTATCGACCGCCATGTCCGGCCTTGCACTTGAATATATGCCCGCCCGCGCGCTTTTTCTCATAATCGGAATCGGGGCAGCGCTGACCGGCCTCCTCGGCTTTCTTCATCGCCCACTCAGGCAAGCCGATTAGATCGGCACAATGTTTTAACTTCACCGGGTAAATAGACATGAGCGGAGATTGTCGGAGATTTCAAATCATACCATTTACATTTAATAGATGCGTATTCCTGTCATTGGAGTCGCCCTAGCGACGCGGCAATCTAACAAAAACATGAGCTTTCCATGAAAAAATAAAACCGGCCCACTTGGAGCCGGTTCTTGAGGGAGGATTTCACCTTCTCACCCGGAAGTAAGCGCTTCGCGGGAGAAGAAGAGGTCTCTTCAAATTTTTTATTTGGGCTTGATAGCTCTATAATCGGTCAGGAAAGGTATGAAGCTGAATCCCTTGGTGGTGGCGTCCGGACAGTGGTAAGCCGGAACGACCTTGAGCGTGGCATCAAGGAAAAGCTGACCGGCGTAATCGGTATCCATGAGTTCGAGAAGTTTTTGGGCCTGTTGTGGGGAAACCTGAACGCGGACCAGGAGTTGCTTGGCGTTGTCTTTGAGATATTTTACCGCTGCTTCATATTCAGCAGTCTGAGGGCGATTGACCGGTTCCTCGGGAACAACCAGGTTGGTGATTTCTACGAACATATATCCGACTTTAGACTTGGAAGGTACTATCGGTGTCGCGAAATTTTCATCGGCGTGGGCGCATTTGAGATATCTCTCTAATTCCATATAAAGAACCGTTACTTTAGTTTGGAAGAAATATCCTTCCAGCCCCTTTACGGTCTGAGCGAACAGGCTTGTTCCAAGCATTACAAAAGCGAGGACTACCAAGAGTTTCCTATAAAAATTCATTTTTTTCTCCTTAATCGCTTTCCTGATTTGATTCTCCGTTCCGGAAACCGCTTCGATTTCGTAACTGGGACTTTTTTATCCATGCCCTTCGCTCAAAAGCATCGGTTTTGAAATCAAACGTTTTCAACGATCGGGTGATACCAATAACGGCTATTTTGTCTTGTCCGTTGAAAAATAATTATCTTGAATATTTTGTCACTGTAGCAAATTTATGGAAAATCATATTATCACAAAGATGCCATCTTGGCGATATCGGCCACGAACCGATTCGCGGAAAACTGTCGACACCATATGATGGGAAATATCAATGAATGGACGAGGTTTTCAACTCCTCAACGAGGTTTTTTGCTTCGGCCTGGATGAATTCGGGAACATCACCCTCGCATAGAACACGAAAGTTTAACTTGGAAATCAGATCGGGCGTGAATTCCGGATTGAATGCGTGGGAAGTTCTGACGACTTCGCGAAGCTCCGTCGCATTTCCTTCTTGTACACAAGCCAGGATATGAGCCGCAGTCCCTTTATTGAAATAATCCCTGACCATTTCGTCCCATGAGGATGCCTTTGAAAACGCCAGATTATGGTATTCCTTGTCGAAGAAATTGAGTTTTTCGGGGAAATAGATAGCCAGACCTTTGGGGTGAGAGTCCCTGTATGTGTCGCCGGTAATCAGGACGACTTCCTCAAGCGCTTTTTCACAGTTCCCGATTATTGATTGAAACGCTTCATTTTTGATTTCGGATTTGAGAATCGTCATGAAATCGCCGATATCAATGCTCGTTGAATCGCCGATACCACGGCTCAATGGGTCATAGAATTTTTTCCCCTTGGTGAGGCCGGTTGTGAATTCAAACGTAAAATTGGACGCCATTGCCGCGTTTGCGAATTCATCGAGAGCGGTTTTCAAACCGTCAAGCTTCGAGCAGATAAGGGTTGACAGGCAAACAAAATCGTGCCCCTGACTCCCGCCGCTGTATGAATCCACAAATTCGCGTGTGACGATTCTGCAGAATTCATCAGGTGATACTTGAGGATTCAACCGGCTGAGAATTTGATCGTATGGAGAACCGTCCACAGGTTCGAGATCTTCCGATGCGATAATGTAATCGCAATCATCATTGACAGCGAAAGCCACTTCCATCATCTGCATAAGGCACGCATCCATCCAGAACACATCGAGATTGCGACCGATTTTGTTCTTGATTTCGCTCAGTGCCAAAGAAAGTTCGGCTGTTGTGATGAAATTTCCCGAGGTGCTGTCACGAGAAATCCATTTTTTCGAAGTGGAACCGGAGTTTTTCTCGCCGCTCCATCCACGGCGTAAAGCCGCCGATCCACTTTTTGTCGGCCCGTCATTTTTGTTTCCATTCCAGCCGGAGCCGTGATCCCAGACTACTAGGACATAATGCTTCGCCGGGAAACGATCAATCATGTCGGATGCGAATTTGACGAGTTGTTTGTAATCACCCATGTCAATTTCGCCCATATCCGCGAGCTTTTTTACAGATCCTTTTTCCATATAGTTGAGCATGGCCGGACTGGTATAACCGTCGATAAGCGTTACGACATTAAGCCATTCGTTGCTGCCGACTTGCGCCATTTCATCCTGGTCTTTTACTCCGCATGAATCCAGAATCGGATCGTCGGCGTTGAGGTAAACCATAATCGTATATTCTTTCTCGGCCGCTGAAAGGGCCGGAGGGAAGAAGAGAATGATCGCGAAAAACACGCATGAAAGGATACTGCATACTCGCTTCATTAGACGCTCCTTATTGCGCTTTTCATCTTACGGCATCCATTGATAGCCGCTACTCGAATACAAAAAAAACTTAGAGTAGTAAATAAAACGGAAAATGAGTTGATACCGTTGAAAAATTTATCCGCAATCCAATCTATATTTGGATTAATTCCGCGAGTGTGATAGTAATAACCTTAATTGACCGTATTGTTTGATTTTTCAACGGCCGCGTAAAAATCTCCGTTATATATTTGGTTAAGAACCATATATATGCGCCAATAAGCAGACTAAAGGAGAAATCCTATGAATAAAATGAAAATCGCGGCTGCCGTTGTTTTCCTTCTGTCGTTACTGGTTCCATCGTCTCTTGCCGCTCAGCAGTTGGCCTCGTATCCATGGGCCGTGACGAATATCTTGATTTGTTGTGAGATCATCCCGGCAAGCCAAAGCATGAATGTAGAAGGAGAAATCGTTTACAACAAAACCTGTGACTTCGACGAAATGCTTAGTTTTGACTACGCCACCGATTCCCTGAAATTTCACGACGAAAATGGGAAAGAATTGCCTTTTCATATCGATTCCAACGATATCGTCCTTGACTCGAAAATTCCATTGGGTTCACACACCATCCATTTTGAATATTCAATAAATTTTCCGGCGACTTACTCCAATCCCTTCCACCTGTTCATCAACGAAACTTACACGAACCTCGAAGAAAGATGGGCTTGGTATCCGCAATTCCCACACATTTTGGGAACTTCCGCGGGTGTCGCCTTCTCGTCGTGGTTTCAGGCTGAAATTACCGTAACGGCTCCTGAAGGTTATACGATGGTTGCTTCCGGAAAAATGACGGGAGAGAAGCACGCTCATGGTAAAACAACGAGATATTTTCATACGACTAATCCCGTAAAAGGATTAGGAATTTATGGGGGTAAATATCAAAGCTTCGTCGGGCAATTCAAGGGAATTGATTTCCGCATTTTGGTCAGCAAGGATTTGAATTTCACCGATGCCGAAAGCTGGAAGGATTACATTCGAAAATCTCTTGATTTTTACATCGACCGCTACGGATTTTTCCCATTTCAAAATCTTTATCTGATCCATCAACCCTTTAAAATGGAAGGCGGCGGTTGGGGAGGCCCTCATGGTTGTTTCTTTATCGGCGGAGTAAACTGTTTCGCATCAGGTCCGCTTGACATCCAATTCTGCAATTTCGTGGCACACGAAATGTTTCATCAGTATCTCGGTTCGATGATCGAGTCAACCAACAAAAAAAACGGAACTTTAGTCAGCGAAGGAATGACCGAGTATGCCAGCTTGATCTGCGCCGACTCCTTTTCCCCAAAGCCTCTTCTCGCGCAAGTTATTCCGGCCTACGTAGCAACGTTGAAAAAAATCAAGTATGAGGAAGACATCGAAATCATGAATGTGACTTCGAAACATCCGCATTACCTCGATTATTCCTACCGCAAAATTCCCTTATTCCTCCTGGAACTGCGCAATCTGATCGGAGATGCCAGAATAAAAAAAATCGAAAGAGCTTTCGTTAATAAATATAAGTTCAAAGAACTTATCGGTTTTCCGGAATTGCTGGCGGAAATCAAAAGCGAAACGTCAGGGGAAGAGGCGGTCGAGGAACTGTGCAAAGCATGGCTTGAACAAAAGGGCGTGCCTCCTCTTTCCATGCCAGTCGTTTCGACCGTCGACGGACGACAAGAGACTCATCGTTCCATCTCTCTGGAAGCTCGGGAGAAATCCCGCCGAATCTCGTTCATTCAGGATATTGAGCGCTCCGAAACGCTTGAGAGAAAGATCTTCCATTAATTGATGGCTTGAATTTAGGAAAACCGTTATAAAAGGGTGATCCGATGATTTCGATTCGATCTAAACACGCTGATTATTACATGAAATTGCTTTGCTGTATTATTTCCTTTTTTATTGCGGGAAGCAATCTTGTTTTTGGGAGATCCGACGATACCGTTTCCAATCCATCAAGCTCATCACTGCCTGGTTTGATTTGCGAACAAGGATTGACCGTGAAAACCGATTCGGACATTTTCCAGGGTGTTTTTCATCTTCGGGTCCTGGAAACCCGATCTTTCCGGCAAAACCTTAAATTCGCCCTTAACCCCGGGCTGAAAGTAACAAGCGTAACCTTGAATGAAGAAGCGGCGACTTTTCAATCGGAACCCGATCCAAAACACGGCCAAGTGCTTACGATTCCCTTGAGTCAATCATTGGTAGCGAGTGATGAGCTGGTCATTGTCTGGAAAGGAAGCATCATGGGAAAACGCTTCCAAGACGGGAAATATTTTTCCTCGGACGCTTTGTATTTTTTGAGTTATTCGAATTATTACCCGCAACTGATTGTCGATTCGGAAGTTCAGGAGATAAGACGTTTTTGGGTTCAAATCGAGGTCCCAAAAGAATTCTCCCAGCTTGTTGGAAATGTGCGCCAACTTGAAAACCCCACAACCAGAGGTCGGAACAGGCAGATGATCTTGGAATTTTGCCGGACTTCCGACCCGACGTTCTTTATACTTAAAGGATTTTCGTGCAAAATATTATCCCCCTACGGTGTTCCTTTGCGCATTTATCGCCGCACGATCTGGAATGAAGACAAATCGCTTATTCCAATGCAATCCACTTTTGTTCTTAGTCTTTTTCATAAGCTCATGAAGAAAGAATTGCCTAAATCGGAAATCACGATCGTCATGGAAGATCCAAAACGATTTATTGGAGGCTCCTCGCATGGAACATTTCTTCTTGTCGAGGAACCGTCGGATAACGTCCACTACATCGCTCATGAAATGGGCCATTTCTTTTGGAATGTCGATGCTCTTCAATTGTCCGATTCGGCAAATCTTTACTTTTCCGACCAATTGTATTTGACGGAAGGAATGTCGAATTTCCTCGCGTTCTTTGGTCATACTTATGTCAACACATGGTGGGAATATTTCGTGACTGGAGGTCCTTTGTCCTTCGAGAATACTTTCGAGCGATGGTATCAGGAAAACGGAAATCTTCCGGAGTATGTTCAAAATCTTTCGATTATGTATACGCAGGCCGAGCAGCAAAACCAAGTCGAAGCCTTAAAAAGGAATTTCAGCTTCAACGTGAAGTTTTCAACGTTGTTCTTCTGGTCCCTCATGGTCAAAGTCGGCCCCGAAAAGTTTTTCAACGGAATGAGTGCTTTTTATAGTGAAAGCCTTTCGAAAAAACAACCTGCTCACCTTCAGGAATTTTTCGATCTCATCGATTTCGCGGAAGGCGGGCAGATGGCGGGGAATATTCAACAAGGCGTAAAGTTCATTCTCGACAACTGGCGGGCTCCCACAACCAATATTTTCTCCTGGTTTTCCATGAAGGGTTTCTCGGATTTTGCCACACCACCTTCGAATTCCGATAGCGTCCTAAATATCATGAAAAATTCAACGCAGAGGCGTTGAAACGCGGAGAAAAAAAGCTCATATAATTCAAAATGCTTTTCCTCCGTGTCTCTGCTATTGCGGTAAAAAAAGTTGAAATAGGGCACCACCCTAATTCCACCTCGTCGAGAAATGTTCAAGCCGTGATTAACAAAAGAAGCTAAATTTGAACCACCAGCGCACAAAGTCCACCGGCCGAAGGCAAGCGAACCTGATTTTAGACAGGTGAAGCTCCAAGAAGATACGGAGATAAGCTTATAATCCTTTATCCAAAGGTCTTTGTGCGGTTATTATTCATCAGTTAAGTTGTTTTCCCGGGTTTTGTTAATCTTGGTTCACGCTTTTTTAAATTATAAAATCCGCTTTTAAACACAATTTTCCCGGTTTTCGCGCATAAAAGCGCATAACTTAACCGTTAACCCAGTTCGGAAAAATTGCCGATAGGTTGTCTAACCCGAACCATTTAGGGAAGGGGGGGCAAACAATTAAAGAATCCCTAAAAAAATTATTAGGGCTGGTAATCTTCGGCCAGGTTTTCCTGGTAGGCGCCGTATTGGAAAACAAGGAATATACCGGGGAAACTCCCGTGATTTCCGGGTCGAAATCCAGCTATACGATGAAATCCGCCGGGGTAATCGAGTCGGATAAACCGCCCAAATCGGTTCTCGTTCAAAAACCGAAACCTCTTCCCCCGCCGGAATCAACGGTATTGGGAATAATGCAGCATGAAGAAAACCTCGTAAATCTTATTGATTTTGATTTTTCCAAACCCATATCGATGCGTCGGGAAAATCACGAAGGAAAATTATTGCGCCTGCGAATTACCCCGGGTCTTGCAGCGTTTTCCGAAGGAACGACCTCGGAATTATGCAAAATTTTTCAAAAGTTCTCTCATCATCGTGCTCCGAATTATTCAGAGCTGATCTTCTTCGGTTTCGGAGCCGTCGGGGATCCATTGTTAGCCACATCGCCAACGGGGCTTTGCCGCTTAACAATTCCTTTTCGAAACGGCGAGAGTGTTTTCCCTCTCCTGAGCGGGGAAGAAATCGAAAAAGGATTGTTTTATTATCAAGACCGACCCAGCACTAAAAGCGGTCCCAGCGACGTGTTTATTCTGCGCTTGGAACCGTTCACAAACTCACTCGCAATTTTTCCCGTACTCGCCAACGAAGGGATTTGCCAAAAAGAAATATTGTCGTCAATGGGACGCCGCTATAAAGCTGTAGCGGGGATCAACGGGGCATATTTCACCAACAGGGGCGACCCTATCGGAACATTGATAATCAATAGAAGATTGATCAGTTCTCCATTATATAATCGATCCGTTTTCGGGATCGCCAATTACGGGAATTATTTCTTCGGTAATCCCGACTTTTCCGGAAATCTGACCGCAAAAGATATTTCCCTTGATATCAATGCCGTTAACCAACCGCGACATGATGACCAGATCGTAATTTACACACCCGAATTCGCGAGAAGCACACTGACATCCGAAGATGGTCTCGAACTGGTTTTGGTCAAGGAAAGAGTCGTGGGAATTCATCAATCGGATGCCTTGATTCCTCCCGACGGCGTCGTCGTTTCGGCGGGCGGCAAGAAAGCGAGAACTCTCTCGAAAGTAAAATTGGGAGACTTGGTCAAACTCGATTATCAAGTAACTCCCCCTTGGAATAATATTCTGCACGCCGTATGCGGCGGTCCGAAGTTGATCGTGAACGGCGAGATAGAAGTCAACGGAAAACAAGAGAAATTCGACCCCGGCCTCGTGAACGGAAGACATCCCCGATCCGCCATAGCATTGACTGCAAGCGGAGATCTATTGTTGGTGGTAATAGACGGTCGGTCGAGCCGAAGTTCCGGAATGACTCTTCATGAACTAGCCGCTTACTTGAAAAAGTTGGGAGCCAAGGAAGCTATTAATCTTGACGGAGGCGGCTCATCATCCCTGTTTATTCATGGAAAAACTGTAAATCGCCCGTCCGACGGAAAGGAAAGGCCTATTTCAAATGGCATTCTTATTACTCAAAAATAAATCATTCGTTCAAACCGGCTTGTTCGAAAGCATACTTTTTTTTCTTCTCATATCCTGTGCTCCTTCCTTCGCGCACGAAGATATCATGCCGCTTAAAGACATAAGGTCGGGAATGAAGGGAATTGGAAAAACCGTCATTCGCGGCAAGGATATTGAAACATTCAACGTCGAAGTAATGGGAATTTTATCCAACAACAAGATAAATGAAAACGTCCTGATCAACGGAAAATCAATACTCGTCAAAGTCGCCGGCAAAGTCATCGAAGACGCCGGAGGCATCGCGGCGGGAATGAGCGGAAGCCCGATTTACATCAACGGCAAACTCATCGGCGGACTCAGCTCCGGTTGGGTTATGACGGACCATACCGTCGGTCTTGTCACTCCTATTGAGGAAATGCTGGAAATTTGGGATTACCCTCTGATGAGCAAGGTTCCGGAAACGGACTCAACTGAAAAGATATGTTGGAGCCCCGAACGACCGTTGCTCTTGAATGGTCGAAAAATTGAAAGAATAATCGAAACAAGCGAGCTAAACGAATCGTCCGTTACGAAAACCGCGGATAATGAAGCCGTTTTTCTTCATGCGGGAACGCCGATATTCATTCAAGGACTATGTGACAAGGCCGCATCATTGCTGAGTTCGAAATTTAAATCGCGACAAATTCAGGTGGCGCAAGTATCTACCATGGCGTCAGTAGCCGTGCCGTTAAATCCGATAACGCGACAAACGGCTTCAGAGTCTTTGGAACCCGGTTCCGCGATCGGCGTTCAGCTCGCTCGGGGCGATATCAATCTCACGACACTTGGGACTTTAACTTACAAGGAAGGCAAAAAAATTCTCGGTTTTGCGCATCCTTTTTTGAAAAAGGGCAATGTCGCTTTCCTTATGACCGGAGCTCACATCTACCATTCTTTTTCAAGCGTACAAATGCCTTTTAAAATCGGAGCTCCAACCGATATGCTGGGAATAATAACCCAAGACCGGGAAAAAGGAATTTCCGGAGAAATCGGACGGTTTCCGCCGATGGTCCCGATTCAATTGGAAATCACCGACAAGGATTTAAAGAGAACGAGATTCATCAATTATCAAATTATCCGCGACCCCGGCGTTATTTCTACCGTTTTGGAGTCAACGCTTCTTCAAGCGATTGAAGGTGTTGCCGATCGTGACGGAGAAGGAACCGCTTTAATGGGAATAGCCTTGGAATGCTCCAACACATCGGGAATGAAATATAACTTGAGAAGGGAAAACCTCTTCTTTTCGAAAACCGATATCGTGAATAATCTCATAGATGAAGTATCGAATTTATTCGAGTTAGTGAGCGATAGCGAAATCGAAGAGCTGTATCCGACACGCCTGCTGCTCAAAATAGAGCTGGAACGTCGGCGTAAAACCATGACGATTGAAAAAGTGGAAATCAAGAATACTTCCATTACTCCCGGTGGAGAATTGGAGGCTTGGATCACCCTCCGGCCTTACCGCGAAAAAAGTATCGTCAGAAAAGCCAAGTTGCCGATTCCCCATGATATCGGCAAGGAAAACCTCACGCTGACGGTATTCGGTTTAACCGGTAAAAATTATGAAACCGGCGACTCTACCGAAACAAGGGATAGGGATACCAAATCGATAAAAGAGAAAAAAGCGGACGAATCAAGCCACGACAACTTCGAGAGCGCAGTTAGAGCATGGGCGAACGGCCCCAAAAACTCCGATCTGCTTTTCCAGCTTACGGTCGAAGGCGATGAGTTGAAGAAGATAAAAATCAATGGAAAGGACTTGGAAATTCAACAAACAAATCTTGTCGTTTTAGGCAGAGTCGATACGACTCTTACCCTAAGCGAGGAATAAGCGGCGATTATGCTACACAACATCCTCAAGGACTTCATAAATCTGATGGGAAGCCTTTCATTGCTTCTCGTACAATCAATCTATTGGACGCTGCATAGCTTGCGAATCGGCCGCTTCGGTTTCAAGAATCTTATGGACCAAATGTCGAGGATCGGGGTGGATTCCTTACCGATGGTTGCTATTACGGGTTTTTCTACCGGAGCCGTATTGGTCGTTCAAATCGGGTATCAATTCACCCAACTTGGAGCTCAACGTTACGTGGGCGGAGTCGTCAGCATGGCCATGGCCAGAGAGCTCGCTCCGATCTTGACTGCAATAGTAGTCGCGGGCCGCGTGGGCAGCGCCATTGCCGCTGAAATCGGAACCATGAAAATCACCGAACAAGTAGACGCCCTCGAAACCATGGCCACAAACGCGGTCGATTATCTGGTCGTACCACGTTTTTGGGGTTGTACGATAATGCTGTTCGTATTAACCATATTCACGAACATAGTAGGAATGGTCGGCGGATCGATCGTAGCGATTTATCAGATCGGTATGACCCTGACGACCTTTCAAGAATCCATTCTGCAAAATCTCAAGATTTTCGATCTCATGGGCGGATTATTCAAAGCGATGGTTTTCGGTGGTGTTATCGGTATCATCGGTTGTTACAAGGGATTTACAACGGAAGGCGGCGCCGAAGGCGTCGGGAAAAGTACCACGGGCGCCGTGGTTCTTGCGATCATGATGATACTGGCCATCAATTATTTCCTGACGGTAGGCATCAACAATATTAATACGGCATACATGCAATGATCATCATTTCACATCTTAATAAGAGCTTCGGAAATAAAAGAGTTCTCACCGGCATCAATTTGAAGATCTATGACGGTGAAACTCTCGTTATTCTCGGCCCGTCAGGATGCGGAAAAAGTGTTTTATTGAAACATATCATCGGATTATTGAAACCCGATGAAGGCCAAGTGCTTATTGACGGGGAGGACATCACGAAGTTCAATCAAAAAAAGCTTGATTCCTTGAGAATGCGCATGGGGATGCTTTTTCAATCGGCGGCTTTGTTCGACTCGCTGACCGTCGAGGAAAACATTGGTTTCGCCATCCGAAAACATACGAATCTTTCGAATATCGCCGTCCATCACATCGTTTCCGAAAAATTGGAAATGGTCGGATTGCCTGGAGCCAACAACTTAATGCCCTCCGAATTATCGGGCGGAATGCGAAAACGCGTAGGATTGGCAAGGGCAATCGCGATGGAACCGGAAATAATTCTATACGACGAACCGACCACCGGACTCGACCCTATAATGACATCCGCCATCGACGAGCTTCATCTCAGTCTGAAAGAACGATTGGGAGTCACTTCCATTGTCGTCACTCATGACTTGGCCTCCGCAAACCGCATCGGAGACAGATTGGCGCTTCATTACAGCGGCAAAATAGTCGCGATCGGTTCCAAACATGAAATAATGAATTCTCAGGATCCTTTGGTGCAACAATTCATCCGCGGGGAAGCCAAAGGTCCCATGACTCTTCTGTAAATATAGGAGCAAACAATGAATTCAACTCTCAAAGTCGGAGTTATAACGCTTATAGCCGGCGCTTTACTTATTTACATGGTGTTTGTCATCGGGGACTTAAGGCTTACCGACACCGGTTATAAATTCATCATTACTTTTTACTCGGTAAACGGCCTTAGTCAGGGTGCAAGCGTTTCGATGGCGGGAGTTAAAATCGGCAAAGTCGAGAAGATAGAAATCAGGGATGATCAGGTCTTGGTACATGTTTACATAAGGGATACGAAGCACAGAATCAGAAGAAAAAGTACATTCACCATCGGCACCGCCGGTTTGATGGGAGAAAAATTCATCGAGATTATTCCGACCCGCGACCAAACCTCCCCTTATATCGATAAGGACAGAACAATCGAGGGAACCGATCCGGTAAGAATGGAAGAGCTTTTCGAGCAGGGAACAGAGTTGCTGAAGAAGTTGCAGGTACTAGCAGCATCCGCCAAAGACATCGTGGGCGACCCCGATCTCAAGCAGAGTACCAAAGCCATCTTCAAGAATGCCGAATTGGCTTCCCGCAATATGAATGAAATCATCGAGTCGGTCAAAACCAAGGCCAACAGCATCACTGAAAGTCTCGATAACATACTTAAGAAAGTCGATGCCGAAGTGGAAAGCAACCGCGGCAATATTCGCGAAATGATCGCCAACGCGAAGAATTTCAGCAAGCGTATCGCGCAGATTTCCGAAGAAAATCGGGAAACCCTGAAGGATTCACTTGAAAATGCCCGCAAAATATCGGAGCGAATCGACAAAATGATCGACGATTTGAACAAGGACCGCAATGTCACCAACAACATCAAATCCGCCGTAGAATCCTTGAAAAAGGCTTCGGATAATGCAAAGGAAATCACCAAGGAAATCAAGGAAATCATCACTGAAAAAGATATTCGAGGAAAGATCAAAACCGGCCTCGCCGACGCCCATAAGATCGCTCAGGCGGTCGATAAGGTTTTCCTCAATATCAAACAAACGCGAATCGATTTCAAATATCTGTTGCGATACAACAAAGAAGAAGATGTGTTCTTCTCCGACATGATGGTAGATATTTATCCGAATGATAATACCTTCTACCGCATGGGTGTAGAAGATATCGGCGGCGATCCGCTCTTCAATTTGATGTTGGCCAAAAACGCCCAGGGGAAATTATTGACGCGCGGCGGCGTTATCAGCTCGAAGGTCGGGCTTGGATTCGACTATCGCTGGGCGGAAGATATTACATACAGTCTGGATTTCATAGATACCCGCGATCCCACGACCAGATTCACAAGCAGTTATTTGATCCGACCGGGAATCAAATTCCTGATGAGAGTGGATGATATAACCGACAAAAAGGATATCAACTTTGCCATCGAATATAAATTTTAAGTTGGAATCAATATGACGAATCGACCAAAAATTCTACTGGTTACAACAGGCGGCACGATCACCATGCTGAAAAATTCGGAAGGAATACTCGTTCCTTGCGAGGATGCGGGCATGCTTCTGGAAAGAATTCCGGAGCTAAGCATACTCGCCGATGTTGACGTATTGCCGCTTGCCAACGTCGACTCCTCCAACGTCCAACCCGATCTTTGGCTGAAGATAGCGAAAGCAATTTACGAACGCATTAATTCATACCAAGGATTCGTGGTAACACATGGAACCGACACACTGTCTTACACCGCGGCGGCGCTAAGCTTCATTATTGAAGAATTACCAAAACCCATCGTTGTTACCGGTTCGCAGGTTCCCTTGGAGGAAATCGGCTCCGACGGCCGTGAAAACCTCATCAATTCATTCCGCGTGGCGATTTCCGATATCGCCGAAGTGGCGGTGGTTTTCGGTTCTTCCATCATTCGCGGAACAAGAGCAAAAAAAACATCCGCTTTCGACATGCAGGCCTTCGCTTCCGTAAATTCTCCACCGCTGGGAACAATAGGGCTCTCCATTAAATTCAGCAACGATGTTAAAACAAGATGCAAGCGCAAAGCTCTTTTACGCCCTTTTTTAAACACCAACGTCGCCATGCTTTCCGTTTATCCTGGTTTAAAACCGGCGGTGCTTTCATATTTGGCTTCCACTCATGACGGAATAATCCTTGAAGGTTACGGAGCCGGGAACATTCCCACCGAAGGTCTCTCTCTCGTCGCGGCCATAACGGAAGCATCCGATCGTCAAATACCCGTGGTGGTCTGCACACAATGCCTGGTAGGTTCGACCGAAATGGAACTTTATCAGGTCGGTCGAGCCGCATTGAATGCCGGAGCGATTCCGGCAATGGACATGATGCCGGAAACGGCCTTGGTAAAATTGATGTGGGTGTTGGGACAAACCCATGATCTGAAAACCATAGATTCCATGATGCAAAAATCCTTCGTCGGCGAACTTCATGAGGTAGGTTGACAAATGACATGTCCCGAATGCGGTAAGGAAAGCAAAGACAATACGACCTTTTGTACTACTTGCGGATGCGAGTTGTCGAAACCCGACCGGGAGAAAGCTGGCCGTCTACTGATCTTAGCGACGCCGCCCATCCTTTTGGCGATCGGCGTGGCATTGGCTTGGGACTTGGGAATGACCAATCCGCTGGAAACCGGAACCGGCATAGGCCTTGTACTATCGATGTTTTTTTTGGTATGCGGACTAGGTTTTTGGATTATCTGCAAAACATTCTCGATCACCGTAGATTATTCCACGCATTGGAAAGCCGGATTATTCGGAACCGCTCAATTAATCGCCGCAGGCCTGTTGGCATTGCCTTGTCAAGAAGGTGTGTTCACGGACGTGGTTAAGAACTTGACTTTTCACGACGAGCAAATGCTGAAATTGGGCTTGGTTTTCGCGCTTTACCTCCCTACGGTTTTCATCGATTTCTGGGGACTTACAAGAAATCCGCAAGCCGGTACGATGCCTACGACCGGCAACAATCCGAAATTATCGTTCATCGAATTATTTCCGTCGAGAATTCCGATTTGCGTTTTGATGACTACGCTTTTATCCGCCGGTATTTTAACTTACCTGCTTCCGACGCAAAAAAGAGAATTCCTTCTCGCGCGTATTGCGGCGGATTTCGGCTCGCTTGATGTCGCTCTCGAACATACGAATTCGGCGTTGAAATCCGATGAGAAATTCGCTCCGGCGTATCATTTGAAAGGATTGATCACGTTGGCGCAGGCAAAAGGGGCCGCCAGCTCGCAAGCGGTCTATCTCATGGAAAAAGCGGAAAAGCTGGACCCGAATAACGCACGGTATCTATTGGGACTAAGCCTGGCATTATCTCAGGCAAAGGAAGAGGAATCCGCGCTTGCCGCCGCTTCCCATGCCGTGGATTTAAAGCCGATCGAACCGACCCTTTGGATTCACTTGGCCGACTTGAACCTGCACATCGGAAATAAGCAAGCGGCGATTAATGCCTACCGACATGCTCTAGCCATCTCGCCGAACGATCCTTTGGCGTTGAATAATATGGCATATACGCTTCTTGAAACAAATCAAGATCCGATCCTCGCGCTTGAAATGGCGAAGGAATCCGTCAGATTGCAACCGGGATTCGTTTTCAACACCGATACTCTGGCATGGGCGCTTTACAAAAACGGACAGTTCGCCGACGCCTACGAGACTTTAAAAGAGATCAGGCAAATCGGTTCGATGAGCCCGGAAATCGAGTTTCACTATACCATGATCTGCAAGGAATTGGGCGTAATTCAAAATCCCCGTTTGACTTTAGAGGCGATATTGGCTCATCCGGATATCGATATTGAACCGGTGCTGCGAAACCAGATCATCGCGGCTATTGCTTCTCTCGATTTTCTCCCGGATAATTCCAACAAACCCGAAGCGGCTTCAAAATCCGTTCATCTCGATCCGGAGCGAATTAAGGATGTAAAATAATTATGACCGATTCTTTCGGAACGTTGAAACTCAGCCGCATATTGGTTTCCCTCTTTATTATCTTTTTTTCATCTCAACCTGTAAATGCGGCACTGCACATCGACACCAGTTATTCGGGATTTTTTCGCGGACAATCAGGCTATGCTAAAATATTGGCCGATCTTCCGTTTGTTTATCAGGAGTCTTTGCAAAAAATCAATCGTGCTCTCGGAGTTCCAATACCAACCAGACTCGAAGTCGTGGTCGTATTTTCCGACGAACTTATGCACAACGGCTTGCGGCTTAGGGGAAAGCGACGATCCGTATTAAGTCAAAACGGTAATATTCTTCATTACATTTATCTTGATCTTGAATTCCTGATAGACGGCCAAGCGACGCTGATCGAGGAGATGACTCATGAATTAACACACGCCGTCATGGCCGGGATCATGGGTCCTACGCAATATGACGGGCTTCCGATGTGGGTTAAGGAAGGAACGGCGGTTCACGCGGCCGATCAAGGTTTGGCGCGTATCAAAGCCCTGATGAAAAGAGGATTTAATCTGGCGCAAATCGGGAATGAAGATGAAAGCGATGATGGAAATCCTATATCTTTGGAAAAGTATGTTGAAAATTACTTGAAGATTCAATTCCTTTTGAAGACTTACGGCATAAGCGCCTTCCACAAATTCGTCCAGCGTTTATTGGAAAGCGGAGATGTACGACGAGAACTGGCCACATGTTTTAAAAACTTATCGGAAGAAGTCATGACACGCTATGCCAATGATTACGTGGCGCGCACATTGATCGACAACGCCCGCCCGATTCAGGCCCGTGAGCAATTGATACGCGGGATGCAGTTTTTCGATGAAGGGGAATTTCTGTCGGCACGACTTGCCTTAACCGATTCTTTATTCGGCGGATTGACCGAAGCGGAATTCCAAAAAGCCGCTTATCTTTTAGCCGAATGCTATATACAAGAGAGAAATCCGCAATCGGCCTTCAATCTTCTTCGCAAGGTGCGACCGGATCCAAGGAGCATACCCATCGACCGATTCGAATTTCTCAGCGCCTACACGAGATATGCGATGGGCTTGGTCAGTGAAGCATATTTGGGATTCAAAAAATCTTTTGAAACATCAACCAACATCGCTGTTAAAGAGGCGGCTCTTTATTACATAATAAGAATCTTGCTCGAGATGAGAAATGCTTCCGAAGCCGGAAAAGTGCTGGTTTTCATGAAAGCTCAATTTCCCAAAAGCGTTTACATTCCCCTCGCTTCCGCGGTTTATTCATCGGCCGTACGCTGAACTTTCCTCTCGATCGACGCGTCGAAAGCGCGCACCACCATACCGCATTAGCCCAAGTTGAGGTTATTCACCGGCAAAAGGAAAGACCTGGCCAGCAGGCCTGTCGGTCAGGTCTTTCCCGAAAAAGCACGCCATCCGTGGACGATATAAGGACTCCTGGAACCTGGGGCGGGCCTTATTTCTTCACCTTAGCCAGGATCGCTTCCTCACGAAGTTTTTTGATTTCGGGCAAATCCGGATCCAAGGAAATTGCGCGATCATACATTTTTATTGCTTCATCAAACTTCTTGAGCTGGAAGAAAACTTTACCCTTCTTAAGATAGTTACCACCAAACTGGGGATATAATTCCACTGCCTTGTCATAACACTTGATTGCTTCTTCAAAACGAGATTGCCGGGCGAGAATATCGCCCTTGAAAGACCATGATTGCGGAAGCCCCGGTTCTGCACGAATTGCGGCATCCAAACAGGCCATTGCATCCTTATCTTTGTTCATCATTATGAGCAATTCACCTTTTTCAGCCAAGGTGTAACCGTTATTCGAACTTTCCAATGACTTGTCGAAACACTTCAAGGCTTCTTCAAAACGAGATCGCTCCATAAGAATTTCGCCTTTTGTCGCCCAGGCGGAAATATTGCCTGGATCTGCATGAATTGCCGCATCCAAGCAAGCCATTGCATCTTCAAATTTCGTTAAGCATTTCAGCAAATCACCCTTCCTGGCCAAAGTGCAACTATCATTCGGAACGATCTCCAATACCTTGTCATAACATTCAATGGCCTCTTCATATTTACATTGCTCTTCAAACATCGAAGCCATATTACTCCACGGCACGTAGTTTTTCGGAGCAATCCTTATTGCTTCCTTGTACGCATTTATGGCTTCCTCATATTTCTTGTTATTCTTTAGGTCATTTCCGCGTCCAATGATACTAACCGCATTCCCATCGTGAACTTCCAATGCTTTGATCATCCCCTCAACCAGGTCCTGAGGTCCCTCCAATGCCAATGAATTTTCCTTGGGTTTCAAGAATACATCTGAAGTCTTTTCGAAGAAGAAAGATTTAAGAATCTTTTCGGCATTCCGGGGATCGGTATGCGAGAGGACGATTTCCTTCCTGATATAATCCTTTCGCAGGCCCGCGGGAAGTATCGGGATGTTCTCAGCGTCAAGGGAAATTTTCCCCGTCAATTGTCGGTCACCCGCGGACGAATTGTTTCGCTCCACAATCATCCTGCGCAGCTTCGAGACATATTCCTTCTCTTCGCGGGTTTCCGCAGATGCTTCAAGCTTATTGAGCAACTCATTCGCAGACTTGGAATCTCCACCAAGGATTTTCAGACAGAGCAGATGGAATTGCGCCCGGCTTGAAATCAACTTTATCGGACTTGAAGCGTAGGTTTCCAGGATTTTCTCAATCCTTTCATCGGCTCCGCTCAACCACAAATTCGTGATCGCATCCTCCAGTTCGCGCTCGACCGAGGCGAATGCCATTTCCGAACTCAATAACGACAGAGAAACAAGAATGATAAGACATACTTTTTTCATAGACATCTCCTTTTCAACTTTTGTCTTTGGACCAATCTCTGTCATTATTATCAGCCTATTTTGAGTCAAAAACCGGTCGGAATTGTAACAAAATCGTAACAACTCCGGTAGACTCACGAATGCAACTTATTGATACAAAAGCCTTGATGAATCTCGCGGGCCGATTCATTTCAGCTTCAGGCAGAAGCCGAACCCTCTTACCGTTACCAGAAGCTTCGAACCGATTCCGGCTTCCAGTTTTCTTCTCAACCGACCGACATGGACATCGACCGCTCTGCTGTCCTCAAGATCATCTATTCCCCATATTCTATCCATGATCTGGTTGCGGCTGACCACCCGGTTGCGGTTGTCGTAAAGATACTCTAGAATTTTCCATTCGGTCGTCGTGAGGCTCATTTCATTTCCATTCTTCGAGATTGTTTTTTCCGAAAAGTTGAGCATCCAATTTCCCGGCAGTATTTCTTCATTTCGTGAGTCGATTCGCCTAAGCACGGCTTTGACGCGGGCGATCAGTTCACGAACTCTGAAAGGTTTGGTGATATAGTCGTCCGCGCCGGCATCCAGCGCTTTTACAACATCGATTTCCCGATCTCTGATGGTACAGATGATGGTCGGAATCATGTTTTTCGCCTTTCGTTGGGTTGTAAGCCATTCCGCTCCGTTTCCATCGGGAAGATTAATATCGAGCATGATCAGATCGGGCTTTTCAACCTTCAGAACGCGCTCCGCCGCACCCAGATCCCGGGCCTGAAGCGTGATAAAGCCTTCAAACCCCAGATTATCAGAAAGCAACTCTCGAATTACCAGCTCATCTTCGATTATCAGAATCTTCTTCATCAATTTCAGCTTTTCTCCAGGTTGTGACGACTCTGGCACCGCTCTTTTCCGAAACCCCAAGGTAAAAATCACCGCCATGGGCTTTCATGATTTGCCTGATCAGAAAAAGACCGGTGCCGCTTCCCCCTTTATCCGGATTGAACGGCAATTCCCCGCTCATCAGTGAAATACGGGCATCGTGCGGTTTTTTTTCGAAAAAGCCACTCCCGTGGTCTCCGATCGTCATTTCAATTGTACTGAAGCCGGCGGGCGCTTTGATGTCCATCTCGATTGTCTTTCCGTCTGAAGCGTGTTTTAAAACATTTTCAAAAAGGTTGACCAGAACCCGCTCAAACATTTTTGGATCGGCGAAAACATACGATCCGGGTTCGGTATTTCGGATTATGGTCCAGCCCGCCAGCCTTGCTTGGAACCGACCGAGAACCTCTCCGACTATCTGTTCGACATTTATTTCCTCGGGATTTGCCTCGATCAGGTTCTTGCGTAGCCGCGCAGACATGAGCAGCTGTTCAAACAGTTCTACGGCTCTGTCAACTTCGGCCTGGAGTTGTGAAAGATACTTTTCTTCCTGTTCTAATGTCTTGAACCTCTTCAGGTAAATCGTTTCAGCGAGGAATTTCACGGTTGTCATCGGGGTTTTAAGATCGTGGGCAACTTGCCGGAAGAAGTCCTCCTCTTCGCCCAGAACTCTCAATTTCTGAAGCATTTTCCATTGACGCATGGAAAAAACAACCAGGCCCAGAATCACTGCTGATGTCAGGGCAAGGAGGGAAAGAAATCCTTTTGAGAGTGGCTCGTTTTTGTCTTTGGTGACTTTAACAAACAAGCCGTAAGATCCTTCCAACTCCCGATACGAAGGGGCTGAACCCGGATTCGAAGTTAGATCAAGGTCTAAAAATCCGCTCTGATTGAAGAGTGTTCGTAGCTTTTCTTCTATTTGATCTCCGGGGTAGGCCATCAGACCTGTTTTGTGCTTCAATAGTAGAATTGTCATGCCATTTTCATTATGCCTTCCGGGAAGAATAATGTTAGAGCGGCTCATGTCCCGACACCAACCGAGAAACCCCAACCAGCGTTTTGCCGTGTCATCTGAGGTTAGCCATGATGGCTCTTGAAGCGAGCTTTTTTCATTTAAAGCCACGGGAATCGACCTGAGGGAATACAGTCTCTGGAGAAATGACAAATGATCTCCTTCGGCAAGAAATGCTTTCGCGCCAAGCAAAGTTGCTTCATATTTGAGTGTGATTCCGGTCGGAAGAAGATAATCATAATTCGATGAGGAGATAAGAAAAGTCAATCGCCTGGTTTGGAAGAAATCGCCGGCCTCGAAGTATTTTCGGGCAGCCAATAGTCGCCAGAACTCCTTTTCTCTTTCACCTGCGAACATTTCGGCTTCGGTAATAGGGTCCGCCCATGAGCGAGGGGCGAGAGACAATCTTAACAATCGGACGGCTGCGTCCTGTGAACCGGGCACCTTCAATCTCGACAGAATGGTCGCATGTATCGGCATGGGAACAGCCCAGTCGGGTGGTGGTTCTTCCGCAAGCTTTCCGAAAAATTCCGTCGATATACGACTTAGTTGAGCCACCACTTTGGTTTCATTCCGGTTTTTCAGGTATTCCTGTTGAGACTCCAACGCCTTGTAGGCTATGAAAAAAAGAAGGAATATTGCAAACAAAACCAGTCCCAGACTAAGAAGAAACCCTATTGAGCTAAAGCGCTTTTCACCCGGGTTTAGTTCCTTCATTTCTTAATTCCGAGGACAGGATCGAACGGCACTAAGTTAAACCTCGGTTCAACCCACCCCGTCCGCCTTTGGCGGCCACCCCTCCCGAGAGGGGCTTGGTGAAACAAGAATCTTGAAATGGTTCTGATCCCATATATTGGGGCTTTTCATGCAAAACCTCTCTTGGAATGGGTGCCTGCGAAGCAGGCGGGGTGCGTTGAACGGCAAATAATGCATCTTCTCCCTTCGATCATTGCTTGAAAGAGTCCCATTTTTCAGACTCCGAAGGTGGTTCTTTCCTTCCCCCGAGGATTTTTGAAAGGAACTCCTCCGCGGCGGCATAGAATTTCAAACGATTTTCCGGGCGTGCAAAGCCATGACCTTCATCCGGAATAACCAGGTATTCGACGGGGATATTCTTTTTTCGCAGGGCTTCGACGATTTGGTCGCTTTCGGCTTGTTTAACACGAGGGTCGTTGGCTCCTTGAGCGATCATTAAAGGTTTCGTGATTTTATCCGCCTTGAAAAGAGGGGATCGAGCCTTGAGGAAATCTTCCTCGGTTTCAAGTTTTCCCATGCGTTTGTCGAAAAGAGCCTTCATCGGCGCCCAATATGGTGGAATCGATTTGATCAGGGTTATCAAATTTGATGGTCCGAACATATCTATTCCGCAAGCGAATTCCTCGGGAGTGAAAGTCAAACCGACCAAAGTCGCATAGCCTCCATAGCTTCCGCCGTAAATCGCCACTTTCCCGGGATCGGCAAATCCTTCTTTAACGGCCCAGGCTTTGGCATCTAAAAGATCGTTGTGCATTTTTCCCGCCCATTCCCGGTCGCCGGCGTTTAGAAAGGCTTTTCCATAACCGGTCGAACCACGGAAATTGACTTCCAGAACGGCATATCCCCGATTCGCAAGCCATTGAACCTCGGGGGTGAAACCCCAGGAATCACGGCCCCAAGGCCCGCCGTGAACGAGAAGCACCGTTGTAAGATTTTTCGGTTCCATCCCGACGGGAAGAGTCAGATAACCATGGATCTCCAATCCATCCCTTGCTTTGAAAGAAATTGGTTTCTTCGGAGAAAGAGCGAACTTTTCAAGTTTCGATTGGTTGCTGAAAATGAAACTTGCCTTTTTTGATATACGATCGTAAGCGTAGTAAGTAACGGGAGAGTCATCATCCTCGTAAGCCACGATCCAGGTTCGGTCGGCGAGATCCCGGTTCATTACGTCGAAATCCGCGTCCCGGACTTTCTTCAGAATATCGAAGTCGGGCTGGAGCGATGAATCGATCAGTTGCCACTCGCTTCGGTCCCGAAGGAAACCGACCGCTTCCAATTTTTTCTCCACGGGATGAATTTGTAATCCCCCTACGTCGTATTGGGGATCCTGAGCAATCACCGTGCTTGAGCCGGTTTCGAGATCGACTTGAAGAAGGCGGGCCGAATTGGCATCTACGCTGGAGATTAACCAAATCGAACGATTGTCCCTGGTGAATCCGGCGACCCCTCCGAACATTTCATCGGGACCCCATTTTTGGAATAACTTCCAAGGTGAACCCGGTTTTTCCCGGATTTTCAATTCCGTACCACCGTCGGAAGCTATGAAAGTCGAAAATCGGACCTGAAGAGAGTTGTCCGCGGAATATGATTGAGCCCCATCCGTATTTTCCGTGTCGAGATCCAAAGCTCCATTTTTCAGGTTCAGACGATAAACATCATGAAAGGAGCGGTCTCGGACGTTCAGACCCACCAACATAACGTCGGGAATTGCCGCTTCGTAGGCTATAATCCGTGCCTGAATTCCGTCAAAGGGGGTCAGATCGCGGGTCATTTTGGTCTGAAGATCGGTCTGGAACAAATGCCAATTTTCATCGCCTTCTTTATCCTGAATGTATAGGATGTGTTTTCCGTCGTATTGCCAGAAATATTGGCGAATTCCCCTCTTTTTATCCGATGTTATCAACGTGTCGTCTTCCTTTCCGACGGTTCGGATAAAGATGTTCAACACTCCGCTGGCAGGGGCAATGTAAGCAAGACACGAGCCGTCCGGAGAAATTCGCAAGGAAGACTTTTCAGGGTTTCCAAACAAAAGTTCTCTTGGAATGATAGGGTTATTAATAGCCAGAGCGGGGGGAACCCAGAAAAAAATGGAAATCGCCAAAATAGCGATAAACCCGACACCAAGTTTCCAGAAAACAGCAGTCGCCATAAATTCTCCTTTTCCAAATAGTCGGTTGAGGTATTCTTTAACTGATAATGAAACAGCCTTATCTGAACCGGGGATGGCTGAAAATATCGCCTGGGGTCTCCTTCGTCGGGGAGATGACGGGCGCCTTCAACTGCTTTTCCGTGGAAAACCGGTTGAACAGGATGGAAGGTTTGCGGGGCCTGGAATCAAGTTCGATGCGCATTCGTGGAATCCGGGATTCCGCTACGACCAAGGGTTTCGCCGGGATCGGGATCAACCGGGTTTTTATGATCGGTGATTTCAGGATATAAATGACATCGTCGTAAGTCCGCACGAAAGCCATATCATCACTGAGTTTATCCCCGTAGACCTTCTGAAGGGCTTCCCAATCAATCTTCTCGATTTTCAGGCAATTCGCCCCCATCCGATATCCTTCCTTGCACAGCAGGAAATTGAAAACCGTGGGAACGGGATTCCAGCAGAAGTAGTAAGCCTGGGGATCAGCTTTTCCCAAAGAAGCGTATTTGTGAAATCTTTCCACCAATTGATTATAGGTAGTACCGGAAGTGAAATACTTCTCAAAATCGACACATTCGATGGGTTGGAAATTCATGGTAAGGTATTCGGAAGCAAGGGAATAAACTTTTCCCTTGGTTTTATCAAAGAAATGGTTCAGATAAGTAGCGTCGGGCATGTTGTCTGTTTCGTCAATTTCATCTTTTCTCGCGTGCCAACCGCCCCCGTGGATGAAAACCAGGGGAGTGTCGAAAGCCTTTCCATTGTATTTGGGATCGACGGTATTCCGGATGAAAGCCTTTTGCCTGACGGCGGACCAATTATCTCCGGCGAGCCGGCATTCGACGGTTGACGCCAGATTTTCAACCACCGTTTCCATGTAGGCGGGAGTGATGAACGGATAATCCCCGATCAAATTCTTTTCCTTCGCCAAAGCCAGCAAAGATCGCATCCGTGAGATCATCTCGTCCCATTGTTTTTTGTTTTCCGGATAAGAGAAGTTAAAAGCGGGATCGAGTTTGAGGAAATAAGGCTGGAGAATTCGATTCAGGGTTGCGGACGTTCCCCACTCCAAATCATTGCCACCAATGAGAATCGTGTGGTCGGGATGGTTTATGTTCCAGTCCCGAAGAAAAACGAGAAGTTCTTCGGTGTCTTCATACGGAACCAGGTAATCCAGGGATTTGGAGAAGAAATCGCGCGCTTCCCCGTCATCCTTCAAATGGATGTAATAGTTGTAAAAACCTGACCGCGAATAGTCCAATTCCAGGAACACCGCTCCGAGCCGGCAATTCTGTGCCAGATAAAGGATGATATTCCGGGCCAGAACGTGCATTTTCTTCGACCAGTGGCTTTCTCCGAAAAAGCAGACTTTCATCCCCTGCACTTTTTCCTGGAGCCATTTCAGATCATCCATCCCGGAATTCAGGGAAGCGGGCATTTCGTCGAATAGAGCTTTTGTTTGAAGCGAATTCTCGGGAATCGACAAATCCTCCACTTCCGCTTTCGAGGGGAACCTGGTTGAAAAGTTGGTGGCTTCGACCTTCATCTTCTCGCCGACGTAGTTCCCGAAAACTTCTTCCGCTCCATCAACGATGACGGTAAGGGCGTCCTGCCCGGTTGGAATTCGGAAGATATCCAGGTAACCTTCGTAAGACAACCCGGAGTACACGAACCGGCTTCCCGCCTGGTTTCGGCAAAAGAACCCCGTCTGGCGACTTTCGAAAAGCAGGTTGTCGATTTTCAGCTTCTTTCCTTGGAGGATCTCAAAAGGAAGTTCCATAACGGAAAGGTTGGAAAACGCTTCCACCGGGCCGAGGAAAAACACACCTCCCGAGGCGAGACTCATCGAAAAATCGCTTTCCTTCATCATGGAAACGTTTTGCAGATTCAGCCCCTTCTTAAAATATTCAACGGTTTCCTGGACATTGGTAAGGTATTTCTGCTGCATCTCGGGATACCTGAGGTCGCCGTAAACGAAAGTCCAGGCATCAGCAGCCCAAAGATTGTCTGAAAAACCCAATACCGAGAAGAACAAAACAATAAGAATGGCGATTACTGATTTTTTCATGATCTACACCTCATCAGGCGATTCCGTGGCGGACCCATGATACTTTTTTCCTTTTCGCTTGTCGAGTTTCGTAAGGAACTCAGTGCAATCGCATGTAAAATGTAATTTGACACGCTATTGCGGGCATGGTAACTTCAAAACTCGAAGTTGAAGCGGTAACGACATCATCGAAAATTTATTCACATCACTCGAACCTGATCGAAGGACAGCCATGAAGAAAAAAATTGAAGATGCTCAACGTTTAATTAAAAGTCGAACCGAGATTACTCCCTCGATTGCCGTAATTCTCGGATCAGGATTAGGAGCATTTGCCGATCGATTAACCGATTCGGTTTCCGTTCCCTACACGGACATCCCTCACTTTCCGATGTCAACCGTAAAGGGTCACCAAGGGAAATTGGTTTTTGGAAGTTATGGCGGCAAGAAATTGGTGGTGATGCAAGGGCGCTTCCATTTCTACGAAGGTTATTCAATGTCCGAGATCACATTTCCGATTCGCGTCATGCACGCGCTCGGGGCATTCGATTTGATTATTACGAATGCATCCGGAGGATTGAACAGGAACTTTCACGTCGGTGATTTGATGATCATGACGGATCATATAAATTTCATGGGCGATAACCCGTTAAGAGGGGCCAATGACGAAAGTTTGGGTCCTCGTTTTCCGTCGATGCAACATATTTACACTCCAAAGCTTGTCGAAATCGCTCTGGGAATAGGTCGCAAGCTTGGAGCTCCGGTACAAAAAGGCGTTTATCTTGCGGTTTCCGGACCGAATTACGAAACGGCGGCGGAGCTTAGGGCTTTCAGAACCATCGGAGCAGATGCCGTCGGCATGTCAACGGTTCCCGAAGTAATTGTCGCCGCTCACGCGGGGATGAAGAGAATTCTCGGTATAAGTTGCATCACGGACATGGCCACAGGCGAAGGCCACGAAGAAGTCGATCACGAAAAAGTAATACAAGCCGCCGCTGCAGCTCAACCATATTTTCTTTCTTTGCTGAAAGGCACTATTGAGGTAATTTAATCCATGTTTGAGAAACTTGAAGCCATAAGTTCACTTTTCGACCAATTGACCGCGAAGATGTCCGATCCTGCGGTTATCGCTAATCAAGCCGAGTTTCAAAAATCCGCCAAAAAACGCGCGGAGCTCGAACCGATTAAAACCGCGTATGTAAGCTATTGTGATTTGAAAAAGAGCCTTGATGGAGCGCAACAACTTCTTGATACCGAAAAAGAGCCGGAAATTCGCGCCATGGCACAAGAAGAAATCGCTCAACTCAAGCCTAAACTAGAGGCACTGGAAAATGAACTCAAATTTCTTCTTATACCCAAAGACGTGGACGACTCTAAAAACACCATTTGTGAAATCCGCGCCGGCACAGGAGGAGAAGAAGCGGCTCTTTTCGCCGCGAATCTGTTTCGCATGTATTCCCGATATGCGGAGCGAAAAAACTGGAAATGTGAAGTTTTAAGTTTAAGCGAAACCGGTATCGGAGGTCTTAAGGAAGTCATTTTTTCCATTGAGGGATCCGGCGTTTTCGGAAGGTTGAAATACGAAAGCGGAGTCCATCGAGTTCAACGAGTTCCCGTCACTGAAGCCTCCGGGAGAATACATACTTCAGCGGCAACTGTCGCCGTACTGCCTGAAGCCGAGGAAGTTGAAGTCCAAATCGATGAAAAAGATCTGCGAATCGATGTGTTCCGCTCTTCCGGCCCCGGCGGACAAAGCGTCAACACGACCGATTCGGCGGTCCGTGTAACTCATATCCCAAGCGGAATAGTAATCAGCTGCCAGGATGAAAAAAGTCAGCACAAAAACAAGGCCAAGGCTTTGAAAATTCTCAGAGCGAGACTTCTCGACTCGGCCAAAGACCAACAAAATCAATCGCGAGCGGAAAACAGACGTCTTCAAATCGGAACCGGCGACAGATCCGAAAGAATACGAACTTATAATTTTCCCCAGCAACGTATGACCGACCATCGCATCGGCCTAACATTGTACAAACTCAGCGATATCGTCGACGGAGATCTCGAAGAAATCATAAACAGGCTGATCGAAGCCGATAATTTGAAGAAACTTTCGTCCGGAGCGATTGAAGAAAATTAGGACGCGGTTCGTTTCCTAAGCCATGCGGGTAAAAGAAGCTCTAAATAGAATCGTATCAATTCTCAAGTCGGCTGAACTGCCGGAACCTAGAGAAGATGCGATTTTGTTGTTGGCCAAAGTCCTCGACACGTCAACTTCGCGACTACCGATTCTTTGGGGCGACAAACTCTCGGGAGAGCGGTTCCAAAAACTGACCGAACTTGCCAAGCGGCGTCTCAAGCGCGAACCCGTTCAATTCATTCTCGGAAGCTGGGAATTTCTCGATCTGGATCTCATCGTTTCACCGGCTGCTCTTATCCCGCGCCCTGAAACGGAAGAATGGGTCTCAAAACTGATAAGTTTGATTGATTCGGCCTTTACGCAGCCTCAATTTTATTTTGCGGACATCGGCACCGGAACCGGAGCCATCGGCCTAGCCGTCGGAAAGCATTTCCCTGAAGCACGAGGCTGGCTTTGCGATATTTCAGAATCCGCATTGGCCTTAGCCGGAGAAAATCTTCGGCGTTACCCAGAAATGCAATCAAGAATTAATCTCTTGCGACAAAGCGGACTATCGGCTTTTGCCGACAATTCTCTTGACTTGATCGTCACTAATCCTCCATACATTTCAAGCATTGAGATCCCCGATCTGATGCCTGAAGTGCGTGATTATGAGCCGAAAATTGCTTTGGATGGCGGAGAATCCGGGTTGGAAATCATCGAACCGATAATCAAGCAGGCATGTTATGTTTTGAAGGAAAACGGAATTCTCGCTCTCGAACACGGTTACCTTCAACGCCGGGCAATTTTTGAGATATCGCTTCCCGGTTTAAATTTAATCGAAGCCGGGAAAGACTTTGCGGGTTTGGACAGATACATATTCTGGAGAAAAGAACTTTTCCGATCGGTAACCATGGATTGCCGTCAATGATGCCGACTCGTCTTGACAAGCCTACCAAAAGAGAATAAGGTTAGCTTTACGATGAGAAGCAAATTGCGCCTTCAGATTGCAAGCCGCTTTTTCACACTCATTCCTTTCCTGTTTTTCGTGTTCGCGAATTTGCCCGGCTGGGGATGGTCTTACCACACCCATCGCAAAATCGTTTCCGATGCTCTCAATAGAATGCCGAATGCCTTCATAAAAAGATTTGAAGCGGATAAAGAGATCATGTTGAAGGGTTCCACCGACCCGGATACGACTTTAAAGGACTTCCAAGCCCACATTTATCACGTTCATAAAACGCATCCGATAACCGAAGCTCGATTCAGGGAATTGTTTTCTCAGGCTGTCGGCGAGCTTCAACGCAAGGAAAAAGATTCGAACGTGGCTTATACTCTCGGACTTTTCGCTCATTATATCGCCGATATTAATCAACCGCTGCATACGGCCGGCATGGATGGAGATCCGAATGAAGGCGAATATCACGGCAAATTCGAAAAGGATATTCAAGGAAATCTCTCTAAAATACCGGTGTTTAAGGTTGATTACAAGCCGGTTACCGATCCCCTGATCAGATTGCAGGAAATGGCCGTCGCTTCAAACAAATATTACTACGACATCGGTAAAGCCTATAAATCCGGAAACAGGATTTTCGATCTCAAGGAGATTGTCGACAAACAATACAATGCCGCCGTACAAAATGTCATAGACTATTGGTTGGGAATCATGAACGCGGCTGGTCAGCCCCTTGATTTAACCGGGTCTTCGACCCCGGCACTAGCGATGCGAACTTTCCAAGACTCAAGTGCCACTTTGCAACTCTCGAAGGGAACCTATTCCTTCGCTAAAATCAACATCAACACGGCCCCGTTGGATGATCTTATGAAAATACCTGGGATCGGCGAGAAAAAAGGAAAACTGCTGATTTCCGGGAGACCCTATAAAAGTATTTTCGATCTCTCCCGCCTAAAGGGCTTCGGTGTAAAGTTCCTGGATCGAATTTCCGATCGCATCACCGTCGGCCCTTGATGCAACGCCATCAACCGAAACTTATGAAAGAAATTACCTTGATAAAATAATTTTCTGTTTTGACTTTTTTATTAATTTGTTTTATCGTTGTTGGCTCAAGATGCAATTTATTTTGAAAGGAACTGAACTAATGAGTTGGAAAAAACTTGGTCTTTTGTGTGGTTTATTCTGTTTTCTCGGGGCTCCCTTGGTATTTGGTCAAGACCAAGGCGGCACATTCCAAATGTTGGAATTGAAAGAAGAGAATGCAAGACTTAAGGAAAGGGTCGAGACGCTTGAGAAGTCGCTGGGAGAAATTAAAGATATGATTTCTCAGAAATCGACTGAAAAAGCCGCCGCGCCGGTCGAAGAGAAAAAACCGGCCAAGAAAGACGATAAAGTCGCCATGAAATCAAAATATGGCGTAGATTTTTACGGATATTTCAAGCTCGACATGGCTCAGGATGACTCTGCCGTAAATATCGGCAATTTCGTGCGGTGGGTTCCTTCTGAAGCCACCAAAGGGCATGATAGTCACTTTTTTATGTCGGCCAATTCGTCGCGCTTCGGATTCAACTTTAAAGGACCGGAGGCCGGAAAAGCCAAGGTGTCGGGAAATTACGAATTCGACCTTTTCAGCAATGCCGCGCCGTCACCTGAAAACAGCGCAATAGCCCGAACCCGACATGCCTTTTTGCAAGTTGATTGGCCGGAAGAAGACATAAGTCTCATAGGCGGTCAAACCTGGGATTTGGTCGGCATGCAGAATCCCACTCAATTAAACTACCCCGCAAGTTGGTGGGCCGGCAACATCGGTTTCAGACATCCGCAATTGCGGATTTCCAAAGGTTTCAAGACCGGAGACAAGTCGAAGCTTTTGCTTCAGTTGGCCGCCGTACGCAACATCGGAGATACCGGCGCGCTTAACTTGGCAAATACCGACACCGGCTCAGACAGCGGACACCCATCGGTCCAAGGTCGCGTTTCTTTGACTTTTCCCACTACGAAAAACCTGAAAGCCACTATCGGAGTATTCGGTCACAAAGGCCGCGACGAAGTAGACTACAACAATAAAGGCGACAGTACTCACGTAGACACCAATTCTATCGGCACCGACATTAATATTCCCTTCACGGATAAGATTGCCGTAAAAGGTGAGCTTTGGAAGGGTGAAAATCTTGACGACTTTTTCGGAGGAATCGGTCAAGGAATTATTCTCAACAGCGCTTCAGGAACCTACGTAATTTCCGGAGCTTACACTTACGGCGGCGTCTTTAATTACACCAAGCCGATCAAAAGCCAGGGTGGTTGGTGGGAATTTAATTTCGGACCCTTCGCCAAATGGCGCTACAACGTAGGTCTCGGCGTCGACAATCCTGATGACGACATTCTTCCCAATGGTGCCAGAGCGAAAAATACCAGTAAATGGTTGAATGCAATGTATGATCTCAACGAAGCCGTCCAAATAGGTTTGGAATATTCAAGATGGGAAACGGAATATAAGAATGGTCCCGACGGCAATAATACCAGACTGCAATCAGCCCTAATATACAAATTCTAACTACCCCTTCGATCTAATAGCTTTCTGTTCAGGATTGAATAAATGAGTAATGAATCGTCCTTAGCGCTTTCCTTTGATCTGAAAAGTTTACCGGTTCTTTCGAAATGCAAAGCCGGCGAATTGGTACGACTTTTGCCCCGAATCGAGGAACATGAATATCCCGCCCAACACGTCTTGTTCACAGCTGATTTGACGGCGGAATATCTCTATTATATAGTCGAGGGGAAAATACGGTTAACTTCCAAGGGTAAAAATTCTTCCTTTATAACCAACGGTTTTTTAGGTGAAGAAGGCGTTGTCGGTTTAACTCACTACCTGGGGGAAGCGGTCTGCGAAACCGCAACCAAAATATTGGTATTCCCGGTGGAACGCGTTAAATCGACCCTTGCCAGCAACGCCGGTGCTATTAAGGAGTTCAATTTCTCTTTAATTTCGCATTACACCGAAGAAACCGTTACAGCGGCAAAGCCTGACGACAAAAAGGAAAAATCCACCCAGGACAGGGCATCAAAATGGGAAATTATCGGGTGGTCTCTTGCTATATTACTGCCTTTTATCAGTTGGCATTTGGGAATTTACTACGATCTTGAAATTAAGGCGCGCCTGTTTCTGGTCGTATTTGCCTCAATAACCGTAATGTGGGTTTTTAGGCTCATAGCGGAATTCATCCCCTGCATTTTGGGTGTTTTGGCTTTACTGGTATTAGGTGTTGCTCCCGCAAGTGAAGTACTGCAAGGATTCAGCTCCGGCGAGTTTTTCATGGCAATGAGTATTTTCGGTGTCGGAGCCGTTCTCGTTACTTCAGGCTTGACCTTTCGTTGCGTCCTTTTAATGCTGAGATATATTCCGCCATCACCTTTTTTCCATAGCCTGGCAATGCTTTTCGCCGGATTGGCATTGACTCCGGTTCTTCCTTCCGCCAACGGGCGTGTCGGTCTGGCCTCCCCGATCATGATCGATATGTTGGATGCCCTCGGTTACACCCCAAAGGGGCCTGCTGCTAATGCTTTGGTTGTAGGAACATTTACGGGATTTACTCTTTTCGCATCGGTATTCCTAACCAGCAAACCCATCAATTTCGTCGTCTACGGCTTACTTCCCACCCAAGTTCAGGAAGCGTTCCAATGGGGCGGGTGGTTAACCGCGGCGCTTGTCTCCGGAATGGTAATGATGCTTTTGTCAATCACCTTCATGTTGGGTTTTTTCCGCGGAGGTGAGAAGTCGAAGCTTTCAACCAGCCAAATCGATGCTCAATTAAAACTGCTCGGACCTCTCTCGTCCCTTGAATGGACTGCTTTAGCGGCGGTTGGAATATTCATCTTCGGAACCGCTATTTCTTCGATTCATAAAGTTGATCCTCCCTGGGTCGCACTTGCGGTCTTAACCATACTATTGGCCGTGGATGCTTTAAAACAGAAGGAATTCCACGAAAAAGTCGATTGGTCATTTGTACTATATCTGGCTGGACTAATCGGTTTGGTGAAAACAATGTCCGTCGTCGGCATCGAATCGTTGATTTCCCAAAAATTGGCATTTGTCGGCCCTTTGATGCGAACCAACTTTTCTCTTTTTGTGCTGGTGCTCTTCCTCAGTGTCGGCATAGTTCGTTTAATTGTTCCCAATAATGCCACGATCGCCATGTTTTGTACGATTTTGCTGCCGATAGCCCAAACGAACGGAATTAACCCATGGATTATAGGATATATGGTTCTGACATTCAGCGACGGTTGGATATTCCCTTACCAATGCACTTACTATCTTCTCTTCCTTCAATTGACAAAGAAAAAGGATGTGTATTGCGAGAAAACCCTCTTGAAATTTACATTGCTGACCAATTTATTTCGTATTGCCGCTATTTACGCATCTCTCCCATATTGGCGATGGTTAGGGGTGATATAATTGTCTAGAAAATTATTAGTCAGTGTTTTTCTTTTTGTTTTTTTTACTTTCTTAATTTGGTCGAACCTTAATAAACCGCGCATAATGATTATTCATAGCTATGCAACGGATTTCCCCTGGGTTCGAGACATCAACATAGGTATTGAGAGAATACTTAAAGGCAAACCATATTTGATCAGATATTACTATCTCGATACCAAACGCAACCCTGGGGAAGAATACAAAGCCAGAGCAAGCCTTGCCGGTATTCGGGAAATACAGAAATGGAAACCTCATATCATCATTACGGTTGACGATAATGCGCAATCAATGATCGCGCAGCATTTTATTAATGACCCATCAATTAAAGTCATTTACACAGGTGTTAATGCCACGGCTGAGAAATACGGTTTCGATAAAGCCGACAATACTACCGGTGTATTGGAAAGAATTCCTTTCAAAGCCGTTCATGAAGCTTTCATGTTGGTTAACCCCACCGGAAAGTTCGTCCATATATGTGATTCTTCGGAAACTTCCCGTTACATTCAAAAAGAGCTGGAGGAATTCCAATGGAAACCTCTCTCTTTGATTGAAACAAAACTCTGCCCGACTTTCGAGGATTGGAAAAAAGGCACGGAAACGGCAAACGAGAAAGCCGATTTTCTATTAATCACTCATTATCACACAATTAAAGACGAAACCGGAAGAGTTATGCGTCCCACGGAAGTCTTGGAGTGGACTAAAAAGAATGCCAAAGTTCCCCTTGTCGGTTGTTGGGACTTTTTCGTTGAAGACGGCGGAATGCTCTCTATTTCCGTATCTCCATACGAGCAGGGGGAAGAAGCTGCAAAAATGGCCGTAAAAATCATTGAATATGGTACAAATCCGAAAGAAATTCCGCCGTACCGGAATGTTTTCTTTACGATTTCAATGCGAGGCGAAGATTTGAAGAATAAAAAGATCACCATTCCCTTGATTCTCGAATCATTTGCACGCGGCGTCAACCACTATTACCAATAAAATAATCGTCGACGTTCCGCACCGACTGAGTAAAGAATCCGGTCAATTTGTCTGTATTGTAATGGAAAGTTTGTCGTCTTCCGGTTAGACAAGCCTCACACAGTGATTTTGAAGATCTCTGTTTTTTCTTCAGGGAAGAAAAACCGGTGGTGAGGCTTTTATACGGTTCCAATTATTTGTTTAAATTCTCATTGTAGATATTCTTATTTTTTTAAGGAAATTTTCAATGAATTCCTTGTCGGAAGCCCATTGATGATATCAAATATGGATTACTTGATGAATGAATGAATTTTCCGGTTGCATTTTGAATGAATTTACCGCTATAATCAGCCTCCAGTGACTGAGTAATTTACCCGGAGGATTCTTGGAATGCCCAAAACGATTCTGGTGGCGGAAGATTCCTTGATGTTACGCAAGGTGGCCTGTTTTCCTCTTGAAAAACAAGGCTATAAAGTACTCGAGGCCAACAACGGCATCGAGGCAATCGAAGCGATGTCAAAGAATGAAGTTGACATCATCATTACGGATCTCAACATGCCTGGAATGGACGGATTTGAGCTCATTACCCAAGTTAAGGAAAATGAGAAATTCAAGCACATTCCCATCATCATTCTCACTACCGAAGGGAAAAAAGACATGGTGATGAAAGGCTTAACTCTCGGCGCAAATTCCTTTTTGCAAAAGCCGATAAAACCGGATTTGATGATCCAAGAGGTTGAACGCCTTCTTGGCAAAAAAGCCGGTGGTCCGGGAAAGGGGGATAAGTAATGAATACGTCGTATCAACCCTTATTGGAGAAACTTCGTGACTCCGATCCCTCAATTCGGCGACGTGCAGTACGCGATCTGTGTGTGTTTACCGACAAGGAAGTTGTTGAAGCTCTATGCGAGGCGTTGGGTGATCCTAATAAAGGGGTGCAGAACACTGCCATAGAGACGCTTTCGCAAATTCGTCATCCTAACGTCATCACCGCTCTCCTCCCCGTTATCAGAGGCTCTGATCTCAATACCCGGAATGCCGGAATGAGCATCCTCAAAACCCTCGGACCGATCGCCATTCCTCATTTGATCGATTCATTGAAGGCGATAAGCGACGTCGACGAAGTTATCCAGATCATCGTCGTTCTTGGAAATATCGGATCGCCTATCGCCACGGATACGGTGCTTCAATATGTCACCCACGAGGATGACAACGTTAAAACTACCGCCGTGGAAGCGCTAGGTAAGATTCAAGATCCTCGAGCGGCTAAAACTCTTATCAATACCTACCACCAAACGGATATTCTAAAATACTCGATCGTTGAAGCACTTGGAAATATCGCGGTAAAAGAAGTTCTTCCGGTCGTCCTGGGATCCTTGGAATCGGAAGATGTTCTAGAATATTTTTCAGGCATCGGTGCCATGGGAGCCATGGAAAATCCTGATGGAATCGACACTCTCTTCAAGAAATTAGTCAAGGAAGAAGATGCCGGTACTCGACGCCTTATTTTGAAATCATTAGCCCAGATCGAGGAAGCAAATTCCGGCAGCCTCGCAAAAATAGATAGAAATGTTCTTAAACCCATATTGACGTCGCTCCTGGAACAGCAAGACGCGGCCGAATATATTTACCTGGTGAAAATCGCCGCCGCGGTTAATGATGAAAGTTATGCCCCCGCCCTTTTATCAGCATTAGAGAACACCGAACCCGAGATTGTCGATATTGCATTCCGGGGTTTAGTGGCATTGGGCGCCAAATGCGTCAAACTCGCGTTGGATCGAGTCGGTAGAGTTCCCCCACCGGTAGCCATAAAAATAATGGAATTCCTCGAAAAAATTCCTCATCATGATACAACTGAAAAAATTCTTTTCCTGATCAAAAATCCCGAAGATGCCCTCAGGCAAATTGTGGCCCGAACCTTAGGCGCCAATCCCTCTGATATGGCATTCAACGGTTTACGCGAATTGCTGTCCGACCCCGATGAAATGGTTCGCAAATTCGCGGTTTTGGGCATAAAAAACATGCTCAATTACGATGGTGCTCTGACCGCTTTAATCGGTACGTTGAAGGACATGAACGGTCACGTTCGACGTGAAGCCGCGCTTGCCATGAAGGGAGCCTCTTCGCGACAAGTCGATGAGCCCCTGTTCAATGTCTTGTTGCACGAGCCCTATGGTGATGTCCGCGAAGCCGCATCGGTTGTACTCGCTTCCCGCAGAGATCCGGAGATAACCAAACGCTTATTGGAACTACTCGACAGCGATAACTCGCGCATCCGCGAAACCATTTCCAAAACCATCTGGCAATGCGGTTCCACTTTAGCGGTCGACTCGCTTATTCATAAGCTCTCTGATAAAGAATGGCGCGTGGTCGTAAATTCCTGCCAGTCTCTGGAAAACATGAAAGACCTTAAATCGATTTTCCCCCTCAAGGAACTTCTCAAAAATGAAGACTGGCAAATTAGAATTGCCGCGCTCTCAGCGCTGAGGGCTTTCAAAAGCAAGGAATTGAAGCAGTTCTTCGTTCCTCTTTTGGCCGATTCCAATCCGAACGTTGCAAAGCTGGCGGTAGTTGCTCTTAGCGAGCTTGAAGACAAAAGCCTTGACGACACTTTCCGAAAATACCTCAACCACCCACGCTGGGAAGTCAGATACCAAATAGTCAAAGCCCTGGGAAAAATCAAAAGTCAAAAAGGCGTCGATACGCTTATCAAGATCGCGGAAACCGATGCCAACAATGGAGTTCGCGCAAAAAGCCTTCTTGCGTTGGCCAAAATCAGCGATAAGAAAGCCATAAACGCCGGACTGGCACTCCTTGAACACGAAGACCGCGATCTGATCATAGCTGCGGTCAAATTTTTCCTGGTTTTTGCCAATCCTCAAGTTCCGGATTTGGAAGAGAAGCTCAAGAAAATCTTCCTAGACAATCCCTGGATCAAAAATTATTTCATCGTCAGTTTTGCTCAGAACCAATCTCCGCTGCTCGAAACCGTATTAAGAGCGGTTGCTTCTCCCCGAGATGTCCGACGCATCGAGAAATTGAAGAGCGCAAAACCTGAAGTTGGTCTCAATACCGAAGAAGCTTTCCTATTAAGAGAAATCATCGCGGAAAAATGCGGAATCTGGCTGTCGGACAGAAGCAATCTGGAAAGACGCTTACAGAGAGATTTGGGGAAATTTTACATCACATCATGGATGGAATACTATCACGCTCTGCGATACGGATCAGACGACCAAAACCTTCTAATTAGTCTTTACGACACGATTACGGACCCCCAAACCGCGTTTTTTGGAGAACCCGATCAAAATAAAGTTCTTGTGGGAAACATGATTCCCGAATTGATCGAGGAACGAGTCAAATCCGGCGGAAACAGCTTGAAGATTCTTTCGTGCGGAAGCTCGTTCGGCCCCGAAACTTATTCGCTCGCCATGAGCATCTTGGAAGAGGTCCACTCGGACCGCCTTAAAATATCAGTTACCGGCGTCGACATTTCACATATTTGTCTCAACACCGCAAAGCGAGGGATATATAAACGCGAGGTCATGAGGCATGTCGATCAAAAATATGTTGATTTATACTTTGAAGACGATCGCGGCGACTTGAGAATCAAGGATGAAGTTAAGAACATGGTGGAATTCAAATATCGCAACCTCAGCTCCACCAAGGAAATGGAAGAACTCGGAACTTACGATGTCGTTATTTGCCGAAACGTCTTTTCCGTTTTCTCTCAACGCGAACGTGAACGGCTCGCCGAAAATTTATACAACATTCTGAGCCCCAACGGCGCATTGTTCATCGGATCACGGGAATCCTTATACAACGTCACCAAAGCCTTCAAACTTCAAACCTACGAAAAAGTCGTAGTGTATAGAAAAATGTAAAATTATTCGCCCACAAATAAGGGAGCGGCCGCACATGGTCGTTCCCTTATTTCTTTTGCGGGCAATTCCTTCACGCCCTGAAACAGGGGCTGCTTTGCCGAAGTATCATCGTGTGCGCAACCTCTCGAAGAAAAATTAATATGGTCGCCAAACACAACAAACCGGGAATTGCCGAAAGCACAATAACTTGCTTCAATGAACACCCAACCCGACGCAATCACATTCGGGTGAAGCCCGGTTTGCCTACTTTCCGAT
>Ga0074199_1000407_pt1 | contig 71736 bp, 66 predicted proteins | sample EPASupsiteSAE347_FD_64528 | JGI IMG/M metagenome (GOLD analysis project Ga0074199, IMG submission 64528) | Bioremediated contaminated groundwater from EPA Superfund site, New Mexico - Sample SAE3-47 | ecosystem: Environmental > Aquatic > Deep subsurface > Groundwater > Contaminated ... | reverse complement strand
AGTATTAAGATACTTTGCCTGGTTGAGCTCAAAGGACATAAAATCAAGGACGCGATAGAACAAATTGCATGCGTATATAAATCTCTAATAAAGAGATGCAACCGCTTTGATAATCAAGCCATAAAATGGATGGCATTCATTAGTGTACCTGGAAGTGTTCATGTAAAGATGAGGAACCAAGAGCTGGAAGATCATATCAATCGAGAATGTGGCATTAAAAATTGGAATGATCATATTTGCTGTAAAATTCAAAAAACTAGCGGAAAAGATGAACTCGGTTCTTTCATGCGCACTGGGTCCTTATGTGAATCTAAAATCAAGCTGTAAATTATATGCCAATCTTAATAGAACACATCACAATGTCGCATAAGGTTTGACAAGAGCAAACCTGCCACCTTATGTTTTAGCCACAATATTGTGATTATCGCAGGGAGTGTATCATGAAATGATAGAGAGTCAGGCTGCCGACGATATAAAAGATGTAGAGGTCAAGTCAGTCCTTGGGCCCGCTGAAAAGGAGGCTGCCACATCGGCAAAGCCAAAAACGCGTCGCCGCCTAAAGGTGGCCCATCCCGAACGCTGCATAGGCTGCCTGGGCTGCATGTTCGCTTGCAGCCGGATTCGTACCGGGACGGTCTCTCTGCAAAACAGCGCTATCAAGGTGCAGACGCAGGGTGGCATTGAGGGCGATTTTCGCGTGGTCGTCTGCCGGGCCTGTCAGGACCCACCCTGTGCCAAAGCATGCCCCACGGGAGCCATGGAGAAGAGGCCAAACGGCAGTGTAGTCTTTCACAAGGATCGCTGCATCGGTTGCGGCAGCTGCGAGAAGGCCTGCCTGGTGGGCGCGGTAACCCTGAACAAGGATAAAAAGCCGATCAAATGCATTCACTGCGGTGCATGTGTGGACTTCTGCCCGCACGGCGTGCTCCAGCTGGAGGAAATACCAGCCTCAGGAGGATAAAATGCTGCGAAAAGTTTTGTACATCGATCTGTCCAGAGGAGAATCCTGGGCGGAGGAGAGGCAGGAACTCTTCGAGAAGTGGATGGGCGGAACGGGCGTGGGAATTTCACTGCTGCGAGAGGAATGCCCCGCCGGCACCGATCCGCTCTCACCCCAGGCGCCCATAATCTTCTCCATTGGTCCCCTCAACGGCATATTTCCCGTGGCCACCAAGACAGTAGCTACCTTCAAATCTCCCCTTACCGGTGAATTTGGCGAATCATATGCAGGAGGCAGGCTCTCTTTAGCCTTGAGGTTTGCCGGTCATGAAGCTGTGGTCATCCGCGGCCAGGCAGAGCAGCCATCTTACATCTCCATTAACGATTCAGAAGTAAAGATCAAGGACGCCACATCCATCTGGGGCATAGATGCTCAGACTACGGGAGTGATCCTGCGCGATCGCGAGAGCGGAGTAGGCCGCAGGTCCATCATTCGCATCGGCCCGGCGGGGGAGGCCAGGGTAAGATATGCGGGTGTGGTAGTGGACACCTACCGCCACTTCGGGCGGCTGGGCCTTGGCGCCGTTTTCGGCTCCAAGAGACTCAAGGCCATGGTAATTTCGGGAACGGAGACCATCGATGTTCCGGATGTCAAGCGTTACAAAGAGATCTACAATAGGCTCTACAAGACCACAGTGCAGACGGATGTCATGGAAAAGTACCATGATATCGGAACTTCCGTAAACATCAGCACCTTGAATTGGCTCAAGGGTCTGCCTACCAAAAACTTCATTTTGTCCAGCTTTCCGGAAGGCGAAAAGATCAGCGGGGAAGCCTTCGCAAATAATCAGCTCTTTCGCAGGCTCTCTTGCGCCGGCTGCCCCATCGGCTGTGTGCATATTGCCTCTCTGAAGACGGCCTTTTCCAAACATCACGAATTCGAGGTAAGAAAGGTCTCCTATGATTACGAGCCCATCTACTCCCTTGGCTCGAACCTAGGTGTCGGCTCAGCCGAGGGAGTCTTGCAACTGATCGATGTCTGCGAGAGGCTGGGATTGGATGTCATGTCTGCGGGAGTGATCCTCTCCTGGGCAACCGAGGCCCAGGAAAAGGGATTGATCACAAGCAAAGAGACCCAGGATATCAAGCTACAATGGAACGACGTGGTAGGATACACAAAAGCTTTAGAGAACATAGTCAAGGCCCCCAATGAGTTCTACGCCGCCCTTGCCCAGGGCGCAGACTATGCTGCGCAAAAGTACGGCGGCATGGAATATGCCATGACGTTAGGAGGAAACGAGGTCTCCGGCTACCATACCGGTCCAGCTTCCATCGTGGGCCAACTGGTGGGCGTGCGCCACTCTCATCTGGATAACGCCGGGTACGCAGTCGATCAGAAGGCGATCAAAAAACAGATGGACGCAGAGATGATGGTCGATGAGATCATCAAAGAGGACAATTCTCGAGGCGTCTTCAACTCCCTGGTTGGCTGTCTGTTTGCCCGCGGAGTCTACACCGAGGAGAATATCATCGACTCTTTGGGAGCAGTGGGAATCATCAAGAGTCGGGATGATTTGCAGGAGTTGGGCCGAAGGATCTTTGAGGAAAAATACAAATTCAAGGTGCAGGAGGGGTTCGACCTCTCCCGCGCCCGCATTCCCAAAAGATTCTATGAGACGGTCTCTGCCGCAGGAGTGGTGACACCTGAAACAGTGGAGGAGATGCTCAGGCTTTATCGAAAGAAGAGAGAATGGAGCTAAAATATTTTACTCCGGGGATTTCTTTGCAGCGGCCCTGACCCTCTTCGGCTTTATCTTTATTTCTTGGGGAGCTGTCTCCGGCGACTCCTTACGATATTCCCTGATCATGCCCCTTCTGGCCATCCTCTCCTTGATCATCCTACGGACCTCATCTCCTCCCACCGAGAAGACCTCCCCGAGCAACTCCATGGCCACATCCAGCTCTCGACCCACCTGCGAGTCGCCGGACGCACACCTGCCGGCCAGATCGTTAAGATGATCCAGTGGCTTATCTACCAGCTCCGAGGAGTATTTGTCAGGCTCTTCCCGGTAGATTTTGAGCATGCCGAAGATGTAAGGATAGAGGGGCGTTTCGGGACTAATCCGGTAGAAGGTGTTAGTCTTCTTCTTGGCTTCATCACGAGGCGAGGGAAGTATTCGGCGTTCCATAGAGACGATTCCCAGGCGCTCCAGCTTGTCCAGTTTGTTCATGAGAGTGGTCTGGTTCCAGAAGGGGCCGCCCCCAGCAGGTCCATTGTCCCGCCAGATCTGATTAAGCTGTACGTACCCGCCCTTTCGCTTAAGGTAAATCAGAAGAGAAGCCAGAGGAGCTTGATCGCGCTGCAGAGCGGAATAACGGATGAACTCATCCAACATACACGTAGCTAGGGCGAATATACTCCATATTCTTTTCGGCCTCTTTCAAGATGGGAAGGAGAATTGCCAAACTGAATCATACTCAAAGCATTTTTAATCCACCTCGCTATTTGCATGCATTCATGCAAGCGATCATTCTCGCTGCGGGCGAGGGAAGCCGCATGCGTCCCTTGACTGCCAATCAGCCCAAGGTGATGCTGCCTGTCGCAGGCAAGCCATTGCTCGAGCATATCATCATGAGAGCACGCGACGCAGGTGCGGACCGCTTCGTCCTGGTGGTGGGATATGGGGCGAAGAGCGTGCGTTCATACTTTGGTGACGGCAGCCGCCTGGGTGTGAAGATAGATTATGCCGACCAGGATAAGCAGCTGGGCACCGGCCACGCCCTCATGGCTGCTCAGGAAAAGGCAGAGGAGAGATTTCTGGTCTTGAACGGAGATGTGCTGCCCGATGAGGCATCCCTGCAGGAGATGGCCTGCGGCGACGTCGCCGTCTCGGCCATCAAGGTCGATGACCCCAGAAGATACGGTGTATTTCTGGCGGAAGGAGACATATTCAAATCGGTAGTAGAGAAGAGTGCCAATCCGCCCTCCAATTTGGCCAATGCCGGCATCTACTTTTTTAAGAGAAGCATCTTTGCAGCAATGCGATCGGCGCCGCTGTCGGAGCGAGGCGAGTTTGAGCTGACGGACGGCCTCAATCGGCTGGCATCCCAGGAGGAGATCAGAATCATTAGGCTTAAAAGCTGGCTGGAGATCGGCAGGCCCTGGGATATTCTGGCTGCCAACATGGTCATGCTCCCGGATATCAAGCCCGGCATCTTTGGCGTGATCGAACAGGGCGCGACTCTCTCCGGCAATGTGTCCATCGGCAGGGGAACAATCGTTCGCTCCGGATCCTACATCGTGGGTCCGGTTTTGATCGGAGAAGACTGTGACATTGGACCCAACTGCTACATCCGGCCCACGACCTGCATTGGAGACAAGGTTCGCATAGGAAACGCGGTAGAGGTTAAGAACAGCGCTATCATGAAAGGTAGCAAGATCGGCCACCTCTCCTACGTTGGAGACAGCATTATTGGGGAGAATTGCAATTTCGGGGCAGGAACCATATGCTCCAATCTACGCCATGACAAGGGCAACATTAAATCGTTTATCAAAGGAGAACGAGTGGATAGCGGCAGGCGCAAATTAGGTGTGATCATGGGGGACGATGTCATGACAGGCATCAATACTTCAATCTACCCAGGCACGGTCATCACTACGGGATTTCGGGGACTGCCGGCAGCCATTCACAAGGGCCTGGTCCAAGCCTGAAAATAAGGCGGAATATGACAAGCCTTTTCAAGGCAAAGGATGATCAGAGGATAGAAATAAAAAAATCACTGCTTCGAGGAGAACCTGGATGAGAGATTTTATTCCCATAGCCAAGCCCATAATAGGCGATGAAGAGATTAAGGCAGTAGGTGAGGTGCTTAAAAGCGGCATGCTCGCCCAGGGCGAAAGCGTCAAACGCTTTGAAGATGAATTCTCCGGCTATCTGGGTGTGAAAAATGCCATAGCAGTAAACAACGGCACCGTCGCCCTGGATCTGGCCATCAAGGCCCTGGGGCTAAAGCCTGGGGACGAGATTATAACGCCCGCCTTCACCTTTATTGCTACCGCCAACTGTGCCCTCTATCAGAGCCTGCGCCCCGTCTTCGCAGATGTAGACCCGAAGACCTTCAATATCGATCCCGATGACCTGCAAAAAAGAATAACTACCAAAACCCGGGCTGTTATCGGCGTTCACCTCTACGGCCAGCCCTTCGACCTCTCGGCTGTATCTGATATCTGCCGAGACGGGAAAGTAGCCCTGGTAGAAGACTGCGCTCAAGCCCATGGAGCCGAATTCCGGGGCAAGAAGGTAGGCTCATTCGGCACGGCTGGATGCTTCTCCTTCTACCCCACCAAAAATATGACCACCGGCGAAGGGGGCATGATCACCACCAACGATGATGCCCTGGCCGCTCGTCTGCGATTGCTGAGAAGCCACGGAGACACGGGCAAGTACAACCATGCCACATTGGGCTACAATTACAGGATGATGAATTTGCAGGGGGCCATTGGTCTGGTGCAGCTTTCGCGACTGGAGGAATTCACTGCTAAGAGGATATTGAATGCTGCATTTTTAAATGAAAACATCAAGATCAAAGGCATCACCACACCTTACCAGGCGAAAGATGTCAGGCATGTATATCATCAGTATGTGGTGCGGGTGGAGGATAGCTTTGCCTCTTCCCGAGAGAAGCTGATGGAGTACCTTCAAGATAAGGGGATTGGCAGTGCCGTTCACTACCCCAAGGCGGTTTACGAGCAGCCCCTCTACCGGGAGCTGGGCTATACCAACGAGAACTGCCCTGTCTCTGAAGAGGTCTCCCGCAAGGTGTTGAGCTTGCCTGTGCATCCCTCTCTCACCAAGGAAGATTTGAAGTATATCTGCGAGACTATAAATTCCTTCGAGGCCTGAACATGGACGTTGGAGTCATCGGCGTAGGGGCCATGGGACGAAATCATGTGCGTGTCTACTCGGAGATGAAAGGAGTAGGCACTGTTTATGTCTATGATCCGGTCTCAAAAAGCGCTGAGCGTTCTAGGGAGTTTGCTACAATATGTAAATCATTGGCCGAGCTGCTTGCCCGGGTGGATGCAGTCAGCATCTGCGTGCCAACCAGGTACCACTTCGATACTGCCAAAAGAGTAATCGAAGCCGGTATTTGCTGCCTTATCGAGAAACCCATCACATTGACAGCCGCCGAGGGGATGCAGCTCGCAAAAATCATCGAGGGCAAAGAGCTGGTGGTGGGTGTGGGCCACATCGAGAGGTTCAACCCCATCGTGGCAGAGATGACGAAAATCGCCCAGCGACCTGATTATGTATCCATCAAGAGACATAATCCCACCTCAAGCCGCATCACCGATGCATCCGTGGTGGAGGATCTCATGATCCATGACATCGACATCGCCTTCAATGTGCTCTTCAAGGGCGAATGCGACTATAAGATATTCAGTGCCGGAAGCGCAAATGTCTGCGAGGCTCTGGCCGTCTTCCCGGGCTGTGTGGTCTCCATATCCGCCAGCCGCCTATCCTCCAAGAAATTCCGCACATTTTATGTTGAATCGGAAGATTATACGGCGGAAGGCGACTTCATGACCCAGGAGGTTTACATCTATCGAAAGCCCGGCAAGTACGGCGTGGAAAATGAGCGATACACCCAGGAGAACATCATCGAAAAGGTCCTGGTAAACAAGGTCGAGCCCCTGAAGGTAGAGTTGAAGACATTTTTAGACTGCGTCAAGAACAAGAAGAGCTTCCCGGTCACACCGGAAGAAGCCCTGAAGAACCTGCAAATTTGCGAGCAGATCAAGCAGGGATTGCAGATCAATAAGCAATAGGACGGAAAAGAGAGGCAGAAATGCAAGTAGAAAACAATAGCTACTATGTCCATCCCACGGCTATAGTCGAGAGCCAGGCGATTGGTGAGGGCACAAAGATCTGGCATTTCGCCCATGTGCGCCGGGGCTCTAAGATAGGCAAGAGCTGCAACATTGGAAAGAGCGTTTACATAGACATTGATGCAGAGATTGGCAACAATGTGAAGATCCAGAATTTCGTCTCGGTTTATAAGGGTGTGACCATTGAGGACGATGTCTTCGTTGGCCCTTCTGCCACCTTCACCAATGATTTGTATCCGCGGGCATTCATCTGGGATGAAAGCCACGTCTCCGCCACGCGCATCTGCCGGGGGGCCAGCATCGGCGCCAATGCCACAATAGTCTGCGGCATAACCGTGGGCGAGTATGCCATGATTGGCGCGGGAAGCGTAGTGGCAAGGGACGTGCCGCCATTTGCTCTCATGCTGGGCAATCCTGCCCGCCGGAAGGGTTATGTCTGCTATTGCGGCCACAGGCTAATAGATGATGCCACACAATCGGCCTACAAATGCCCGGCCTGCAAAAAGAGTGTGGAAATAGGAAAAAAGACCAATAATGAAGGGCGCTCAATAGGGAAGGATAATAGAGATGTCTGAAGAGTGTGCAAAGATTGCAGTTATCGGCCTTGGCAACGCCGGCCTGCCTCTAGCCGCAGTTGTGGCTGACAGCGGCATTATGGTCATGGGCGTGGATATCAATGTTGAGCGCTGCCGGATGATCAACCGCGGAGAAAATCCCATACCAGAGGAAGCGGGTCTAGAGGAGCTGATAAAAGAGCACGGCGGAAAAAGGCTCGTGGCGAGCGTGCGATTCGAGGACGCGAGAAGCTGCATAGCCTTCATAGTGATCGTGCCCGTCTTTGTGGACGGCGGCAATAATCCCGACTTTTCAATTATGCGGGGAGCGCTGCATTCTCTGGGCAGAATCCTGAAGAAAGGAGACCTGGTCGTATTGGAGACGACCTTTCCGCCGGGAACTACCGAGGGGTTGGCGCAAGACTGGTTATGCGAGTCCAGCGGCCTTTCGAAGAGTGACTTTTTCCTGGCCTATTCACCCGAGAGGATAATGACCGGTTACAGCATCTCCAGGCTTCGAGAATTTCCCAAAGTGATTGGCGGAAGGGACGAGGAGAGCGGGATATTTGCCTATCAGGTCTATAAGAAATTCATCTGCAACCTTCATCTGGTCTCCTCGGCCAAAGTGGCAGAGATGATCAAGGTCATGGAAGGCTGCTATCGCGATGTAAATATTGCTCTGGCCAATGAACTCTACAAGATTTGCGACGACTTGGGTATCGATTTCTTCGAGGCGAGAGACAACGCTAACCACCAGTTCTGTCACATTCATCTGCCATCCACCGGCGTAGGCGGCCACTGCATTCCGGTATATCCCTGGTTTCTCATAAAAGAGATGGAAAAGAGAGAGCATTTTAGCAATTGCCGCTTGCTTCACGTCTCCAGAGAGATCAACGATGAGATGATTCGCTACTGGGCGCAAAGAATATTGCAAGAGTGCATGAAAATTAATAAGCCGCTCTTTTGCATTAAGATCTGCATCAAAGGCATAACCTTCCGAGCAGGCGTAAAAGAGTTCTATCACAGCCGCAACCTGGCTCTGGCCAAACTCCTAATGGAAAAGGGACTTGACGCTTACGTATATGATCCGCTTCTAAGCGAGAAAGATGTGCAGACAAAAGGCCTGCGCAGCATCGACCCACAGATGGCGGATCTGCTCTTCGATCCTTTCCGTCTTACGTTCGAGTATCCTGAAAAATGATAAGAACAGAGGAGAAAAAGGACGCAAGTGATATGAAGATACTTCTTCTCTCCAACCAGCCGGAGAGGACAACAAGGCTCTTGATGTTCAAAGCAACCCTGGAGAGCCAGGGCCGGCAGACAATTGTGCCCCAATTCAGCTCGCATAGCTGGCTGAAAATAGCCGGAGAGGCCAGACAAATCTTGCAAAAGGAGAAGCCCGATGTGGTACATCTCTTCAATGTGCCGGATATCATCTTTCACGGCCTGGGCAAGCTGAAGGGCTCCTGCTACAAGAAGCTCATTTACGATTACCGCTCCCCCTGGGGAGTAGAACTGCAGATGAGCTTCGGACCGCCGGCCAGGCCGGTGGGCGAATATTTTGAGCGAGAGCTGGCAAGAGAAGCAGATGTGATCACAGCTGTAAACCGTCCTCTGGCAGATAAAGTGAGGTCTTATGTTAACGAAATGGATAAGCCCCTCTTTATTGTGAACAACTATCCGGCAAGAAGCTTCCTGCAAAAGAGCAAAATCTCTGCCTCTTTTGAGTCTGCCAGTGAGAAGCCTATCGTCTTCATGGGGAGAATCAGCCGCCAGGAGGGCATAGGCAATCTGCTCCGCCTTATTCGAAATATTCCTGAGCAGACCTTCTGGATCATTGGCGATGGGCCTTTTTCTCGCTGGTATCTGAGAAAGCTTCCCAAAAATGCTCGATTCTTCGGCTGGCAGCCGCATGATAAGGTGGCAGGCTTGATCAGTCAGGCCAGGATATGCCTTATTCCTCACAGCGAGAGCCTGCTCACACCCTATGCCACAGACAGAAGTGTCTGGAAGCTAAATGAGTACCTGCTTCTGGGAAAAACTGTGGTGGCGTCCGGGGTGACGCAGGAAGAGAAGAGGAAGAACCTGGTGGTTGTGGAGGCGAAAGAGCTGGAGGAAGCGGTGCGGGAGAACCTTCAGCGAGAGCCCGAGAAGCTTTTAGCAGAGGATTACAGGTTCTGGGACAGAAACGACCGGACGATCCAAGAGGCTTACGATAGCCTTTAGAAAAAGTGAAATTTGCCAGAATTTGAGTATCTATCTCAAAAAAAGGAGATAGTCACTCCACAGTCACACACTTGGCTAAGTTTCGAGGCTTGTCGATGGGAAGACCTAGCTTGTTTGCCGTATAGTAAGAGAGAAGCTGAACGGCCACGGTGCACAGCACTGCAGAGTAGACGGGATGCGTCTGGGGCAGCTCAATTACGTGGCTGGCCACCTTGGCGATATCCGGATCTCCTTCCGTGGCAAAAGCAATAACCTCGGCTCCACGTGCACTGACCTCTTTTATGTTAGACTGAATCTTCCTGCCGCAGGTAGCCAGAGCCACAACGGGCGTCTTTTCCGTAATTAACGCCAGCGGCCCGTGCTTGAGTTCGCCTCCGGCATAGCCCTCGGATGGTATGTAGGCGATCTCTTTCATCTTCAGCGCGCCTTCCAGGGAGATAGGATAGAGATAGTCCCTGCCGATAAAGAAGTAGCAGCTTGCACCTGCATAAATCTCGGCGATCTCTCTGATCACCTCCCTCTTCTCGAGGACCCTCTGCACCAGGCCTGGCAGTTTGGTCAGCTCGATCAGCATCTTTCTGGCCTGGTCGGGCGTAAGATGGCCACGGGCTCTGCCCAGACGCACGGCCAGCAGAATAATGGCCACCAGTTGAGAGGTGAAGGTCTTGGTAGCGGCCACGCCGATCTCCGGGCCACAACGAGTGTAGATGGTGCCGTCCACCAGCTCGGCCACTGTTGAGCCCAGGACATTGGTGATGGCCAGGCTGCGTCCACCGCAGGTCTTGGCCTTCTTGAGGGCGAGCAGAGTATCTGCGGTCTCTCCGGACTGAGTGATGCCCAGGAGCAGAGTTTTGGGTCGCACCTGAAGATTTAAAAACTCGGATGCCACTTCAACATCAACCGGCAGACCGGCCACGCGGGCAAACAGATTCTTGGCCAGCATTCCGGCGTGGAAGGATGTGCCGCAGGCGATGATAGTCACCCTTTCCAGGCTTTTTATCTCCTCATCGCTTATGCCTAATTTGAGCCGCACATCCCCCTCTATCTCGGAGATCCGGCCCGCGATGGTCTCACGAATGGCCCGCGGCTGCTCATGAATCTCTTTAAGCATGAAATGCGTATAGCCGCCCTTCTCTGCAGCATCGGCATCCCAGTTGATGCGCTCGATCTGCACCTGGCGGGGTCGGCCCTCTTTATCAGTTATCAAAACCCGGTCTGCAAAGACCCGAGCGACCTCGCCGTCTTTCATACGGATGACATTTTTGGTATAGGGAAGGAGAGCAGGAACATCAGATGCCACATAGATCGCAGATTTGCCTTTGCCCAGCACCAGAGGACTGTCCTTTCTGGCGCAGACCAGATAGGGTGAACTGGCAGCGAGCACAGCCACAGCATAGGAGCCTTCCACATGCCCCAAAGCCTCTTGAACGGCTGAGTAAAGATCGCCCTTATAATAAGAGTGAATGAGATGCGCCAGAGCCTCGCTATCTGTCTCGGAAGTAAAAACATAGCCTGATTCAGTAAGCGTCTCTCTTAGCTCCAGGTAGTTTTCAATAATGCCGTTATGCACTATCGCAATCTCCCCGGAGGTGTGGGGATGCGCATTCTGATCGCTTGGCCGCCCATGCGTTGCCCAGCGTGTATGGCCGATGCCCATGCACTCTCCCGGACAGCCTCTGGATTGGTAGACCTTTTCCAGATCCATTATTCGACCAGCTGACTTTAAAACCTCAATTCCGTCCCCTGACTTGAAGGCCACACCTACCGAATCATAACCTCTGTACTCCAGCCGTTTCAGAGTATCAAAAAGGATCGGCCCTGCCAACTGGTCGCCTATATAAGCCACAATTCCACACATCAGCAAATCACCCTGCTATCCCTCTCAATCCAGCCGCGAATTGATGCACCCGAGCCTATGCGCGCACCAGTTCCCACAACTGTTCCCGGGCGGGCCAAAACTCTGCTTCCTGTGGTCACATCATCGGCAAATATCGCTCCGAACTCCGTCCTCTCAAAGGCATCTTCCAAATCTACCACCGATGGACCCGTCTCGATGACCAGTTGGTCACCCAGTGTGCAACTTGCGCCGATAACCGAATCGGAGATAATAGAAGCCGTGCCGATCCGGACATCATTCATGATTATGCTGTTTCTCACCTCAGAATGCGAACCAATCCTTGCACAGTCACCTATGGATGTTGACGGCAGAATTGTGGCAGACGGGCCGATATCGCAGTCCTCGCCGATACAGACCGGACCCACCAGATAAGAGCCGGAACGGATAATGCTGCCCCTGCCTACTTCCACCGGACCTTTGATTATTGCGCCTTCCTCCACCTCGCCTGAGATTATTGTATCCTTCATACCCAGAGCAAGGTTGTTGGCATTGAGGAGATCCCAGGCAAATACGGCATCGGACCATATGCCTTTGGTGATCTGGGGTACAACCTCTCTTCCGTCTGCAATCATCTGAGATAGGGTCTGGGTCAGCTCGTAAGATCCCCTCTCCGATATGGGTGTATGGCGAAGATCCTCAAAGATAGCCGGGCTGAATTTGTAAGCCCCTGTATTGAGAATTCCGGAACATGGCCTCCCTGGCTTCTCAATTATTGCCTTTACCCTCTCCAGTTCCACCATTAGGACCCCATAGTCCCCGGAATGCCGACGAAGAGCTGCCAATATCACATTTTCTCCTTTGGCCGCAATCAGTTCCTTGACCGCCCGAGCATCTATAAGATTATCTCCGTTGACCACGAGAAATTCCTCATTCACATAGCTTTCAGCTTTGCGCAGGGCATGGGCCGTCCCCAAAAGCTCATTTTGCTCGAGATAAGTGATCTTTACGCCAAAATCAAGACCATCCTCAAAATAATCCATGACCCTTTCTTTTTGATAGCCCACTACTATGTAAAGATCTCGAATATCGTTTGCAGCCAGAGCCGAAATTACATGCTCCATGAAAGGGCGATTTCCCACGGGAAGCATAACCTTGGATCTGGTCTGGGTAAGCGGCCTGCATCTGCGGCCTTCTCCCGCCGCCAATATGACTCCCTTCAAATCTATCACATTCCGGATATCTATAACTCATTCATGTTGCTCAGCCTGGCTTTAGATCTTTTCGGTCAGTTATTCATATAAAAATATGAAGCGTGATTGGGAATAGATAAAGGCCCAATCTTTTATACATGCAGAGATCAAGAGGAGCTTGCGAGGACGACAGGATAAATGAAGATACTGGTAATACCCACTACCGATTGGATCAGACATCCTGTTCCCAATCGGCTCAATTTCATATTCGATAATCTGGCAGAAGAGCATGATGTATATGTGCTGCATTTCGGCCTGAAGAGGTTTTCAGAGCTTGCGGCAAGGGAGACAAAATGCCACCTGGTGCAGGCTAGCTGGATAAGTGTCGAGGATCCGTCTCTCTATTACCTGCTAAACTTCCCTTATCACTTATGGAAGATCAGACAAATTGTGAAGAAGCTGGACATTGATATAATCCTGTCCACCAACATCTTGCCATCCTTTGCTGCCAACTTCGCGCACTCGCCCGTTGTATTCGATTACCTGGATCATCTTGAGGAATCGGCATCGATTTACTATCCCGGATCTGCCCTGGGAGATATCGTCAAGCAGGTGGTAAGCCTCATCACCAGATACAACCTGCGCACGGCACACTCTGTAATTACAGTTACCAAAGAGCTCTCTGCTTTTCTGCAGGACCTTGGTATAAAAGATATAACAGTGATTCCCAATGGGGTGGATACAAAGCTTCTCCGGCCGCTCTCCATGCAGGAGGCCAAGAAATCTCTGGGCCTGACTGGTGTGGTCCTGGGCTATGTAGGCTCGCTCGAGCATTGGGTGGATCTGGAGACAGTGGTGTCGGCGATGCCCCGCCTGGATGCCACTTTGCTGGTTGTGGGGCCGGGGCTTTTTACCGATTATGGGGATGAGATTAAGAAGATGGCCAAGGACTATGGTGTTCTGGATAGAATTGTCTTTACGGGAGCTGTGAAGTATGCGTTGCTCTCCCGCTATATTTCTGCCATGGACATAGGCCTTAATCCCCTGAAGATGATGAAGAAGAACGAGTACGCCGCCGGAGGAAAGGTCTTCAATTATCTGGCTTGCGGCAGACCGGTGCTCTCCAGCCGTATGATCTCTCTGGAGAAGCTGCTGGGCGATGAGATTTACTACTACGATGATGTGGATAGCTTCATCATGCAGGTAAAGAAGGTCTTAGCAGCAGGAGACAACGAGAAGAGATACAGGTCCTTGGCTATGAAGTACGACTGGAGAGAGATGGCCCAGAGTTACGGAAAGGTTTTGCAAAAGGCTTCGCATCGTTCATCAAAATGAAGATAGCATTTATATATTATGATTTTTCGTCCTTCGTTAAACAGGACTATGAGATACTTTCCAAGCATTTTGCCGTGGAGAAGGTTAGCTATCGAAGGCCCAAGGATATATTAAAGATAGCACGGGCCATATTTAATTCAGATCTTACCTATTCCTGGTTCGCCTCCGGACACTCGTTTATTGCGGTGCTTATCTCAAAAATATTGAACAAACGATCCATGATTGTGGCGGGCGGCTATGATGTAGCATTCGTTCCTGAGATGAATTATGGGCAATATACCCAAAGCATGGACAAAAGAATCTATGCAGACTACGTCTTGAAGAACGCAGATATCATTCTGGCGGTGTCGAAGTTCACAGAGGGAGAGGTCATTGCCAGGAAAAAGCCCAGAATGGTAAAAGTCATCTACAACGGGATAAACACCGATAAATTCGTGCCGGGAAGCGAGAAAGAAAATCTGGTGATAACCGTAGCCTCAGGGACGAAAGATGTAATAAAACTTAAAGGCATAGAGGCCTTCGCCAAAGCGGCTGAGCATATTCCGGGCACCAGATTTTTAGTATTGGGACTGTCCGATAATGACCGGGATATTTTGCTGGCAAAATATCCTTCACCAAACCTAGAGCTTTGCGGATATATGTCTCAGAAGGATTTGATAAAATGCTACCAGAACGCGCGGGTTTATTGCCAGTTATCATATCGTGAGTCCTTTGGAGTTGCCCTTGCCGAGGCGATGGCTTGCGAGTGTGTCCCCGTGGTTACGGAAAGGGCCGCTCTGCCGGAGGTTGTGGGAAATACGGGCATTTATGTGCCTTATGATGATGAAGAGACAACTGCAAAAGCAATCGAAGAAGCCCTCAGCTCGGATAAAGGGAAAAAGGCCCGAGAGAGGGTGGAAAGTCACTTTTCTGGGAAGAAAAGAGAGATTGAGCTGCTAAAGGCAGTCAAGATGATAGCTAAATGATTCGCAATTCAATATGAACCCTTGCGTTCCCTCTCATCCAGATAATGGTCAAGCTGATCTCTGATGATGTCCCTCAACGTATGCTCTTTCTGGAAGCCCAGTGCTTCTATCTTCTTCGTGTCTGAAAGCAATATGGGTACTTCTGCCGGTCGGAACCTCTCCGGATTGAAGACTATTTTTATCTCTTTGTCCCCAGCATGCGCGACTACGCCACCATCCTGGGCCGAAAACTCCAGCTCACCACGCAGCATCATGCCATCAACCTTTGTCTTTTCGAAATCAAGGCCGAAGATTGACGAATTGTCAGGCTCGTTGGGCTGTGCTATCACCTTTTCTCCCTTGAAGGTCTCAATCTTGCTGACAGAATAGCCGGCTTCCTCAAGGCTCATCAGCAGATAGCTCATGACCGAATTAGTTCTCATGGAGCCCTGGTTATACACATCTCCCCACTTGCCTTTCTCCGCCAGGATCAGATAGCCATCTATGACATCATCCACGTGGCTCCAGTCGCGAAAAGCATTGACATTTCCTATGGTTATGGCTTCCTGCTCCACGAACTTCAGTTTCATAACCTGGGCAGTGGCAACCGATGTTACGAACATATTGCCTCTGCCTGCTCCCTCATGGTTGAAAGCCCGGGAGATGACGGTCTTGACGCCATAAGAGTACCAGTAGTTCCTCATGAGAAAATCGCCGTAGACTTTGCTTACGGCATAAGGAGACATCGGCCGGAGCGGATTGGTCTCAGCTATGGGCACTTCGGGTATCTGCAAAGGGGCAGGGAATATGCTGCCGTATTTCTCCAATGCCTTTTTGTATTGCTCTTCTGAAGAGAGCACCAGGCCGTACTCCTCACTGCTTCCCGCAAAAACCACTACAGGATCCACATCTTTGATGCGAATGGCTTCCAGCAGATTCGATGTCCCCCAGCAGTTGCAGAGCATGGTCTCATTGGGGTCCTCGAAAGATCGAGGCACAAACGATTGGGCTGCCAGATGGAAAATAATATCAGGCTCGCTGGCGGTGATAGCGCTCCCTATGCTCGATATGCTCTCCAGGTCGCCTTCCACCAGGCGGACTTCTTTTCCCAGGCTCAGACGTAGCATGTTATGCGGCACTTTGCCATCTGCCCGGCGGCGTATCAGGCCAAAGACGTTTGCGCCTTCCTCTACCAGCCGTTTGGCCATTCGTGACCCGACGAACCCGCTAATTCCTGTGATCAAAATATTTTTGTCTAGCAAATCCAAATAAATCGCCGCCTTATTTTGCATAGGATTTAAGAAGCTCTTTTACCCCATCCATCAGGTTGAATCTTGCCTTGAAGCCCAGCACCTTCTCAGACTTGGTTGTGTCGGAAAGAGTATGCAAAACGTAGTTCTTTATGGGATTTGGCACATGTTGCGCTTTTACATCCAGTCCCATCGCCTTATTCAAAATATCAATCGTTTGGTTGAAGGTGTAGGCCTTTCCGGTACCCACATTCAGAATGCCGTGATAGTCCGACTGCATTGCCAATTGCAGGGCACGAGTCACATCTTTGACATAGGTGAAATCCCTGGTCTGCAAGCCGTCTCCGAATATTATGGGCGTCTTTGCATCTTGCATCTCCCAGAGAAACTGAGTAACCATGTTGGCATACTGCTTCTTGGCAGTCTCCTTCGGTCCGTACACCGAGAAAAACCTCATGCCTACGGAGTCGACATTATAGAGCTGATTGTAAAGCTCTGCCATCCTCTCCATGGCCAGACGAGCTTCCGTATAGTAGTCGGCAACCCTAATGGTCATGTCTTCGCGATGAGGCGGCAAAAGGCCGTTATAGAGAGAGGAAGAAGAAGCATAGACCACCCTCGACCCGGACTTCTTGGCCAGCTCGAAGACAGCTGTAAAGCCGTTGAGCGCTTCTCCCACCAGATAAGGGTTCTTTTTGTACATCGGAGAGGAGGATGGAATTCCCAGGTGGTAGATCCTCTCGGGATGAAGATCCATTCCAGGAAGATCATTGCAGCTTCCCTGAATCAGCCTCTGGTTGCCCTCCAAGCCTTTCAGATTTTCGGGGCTTCCGGTGTGCATGTTATCCAGGACCACCACATCTTCGCCTGCAGCTAAAAGCTCCTCTACCAGATTGGATCCGATAAATCCCGCGCCCCCTGTAACCAGTGTGCTCAAAACTCAAGTCCTCCTATCAAATCGAGACATTCATAAGGGAACTAGTTAGTAAGCTTTTTGGATAGATGTCGACGATGGATATCAACATCCCAAGTCAATGAAAGGGCAGAATCTAGGAATCAAAGGACTTATCGAGAAAGCTCTCAATATCAGAAAAGGATCTATTCCAGTTGAATTGGATGGCCAACCGATAATTAGATTCGGCGAATCTGCGCCTAAGTTCGGGGGATTCTATCAGCTCTTTTATTGATTTTGCCAGCTTTTCTGAGTCTTTAACAGGTACCAGGATGCCATTTTCTCCGTCCTTCACAAGATAAGGTATTGCTCCGGCATTGGTTGCTACTATCGGCAGGCGGTTATACATAGCCTCTATCAAGACCATACCAAAACCTTCCCAGAGAGACGGAAAGACAAAGATGTCCGCCATTGCATAAAGTCTCTCCAGCTCATCAGAGGCAACCCGGCCATGAATGCGGACTTTATCCTTGATTCCTGCAGATTCACAGCTATGGGAAATCTCACAAAAAAAGCTTGGGTCACGGGTTGTATCGCCAACCAGGTCTAAGATCAGGTTTTGAATACCATAATCCATAACCAGGACCCGGAAGGATTCGATAAGCGTGTCTACACCCTTTCGAGAGGTAATGTATCCTACAAAAAGCAGATGCAAATTTTCATTATCCCTGACGATCTCTCCTGCTTTTCTCGTTGAAGAAACGTTCAAACCGGGATAGGCCACAACCATATCTATGGAGTGGCACATGAGGGTTTCCACGGAGCGTTTCGTAAATTCGCTGATGACAATAATCCCGTCCGCGCAGTTGAGGAATATGCGCTCTTCATAAAGCTTGAGCCACTTATTCAATCGCCCCTTCGCCAGGGGTGCATAAAGGTGAGTGACAATTGGTACCACACGGACTTCTTTGCCCAGAAGCTGCCTTGTAAGCCGGGTCATCAGATTAAAAAGGAATAAGTCGGAGCTGGTAGAAATGTCCTCCATGATTATCGTTCTGCCTTCGAGCCTTGAAAGCAATTTCCATAAAGACAGATTTTGCTTCAAGGAATTCAAGAAGAACTGAAGCTTTGTATTGTGAGGTTTAGTCTGCCAGGTGATATTCTCGACTTCAGAGTACCTGGACCTCAGATAATCGTACAACCTGCGATTATAGATCTCCCCGCCAGTAACAGGGCTCTGGCAAATGGGCAACATCATCAGGATTTTACAGTCAATCATCGCTCATCATCTCGATGCAGATTTCACAATTGGTTTTAACTGCTTTTTAGGAATAATGCCATGTAAAACTCCCCTCAAGAATGATGATAAATTCGCAAATTCCCCTCGATAAATATATCCTGCAATGGTTGCCCAAAACTGAAATAAACAAAAATAGCTGATAAATGAGAGAAGCTCCTCTTTTGAGGCATGACTTTTCACAAACCATAACCGGTTTCTTGTCTTGAAGTATGTTACCATTGCTCGGGGCTTGGACGTGGAGACCTTATGCCATATGCCGGTGGTTGGAACAATTATGCAACTAAAACCTGCTTCAAACCCCCTGCGACAAAGATCGGTCTCTTCCCAATATAGAAAATAGCTTGTATCCAGAAGACCTATTCTCTCCAATGCGGTTCGTCTTACTAATAGACACGACCCTTCAAGACTGTCCACCCTCGCAGTAGAATGATACTGGCCCCGGTCTACCTCTTCGGAACCAATGCGTCGATAACTACCTCTGCTCATGATGAGATTTACGCCCGCCACGCTTATGAGATCAGTCCGGCCATTGAGATCATATTTATAAATGATCGGCCCAGCAAAACCAATTCGCTCATCGCTATGCATGGCGTTTACAAGTATATCTAAAAAGTCACTCTTGACCACAGTATCATTGTTTAATAGCAAGATATATTCAGGATTTTGGAATTTAAGTGCATATCTTATCCCAATATTATTCCCTTCGGCGAAACCATAGTTTTTATCGTTTCTTATGATTACTATCTTTCTGCGAGAAGGCAGATTGACAATTTCATTTTCTCTGCCGCCTCCAGACGTGACCTCATTATTTGTATACTCCAATATCTTTACCGGCTTATTCTCAGAGGTATATTCGAAGTATTTAGATGCGATTGGCCTCTTCCCGCTCAAATAAGCCCTTATCTCTTCAAGGGAACGATTCTCAGAACCGTTATCTATTAATATCAGACTATAATTATCATAATTAATTTGGCATAATGATTCCAGGCATTCAATAGTATCCATCCAGCCATTCCAGTTTAGAATTATGATAGAGACTCTTGGATTCATACGATTACCCAAAGAAACGGCCATGATTTTAATTCACCAATAAATTGCCAATTCGCACAATGTCGAAGTCCCACTATTTAGAATTGGCGGGCAAAGATGCGGCCTCATATCTACAATCTTAGCTCATTTCATTTTCATGGAATGTCGCATATGCTGAATCAGTCTTTGAACAGCATATTCGCATGTCCAAAAGTTTGAGACTATGTCTATGGCCTTGCCGCTCATGTACTGATACATATCTTTATCCAAAAGAAGCTCAGTTATTGCATCAGCGAATTTTTCCTCATCCCTATCAGTAAGCAGTCCGCTTTCATTGTGAACCACGCTCTCCCTTACCCCACCTTCTCTAACCGCTACAACTGGTGTTCCGCAAGCCATAGCTTCTAATGGTACAAGGCCGAACGGCTCAAGAAAAGGCGCATATACACATAATTGAGCCTTATTGTAAAGGCTGGTAAGCTCCAAATCATCTATAAGGATTTTAATCTCGAGATTTACCCCATTTTCAACCGCTAGTCTTTCAAGGTAGTCTCGGTATGCAGGCCTAGCGGCATTTCCCACAATAATGAGACTTGGACGAATTGCTTTATCAACCAACCCCATCGCTCTAATAATGAAATCAAATCCCTTCTCAGGAACCATGGAACCAACCGATAAAACATATGGCTCTCGTTCCATCTTTAAGGGCCTGAATAGCTGCGTGTCCACACCTAAATAAGATACAAACGAATTCTTGCCATACGCTCTGAGAATTGCTTCACTCGAAAAGCACGAATTAGAGAGGATCATCTTAGCATGGGATGCATTCTCCTTATCAATAGCGTCAAGTCTGGGAATGCAATATTCTGTCCAAGCCTTTTCCAACAAATTTGTATCGATTTTTTCTCCGAGGATCTTTAATATAGCTTCATTAGACCGACGAGGTTGTTGGCAATAATATACAGATGGCAGGGTAAGATATTTGAGAATAAATGGCGACATCGTATACCGATCTTGCTCTACAAACACAATATCGTATTTACCCCTATTGATAATATCAGCTAACCTCTTTTGTGCATTTTCTTGGTCAGCTAATGATAAGAATCCTCTGGGAAATAGATACTTAATCGCTGACTTTGCCAACCCAAAAGGCGTGGTATGAAGAGGCATCACGGTTACACTATTGGCAAATTGTCGTAGTGGCAAGAAATCCTCGTTCGCCGTTGATGGAACAAAGACATCGATAGAGCCACCTGCTCTACTCAAATACTTGACAGTCCCCCATAAGGCCCTTTTTGCGCCTCCTGAGGGTAGGTTATGGAAAATAGCAACTCTCATTTATAATCTAGTCCTTCTCAAGTCTCCTTCCTACCACTATGTGCTTTTATTCCACCAATTAGCTGCCTTGCCATCTGTTTATCGATCTTATCCGTCACCCCTGTGAGGACGATTATGATGAGATAGACTATTGCAGCTATAAGTATCAGGAGCAATAGAGGAATCCCGCTGAATAGTTTGACGAATAATGCCATCATAAAGCATGCAAAAAGAACCTTAGATAGATGAAGTATCATAATTCTGGGAAACGAATAACCTTCCTGCGAAGCGAAATACAACAAAAAGCAAAAAGCAAAAAGCTGTGTTGCTACGGTTGCCGCGCTTGCGCCTACATAACTGTATTTTGGTATCAAGACAAGATTCAAGATTATATTCAATACGGTAGCAAGAATAGTCTGTTTTGCAACTATTCCCTGCCGATTTATGGAGTTGAAGAGATTGCCAAATACAGCATTTAAGAAGATCAAGACTTCAGACCAAATTAAGATCTGGAGAGCAATGGTAGAAGGCGCAAAGTCCGGCCCATATATTAAAAGGATTAATTGATTTCCCAATACCGTTGTTCCCACGCCGATAGGAATGGCGATGATCATCAGATACTTGAAGGACCGCTCAAATATAAAACCGAGATATTTATCGGATGTGACATAAAAGTTGGACATGATCGGATACATCGATCCCAAAAAGGTCACTGGAATGAAGGCCAAGACCAAAACCATCCGATAAGCTGCATTGTACCATCCCATTGCCTCATTGGGATTTGAGATCATTAAGGATATCATTACCGTATCGATATAATAATACACCCTTACAAATACCAATGATAGGCCAAATGGTATGGCTTCCTTTACAATATATTTCCAGAGCGCAAAATCGATATCCCACTTCGGTAGTGGAATCTTTCTCAGGGCTATCACCACATAATAACCCAGAATAACTATGCTTGAGATCAGGTAAACATATGAAAAACCATAGACATCCATGCCAGAATAAATTGCCAGCAAAGCGCAAATCAGCATAGTCAGATTATAGATTATGCTGCCCAATGAGAGATATTCCATCACTTCATATGCCTGCAAAATTGAGCCTATGATGCCGGAGAAGGAGACGATGATGAGTGACAGGGATATTACAAGCACCATTTGCATGGTAGATGATGGATAGTTCAAGGCAAAGCCTATGGCTGCCGTGCTCACAAGGGTTACTGCGGCCAAAATGATTTTTAGAAATACGGAATTTGCCAGATATTTCTGTGTTCGGGCTTTATCTCTGGCAACATCTCTGATTAGAACGGATGCTATCCCGATATCTGCCAGAAAGAGAGTAATGGACGCAAAAGCAATGGCAAATGATAATATGCCGTAATTTTCCGAGCCCAGATAACGGGTGGTGTACATTAAGAAAAAGAAACTGAGTACAAATCCAATGATATTTGAGATCAACAAGAAGAAAGTATTCTTAGCGATCCTCTGGATGGTATTCACTGGAGATCACTTAAACGCCGGTCCAAACCAATCCCAAGGCGTGCCGCAACGATCATCATTCTTGCCATTGATCGATTGGGGGACTATTGCAGGATCGTTCCAGGGCCTGCGAATCTCATCAGGACTCGAATAATCATAAAGCCGGTTCACGAAATAGACAAGAGTCGCAGGCTCATTTCCTACAACTCGAAATCCATGCCAGTAGTGCCCCGGCATCCTGACGACCTGGGGGTTGTCTCCAGCAGATATAATCTCGTCCAGCTCCCCGGTTTCATCATCATAGGCACAGATCTTCATCGCGCCCCTAACTGCCAGGAAATGATCGACCTGTCCTCGTTCGTGCCGATGCCAGGCTCGCACCATTCCCGGATAGCTTACGGACATATTGGCCTGAACAATCTCATCCTGGATCACATCAGTCCAGTCCGCTCTCATGATCTCTGTAAAGAATCCGCGCTCGTCCGCAAATCGCTTCAAAGGCTTTATCACAATTCCTGGCAACATCAATTGACCTCATTCTTTTCTATCTCTGATCTTAGAATTTGCAGGGACTTTGCAAGCCCAAGCGGCTTGTTGGTGAGCATTTTGTTAGCTTTAGATGTATCTAGGGAAGAATCCATCGGTCTTCTGGCGATCCATGGAAGGTCAGCCATCCTGGAAGGCAGGATAAGATCTGCATTCAGACCAAAAATATCGGCAACCTGCAGGGCGAAATCGTACCTGGATATCCTGGTTGCCCCTGCCATGTGATATATTCCGGAAAGCCTTCTATCTGCCGCTTCCAGAACCATTCCTGCAAGGTTGGTATTCAAAGTGGGAGTGATGAACTGATCAGTGACAACGGAAACCTGCTTTCCGGATCTGAGGCGATCAATCAACCATAGAGCAAAATTGATCTTGCCGCTGGCAGGCTGCGAACCGTATATTACACAGGTCCTGGCAATGCAGCCATGACAAAACTGCTCTCCCAACAGCTTGCTTATGCCATAATAGCTAATTGGATTGGTCAATTCATCTTCCCGGTACATTCCTCGCACTCCGTCGAAGACATAATCAGTGGAGATATAGACGAGAAACGCCCCGACATCTTGGCAAGCTTGGGCAATTGCCCTTGTGCCCTCAACATTCAACCTATAGGCAAGCTCTCTCTCGCGCTCGCAGCGATCCACATCTGTTAGAGCTGCACTGTGGACAATGACGTCCGGCCTCAGTCGATCCAACAGATCATGAATGCCGCGATCATCAGCCAGGTCTAACCGGACTGGACTGCCAATCACAGGCTCGTTATGGGCATATCCGCAATAGACTGCATCTCCTCTATCCTGGGCGATCTTTGCGATCTTACTTCCCAAGAGCCCGCTTCCCCCAGATATTAATAATTTCATCGGGATCACCAGTCCGGATTCTTACCAATCCAGCTTCCAGGGCGTGGGACTGAGTACCTTATCATCCATAAGTGGCTTCCACCATGTAACGTTCTGCAGATACCAGTTCACCGTCTTTCTGATTCCATCGTCAAAATTCTCCTGGGGACGCCAGCCCAGTTCGTTTCTGATCTTTGTAGAATCCAGGCTGTATCTGGCATCATGGCCCGGACGGTCTTCCACAAACTCAATCAGATCTTCGTTCTTGCCGAGCATTTGCAGTATGGTCCCGGCAACCTGTAAATTGGTCTTCTCCTCTGCCGCAGAGATGTTGTAGATCTCACCCTTTGAGCCCCTCATGAGGACCTGTTCCACTGCACGACAGTGGTCGATTACGTAGATCCAATCCCTCACATTCCGGCCCGTTCCATAAATGGGAATCTTCAGGCCATTTCTGGCTCGCAGGATGGTCTTGGGGATCAGCTTTTCCGGGAACTGATATGGGCCATAATTGTTGGTGCATCTGGTGATCATGGCCTGCAGACCATAAGTTCGGGCATAGGCCTGCACAAAGACATCACCCGCCGCTTTGCTGGCGGAATAGGGCGATGAAGGTCGAATAGTGCTCTCTTCTGTAAAAGAGCCGTCCATTATATCCCCGTAAACTTCGTCGGTGGATATCTGCACAAATCTGGCAGTAGAGTTGTGAAGTCTTATAGCCTCCAGGAGATTAAATACACCCAGAACATTACTGTGCAGAAACGAGTCGGGTTTCGCAATCGATCGATCCACATGAGTCTCTGCGGCAAAGCTGACCACAGCATCTACATTCTTGATCAAACCGGTGATAAATTCCCTGTCTGCTATGTCTCCCTTCCGGAAAGTGTATCGGTCATTATCCTTAAAGTTCAACAGGTTATTCTGGTTGGAGCCATACCGCAAGTCATCAACATTTATTATTCGGCAGTCATCATGTTCATGCAACATGTTCCTTATGAAGTTGCTTCCTATGAATCCAAGACCGCCCGTAACAAGAAGCTTCATTTAAATCACAGCGATATATCGGAGTTGTCGCCGACGATGAGCCTGTTTCCCTTGGGCAGGGCAATTCCCTCTTGGATGCGGACATTTCTGCCGATGAGACTCTCAACGATCTTTCCTGCATTGACTATCCGGCTGTCATCCATAATGATCGTATCCTCGATCTCCGTTCCACAGATTCTGCATCCATAGCCCACTGAGGTATACGGACCGATATAAGAATCGGAGATGATGCTACCTTTTCCGATTATGCAAGGCCCCTTTATCACCGATCTCTCGAGCCTCGTCTCTTTTTCAATTATGACCCTGCCCATCACCCTTGAATCCTCCATCTGGCCCTCATTTTTGGTTGTGATGTCATCCAGGATGAGGCGATTGGCATCAAAGATATCCTCAGGCTTGCCGGTATCCTTCCACCATCCTTCCACAAAAGATGCATCGACTTTATAACCGTTCTCGATGAGCCATTGAATGGCATCGGTTATCTCCAGTTCATTTCTCCAGGAGGGCTTTATGGCCTTACAGGCATCGATTATCACCGGCTTAAAGAAGTAAACGCCTACCAACGCATAATTGGAGGGAGGAACTTTGGGCTTTTCTACAAGACGTCTGATGCTTCCGTCTGGATTTAAGTCGGCAACTCCAAAGCGCTGAGGATCATCAACCTGGGTGAGAAGCACACTGGCATCGCTCTTAAGGCTATTGAACCTCTCTTTATGTCGCACTATGCCGTCTCGGAGGATATTATCTCCCAGATACATCACAAAATCGTCATCCAGGAATTTTTCGGCGACCAATATGGTATGGGCAAGACCTCTGGGCTCCCCCTGGTAGATGAACTCTATTGGAACATCCCAGTGTCCCGCTTGCACTGCATCTATCACCTGATCCTTATTCGGGCCCAAGATTATGCCGATCTCATCGGCACCGGCTTCGATAACATCTTCAATGGCATAGAAGAGTACGGGCTTATTAGCCACTGGAATGAGCTGCTTTTGCTGAGAATAGGTAAGAGGACGAAGCCTGGTTCCAGACCCACCGGATAGTATGAGAGCTTTCATGAATATACCTCAATGTTAGCGTCTTGATCGCTTTGGATTTGCATCCACTAAGATATACTCTTCGTTCAAGGTCCCGGATAGATGACCTCGATATTCTCCATGTTCAATATCAGCTTGCGCAGCTCCTCGCAGTTTATAGGATGCTTGAACTCGCTGCACATCTTCACCCGTTCCGATAGATCCCCCAGCTCCTTGTCCTTTAAGTAGTAGCCCATTCTCTGGGTGATGTATTTTAAGGCCTTGGCCCCGGTATGCTTGCCTATGATGATGTGCCGGGCAGCGCCTACCATTTCCGGCGAGTAAAGCTCATAGGTCCTGGGCTCTTCCAAAACAGCCGCGACATGGATTCCCGACTCATGCGCAAAAGCATTCGTGCCTACTACGGCTTTATTCTTGGCCACAGGAACCTGCGAATAGGTCTCCACCAGCTTGGACAGGTCCTTTATCTTGGTGAGATCGTAAGATTTCAGGTCGTAATGCAGCCGTAAAGCCACCAGCAGCTCTTCTAAGGGCGTATTACCACTGCGCTCTCCTATGCCGTTTACTGTAGTGTGTAGCTGCTTTGCCCCTGCTTCCGCTCCGGCCAGGGTATTGGCCAGGGCCATTCCCAGGTCGTCATGGCAGTGCATGCAGATAGGGATCTTGATAACTTTTTTCAGCTCGCTTATCATATAATATGTCGTGCGCGGATTCATAATCCCCACAGTATCGGCGACGCTGATATAATCGGCATGGTAATCCTCTGCCTTCTTGTAAAGCTTCTTTAAAATCTCAAAATCAGTGCGCGTGGCATCTTCAGCCGAGAAGCGCACAATCAGGCCATGATCTTTGGCATACTCCACCGTTTGCAGTGCGCAAGAAATCGCCTCGGGGCAGCTCATGTGAAGCTTGTACTTGAGATGAAGGTCAGAGGTAGCAATGAAAACGCTGACCATGTCTGCGCCGCATTCGATAGCTGCGTCGACATCCTTCTTGACGGACCGGCAAAGAGCGGAAATCTTGGCATCAAGTCCCAGATTGCAGACCTCTTTTACAGCATTCATCTCTGCCGCGGATACTACAGGAAAACCGGCTTCTATGACCTCGACGCCGATCTCATCCAGCCGCAAGGCAATATCCAGCTTTTCGTCGGCGCGAAAGACTACACCCGGCATCTGCTCACCGTCGCGAAGGGTTACATCGCATATCTCGATGTCCAGTGGCGGTGTCTTGGCTGGGGCCAAGAATTGATTGAGGGAGTAGTCTTGCATAGCGCGCTAATAGTGATAATTCATTACATAAATCGGTTTCGAAGGAAATGGGTTTCCGGCAATTCTAGAGATTGGCAAAACGCTCCAATATCCATCGGTTTCGTACTTCAGGATGAAATATGATACCATAGGTGGGATGAGCGACGTGCTGGAAAGCCAGGACTGCATCAGCTCTTCCGGCCAGGAGCGATAATTCGTGCGGCAATGTCACCGCATAGTTATGAAGGTGATAGCCTTCTATCCGTCGCGGCTCGCCCAGAAGCGATGACGCCATGACGATCTCGATCTCTTCCAGGCCGATAGCTGGACTGTGCACTATAGATCCTCCATAGACGGCACCGATCACCTGCATCCCGGCACAGATGCCTAAAATTGGCTTTTTTGATTTCTTTATCCAGGAGAAGAGCTCCAAATGTTTCGCATACTCATTATCCAGCAGAGCCGTTCCGCAGAGGATAATTTTATCGTAGCTGGCAAGTGCTTGCCGCGTGACCTCGGTATAATGCAAGATATCGCAGAAAAATCCTTTCAGTTGCAGCGTGTCTCTAATGGGATGCACAAATTCGTAATGAGACAGGCAGTCTTTTTCGAAGCACAGATCAACCAGGAGTATGCATCCACCACTATGCACCACCTTCTTTGAGTCATGCCCCTCGTCGCCAGGTTTTTCTCGGCCAATTTCAGGGCTTTCAGTACTCTTCGACCCTGCCGGTTTCTCCACCAGTCGCATCTCTTCAATGACAAACTGCCCCCGATAGTTGGCATAGCTCTCAGATGCCTGCAGGATCTCGATTCTCTTCTGGAAAAATGGGGTGTCCAGGACGAAGGTCTCCAGCTCCCCACCCTCACCGGAAGGATTTATTCGGTACTTCTTCTCGAGCTTCTCGAGCATCTGTATGCGCTCCTCCGTCAACTCTGCGCCCAACCAGGAGGCATCAAAGGGATAGGCATAGACCCCGGAGATGATAATGGAAAAGTCTTCCTTTAAAAGTCTCCGGAGGTAATCGATCTGATTTGTCTGCCAGATGGGATTATAGCACCATAGATCCTGGTCGCGGCAGATCCGTTGCACGCGCGCCGCCTGGTAGACGGACTCGATGGCGCCGGTGACTATTCCCTGGATACCATATCTCTCACGAGCGGCAGCAATGGCCGCCGCCAGATCGGAAAGCTCCTCTTCTTTGATGCCGTGCGTGGGCCAGGTGAGCAGAGGAATGCCCATGGCCTTCGCCTGCAGGCCTGTGCGACGAACGTTGGGCGTGTGGAACATGTAGCTGTCCGGGTTCTCCGAGACCAGAGTTATCAGGCAGGCCACCTCGTTTCTTTCCATTGCCCGGCGGCAGGCAAAGACTGAATCCTTGCCGCCCGAGAAGAGAACGCCCAGTTTCATAATGGCCTACGGCGCACCTGGCGAATCCAGGTTGAGCATCCCCCAGATCTTAGCCATATCCAGGTTTGCCTCAACAGCCGCAGCCAGCTGCTCAAACCCATCACCCTTCGCCGCCCTAGCCCCCAATTCGGTCTCGTGGGATGAGCCCATGCCCCGGCCCTGGCCGAGACCTTTGCGACGGCTGAGAAAATCAAGAAAAGCATTACGGAAGTTTTCATTCTCGAAGATGCCATGCAGATAAGTGCCGATCACCATCCCACTCTCAGATACAGCGCCATCGTCACTGAAGGCCTTCCGGCTCTTGGGGCTGGTCACACCCATGTGAATCTCGTAGCCTGTGACGATTTGGCCGCGGATAGGCTCCAGGATGGGACCGCCGCCCGTGACGATCTTTTTCACCTGCAACGTTCTCTTCTCATATAGGTCGAAGCGAGTTACCGCATCCAGCAAACCCAGGCCAGGGATAGTCCCTACGGTGTCTTCGACGCCGCAGTCAATGATCTCCTGCCCCAGCATCTGGTAGCCACCGCAGATGCCTAAGATTGGCGTCTTCGGCCTGGACTTGATTTGATCGGCCATGCCCTTTTCCTGCATCTCCCGCAGATCTGAGACAGTGTTCTTGGTTCCTGGAATAATTATTGCATCCGGATGGCCCAATGGCTCGGAGAGGCTCACATACCGAACGTGCGCCTGCCGTTCCAGTGGCTCGAAGTCGGTGAAATTGCTGATGCGCGGCAGCCTGATCACGGCAATCTCGACCGCGTCCGCTGCGAAGCGGGCCTTCTTGTCTCCTAATGAGACCGAGTCCTCGGAGGGGATATCCAGATCGAGATAAGGCATAACGCCCAACACGGGCACGCCGGTGATCTCTTCCAGCGTCTCCAGGCCGCTCTCCAAAATAGCAGGATCTCCCCGGAATTTGTTGATCACGAGGCCTCTTACGAGTGGCCGGATGTCCTCAGGCAAGAGCTGCACCGTGCCGAAGAGGCTGGCAAAGACGCCGCCCCGCTCAATATCCCCTACCAAAATTATGGGGGCATTAAGGCGGCGAGCCACGTAGATATTGGCCAGGTCCCTATCGAAGAGATTAATCTCTGCCGCTCCGCCTGCGCCTTCTACTACTATGTAGTCGTAGTCCTTCTCCAGCTCCAGAAGGGATCGATCCACTACTTCCTTGAGATCATTGATATCTCGATAATACTCCTCCGCCGATTTGTCAGCCATAGGCTTGCCCAAAACGATCACCTGTGAGGTGCGGTCGCCCTTTGGCTTGAGGAGGATGGGATTCATGAACTCGGTCGGCTCCACCCTAGCCGCCCAGGCCTGCACCGCCTGGGCGATGCCTATCTCCGAGCCGTTTTTGGTGACCCAGGAGTTGAGGCTCATATTCTGGGATTTGAAGGGCGCGACCCTTAGGCCGCGATCAGATAGCAGGCGGCAGAGGGCGGCGACAAAGGTGCTCTTGCCGGAATGGGAGGTGGTGCCTAGAACCACGATAAAGCGAGACATGCGAAGGGAGAATGGCGTGCAAGTTTATTTGTCTTTTGGAAGGTTGTGTTTATAACATACCTTGCTCAATAAGCCGCGAGCCAGCCATCTCGCCCAAGCATCTAAAAAGAGGATTTGGCGCTTCTAAATCTCTGCAAGAATCCTCTTTTTCTCCTGATCGAAGTATGCCTGAGTTACTTTGTCGCTTTTCCGCAGGCACATCAGCTTTTCCAGGTAGACCTTCCGTGTGATTTTTCCTGCCATCTGCTCCTGCTTCAGCTTCATAGGATCGTCCGCATTGGGACAGGGTTTCGGTGCAGGTTGAGGTGTTGGGGTTGTAGTCTCTTTGCATTTAAAACCGGGCACATTGCGGGGACTATTGCGCACTTTTAGCCAATCCAAGTAGATTGCAGGATCAATAAAAAACATATCCATATATTCCTGGCGAGAATGTGGTTGTGATCCACCATTTACAGGATCGGTATAACCGTCCGTTATCTCGCCCAAAGGCTCGCGAGCAACAACTCCTTTTAGGGGTATACAGGGGAGGAAATTACCTGGATTGGGATCGTTCAATCTTTTTAACTTCTCAGGATCCGGATTGAAGGCAAATCCGCAGTTTTGGCAATAAATAACTATCTCTGGATTTTGTTCACTAACATCTGCGCAATTTAGCGTTTTACAATGGAAGCACTGCAAGTTCTTTAAGACCATTTCCATCACCTTTTGACCTATACTTATTTAAAAATTAAGATGTGATATTAAATTTTGTTAGCTCCTGACTATACTGATCATCACTTATGCGCCCATCAACCTTCATTTCCAATAATTTGGCCGCAAATTCGGAATCGGAGATCCCCACACCTCGCAAATCCTCAAGCAATGTGATCGCAGCTGATGATATTCTCTGAATTTGGGCTTCATAATCAGCTTGATCGATCACATCCAATTTGAGCATCGCATTCAGCTTGCCCAGATATGTAGGCCAGCTGATTGCTCCGCTGGTATACTTGCGCTCCATCGCGGCAAATGCCTCTGATTTAAAAGCCAAATATTGGCGATCGGAGACACTGGTTGCCGCTCTGGTCTTTCTTATCGCATTCAAATATTCTCCCTCACTAATGCGATCGGAGCTTAGCAACTGCCCTAATTTAGATAAATATTCATCAGGATATATTATAGATTCGTTAACCATCTCATTGAGTTCATTCAGCGTGCCGGATGCCGCCTTATGCAACAGTAAGCTATAATTTTCATAGCTTAATGCGATGAGATCATTGTCAAATGCATATGTCAAACTTGTTGCATATTGATCTGCAGAAATGGACTCCTCGTTCAGCAGATCCTGCATTTTATTTGTATAATCATCCTGAGTTATCAAACCGTCGAGTAGCATACTTTCCAGATCCGCAACCTTAAGAGACGACTCGTTTATCTGGGGCAGATCAGTAACCTGTTTCACACTATCTGCTTTAGCTGACTGAGATTCTGCTTCACTGCTTTTTGGCAGAATCATCGAATCAGTCAACCTTGAACTCATGCTGAAGTTTCCAATGATTGTGGTCTCAGCTATGTTGGGTGCATGACGGCCCTGGCTGTCGTCGGCAACTACCTCTGTTACTTTTCCGTTTCCATTTATGGAATAAGAGGTGGTTACAGTATATTGAGGGGTCGGCATAATCGATGGTGGGGAGACGGCCGGTTTGAAGGTGATGCTGCTGGAGGAGACCAGGTTTTCTGTGTCATTTCCCTCCATTCCGTTTACGAAAACCGCATGATGTAAGCCTGACGGGCTAATCATGCTGATTTGATATCTATTAGGGGCATATGATGGGTTTAAGACATTGTAGTTCACATAACTTTTATTGTCGATGCTTGTCTTATTAATGGCGAATGAGTATCGATAATTCTTTACATCGTCGCTCTTGAGATTATATTCGGATGCTAAACTTGAAATACCTAATTGCGAGGAAAGACTCCTATGGTAGGTCTGCGCCCCATGCCCCTCCGCAAGTTCTGAGGACTGTCCTGTTTTGGTCTGGGAAAGCATATATCCTCCTCCATCCACTTTAATTTTTTCATCAAATTTTAATGCAGATGCACAGGATGTTAAGAGAATTAATCCGATTAAGATTATCAGTTTCAATTGCATGATTGGTTTCCTCGCCACCATTAATTTGCAAAACTTTGTTATAATTACATTAGACTAAGTATATCAATGTTTCGTGAGTTTTCCGCTACTTTATCATGTTTGCATCCTGTAAAATTTATTCAAATTAATAGAAAATTGGCTACAATTTTTGCAGACAGAGATGCATTATAGGGGCGATTATAAAAAATAATCTAAAAGATCCCTATCACACCGTCGCCCTCTGGCTGTAATCCACCAGCGCCATCAAGATGTCTTTGTCCTTGAGCATCCCCATCAGCTTCCCGCCTGACGTGACCACAGGCATTTGATCGATCCGATTCTTGTGCATTATGGCCGCACATTTTCCGACCTCATCTTTTTTATAGGCAGTGATAGGTGGAACCATTGCCTCGGAGACAAGAATATTTTTCAGCTTGATCCGCGAGACGGTATAATACTTGCTGATGGTCTGCATCACCCGGTCCCACATCCAGGTGTCCTCTCCGTCATTAGCGGACATATCCGTCTTCTCAACAGTATCCTCGATAACACTGGTCTTGATGAGATCGCGGTCCGAGATCATGCCCACTAGCTTGAGGCTGGTATCGATGACCGGGCAGGCCTCCACTGCGGCAAACTCCATAATCGATCCGGCAACAGCCAGGGGCATCTCGCTCCAGAGAACCACGGTCTCCTTCTCTAAATAGGGCTCAATGCTCTCCTTTATTCCCAGGTCCTCGGCCACCCGGACAATATCGGCAACGGTGATGATGCCCACCAGCTTTTTGCCTTCTACTACGGGAAGCCGCCTGATGTCGTGCTTGATTAGCAGCCGTGAAGCCTCGACTATGCTTTTATCGGGGCCTATCACCACCGGATCACGGGACATGAGCAGAGCCGTCTGGTCCTCTTCGCGATTGCGGAGCAGGTCGGTCCTGGTTATCATACCTACGACCTCACCCTTCTTTATTACAGGAACGCCGGAGACCCTGTGGTCCTGCAGCGTTTTCAAGACATCATCCCTGCTTCCAGGGATGGCGACAGATGCCACATCCTGGACCATTACGTCCCTGACGAGAATGCTCAAGTCTGCTCCCTCGGAATGGTCAGTACTGGAATCTTGGAGCTTCTTACCACCTTTTCGGCCACACTGCCCAGCAAGAACTTATCAAGGCCGGTTCGCCCCACCGCACCCATGATGATAATATCCATGCCTGCCGACTGCGCATAGCTTACGATCTCGCTGCCGGGATTTCCCTCAACCACAACACCATCATAGGCAACGCCCATATGCTTAGCTAGAGTCTCCACATGTTTCAATGCCTCTTTCCCTTCCTTGAGCAGAAGCTCTCGAATGCTGAATAGCAGCATATCATCAGGCAGATGACTCGTCCGGTTGGTGTCAGCCACATAGATTGCAGTAACCTTTCCACCAGATATCTTTCCCAGCTCCAATGCTACTTTGGCAGCTCTTGATCCATGCTCTGATCCATCGGTTGCAACAAGAATCTTCTTAAACATGATTAACCTCTAAAAGATAGCTATTATGTCAGACTGTCCGGCCCTTCTCACAATGCTGGAAAGAGGTGCCATTGCTCCCCACATATTATCTGATTTTTTATCAATAACCATTACTTTAGCCTCTTTTCCTTCTCGAATGGACCCCAGCCTCTGATCAAGCCCAGTCATTTTAGCACCATTTAGCGTGCACATCTTAAATACCTGTCTATCGTCATGCAGCAGAGCCTTACTGATAAAATGCATCTCCTCGAAGATGTCCGGCGAGTTGAGCATAACGTTATCCGTCCCCACTGCAATAGTTGCGCCCAGCTCTAACATTCTTTTCACATTGGGCAGACCCACGCCGGTGACCAGATTAGACCTAGGACAGACGACGATAGGAATGCCGGCGTGGGCCGCATCCCTCAGATCAGCCTCTTCCGCCTGGTTCATATGCACCAGGAAATCCGGATGGAGGGCAAGAGCTGCTCTAATATCATCATTACCGGCTTCGCCGGCGTGCACGCCCACCGCCAGGCCTCCATGTCTGGCTGCCGCTACTGCTGCTCGAATATGATCAGGATCATGGTCCCGAGTGCTGCTTATTCCCAGGCCCCAGCAACTCTCCGGGATATTTATCTGACAAGGATCTGGCCGTCCCAGGACTCTGGCAATTAGAGGCAGACCGAGCACGGCCTCTTGCAGCATGCTCACACCCTCTGCCCCCCCTTCCCTGAAATCAGCAAACGCACAGGTACCAGACACAGCCATCAGTTGCAGGCTTCTTCTCATACCTTCCAGCAGAACGGCACGCGGCATTTGGGCCAGCTTTTGCGCTTTTAATCCACCTGGACCTACCAGCTCTGAAAGCGACAAAAAGGGCGGGTCCTTGAATGCGGAGTCGCCCACGTGGACATGCGCATTCACGAAGCGAGGGCAGACGATGCCCTCATAGTCAGCGTCTACCTGCTCCGAGCCAAACTCCCGAATGATGCCGTCCCGGATGCGGATATAGCCATCCAGGGGTGTGAAATCATCGCCATAGATTATAGTTCCCTGCAGCAGAATCTCGCGTGCTTTTGGCATGTCCTGAAAGTTAGGCAGGCAATCTATTTAGCTCCTCTTTGCCTAACTCTTGCCAAGGTGCGCTAGACAAAGGCGGCGAAAGTATGACCAGGCCCTTCGTATTCATCAATAGCGCCATGAGCGCAGACGGCAAGATAAGCTCCTTTGAACGCTGCCAGGTCAGAATATCCGGCCAGGCAGACAAGGCCAGGGTCGACCTTCTTCGGGCAGAGAGCGACGCCGTCATGGTAGGGGTGGGAACGGTGCTGGCAGACGATCCCAGTCTGAGGGTGAAGTCGCAAAGCTCTCGCCAGGCCAGACGGAGGAAGGGCTGGCAGGAGGACCCGCTTCGCATTATTGCCGATAGCCTGGCAAGAACGCCTCCTTCGGCCAAGGTATTGGGACCGGGATGCATAGTGGCCGTAACCAGTTCTGCGCCCCAGCAACAACTGGAAAGACTTTCCTCAACCAGGTCTGAGATAATAGTATGCGGAAAAGAGAGGGTCGATCTGTCGCAGCTGTTTTCTCAGCTTTTCGATCTGGGGGTCAAGCGTCTCATGGTGGAGGGAGGAGCTACGCTCAACTGGTCGCTTCTCAATCTAGGCCTGGTGGATGAGCTTTATGTCTACATGGGTGCCATGATCATCGGCGGAGAGAATGCACCTACCCTGGTAGACGGACCGGGATTCAAAGAACACTTCCCCCGGCTGATCCTGAGCAGCGTGCAGCAGCTGGACGAAGGAGTGCTCCTCAAGTGGAAAGTGCCAGGCAAACCGTCCTGACGATTATCTGATCTTGGGATGATATGCCAGACGGCGTCTACTCCTTTCTCACTACAAGCACGGGAATATTGGAGCTTCTGACCACCTTATCTGCCACGCTGCCCAGGAGGAACCCCTCCAGGCCGGTGGCTCCAATTCCTCCCATGACAATGAGTTTCATATCGCCTTCTTTGGCGACCCGGATGATGTCCTCGGCAGGATAGCCTTCCACAATAATTCTGGTCACGACAATGCCTGCTTTCAGAGCCATCTCTTCTACCATTTTTGTGGCCACCTCACCCTGATTTTGCAGATTGCGTCTTATGCCTGCCACGAGGTCGTCGGCAACCTTTGAGACCAGATCTCCCAGAGGGCCATACTCCTTGCCGATATCCACCACAAAAAGAGCTGTTATGGCTGAGCCGTAGAGCCTGGCCATCTCTATTCCCGCTTCAGCGGCCCTCTCGCTATGCTTGGAGCCGTCGGTTGCGATCAAGATTCTTTCAAACATGATCAATTTTCACCTCAGCTTCTCATGAACTTATCCCAGCCCTCGTAATGCGTCTTGAGGACGGTGCAGATGTCTTCCATCATCGCGAAGGGAATGCCCACCACGACAGCCTCATCCTCCAGGCCGGAGTTTTTCCTAGACCCATCGCAGCCTAAAGAGATGTTCACCTCTCCTTTGAGGTAGGGTGAGGCAGTAGCATCCACACATAGGGACTGAATTCCCGCCGTATTGAATGTAGACCTGCCCCCCTCCTTGAACATGACAGCCTGCACTATTCGCCTGGCATTAAGCGGATTGCCGACAATTATCACCACATCCGGATTCATGGACATCTTATCCAGGGGGGATACGTAGGTGGCAATTATGCTGCCGGGAAGAAGGCGCGGCATATTGGCGGCGATGCTGCTGCCCACATCCTTGGTCTCGCATTTATGCAGCTTGTCGAAGTACAATGTCCCGGTAGCGATGTTCTCCGGGCACTGCATCATCCCCAGCCCCGAGGCTCCGCCTTTGCATGCATGATCGTCGCCATGGGCAAGGAAGCTCTTTCCCTCCTTCCTCGCCTTCAGGATCATGCCGCAGTAATGGATGGGCTTGTCTGCGGTCTCGAGACCTTTGGGAATTTCCGCTTCGCTCTTAAACAGTTTTACGCCAACGATATTATCGCGAATTGCCAAGGAGGACTTCAATATATCGGACATCTCTTCAAGATTCATCATATTACACCGCATAGTAGTAGGGCCGGATGACATTTCTCACTTGCGCTCACGGGCCATGATGAATAAAATGCTGCGATTTCCATTTGAAGATATTGATGCATTGTTGGAAAGACCGGACGAAAGATAAAAAAAGAAAAATGGATATCTAAGCTGCCTTTGCCTCCTCGGGATAGCTAGAGACGATATTGCCAGAAGCATCCTTTAGAGTTGCCACATCGCCACCATTATTCCAGATGGATGAGCTGCGGTTCCAGAAGAGATCAACAGATGTGTCATTTCCCGCTCCCGTGCGAATCTTGGCAATGCCGCCGGCCTTCAGGCTAAAATCCGGGAACTTGTAGGTGTGATTCTGCGCGTCCTCCAGCGTCCAGCCGGCGAGGCTTACATCCGCAGTTCCCAGATTGGATATCTCCACCCATTCCTCATCCAGGTTCTCTTTCTCTGGGCTCGTAGCCGCAAAATTGGCATTGGTTATGGCGATTCCGCTCTCTTCTGCGCCTGCCGCCATTGCCGCCCCCAGAAACAGGACGGCGAGGGAGATTAGCGCCCCTGCAAATATTCGGTTATTCATCTTTATTTCTCCAGAATTACCTTTCTACAGTTTAGTATTTTTAGTACTGATCTCACTTCAGTAATATAAATTTTTCGAAAGAGTTGTATTGCCAGGGAGATGATGGAATATAACTACAAAAAGAGGCGGAAATAATGGCACCGGGCAGAGGCCCGGCCTGAAGGGCCGACTGCACTTTCCTGGATCCCAGCACCGGTGCGCCAAACGCATATATCAGTTGCAACAAATAGAGTGCTATGGAAGACGATATAATTTATGAGAAGGCAGTAGAAATACTCAATCCCGGCCGGCTCTATTTCGCCCTCAAAGCCATGAGGACCTCGCCGGTTAAGATATCGTTTGACATGGGCGACCTGAACCTGACATCCGGGCCCGTCTCTTCGCTGATAAGCATCGAAGGAGAGTTACCGGAAGAAGTTTTGGCGATGCAGTGGCTTGTGCCACTGGCGGATCTGAAGATATTGCAGGATTTGATTCCGCCTGATACATTCTACTGGGAGAACCGGGCTCTTGTATTGCAGTGGCAGTGCGATCTGGTTGTAGATAGCATGATTGACGAGAAGAGCCCCCTGGAGACTCTCGAACAGGAGGAAGCTTATCGCGATCAGCTCCTGATCAGCAATCGAGAGTATCGCGAGCTGCAGATGGCATTGGATGACTGCAACGCCCACATCCCACAGGTTCTATTCTCCATCTATCCCGACCGATTGAATTTCGCGGTCAACTGTTCAGAGCATGATGAAATTGTGGGAACGATGATCCAACTGAGAGGGCAGAACGAGGCAAGATAGATTTTAAAAAACTCTTGGCCGAAATAAAACAATTTTTTTTAAATTCGCGACTTCGAGTGAGATTCAATAGTGTCCGGTTTCACGCGAAGCCGCGAAGAACGGTCAGCTGTTCACAAAGGCATATCATCATCATAATCATGGCTTTAGGCCCGGCGTTACCAGCCACTTTTAGCCGTCTTTCTTCCAGATCCTCACGATGACGGCAATTCCTGCCAGGTTTATGGCCAGGATCAGTATGATTCCAATTATCCTCTTCCAATCACTCTCCGGCGCAGCCTTCCCTGCCAGATCCATCTCCACGTCCCCGTTCACCAGCACCGCCCACTCCTTCCCTCCCGCCTTGAGGCTGTACAGCCCGCGCGGCAGTCCCCGGAAGCAGCACTCACCCGCACTGCCTTTGGCCAGCCGCGCCCCATCGCGCCACAGCTCCAGGGCCCCGGGCGCGCCTGTCACGCGCAGGTCAAAGCCCGCGCGGATGGGCAGGCTCTTGCCTTCTGCCGTGAAGTTGCCGGAGATATTCAAAATGCCCAGCACCGTTGGCGCGACATCCATCTCCGACCAGCGACCGCCCAGGTTCAGCTCCTCCACTCCCGGCCCCAGGAAGACCAGGGGAACGCGCAGCGCCTCCAGCCGGGCCGCATATTTGTCAGCCGAGTGCCCGCCCTTGCCCGTCTCTAAAGGAAAGACCATGCCGTGGTCTGCGGTGACCGCCAGCAGAACGTTATTTTGGCGACAGATCTCGGCCAGCCTGCCCAGCGGCGCGTCCAGGGCGGCGACCACTTCGCGATAGCCGTCCGCGCCCAGGTTATGCCCGGCGCTATCCACCGCGCCCACGTTTACCAGCATGAGAAAATGCCGGCCTGAGAGGTTTTGGACTGTGTCCGCTGCCGCGTCCAGCGCCCAACGGTTGTAGCCTGCATAGCCCGCAACGCCTTGAGGCACAGCGTATCTGGCAAACCGGTCCCGCCACGCCTGAAAGCGGTACTTCAGGCCCGCTGGCGCAGTAGCGCGAAAGCCCGGTATCGGCTCGGCCCCATGCAGGGCATTGTCTCCCAGATAGAGAACGCCGTCCATCTCCCGCAGGACGGGCATGGCATCTCCCCGTTCCAGGATTGCGAGGCAGAGGTAACCATTGGCGCGAGCCGCGTCGAAGATGGTCGGGCCGAGGCGGTCTGGATTCGTTCGTGAGTCGCCGGAGATGAGAACGCTGTGGCTCTTGGTGGTCTCGGGCACGGGCACCCGCACATCCACCGCTCGCGCCCCCCCGCCCGTGAGGTTGAAGAGCACAGCCCCCTCGATGGCCGAACCGTCCAGGGCGTAGGCACGATGCTCCGGATAGACGTAAGACGCGCCCAGGCCGTCCACCACCAGAATGACAGCTCCGCCTGGCTCGTCCTGCGGGCCGACCTGCACATCTATGGCACTGGCGAAGCCAAATGATAGTGATAATATTATCAACAAAAAGAGAAAATGGCGGATCATCCAAGATCTGCAGATCTCTAGAAGTCCGTCATGACCCGGTACTGGTCGATCTCGGTCTGCTTCAGGCCCGTCAGGAACTGCTCGGCCATGTCGCGAATATCCCTGGAACGGGTGATGGCTCTGCCGACGACGAGGATGTTCGCGCCAGCCGCCAGGGCCGCACCCTCGGTGTCCACGCGAATGCCGCCGGCGACCGCCACCAGCAGCCTGCGACCTTCTTTGGCCAGGCCCTGAATTTCGCGAATGTCATTCCAGGCGTGCGCGCTCTTCTCCATGTCTATGGCCCGGTGCAGCTCGACCACATCAGGCAAGACCTCCAGACCCTTTAGAACGGCCAGAGGATCAGGCACATTGAGCATATCGATGATGGAATAGATGCCGGTCTTCCTGGCCTCACGGATGGACAGCTCAATCGTCTTCTTAGGCGCCAGGCCCGATATTACCACCGCGTCTGCCGCAGCGTCCGCTGCCAGGCGCACCTCCAGGTTTCCGGTATCCAGTGTCTTCAGATCCAGGATGATAAAGGCGCCCGGCCTGATGGCGCGAATCTCCTTGACAACGCTCATGCCCAGCATCTTGACCAGAGGCGTTCCCACCTCGATGAGAATGTGATCGCTATCAGGCAGAGCGGCAAGCACGCGGCGCACCTCAGCCAGGTCCACCAGATCAAAGGCCACTTGCAAGTACGGCGGATCCCAGAGCCTGGTGACCCGGAAGCCCATGATGGGATGAGTAGAGCGGTCCTTCTCGTAAAGCATCAGATTTACATCCGGGAATCCGGCCATAGCCCTCTCCAGGGCCAGCTTGGTAGCCCCGTAATTATAGCGATAGATGGCATCGTAGTCTTTTGCCTGGGGATGAATAAACACGGATACGATTATCAGCAGCTCTTCGGCCTTATCCTTGGGAATTATGCCTTCAGCTACCGCATCCGCCACTGCTTTGGACACGGCCATCTGGGCCGGCCCAAATATCTGGGCGGCTTGATCCATATTCTTCACGGTAACTTTGGGAACGATAAGAGTAGACGGCTTGGGCGGCAAATTGGGCCGGATAACACCCAAAAGTGGCGTATGCCCTGCCGAAAGCTGCGCAAGGCCAGAGGCAAAGGCCGTGGCTACCGGTCCCTCTTTATCTCCAATGATCAGATCGATATGAGCAATCTCAGGCTCCTTTCCTATGAGAGCCTCTCCAACTAAAAACAAAAAGATTCACCTCGAAATTGAGGTGAGCCATCTCTCTATTTTAATCCTTTCTCACGAGGCGCGCCCTCTAAATGAACTGCCAGTAGATAAGGGGGGCCAGCGCCATCAGCGTCAGGCCGGTTGCCAGCCTCATTCCTACCCTATGATCCTTGCGGAAAGCGTCCACCTGGCTTGGACTCATGCCTAGAGCAATTGCCCCGCCCAGGATAATGATGGGCAGAATTACCCCCAGATTGAAGAAAAACAAATAGGTAGAACCTTCAAAGTAGCTTCTCTGTGAAAAGAGATCCAGTATCGCGAGGTAGACGGCGCCCACACAGGGGAGCTTGACCAGGGAGAAGAGAGCTCCGATAATAAAATACGAGCTGAATCGGCCTTTATCAATTCCAGCCTGGAAGTACTTGAGAGCCCAGTCCGTGCGGAAGAGGGATGGCCTTCCTTGCGAGAGCCGCAGCGCATCCCAAACCTGGGAGAGGCCGGCCAAGAGGAGAAAAGCGGTCAGAATATAGCGAAGGGATGCTGCTATCGCCTCAGTCTGCATGAGCTGGCGCATACCCAGGCCAAAGAGAAAATACATGGTAAAGATGCCCAGGGAGAAGAAAACCACCATCATCACCAGCTCGCGTCTCTTTCCCGCAGAAGAGAGAACCGAGGCCGCCAGGAAGACCAAGATGCCGAGCAAGCAGGGATTGAAACCTGCCACCAGGCCTGCCACCAGAACGGCAGATATGGTGTAAAGAGATATCTCCTGCAAATTGAGATTCTGGCCGTTGGCAGCAGCGCTCAGGTTCTGCTCTGCACTCTCATTGCCGGGCAGGGTGAAGGCAGCCGGAAGATTAGGGGTCTGATTGGCCAGAGCGCCTTTGATGAGGCTTTCCAGCAATACATTATCCGTCTCATAATCCCGGTAGTTGATCACCTGCATTCCGATTATAATGGCAGGAACATCCTTGGCGCGATACTGCTTGATAATACGATGTCCTTCATCGGAATAGTAGTAATAACTGGTTACATTGATCGGCACATCCCGTCCGACCTCATCCAACGTTCGCTCTGCTGCTGCGCATTTCGTGCATCCCGGGGACTTGATGAGAATAACCTCGGCTGCATCTTTTCCAGTAACCGCCGCGCCGTTAGAAAGCAGCAGAGCTACGCTTGCCAGCAAGATGAGAGCAAGAACGAGGCTTACAGCCGCAATACGAGACATGCCGATGCGCATAAGCGACCTATGGATGGAAGAAGTATAAAATCTCCATGATCAGAAGAACCGGACCTTTGGCAGGGGAATACAGCCTACAGTCCCCTGCCAAAAAAGTTCGCCATTTCTCTCGCATTCACTCCGTTTCATACTCAAGAACAGGCCCATTTCCGGAAGCCCCGCTAGATGCGAATCCCACAGAAGCTTCATCCTCTGCTACGATTACTATGGAGTAGCCGCATCCTTCCGAGCAGGTCTCAACAGCATTCTTGACAAGAGATGTCACATCCAGGGTGTAGCTTCCCTCTTTCTCAATATCCAAGGATGGAGAGGAGACCTCGGAATCATAATCGGCCTTATCATACCAGGTTGTCGTATCAAGAGTCTCCCCGTGCTTGTAGTAAGCCCTGACCTTGCCTGGCTTGTCAACCTGGGCGGCATCAAGAGTCAATGTTGCTTCAGCGATCTGCTCCGGCTTGAAGATCCCCTGGCTGCCGAACATATTGATGACGCTCAAATAGACCAGTTTTTCGGGCTGGTTGCCCTGAGAAGCAGCCCAGAGCATGTCACTATCCGCAAAGCTCTGGTTGGCATTGTTCGCATCCACATAGGTCTCGACATCCATCTGGGCTGTAAAGCTCCCGGCGATGGCAGTTGCCGCCAGAAGCAGAAATATGCCCATAAGTGCATACAAATATCTCAAAGTCATTCCTCCACTGAATAATAGCTGTGATCAAACCAATAAAAAGACGTACGTTCATATGGAGCATATGTAGGCAATTCATTCCCCACATGATCCTGGAAATATCAGAGATCCTCCTTCCTAAACGTCCACGCCCCTTCAATCGTTACTTTCTTCGCAGCCTTTCCCAACCTCGCATCCAGAATCAGCTGGCCGATCTCTTCTTTCATTACCCTGACGATACCGATGATGGACGTTGTCGGCCGGGCGTTCACATCCACCACTATGGGCCGCTCCCCCAGCACAAAGTCGATTCCCGCGTACCCGGTAAGAGACAGGGCTGATGCTACTCTTCTTGCTTGCGCCCAGATTTCATCGGCGCGAGGCGTGTTGTAGGGCACCTGGCTACCCTGATAGCTCATCCCATCACCCTGAAAGTCGATGAGCTGACGGTTGATGGTAAGCGGCAAAAAGCTGCCATCGCCCGCAATGAAGCTGGCAGATAGATGCAGACCTTCATGGTAGCGAGTAACAATTTCATCGGGACCAGCCCGGGCAAAAGAGGTGACGCGCACGCCCTCCGAGCCGCAGCCTGTGCGCGGCTTTACCACATAGCGATGACAGCCCTGCTCTACAGGATCGGGCCTCTCCACTATCTCGGCCACGGGGACTCCTGCCCGCGCCAGTGCCCCAGTGCATAGCAGCTTGTCGGCAGCCAGACGCGCAGCGTCGGGACTTGACCCCAGATTTAGCATGTTTCTTTCCAGGATCTCCAGAAAGTGCGGCTGCATGCCATCCGGGGCTATCAGGAGTCCTGCATCCGCTTTGCAGGTAAGGGAGCTTGCAAACTCCTCTTCACCCTTAATGAGAATGGGTCGGCCCGCTTCAATAATGGGTCCGGATGTGGGATAAGCTACCACATGCCCTGCTCTCTGGAAGCTGCTCGCCAGGGTGGCGAGCATTGCCCGGCCCTCCAGCTCATACGTACCGCCCAGGCCAAGAGCAGAGGCATATTCAGCAATAAGAATCTTCATGGACTACTCCTTGAGCAGATGGCACAAAACTCCTTTGCCATGCATAATAGAAACGATTTAGTAATCCCTGAGTGATCTGTTAAAATCATGTTCGGACCAAAATCTCATCTCACCTCTCGCAACAATCACCTCTTTCTAGAAGATGTGGATTGCTTCGCCCTGGGAGAGCAGCTGGGCACACCTCTTTACGTCACCTCAGAGAGCCGCCTGCGCGAGAACATTCGCGCCTACAATCGTGCTTTTCCCGATGCGGACAAGTACTTCGCTGTGAAGGCCAACGGCAACCTCACGTTGCTTTGCATCGCTGCTCAGGAAGGCATGGGCGCGGACGTCTTCTCAGCAGGAGAGCTAACCGTTGTGCGCATGGCCGGCATCCCTCAGGAAAAGATCCTCTACAACGGCAACTCCAAGAGCGAGAAAGATCACGAGATGGCCATCCAGGCGAACGTTCGCATGTCCGTGGACTCTCGCGAGGAGCTGGAGCATCTCGCAGAGACCGCGAAGCGGCTGGGACGCGAGGCTGAGATCCTCTTCCGGGTCAATCCCGATGTCTCTCCCAAGACCCATCCCAAGATTGCCACCGGCCTTCGCTCTTCCAAGTTCGGAATTCCTGCCGAGCAGGTGGCTGAGACCTACCAGAGAGCCATGAGCCTGGAGGGAGTAAAGCCCGTTGGCCTGCATTGCCACATCGGCTCGCAGATCTTGGACACAGCACCCTTTGCCGAGGCAGCAGGCAAGATGATGGACATTGCCACTGCTGTGGTGGCTGCGGGCGGCGAGGTGCAGCGCATCGACCTGGGCGGTGGCCTGGGCATCCAGTATCATCCCGACCAGCCGGCGCCGAACCCTGCCGACTTGGCGGCGGCGGTACTGCCCATTTTGCAGGACCGCTGCCGTGACATGGGCATTGCCCCCAAGCTCATCCTGGAGCCGGGCCGCAGCATTGTGGCTGATACCACCCTCATGCTCACCAGCGTTAACGTGGTCAAGAGGGCCCATGTCAATTTCGTGGCAGTGGACGCAGGATTCAACGTCCTGGCCCGGCCCATGCTTTACGACTCCTATCATCATATTATTGTGACAAATAAAGCGGCACAAGCCGCCCAGGAGAAGTACACCGTGGTGGGACCCATCTGCGAGACGGGAGATGTGCTGGCCAAAGACCGGCAGCTGCCGGCGCTTGCGCGCTCTGACGTTCTGGCCTTCCTGGACGCCGGAGCCTATGGCTTTTCCATGGCCTCCCAGTACAACGGCCAGCCCCGCCCGGCTGAGGTGCTCGTTTGCGGGGATAAGGCCGATGTCACCCGCCGGGCAGAAGACGCCAGCAGCCTTTTAGCCGGACAGAGAATACTGCCCAGGCTCATGTTTTAGGTGGAAGAATGACCGGCGAGCGGGGAAGGGAGCCGGAAGGCGCTTTGGAGGACGGGCAAGATATCTCGCTGGCGCAGGCTGCAGAAGAGGTGCAAAAGATGCTCGAGCCTCTGCGCCAGGGCGAGTTCTCCCCGAATATCGGCAAGATCTCGGTCTATGTGCAGTCCGCGGCCAAAGCCCGTGATGCAAAGACTCTGGCCAATTTCGTTCGCTTTGCTCGCCTCAATTTAGATGCCGTCCTGATGCAGGCCCTGAAGAGCCTGGTCTTCCGGCCACGCCTGGCCAGCAAGGCCGACGAGCAGAAAAAGGCCACAGCTCTGCAAAAGACCTTCGACCGGCTGGAAAAACCCGCACAGGTCATGCTGGAGCACTATCAGAGCAGCTCCGATCCGCTTAACAAGTATCTGGTGGCTGGGCCCTGGGGGCATGAGTATCTGCGCAAGCGAAAGGTCGATCTGGAGGACTATGATCGAGAACTGTGTGAGATGCTCGGCTGCAAAGAGACGACGGCGGGAAGGATTGTGCTGGGCTACGCAGGTCTGAAGCGATCGATCGACGAGCTGCAAATGCAGGCACGATATTAGCTGCTGCAAAAGGTATTATATTCCTACGATCGATTGATAAGTTGATTGGAGGTGATGTAGCTGCTGGAGATTGAAGATCTGTCGGTCAGCATCGGCAGTAAGCAGGTTCTAAAGAACTTCAACCTTAGAATAAATCGTGGCGAGACCCATGCCCTATTCGGCCCCAACGGGACGGGCAAAACAACTCTCTTGAATGTCATTGCGGGAATTCCCAGGTACACCATTGATGGGGGGCGCATCGTATTCAAAGGAGAAGATATCACGCACATGTCTATGGACGAAAGGGCACGCTTGGGCATCGGCATGGCCTTTCAGCGCCCACCGGCCATTCGCGGCCTGCGGCTCAAAGACCTCATCAAGATCATAAATCCCAAGGCCGATGCACCAGCTATCCTCCGGAAGATGGACTTTGAGGCTTTCGGCGAGAGAGATGTCAATCGAGGCTTCTCGGGCGGCGAGGTAAAGCGCTCAGAGATGGTTCAGCTCCTGGCACAGCAGCCTGATTTTGTCATGCTGGATGAGCCCGATTCCGGCGTGGATCTGGAGAACATCAAGCTCATTGGTGAGGCAATCAACGCCCTAACACAAAAGGACCTGCGCCCCAGCCTTCGGACCAAATCCGGTGTGATCATCACCCACTTCGGTCATATTCTGGATTACATGAAAGCAGACAGGGCCCATGTCATGCTGGGCGGATCGATCGTCTGCAGCGGCAATCCCGGTGAGATACTCGAGCAGATCAAGAGAAGCGGATATGAGGGGTGTGTAGGATGCAGCACGTGTCCGGTATAGAAGAGAAGGCTAGAAAGGCTAAAGACAAGAAAGCCTTGTACGGCACAGATGTGGACCTGGAGAGCTATGAGTCTGAAGCCAAACCCCAGGGCATGGTATCCAGTGCCGAAGATCTGCCAAGTGTTGTCACTAAAGCTGCCCTTGATGTAGGCGTGAAGCTGGACGGAGAATCCTCAGGCTCCTTTGTGCAGATGGACCAGACTCCAGTGATTGCCAAGTCTCTCTACGAGGGCGTGGAGATCATGGATATGGCATCCGCCCTGGAAAAGTACGACTTTTTGCAGGATTACTGGTTCAAGCTGGTGGCGGCTGATGCCGACAAGTACACTGCGGACGTAGCGGCAGCTCCACCGGCAGGCTACTTCATCCGTGCCAAGAAGGGCATGAAGACCGTTTTTCCAGTTAAGAGCTGCCTGTATCTGGGATCATCCAATCTCAACCAGCGGGTACACAATGTCATCATTGCCGAGGAAGGCTCAGAGCTGCATGTCATCACCGGCTGTACCACACCGGCACATGTGCAGCGCGGCCTGCATATCGGGGTCTCGGAGTTCTACATTCAAAAGAATGCGAAGGTAAGTTTCACCATGGTTCATAGCTGGGGCAAGGAGGTCGAGGTGCGACCGAGAACGGGAATCACCATCGCGGAAGGCGGATCTCTCTCCAACAACTACATCCTCTTAAAGCCGGTCAAGACTATCCAGACCTTCCCTACGGCCACGCTGGCTGGACGGGGAGCTGTGGCCAGCTTCAACTCGGTTATCTACTCCACTATGGGCAACATCGACATAGGCAGCAATGTGTACCTTGATGCGGCTGAGACCTCTGCCGAGTCCATCTCCAGAGTGGTCTCCGTTGGAGGAGAGGTAATCGCCCGGGGGAGAATGACCGGCAGAGTTCCGGGGGCAAGAGCCCATCTGGAGTGCGTCGGACTTCTGCTATCGGACAAAGGCAGAATCTATTCCATACCGGAGCTGGACGGCCAATGCCGGGATCTGGATATGTCCCATGAGGCGGCAGTAGGCCGCATCTCTGAGGAGGAACTGGAGTATCTCATGTCCCGCGGTCTGACCTCCGAGCAAGCGACAAGCGTCATCGTGCGCGGCTTCTTGGATGTGGAGATCAAGGGCCTGCCCGAGGACCTCAAGCAGGAGATCAAGAACATCACTCAAAGAGAGGATCTGAAGGGAGCGCCGTAAACCTGGGGCCCCCTTAATTTTATCAATAAATGGGTCTGCAATTACTGATCATGACAAATAGGCAATGTCATAGCTGCAAATTCGAATTTGATTTATCTGCTATGATATCTTTTGGTGAAGCAGCAATTTTAAATGTTTAGGCCCCATAAGCATTTCTTAATTCCATGCCATTGAATCAAATTAAAGTTAAGGGGTATAAGTCGATAAGAGACCTGAATCTTAACCTCACCAACCTCAATGTACTAATAGGCGCAAATGGCGCCGGAAAAAGCAATTTTGTATCCTTATTTAAACTACTGAATAATATAATTGAGGGCAATTTGCAGCGTTATGTAATGCAAGAAGGGGGATCTGAATCATTTTTATATTATGGGCAGAAATTTACTGATGCGATTCAGATTTATCTTAAATTTAATATGCAAGGCAAACATTACAATGCTTATCACTGCATTTTAGTTCCGACTATTGATGATAAATTGGTTTTCGAAGAGGAAAATTGCTCTTTCCATGATCTATCGTATCCAAGTCCTTACACCGATGGACTAGGTACTGGTCATAAAGAAAGCAACTTAGGCGAATCGTCCAAACACATAAAAGTGGCATCTTATGTATACGATAATTTAAAAAGCTGGAAGGTTTATCATTTTCATGATACCAGTGACACTGCAAAAGTCAAGAGGATCGGAAGCATTAATGATAACTTGTATCTTAGGCCGGATGCAAGCAACTTAGCTGCATTCTTATACTTATTGAAAAATACAAGAGAAGAACATTATCTAGCTATTAGGGAGACAATTCGATTGGTAAATCCCTTTTTTGATGATTTTCTTCTCCGCCCAATTCCAGGAAATGAGGATTTCATTCGATTAGAATGGCATGAGCGGGGCTCGGATTACCCATTTCTTGCCCATCATATATCCGACGGCACATTGCGCTTTATGTGCCTTGCAACGCTTCTATTGCAGCCAATACTGCCATCTACTATTTTGGTTGACGAACCCGAGCTGGGATTACATCCATACGCAATTGTTGTATTGGCTTCTTTAATCAAAAGCGCCTCTGAAAGGACACAGATAATAATATCGACCCAATCAGTCTCACTTGTGAACCAATTTAACGCCGAAGATCTGCTTATTGTTGAAAGAAATGAAAATAACGGTATGTACGAAACCACAATCTCTTCCGTCGATCCACAGCGATTATCGTCCTGGTTAGAAGAATATTCTTTGGGGGAGCTCTGGGAAAAAAATGTATTGGGCGGGAGACCTCAATAATGGTTTCTGCAATTCGAGTGAATTTTATTGTAGAAGGCCAAACAAAAGAGACCTTTGTGAGAAGAATTCTTGTGGAATCACTTGCCAAAAGTGATGTCTATGTAAGTGGAGCGCGCTGTATTGAAACAGGGCGAAAGAAAATAAGAGGGCCAAATACGACTAAGCTAGGGAAACAGGAAATCATCTTTCGCGGCGGGATGTCCTCTTTTGAGAAGATAAGACGTGACATCAAGCTATGGCTCGACGAAGATCGCAAAGCATACCTGACAACGATGTTTGATCTATATGCATTACATGAATTTGAAGGATTATTATTTAGCGACGTGAAAATTATGGATAACGTTCTAAAGCCTTACCATGATCATTCCAAGCTTGAAGAGCTCAATCATATTCGAGGTCAATTCAATACACCGGAAGAGATAAACGATGGTTTTAAGACTGCACCATCTAAGAGAATAATTGATTTGTTTAAATCATATCAAAAGGTGACATATGGATATCAAAGGATTGGGATTGAAGTAATCAGAAGAGAGTGTCCACACTTTAATGATTGGATGGTGAAGCTAGGACAATTAGGAATATATGGACAAATCAGATCATGATTTCTGCAAAACTCTAGTCATGTGATTATGTAATCAAACACATCGCCGATATTATTATGATATTGCTAGATATATATTGCATACTTAGAGATGCAATTCATGAGTGGCTCAAAGACGATGCCTCGCTCCTGGCGGCAGCCCTCGCCTACTACGGCCTCTTCTCTTTTGTGCCGCTTGCCATATTAACATTAATATTTTTCAATTCGTTATTACAACACGGCTTTCTTGACAGTCAGGTGGTAGCCACCTCCCAGGATCTGGTTGGCCAGCAAATGCCGAAAGTGGCGGACGACCTGATCGACCGGGCCTCTGATCAGGCCTCATCTTTCAGCTTTACCTTGCTTAACATCGGTCTCCTGGTTTTTGCCGCTGCCGGTCTCTTCGTTCATACCAGGAGGGCCTTTCGCCTCATCTGGAAGATCCCGGACAGAGTTGTTCCGCTTATGGATACGATCATCACTTATCTGCACTCATACCTGCTCATCGCTCTGGTCGCCTTTCTGCTGCTGATTACCTCCATCTTCACCGTCCTTCTGCTGCCGGTAGGAAAACTGATAGAAGAGGCTCTGCCCATTCACCTGGGGCTGCTTCGCATTCTCACGTTCCTGGTATCCTTCTCCTTTGTATCCATGCTTTTTGCCTCCTCCTACAAGACCCTGATAGAAGTAAAACTGATGTGGCGAGAGGTGCTCCCCGGCTCGGCTCTGGCAGCACTTCTGTTCGCGGCAGGAAACTTTTGCATTGAGGCTTATGTCGGCATTGTCGACGTGGGCTCGGCCTATGGAGCGGCAGGATCTCTGGTGATCTTTCTCTTCTGGATATACTACTCCGCCCAGATCTTCCTCTTCGGAGCGGAGGCGATCAAGGTGCAGAAAGTGGCGAAGGAAAAAGAGCAGCGTGCAGAAAACTGACACACCACCAGGGCTAAAGCACCTGGGTTTTTAATGTTAGCTGGAGTCAAGCCGGAGCAATCAGCCGGTTCTCTTCTTTTGCCCGCTCTGCTCGTAGTCCTCTCTTATGGCCCTGGCCATCTCCTCGTCCGCCTCCACGATCAGAGCGCCCATGTAATCGCAGTTCTTGCAGTGGTAGTTCTTGCCGGTGTAGCCGCCGGCTTCCAAATAGAGTTCAGAGCTGCCGCAGACCGGGCAGACCTCAAGCACTTTTTCGGGCTTCATGATAATACCATAAATGCATTGAGAAGTTAACTTTTTTGCTAACAACAATGAGAAGATAGATATATCATCGTTTTCACTCCCTTGGGCCATGGAATTGAAGCTTGATCCCTGGGGTGCAGTTCATGTAGACGATTACAACAAGCTCTTTCTGGAGTTTGGCATATCAAGCTTTGATGATATACTTCCAGAGCTTCGTGAGCCTCACAAGTACATGGCTCGCAAGATCATCTTCGGCCACAGAAACTACGACTCAGTCCTTCGTGCCATGCAAAATCATGAGCCTTTTGCCGTCATGAGCGGATTCATGCCCACGGGCAGAGCTCATTTCGGTCACATGATGGTCATGAATGAGATCATCTGGCACCAGCAACAGGGAGGAGACGCTTTTGCAGCCGTCGCCGACATGGAAGCTCATGCAGTGCGGGGCATAAGCTGGGAGAATTGCAGAAAGCTGGGCATCAATGAATACATCCTCAGCCTTATCGCCCTGGGATTTGAACCGAATGAGAAGAGCCACATATATTTCCAGTCTGAAAACTATCGGATGAGAAATCTGGCCTTCGAGCTGGGCAGAGAGGCCAATTTCTCCGAGGTCAGTGCCATCTATGGATTTTCCGGCGAGACCCATATATCTCACATGGAGAGCGTCATGGCCCAGAGCGCTGACATTCTCCATCCTCAATTGGAGGAATTCGGCGGACCAAAGCCCGTCGTCATACCGGTGGGAGCGGATCAGGATCCGCATATCAAGCTCACGCGAGACCTCGCCTACCGCATGAGAAAGTTTCTGGTGGAGCTGCGTGGCGACTACATCAGTATTCGGGGCAAAGCTGCCGACCAGGAGCTGATGCAAGCAGCTGAAAAAATTTTGAAGGAGACGGGATTAGGCCGGGTGAAGCGCTACGAGGAGCATATCGATCTCACAGAGATTCAAGACTGTAAAGGTCGCAGCTATGGCGCTCTTGTGGAGGCCGTCGACCGGCTCATAATAAAATTGGAGATTGAGCACGGGCATTACGGCTTCATCCCTCCGGCCTCTATCTACCACCGTTTCATGACCGGCCTCACAGGAGGCAAGATGTCCTCCTCCAAGCCGGAGAGCCATATCGCTCTCACTGAAGATCCCAAAGAGGCAGGCAAGAAGATCATGCGGGCCATCACCGGTGGCAGGCAGAGCCTGAATGAGCAAAAGAAGCTGGGAGGCGAGCCGGATAAATGCTCTATCTACGAGTTTCTGGTATTCCATCTCTCCCAGGACGACAAAGAACTGCTGGAGCTGGACGCAGAATGTCGCTCAGGCAGGCGCATGTGTGGAACCTGCAAAAAGGATGTGGCGGAAAGGATCGAAATATTCCTGCGTGAGCACCAGCAGGCCCGCGAGGCGGCTAAAGAGAGGCTGCCGGAGTATGGGATCAAAAATTAGGGCAGAACCACTGGGATAAATATATGTAGGATGAGCCTCCTTTTTTTACATTATTAATTGAAGGAGATGATGACCATGAGAGTTCTTTTGTCGATTGCATTCATCGTGCTTTTTCTTATCATCAGTTCGTCGGGTAATGCACTTGAACCCCCAAATAATTCAGTAGCCAAAAACGATTCAGCATCCCTGGCAGTACCGTCAACTTCCTCAATAACGGTGCTATTTATAATCGTCCTCATTCTTGTCCTCTTTGCTACTATACCTCTATTGCTAAATATGCACCTGGCACACAAGCATCTTGAAAGAACCGATGCCGTTCTGGGTGTATTTCTTGAGAAGCACCATGAAGATCTTGGCGATGAAACAGCTCTGCAAATTATAAAGGAGTACATCAACGCAGAACCAGGTGGTGCCCCGGGAACTACCCGAGGAATAATGGCTATCGCAATCATCCTGATAGTCGGAATATGCTTATTTTTCTTAATGGTATATCGCACTAATAACGCAGATGTCGTTAAAGATGTGATCTTGACTTTAACAGGTGCTTTGACCTCGATAGTCGGATTTTATTTCGGCGGCAAAGGATCCGCAGAAGCTAAAGCCTCCGAGCCCAAACCATTGGAGCCACCTAAACCGAATGCATCCGTTTCTTTGCCCGCTCCGTCTGTGCCTACCCCGCCTATAAAGCCGGATAGATATACGATAAAGGAAGACTTCACCCATAAAGATAAGCAATACGCAGCAGGCACTGTAATGGATCTGGCGGACATCCCCGAGGAGACCCGCAAAGAATGGGTCGAGAATAACCGGATTGAGTTTTACATTGGAGACGAGGTAAAAGATATCCATAAAGAACTCATTCAAGAGGATAACAAACCCAAACCCGGATGGTACAAGATAAAATCAAATTTCCGCTATAATGATGATAGGTATATCGCCGGCAACATAATTAATTTGTCTCGCATTTCTGCGAGAGTGCTGGCAGGATGGGAAAAGAGAGGTTGGATAGAGCCTTACTCCGGATCATTGGCAGCGCCCTAATTTCCTTTCTTTTTCTCGCATACCTCGATCCCCACAATCTCCGTCTCAGGATAGTTGCCGGTCTCGTCCTTCTCCAGGTATTTGACCATATCCCAGACATTGAGCAGCGCCACCGCAACCCCGGTCAATGCCTCCATCTCCACGCCCGTCTTTCCTACAGATGTCACGGTGACAGTTGCCCGAACTCTCCTCCCCTCAATCTCAAAGTTCACCTCCAGACCGGTGATGGGGATGGGGTGGCAGAGAGGAATCAAACGGGGCGTGTCCTTGACTGCCAGGATGGCCGCCAGCCTGGCGGTGGTGAGAACGTCCCCCTTCTTCACCCTGCCTGATTTTATGGCCTCAACGGTAGCCTCTTGAAGAAGGATCGATCCTGCCGCCGTAGCCTTTCTGAAGACGGGCGGCTTATCGGTGATATCCACCATTCCGGCTAGCTTCTCTTCCTCGGGCAAGTCTCTCACAGCCTCATTGCCTTTGGAATCATCTCAATCACATCTGTAGCCGTCATGCCGAAATCCTTCTCAGGATATACCAGATCTCCTGCCCTGCCGTTGACAAAGGCTGCAGCGCTCGCCGCCCGCAGAGCTGAGGCTCGAGCGTAAAATGCAGCAGTAATTCCCGCCAGGACGTCGCCCGTACCACCGACGGTCATGCCCGGATTTCCGGTGGTATTGGCTCGAACCACCTCGCCATCCGAAATCAGATCGACCTTGCCTTTGAGCAGGACCACCAGCCCATTTCCTCTGGCATAATCTCGAAGCGGCTTCGCCCTTTCCCTGTAGTCCAGATCGACCAGAGCAGTGCCGCTGATTCGCTTGAATTCGCCGGCATGGGGCGTGACAATGCCTTTTAAGGGCAGCTGTGGTTGCAGGGCATCGGCATCTATGACCGTCTTCTTGCAGAGGGGCATGATCTCAGCCAGAGCCTCTGTCGTCTCGGCATGTCTTCCCAGTCCCATGCCCATGACCACCACATCGTGCCTGGCAATCTGCTCCTTGAGAACCGGAATATCTGCAGGGCAGAGGTGATCTGCCGATAGTCCCTGAACAATCAGGTTGGGTGAATAGCCGGAGATGGTCCGGGCGGCAGTTTTAGGCGCAGCCACGGTGACGATGTCTGCCCCAGCCCGCAAGGCCGCCATGGCAGAGAGTGCCGGAGCTCCGGTATATGGCCCGCCGCCAATCACCAGTATCCGTCCCGAGTCTCCCTTGTGACTCTCCAGGGACCTTCTTCCCATCAGCCACAGGTCGCCCTCCCCCACGAAAAACTCTGCCGCAGGCGGAATGCCGATATCCGCCAGGATGACATCGCCGGTCATCTCCGGTTTTTGCCGGTGAAAGGTAACAGTTGCATCGGCCCGCACGACCTTGTTGGTTGCAAGCCCGCTGGGAACATCAACCGAGATCACCGGCTTTCCAGAGGAATTGATGGCATCTATCGCCTGGGCTTCCAGTCCCTTGATGCTGCCTCGCACGCCGGTTCCGAAGATGGCATCGACTATCAGGTCGCATTTTTCCAGGGATAGATCGGCGCTATCCGCAATCATGTGCAGGTCATAGCCCAGTCTCTCCAGAATCTGCCAGTTCCTCTTTGCCTCCTCTGTGACGATATCTCTGGATCGGCCCAAAAGGTAAACGGTTACATCAAAGCCGCTCAGGTGCCGGGCGGCAACAAAGGCATCGCCGCCGTTATTACCTCGACCGGCAATAATTGCGATTTTCTTGCCCTTCGCCCGGAGGGCGATCTCCCGAGCAAGAGCTGCGCCTGCATTCTCCATGAGCTGCAAGGGGAGCAATCCGAAATACCGGCAATTGCAGTCAAGAGCGTTCATCTCTTCTGCAGAAATAACTGTCATGGTGATATGTATAGTGATGATAACATAAAGCTTCTATCCTTTGGAGAGGAAGTACTCCACCCATCCATCAGGCTGGGCAGATCAGTGACCTGCTAAGATTAATAGAGCTCGAAGCCTTGATTGGCGCAAAGAACGATCAGCCGTTCACAAAGGCAAGGCACATTTATCTTCTGATTTTCCGGCGTAAGGAGGATAAGACTGCCCGGCGCAACCGTGCTCCTACCAGGCTAGGACCTGGCCGCGATCCCCTTACAGCCTCCGTGAGACTTCGCCTCATGTCTATGCCATTCAAATAGGGTCGGTCTACATTGCACATAGGTCAGACGTGGCAGCAAATTCTTCCAAGTTGCTTGATACAAATGATGAAATGGACATATTAGATTCGATTGCTGATTTTAAATTTTCAATTCCAAGCGGCTTATTTAGAAAATCATTTGCACCAGCATCAACGCAAGTATCTCGGTAATTCGCTAATGCTGTGATAATTATGATCTTGGGACCATTGAGCCATTTCTTCCGGATGATTTTTGTTGCCTCCAATCCATCCATCATTGGCATCTGGATATCCATAAGCACGATATCATATGACCTTTGTTCAAGGGCCTCAATCGCCTCGATACCGTTCGCGGCGAAATCTGCTCGATAACCTAGCTTATTAAGCATTAGTGATGCTACTTTGCGATTCAGCTCTACATCATCCACCAGCAAGATGCTTAATGGCATTTTCCCCGCCTCCTCCATATTGCTAATAGAATGCATAGTATAAGAATCTTTTGTATGTATTAATTTTTAAGAATCTATCATATAAGTGTTTAACTAGCACTATTAGATTAAATGTTATCGTTTTCTATGTATGGCGATTGTAAAGCAGTTTTATATCAATATATTCGATTTTTTTGAGTGTGAGTGCAAGCAGACTATCCAATAGATTTGACTGACCAAGAAAGGAGGCTGCAATCATTTAGAAATCAAACAGCGACTTCTGCTTCTGCTCCTTGGGAGGCTCTGTGAAGCTGAAGAGGCTGCTCTGTCCCTTTCTCGAGCAAAGCCGCTCCTTGGTGACCCCAAAGCTCTCGAAGATACGCAGTACGGGCGGCAAGATCTGCTTTTCTACGTAGTACTCTGTATCCAGAGGCATGTTCTTCTCCAAAACATAAGACGGGTCCTCCGCACGGTTCACAAACAGCTCTTTGTTCTTCCTGCCCCTCTTTCCCTGAACGATGACAAAGGGCACCCTGTCCCCTACGCCCGGCACAGTTCCCCCCCGCTCTCTGATCTTCTCTACCAACTGGATGTGGGGCTGCTTGTTCTTGTAGGAGCCGGAACTCTTGGTGTAGCGGCGCGTCAGCGTGAGGTCCTCCAGCAGTGACGGGTCCAAAGAGAGATCCTGATTCTGCAGCCGGAGGACTACAGAGCGAACGTGCTCTACCGCCTCCTCCACTTTGCCCTCTTTGAGCACCAGCTCCAGGCAGGTCTTGAGCGTCTTGGAGGTCAGACCGCACCAGTCGCGGCGCACCGTCTCCATGCCCCTCACCTTGATTTTATCCATCCAGCCGTCGCCCCTCGGCTCGAAGACCCAGAGGGCGTAACGTTTCTTGGCCAAGAAGATGCCTCGTCTGGCAAAGGCCTCAAAGACCAGCTCCATTGGCGCAGGAAGCGAGGAGGTGACGGTCTGTGCAATCTTTCTGCCGATCAACTCGGCATCATCAAGGGAGATGGCCCCCGCCCCCGGCCCCGCAGGCCGCAGCCGCACAAAGACGCTGTCCGTATCCCCGTAGACCACGGATAGGTCATAGCATTTCTCTGCCGCTTTTCCAAAAGGCAGGGCATCCTTGAAGACCACCTCTCCGCCGATAACATAAGCCGAGCCGATCTCATCAATGATCTTCTTGGTGCGCAGGATGTTCTCCCTGCCAAATGAGGTGACGGCATTGGCCAGCGCCAGGCTGTAGAGCCGGGCGCGAGCGTAACCGGAGTAGCCGTAGAAGCTGTTGAGCAGAATCTTCATGGCGTTTTGTTTGGCATCCAAAAAGCGGCGCTCTTCTTCCCCGGCCTTCTTCATCAGATTCTTGGTTGCAGTCCTCTCATCGAGCAGCTCTCGCAGGACTGCCGGCATTATGCCCGACGATATCTGAGGCGAGACGAACCTGCCGCCCGATGGAGCTGTTATAATGCCTTCATCCCCGACCGTCTTTGCCAGGCTGCCAGCTGCCTCAGAAGCCTGCATAAGCACGGTTGTATAACAGAGGTTATGGGCCATCATAATAGTAGGATAAAGGGACTTGTAGTCCAGGATGACCACATCCTCCACCAAACCCTTCTCCGGCACCAGGACCGCTCCACCTTTCAGGCCCTCATTCTCCACACCCCGCTCATCCGAGACATCTGCATCGGGCTTGGGCGGCACCACCCTGCCTCGCTCGCGAAAGCGGCGCATGAGCAGGCTCTCCACCATGCCGGACTGCCCGCCGTTTACGATGTCCTGCAGCAATGATCCGCTGGCCCGGGAGAGGGCGATGTACTTGTCCATGAGCCGCAGGTCGAGGAGCATGTGCAAGGCCAGCACTGCGTCTCTTCGGGAGTAGCTGATGAAACGGCGCAGACCCTCGCCGCTCTCGGCCCAGAGGGCCTCAATCTCTTTGGGGTCCACATCGTACTTCTCCATCTTGAGAAGCTCGGCGGCTGCGTTTCTGAGGGTGTACTGCTTGAGGCTGTAGGAGGAGCGTATGATGGGCAATAGGTCCACCACCACCCGACCGGTAATGGAGACATCCGTTCTGCTCACTATCTTTCTTATGTACCAGGAACTGGCGTCCCGGCCCACACGCGCATCCACGCGATTTTGCCTGCACCTCTCCTGCAGGTAGGGAAAATCGAACTCATTGGAGTTGTAGCCGGCCAGGATATCCGGATTGTAGTCACGAACAATTGATGCAAACGAAGATAAGAGATCGGACTCGTCCTGGCAGGCTCTGGTGTCAGAGCGAGGGCAGTCGATATTCTTACCTACCAGCACCAGGGTACTATTGCCCTGATACTCCGGTTCAAAGGCCATGCTGATTAAAATAACGGGCGACTTTTCCGCCTTGGGCATCTCCCCATGATCAGGCAGGCACTCGATATCAAAGCTCATTAAACGCAGCGGTGCATTGGTCTCATGAGAAACAGGATGTAGAGCATCAAAACGTATAGGTGGCAGGGCTGAGGCGGCAGCGGCCGTAGCCGGGCCCACGGTCCAATCCGGGATGGGGGCATCCACCCATCCCATACCGCCCAAAGAGCAGTCGATGAGAAATCTGTTTTTGAAGAGAATGTCCGTCTCGTAGACGGCTTTGATGCCGGATACCTCTTTTGCTCTTTCCCTGAGACTTCTCACCTCTTTAGGGTCGTGAGTAGTGATCTTGAGCACCTTCTGGGGAGTGGTCTGAAAGCCGATAGGCATAAAGCGCTCCACCACCTCTACCTCCAGTCCCTGGGACCTAAGATCCTCCTGGGCATTGCTTGAGAGTTTTTCCTCTACGCTTGCATAAAAGTAGGGGCGAAAGCCGGCCACACGACAGGTAACGCTTCTCCCCTCGGGGGTAGTGCCGAAGAGCTGCACCAGAGGGTTTCGATCGGAATCATAGGTGTAGTTGGCGTCCAGGATCTGGAAGATCATTGTTTATAAATGGAAATTTCGGCTTAAATAGCTAATTGTGCAAAGAGCATCACAGCTAAATATGTACATGAAATACAATATTGTTGGATAGTTGCCGGGAGAAAAACGATGGTAATAAGATCGGATTTGTATAGTATTATTAACATGTTAATTATAATTTTTACCATATTTACATCGCAGTCCTTTACAGCGCTGTCATCAGCGGCATCTGATAACTCGGCACTCATGCAGTTGATCACTCATAATGAAGATTCACGAATGGGCGTGAAGGATCTTGCATTCTTCTTGGTCACACATGATTTTGATGCGGCTCCTAAAAAAGAATACGTTGAGGTGCAAATAGATGATACCCTCTACGTGTTGGTGCCCAATGGTCAATCATCCGGACTGGCCGATGTGACCGTAGCGTCTCGAAATGAATCGGTAAAAAGGAATGAAAATAGTAAGGAGATAAAATTATGCAAGCTTTGATAAAATTCATTGTCGGGTTTCTTCTGATAGCTTTTCTGGCTACAATTTCTTTGGCGGCTGAAGAAAAGACATCAAAGCAAGTTCTGATTCTTGCCTCCTATAATTTGGGGATGAAATGGGATGACAGCATTATCTCCGAGATAAAGCACCAATTTTCAATTTATATGCCTTCGACAATTATCAATGTCGAATTCATGGATACGAAGAGGATTGATCCAAATGCAACCCGTCTGTCTGACTTGAAGGAATTGTATCTAAAAAAGTATAAGGGCAGGCACTTTGATGTAATCATTTCCATCGATACCGACGCATTCCAATTCTTGCTCGATAACCGCGATGAGATTTTTCCGGGAACGCCGGTAGTCTTCTGCGGCGTTATCAGCTTCGAAGATGAGATGCTGCGAGGAAAACGCAATTTTACAGGCGTAATGGAAGTATTCGATATCAATGAGACCATTTCGTTGATGCTCAAATTGCATCCCGACACAAAGCTTATTGCTATTGTAAATGATAATACATCGACCGGCCGGGCTAATCGAAAGATCATGGATGCTGCGATTCCGGAATTAGAGGGCAAGGTATCCTTTGAGTACCTTGACAACCTCACAGCAGAGGAGCTCGCGCAGCGTGTCTCTTCCCTGCCTGACGACAGCCTCATCTTGGAGATGACATTCAATCGGGATAGAACTGGAAAGATCTTGACTTATGAGGATACAACAAGCCTCATCCAAGGAGCAAGCTCTGTTCCAATTTATGCATTATGGGATTTTTTTATTGGATATGGTGTTGTCGGAGGAAAGTTGCTCACCGGCTCGTCTCAGGGAAGCGAGGCGGCGAAGCTTGCGCTGCGCATCTTAGAGGGAGAGCCGACAGAGAATATTCCGGTAGTAAGAGAGAACTTCAACCGCTATAAGTTTGATTACTACGAATTGAATCGTTTTGGCATTCCCATCGCCAGCTTACCCGCAGATAGCATGATAATTAACCAGCCATTCCACACTCGTTCCGATTTCAGCGATTGGAATCTGAGCGGCTTGGATTTGTCCATGACGGACTTGAATCATTCTGAGCTGCAAGGATCCAATCTCTGCAAAACGAACCTGAGCAGGTCCTCTTTGGTTCAGGCCGTCATCTCCAACACCTTGCTTATCGGAGCCAATCTCAGCGGCGCATTCATGCCGGCCGTTGATCTTCACGGCACCGATCTCACCTATTCCTATCTCAGAAGTGCCTATTTGCCTATCAGCTACATGATAGCCTCAAATCTGACCGAGGCGGATCTATCCGATTCCTATATGGATCAGACCATGGCGGATAATTCAACACTGGTTGGTACCAATCTGAATGGCGCCAGCTTGTTGGCTGTGAAAATTAGCTATGCAAATCTGACTGAAGCAAGTTTCGTAAAAGCATTCATGAACCGCGCCACCTTCCAGAATTCCCTATTGTCTGGGGCTAATCTGACTGGAGCAATCCTAGTTGGGTCAAACCTGATCAATGCCACTATCACCAATGCAGACATCTCCGGAGCAGATATCTCGGAGAGCCGTTGCCATGGTGCAAAATTCGTCGGCTCTCGTTTAATCAATTCCCATTTGACTTTTGCCAACCTGACAGATGCAAATCTAAGCATGGCGAACCTCTCCAACTCATATATTGTGGCTTCAAATCTAGATGATTCCGATCTCACGAAAGCGGATCTCTCCAATGCAAACCTAGAAAATTCCTTTATGCACCGAGTCAGGCTTGTTGAGGCCAAGCTATCCGGCGCCAGTTTGCCCGGAGCGCACCTGGAAGATTCCGATCTATCTCACTCGAATCTGGAAAACGCCGATCTTACCGGCACATTGCTTAGCGGGTGCAATCTGACAGGCGCTAATCTGAATGGTGCCAGGCTCCTGGGTGCGGATCTTAGCCTTGCCGTCATGGATGGCGCATACATGACCCGCACTAACATGATCGGCGCCAAAATGAGCTGGGCGGATCTGAGCGGCAGCAGTCTTACAGATTGCCAGTTCACCAGATCGGAACTCTTTGGAGCCAACCTCAGTAATTGCGACCTGACCGGTTCGGACTTTACCCGAGCATATTTGGTGAGAACTAATCTATCAGGTTGCACTCTGAAGGACGCAACCTTGGATTACGCAGACCTTACCGGCGCAAATCTGAGAGATGCCCAAATGAGCAGGGCGCGACTCGTGAATGTATTTCTAAATGATGCGGACCTATCAGGTGCGGACCTCACTGAATCTTATCTTTATGGCATGACCCTGAAGGAAACTGTTTGGAGCAAGGCGAAATTGAGATCGTCCAGCATGATATTGCTAAACTTCCTGGATGCAGATTTCAGCGGCGCCGACCTGAAGAAGGTCCGTTTTGCTCAGACCTATATGAATAACACCAACTTTGCCGGCGCGGATCTAAGTGGTGCCGTTTTTGACACATCTGCCTTCGAAAACGCTGATTTTACGGGTGCAAATCTACAGGGAATCAAGTACGATTCCATAGCGCTTGGTTTTTTTGCAGTGTCGAAGCTGGATGGGGCCAAGATTAGCTCCGATTTGGAGATGGATCTGGAAAAATTGCGGGCAGGGGAGATGACCTGACCAGACTTTGCTCGGGGGATAATGAAAATGCAAAAGAACATATGGAATGTGATTATTTTTGCCATTGTCTTGGCTGGCTTTGCCGGAGATTGCAGTGCAGCAGTTGATAACTCATCGGGAAAATCCGAGCTAAATGTGACTCTGATCGTAACTGGTCCTGTTGGAACTTACGGCTGGGCTTACGAGGGCCATGTGGGCGCATCCAAAATGGCCCAAAAACTTCCTTACGTGAGACTTTCCGAGATAGAAAATGCTGACGCTGCTAATGCACCACGAATATTGAGAGAATGCGCCGCAAATGGATCTAAACTTATATTCTGTCACAGCTACGACCTTATAAATGCAATCAAGGAAGTGGCTCCTGAATATCCGGATGTCACTTTCATGTGGGGCGGGGGGACAGAAAAACTGGCCACCAACGCAGGATTTTATTACGAAAGGATGTATGAGGCTATGTATCTTGCTGGAATCGTGGCAGGCAATATGACCAAGACAGATAAGATCGCTCTTGCCGCAGCCCTTCCCACATCCCTGGTAATAAATTACCTCAATGCATTTGCCAGGGGAGTCGCATCTTCCAACCCCAATGCTAAGGTTTATGTGGAGTGGATAGGAAACTGGTATGACCCGGGAAAAGAGCGAGCTGTAGCCCTATCACTTATCCATAAGGGGTGCGATATCATAACCCATGCGTCCAATTCCGATACTACCGGCCAGATCGCTGATGAGATGGGCACTTACTTCATATCTTCCGGTTCAGAAACCGGCAGGTTCTCTCCTCGTGTATGCCTAACTGGCGCAACCTGGGACATGGGACCCATTATGACCGATATTGTAGAATCTGTGCATAACGAGACCTGGAATTCTCAACCCGGACAGGAATGGGGGTACGGACTGGCAGAGGGTGGTGTGAAGCTGGCGCCGTTTGGCAAAATGGTTCCCAGCGATGTCCGATCATTTGTAGACGAGAAGCAAAAGGAGATTATGCAGAAAAAACTGGCAATATTTCCGGGCATGAATGATGAAGAGCTGAAAGAGATGTATTATCTCGAACCTAATGTTGTGGGCGAGCTGCCTAAACCATAGGCATCTCTTTTTAGGGGAACAGGATGGCTTATCTCATTGTCTGACTGCATGATTTCATCCCGGATAAAAAATTAATAGTAGTAATGCAGGTATTATTGTTATGAATATTTCTTTGATGCGATTGGTTCTATGGTTGTATTTGCTTCTCACACTTTTATCTATTATTTCATCCGCAATCGTAGAAGATCCCATCAAATTCAAAGATCATGCCCAGATCATCGGTGCGAACCTGAGCGGTATGAACTTATCAGGAGCCCACCTGAATCATTCCGAGCTGCAGGGATCGGACCTTCGGAAAACGAATCTCAGTCTATCTTATTTGAACCAATCGAGTATCTTTGATGCCAGGCTTGTTGGGGCGAACCTCAGCAGAGCAATTATGGTAGATGCAGACCTTCACGGCTCCGATCTCTTCCGGGCCGATCTCCGGGGTGCCAATATGCCCCTCTGCAATTTGTTTGCCTCAAATCTGACGCAAGCGAACCTATCCGGCACCTTCCTGGCGGGCTGCTACCTGACAGGCTCAAATTTGAACGGCGCAGACCTATCCGGCTGCTTTATGGATCAGTCCTTTGCGGATCGTTCAACTATGATTCGCACAAGACTGAATAAAGCCAGCTTAGGGGGTGTGAAAATGAGCGAAACGAACCTGAGCGAAGCCAGCTTCATAAGGGCGTTCATGGATCGCTGCACCTTGCGCAGTTCCCTATTGATTGGTGCCGATCTGACCGGTGCAAGTCTGGTTGGGGCTAGCCTGATTAATGCCACCATATCCCATGCTGACCTTCGCGGTGCGGATCTATCTGAGTCGCGCTGCTCGGGAGCGAATTTTGTTGGATCTCGGCTGGTTAAAACAAGAATGGGTTTTGCCAACTTAACCCGTGCAAACCTGAGCCATGCGGACCTGACCGGATCGTATCTTATGGCTTCCTGTCTGGACGGCTCCGATCTTTTCCAGGCGAATCTGACCGGTGCAAACCTGGAAAATGCCAGGATGTATGAAACGAGACTTGTTGAAGCCAAACTAACAGGCGCAATTCTAGCCAGAGCGCAATTAGAGGATTCGGATCTATCGAGCTCATATCTTGAACAGGCCGATCTGACCGGTGCCTTGCTCAGCGGCTCAAATCTGACAGGTGCCCGTCTGTTGAAAGCCAGGCTTCTAGGCTCCGACCTCAGCCTTGCCGTTCTGAAGGGAGCTGATCTCAGCGGAGCAAACCTGGTAGGAGCCAGACTAAATTGGGCAAATCTTGCAGGAAGCACTCTCAAGCGTTGCCAATTCTCCAGAGCAGAGCTATTTGGAGCCGACCTGAGCCACTGTGATCTCAGCGACTCGGACTTCACCAGGGCATATTTGCCAAGGGCTAAATTACATGGATCCAACCTCAGAAATACAAAACTGGACAATGCCGATCTTACAGGTACGAATATGTCCGTAGCAGATCTTGCCGGAGTCCAGATCGTTAAGGCAGATCTGGATGAGGCAAACTTATCCGGGGCGGACCTGGCAGGATGTAGCCTGCAATCCATGAACCTGATGGGAACTGTCATGCAAAAAGCTGTGTTGAGATCAGCAAGTCTTGATTGGATGATACTCAAAGAGGTTGATCTTCAGGGCGCAGACCTCCGAAATGCCAAATTTGATGCTGTTTTCCTGGAAAATGTGAACCTCTCCGGGGCAGACCTCCGGAATGCAGAATTTATTAAGACCGCACTGGTGAATGTAGATCTGAGTGGAGCGAATCTCGTGGGAATGAAGTATGATCTCCTGGAACTTCCCATGATTGCGAGTTCGAAACTCGATAACGCTAAAATGAGTGCTGATATGAGAAAGGATATTGAAAAATTGGGGTCAGGCTCAGGATAAAACTGACCCACGATATTTGCTAAATTGCAGTTTTAAGATAAAGCGGCGCCCCGCATTGGTCCCAGCTCATCCTCCACTCTGTCCAGGAACTGCTCCATCAAACCTTGAATTTGAGAAAACTGATCCGCATGAGCCGACAACTCTTCCGGCCTTTGCACATACGGCCCCTCGGTCAGCTCATCAGCGCAGTTTTCGAGCAGATGATCGATGCTTTCATGAGACGATTCCAGATGGAACTGCAGCCCAATTGCCTTTCCCTGCAAAAAAGCCTGGTTCGTGCAGGCCCGGCTCTCTGCCGCTCGCAGCGCGCCGGGAGGGATCTCGAAGGTGTCGCCATGCCAGTGCAGAGCCACAAATCTCTGCGGCAGGACTGAGAAGATGGGGGACAAAATTCCCTCTTTTGTAAGGTCGACTGGAAACCAGCCGATTTCCCTGTACTCGTTTCTCCGCACCGCGCCCCCCAGCACATCGGCCATAAGCTGAGCGCCTAGGCAAATGCCGAGAACGATCTTGTCGCATGCAATGGCTCGACGGATGAACTCCTTCTCACTAGCTAACCAGGGGTATTTATCGTCTTCGTAGATATTCATGGGCCCACCCATGATTATCAGCCAATCGAAATGGGCCATTTCCGGCAGTTCCTCATCCGAAAATAGCAGGGTGCGGGTGAGATCATGGCCCCGGGACCTGGCCCAGCTCTCGATATTGGCCAGATCTTCGAAGGGCACATGTTGAAGGTAGTGAATTTTCATGGCTTTACTCCAGGAATGTAAATTCCATTCCCCACCTGTTCAACCTGCCCACATCTCTTTGCTCGAGGTCCGTCACCCGCAAGATCCAGTTGCCTTTCAAGAGCTGGCCCTTGAAGCCCGCCAGATCGGCTACATCCTTTGCCTCAAAGGTACTTACGATATCCGGTTTGCCGCTGCCTGTGGCATTGTGGAGTACCGCCCTCTTTCCGCCCGGCGAGAATAGCTCCACCCTCAGATCGCTGACATAATTGTGACTGATATCAACGCTCACCTTAATGCTTTGCACTACACCTTCCTTCTCTACCATTATGGCATGGCCAATTCCTGTTGGATCCGCATCGGGTATATCCAGATTGGGCGAAGCATCATAGCTTGCAAAGCCGGTCGTAGCCTCAAGATCCAGCTCTATCGACCATCTATTCAGCTTGCCGATATCTATCTTGGCCAGATCGGCTACCCAAAGAGTCCAGTCTCCCAGGGAAGGCTGGCCCTGGAATGCTTTCATCTCCTGCTTGCTCTCGCAGTCGTAAGTTACTATCAGGTTATCCTTGCTGCCGCCATCGCGATTATGCAGCACAGCCCTCTGGCCGGATGGAGCGATGAGCTCCACCTTCAGATCTCCTATATAGGTATGGGTTATATCCAAAGAGACTCGCAAGGCGCTGATCTTGCCCTTCTCAGAGAGTGTGATGACACTGGAGACACCCTGCGGATCATTATCTGCGATCATGGCAGCCGGCACTGCTTCTCCCCGAGCAATTTTTGCGGATTTAACCGGCCCAGTTCTGAAGCCGATTACCCGGCCCGGTTCACCGATATTGGAGATGGTCAGTCCCGACTCGGAGAGATCCCACAGGCAAGAGGATGGTAGTGTGTCATGAGATAGGGCAAGGCCATCGATTCTACCAAAGAGGTCCGATGCATCGCCCTCATTTCTGTTCTTCTCCAGATCCAGATGCCCGTCCGCCTGAAGCAGTCCGCACTGGTAATGAAGCTGTGGCGTTCCGCCTTGCCATTCATTTGAGCCGAAGATATCGCAATGGTAAACTGCCAGGCCGCTGGAGGGGAGATATTCGTCCAGACTGAGAGCGGTGCGGTTCTCCACAATGAAGTATTCGTTCTCATTCTCCGTTTTGTAGATCAATACGCTGCCATAGTCGCCATGATTGGCCTGATACTCCCCAGCCTCGTTCAAGCTCACTATATTGTCACACCAACCTGCCAAATTACGCAGGTAAGAGCATATTGGTGCGGGCGTTTTCCCGTTATCAAGATGATTTCCATAGCTCATCAGGCAATAACTGCCCAGACCGGCGCTGCTTTGAAAGTCGCCGTCGCGTTTGCCATAATCGTAGAGATCAGGCAAGCGGCAGAGCATATGGGCGTTCTCGTGACAGAAGGTGCCGATGGATAGCTCCGTCTTATCGTCTCCCAGGCCGGTGAGCATATAAAAGTAGGCCCTCATATTGGTCAGCATCATGTTGATGATGCCGTTGTGCGGCCAGATGTAGTCGCCCTGGTATAGCGATTTGCCGGCATAAAGAATGTTGATGGCGTCGATATAACCCTCTCTCTTACTATCGAATTGCTGTAAGTTTATGCCGGTACGCACTGCCGCTTGCAGCGTCTCCTCGACAAGCGGATGCTCTACGTAATACTGCTTCTCATGACTGAGGGTTATGGGGCCGATTACCACATTGGAATAGTCGAGCTTTCCAGAAGACATCTTTTGGAAATAATCCCGCACCGAGCAGAAATTCCCGTAACTGTTATACCCCTGAGTATTCAGCATATCGGAAACGTCTGCCGGGGTTACGGAGGTCTTGATATCCGAGAATTGAACAATAATGGTCAAGCCCAATACATTTCCTTGATTGACTCTTCGTCCATCCAGCAAGCCCATATTTCTGCCGAGAACACGCATGGACCCATCTCGGCTGGAATAATTGCGGGCAAATCTCTCCTCAAATTTGAGGGCGATAACCTCCTGCGATTCCCTGAGATGTCTCTTCACGCCGGACGGTGGCACCTGGTGCAAGGGAACACCGGTTGAGATCAGCATCCCTCCCAGCAGGCGAGCATAGGCGTAAAGCCCCAACTCAGGATCGTAAATTACTGAGTAACCATCATCGTTTTCCTGGTAGCTGTAAAACTCATCACCAAAGACCGTTAGCCGTATCTGCGGTCCGTTCCTTTGGGGAAAGAGCAGCGACTCCCCGAGTATAGCGCTCATGGCAACTTACCTCTTTATTCGCTGATTATTTTGGAATAGATCGGTATGTTGCATCACTAAATATTTAGAGTTGCTTTAGGAAATATCAGACTATGGCTTACAACGATGGGGCGCGGGGGATGAATCGTGCCCCGCTGTTATTACGTCAATAATCTTAAATACCTTAAAAGCGTAAATGAATACCAATATGCTTAAAGCCTTCAAATATAGGATCTATCCAACAAAGTCCCAACGGTCTAAGATGAACCAGACCTTAGAGCTTTGCAGATGGACCTATAACGAGACCTTGGCATATCGGAAAGCCCTTTATGAGTCAGAAGGCAAATCAAGTTCAAAGTATGCTACAAATGCTCTTCTACCAGCATGGAAAGTCGATAAACCGGAACTAACCGAGGTATTCTCTCAGACTCTCCAGAACGTGCAGGAAAGGGTTGATCTGGCTTTCATGGCCTTCTTTAGGCGAGTTAAGTCGGGCGAGGAGCCAGGATATCCACGATTCAAGGGCAAAGGTTGGTATGACTCTTTCACGTATCCGCAACTTGGATTCAAGCTTAACAATGGAGTACTAAGGCTTTCTAAGATCGGAGATATCAAGATCAAGCTCCACCGGCCCATAGAAGGCAAGATCAAGCGGCTGACTGTTCGCCGGGCAGCAACCGGGAAATGGTATGCATGTTTTTCAGTTGAAGTTATAGATCTACCCAAACTACCCTGGAAAGACGGCTCTCTGGTTGGTGTAGATGTTGGTTTGGAAAGCTTCGCTACCCTATCCAATGGCGAGAAGATAGCTAATCCGCGATTCTTCAGAACAGAAGAAGCCGAGCTTGCCAGGGTTCAAAGAAAGCTCTCTAAAGCCACTAAAGGCACACCGGAGCGGAAGAAGGCTCTTAAGGTGGTTATGCGGGTCCATGAGCGGATAGCCAATAAACGATATGAGTTCGCTCATCGGATCAGTAACCAATTGGTCAATAAGCATGGTCTAATCGCATTTGAAGATCTAAATATCAAAGGCATGACTAAAAACCACTGCCTAGCTAAAAGCATCCATGACGTAGCTTGGAACATGCTAGTAACCTTAACCACGTACAAGGCTGCAAGTGCCGGTTCGATGGTTGTTCTCGTAGATCCAAGAAATACGTCTAAGATGTGTTCAAGGTGTGGTATCCTAGTTGAAAAAACGCTTTCAGATCGCATCCACAACTGCCCACAATGCGGGTTGTCGATGGATAGAGACTGGAACGCGGCAATCAACATACTCAGATTGGGACTACAATCCGTCGGTATTCAATCCGTAGAAGCCCCTGTCTTCTAGGCAGGGGAGTAGTCACCATCCCTTTCTCTGGGCGCTTTTCTCTGCTTTTGCCAGACGAACGCCGCCTGCCTCTTGCAGATGCTTTTCCAGATCGAGGGGCGGGCTCTGGCTGAGGGGGATCTTGCTGGAGAAAAAAGCTCCATCCTTCAAGAGAGCATAGCAGAATAGTCCCAGCTCTTTATCATAAATAACCGAGTAGCCTTCTGCCGTCTCGTATTGAGCATAAAATTCGTCACCATTGACTACCAATTTGACATCAGGTCCCTTCTCTTGGGAGAAGGTCAGCTTCTCGCCGAATATTGCGCTCATAAAAGTTAAAACGGCCCATGCAGTGCTTTCCGAGCCAGGCCCTTCCCTGACAGAATATCTCACCTAAAAATATTTAAATTTATGCTTTTCGAAACCCTCTTAAGGGACTAAATCCTTCTCCCGTTTATGAAACCTGGCATAAGCCCTGACTATCTCATCTACGGTGCAGGAGCCATAGGCAGCGTCTTGGGTGGATTTCTGCAAAAAACGGGTCGCGCTGTGACCTACATCGGCAGAGGCGAGCATTTTCGGGCTTTTTCCGAAAAGGGATTGAGGATCTCCGGCATCTGGGGAGAACACTTCGTCCCGGCACAAGAAACGCAGATTCCTTCGCAGACTCCTTCCTCCTCTTCAGCTAAAAAGCAATTTTCCATCATCCTGCTCTGCGTAAAAGCCAAAGACACCTATGCAGCAGCAATCGAGGCGAAGGCGCTGCTGGCAAAGGACGGCATCATGGTCTCCATGCAAAACGGCCTGAATAACTGTGAGACCATCGCCCGTCTGGTCGGAGAAGATCGCACAGTAGGAGCGCGCGTCATCTTTGGAGCCGAGATTCTTGAGCCGGGCCACGCTAATGTTACAGTCAACGCTGACGATGTCCTGCTGGGTGAGCCGTTCCTGCCTGTGAACCGGCCGCTTTTAGAAGCATTAGAGGTGGATTTATCCCGCTCAGGTATTCCCTGCAGAATTGTGGGCAAGGATGAGATTTGGGCGGCCATCTGGGGAAAGGTGCTCTACAACTGTTCCTTAAATCCTCTGGGTGCATTGCTGGAGGTGGCTTATGGTGATCTGGGCGAAAATGCAGAGACGAGAGGTATCATCAAAGCCATAATTAAGGAGATATTTCTGGTTATGATGGCCAAAGGCGTAAAAGTTCCTTATCTGGATGCTGATGAGTATTACCATTATCTGCTGGAAAAGCAGCTTCCCCCTACGGTCGGCCATCGCGCCAGCATGCTGCAGGATATTCTGTCAGGCAGGCAAACGGAGATCGATGCTCTGAACGGGGCCATCTCTTCGTATGCCCGGGATTATGGTATCTGCACACCGTACAACGACCTTCTCACCGCCCTGATAAAGTTCAAGGAGAAGAAGAAAGCTTTTTCATCTATCCCAGACAATTATTAACGGGAGTGTGAGATAATTGGTAGATAGTGAGAAGACGCAGGAACTATCCGAGATACTAAAAACCATAACCGAGGAGATGCAAAAAGCCCTATCCGCCAAGAATACAGTTGGCGATCCCGTCACCGTGGAGGGCAAGACTGTAATTCCTCTGATGAGCATGGGCATGGGCTTTGGAGCAGGTTGCGGCTCTGAAAAGGCAAATAATCCGGGAGGAGGGGGCGCAGGCGCATTGGGCATGAAGCCCGTGGCCGTGATAATAATCGACCAGGATGGGGTGCGAGTGGAACGGCTCAAGGAGGCTCAGCATACCTTAATAGAGCACGTGGCGGAGGCCGTACCCAAGCTTCTGGAAGGACTTACCCGCAAGAAAGAGACGCACGTGCAGATCAAGGGCGATGATGAGAGATCCTGAAATATGACCGCCCCTGAAATGCACAAATGGAATCCTGCAGACTATGAAAAGAGTTCCTGTGCCCAGTACAATTGGGCCATGGCTCTGATAGCCGATCTTAAGCTTGACGGCGATGAACGCATCCTGGATATCGGATGTGGAGATGGCAGGATCACCGCCCACCTAGCCGACCTGGTGCCCAACGGCAGTGTCCTGGGAATTGATCTCTCCCCGGAGATGGTCAGCTTTGCTGCCGGCAAGTATGCCGGTCAAACCAATCTCTCCTTTCAGGTAGGAGACGCTTCATCGTTGCACTTCATTGAACAATTCGATCAGGTCGTCTCTTTTGCCTGTTTTCATTGGATTAAAGATCATCTTCCCGTCCTAAAAACCGTCCGGCAGAGCCTGGTGCCGGGCGGCAGATTTCTCATGCAGTGCGGAGGAAGGGGAAACGCCGCTAGGATCCTGGACCTGACCGGAGAGCTTGCCAAAAGCCCGCGGTGGAATCAGTACTTCTCGGGCTTTGCCTTTCCATACCACTTCTACGGACCGCAGGAGTACGAGCCCTGGCTGGCGGAGGCTGGCCTGAGGCCCCTGAGGACGGAACTGGTTGCCAAAGACATGATCCATCAGGGTCAAGCAGGCCTGGAGGGCATCATCCGCAATACCTGGCTGCCTTATACCCAGAGGCTGCCTGCCCATCTGCAAGACAGGTTTGTAAAGGAGATTGCAGAAAGTTATCTGGAGAGGTATCCACTGGATGAGAGCGGCCAGGCTCACGTGCCGATGATGCGCCTGGAGGTGGAGGCGGAAAAGACAGCTTAAGCGAAATAGGTGAAGCCGTCACTACCACAAAATCAGATAGAACTGTTTTCTATTCAGTGACAAAAATGAACCTTTGTTAATAATAACTTCATTCTTCCTTTGCGGATCCAGCCTGCTGCGGCCCAGAGTTCGTCCAGCACCATGATATTGGAGAAGGCAGATAACGCAACAAAAGAAGAAAAAAATGATGAATTAAAGTAGGTTGAACCTAACCTCCCGGATTGAGTAAACACATAAACCGATCGATCTCAATTATTAAGCTCCTATTTTTAAAAACAACCCCTAAGAAACCTACTTAGCGAAAGGTTTTTATACTTTATGCGCCTACTA
>Ga0074199_1000405_pt1 | contig 72428 bp, 70 predicted proteins | sample EPASupsiteSAE347_FD_64528 | JGI IMG/M metagenome (GOLD analysis project Ga0074199, IMG submission 64528) | Bioremediated contaminated groundwater from EPA Superfund site, New Mexico - Sample SAE3-47 | ecosystem: Environmental > Aquatic > Deep subsurface > Groundwater > Contaminated ... | reverse complement strand
AACATCCATGCCCAGCGCGGGCACAACGAAGGATGAGAATATCAGGAGTAGGGTGGATGAAGCGAAGCGCATCCACCAAAACCATGCATATTATTGGTGGAACCGCTTCGCTTGTTCCACCCTGCATATTTGACTTCTGTATTCTCATATAAAAGCGCTATCTTCATCGGCAATTGAAATTATTACATTAATATTTCCCCTCCCCATTCAGTCCATCCCGGCGTTGTCGCCGAAGTCAAAGGTAAATGTCCCCGCTGCGTCCATATCCAGGTGCACCCGGGAGGGCATGCCGCCTTCGCTCATGTGGGTGAGGATTGTCTGGGATAGACGGGGCAGGACGTTGCCGTTCAAGATATACTCGATGTTCCGGGCTCCCGTTTCCACTTCGGTGCAGCGGGCGGTAATGGCATCCACCACCGCCGGGGCGTAGGTCAAAGTCATCTTATTGTTTTCCATCAGACTTTTTTGGATTCGCTTCATCTTCAGCTCGACGATAAGGCGCATGGCCTCGGCGTTGAGGCTGTAGAAGGGGATGACGTTCATCCGGGCCAGGAGGGCCGGCTTGAAATGAGATGAAAGAATGGGCCGGACGGCCCCGGCGACAACGTCTGCTGCCGGCGCTTCGGGCCCGGCGGTCATCTCCTGGATCACGTCCGAAGCGAGATTGCTCGTCAGGATCATGATCGTGTTGCGAAAGTTGATCTCTTTTCCTTCGCCGTCGTTGGCGATGCCCTTGTCGAAGATCTGATAGAACAGGTTCATGACATCGATATGGGCCTTTTCCGATTCGTCCAACAGGACAACGGAGTAGGGACGCTGCCGGACAGCTTCCGTCAGCATGCCGCCCTCGCCGTAACCGACGTAACCGGGGGGAGAGCCGATGAGGCGGCTCACCGTATGGCTTTCCTGAAACTCGCTCATGTTGATCGTCACGACGTTTTTCTCGCTGCCGAAGAGCAGGTCCGCCAGGGCAAGGCCGGTTTCCGTCTTCCCGGTCCCGCTGGGACCGGCAAAGAGGAACACGCCGATGGGCTGAGTCGGGCTTTTGATCCCCGACTTGGCCGCCCTGATGACTTCCGCCAGGGCCCCCATGGCGGCGTCCTGACCCTTGATCCTTTCCCTGAGGCGATCTTCCAGGTGAATGATGGTCTCCGCTTCGTCCTTGAGCATCTTACCCAGAGGGATGCCCGTCCAGTCGGAAACGACCTGGGCGACGGCGTCGGGGTCCACCTCAATCTGGATCAGCGGCTCATCGGCCTGGAGATCCTTAAGCGCCTGAGCAGCTTCTTCAAGTTGCTTTTTCAGATCTTCCTTTTTCTCCGTTTCTTCCGCTGTCAAGGAGTTTAGTTGTTCGCGAAGGGTAACAACCTGATGAGCGGCTTCCTTTTCCTTCAACCAACTGGCCTGAAGCTGGTCCGCCTCTTCATGGACCGTCCTGCGCTTGTCCACGACTCCCTGGTACTTTTCTTCATCGATTTTTGCGCCGTTGGCCCGATCCCGATCCATTGCCTTTATCTCGCGATCATAGGCCTGGACGATTCGCTCCTTGGCTTCCAGCATTGCCGGTTTGCCGGTCAGGTTCACCTTGACCCGGGCGCAACTGGTATCCATGAGGTCGATGGCCTTGTCGGGAAGGAAGCGCCCGGTTATATAACGATTGGAAAACTCGGCGGCGGCGATGACGGCGTCATCCCGGACGATTACTTTGTGGGCTTTTTCATAACTGGCCTTGAGTCCCCGGAGCATGAGAATCGTTGTTTCCACATCGGGCTCGTCCAGTTTGACGAGCTGGAATCGCCGGGCCAGGGCCGGGTCTTTTTCGAAGTACTTCTTGTATTCGCTCCAGGTTGTGGCGGCAATGGTCCTTAATTCACCCCGGGCCAGCGCCGGCTTCAGCAGGTTTGCCGCATCTCCGCCACCCGCGGCGGCGCCGGCGCCGATAAGGGTGTGGGCTTCATCGATGAAAAGAATAATGGGTTTTTCCGATGACTTGATCTCATTGATGACCCCTTTGAGGCGGTTTTCGAATTCACCCTTCATGCCGGCACCGGCCTCGAGGGCTCCCATGTCCAGCCCCAAAAGGATGACGCCCTTGAGCATGTCTGGGACATCGTTTTCTACAATCCGCAGGGCCATGCCTTCGACAACCGCTGTCTTACCGACGCCGGGTTCTCCGACACAGATAGGGTTGTTCTTGCGTCGCCGGGCCAGGATGTCGATCATCTGGCGGATTTCGTTGTCCCGTCCGAAGACAGGATCGATATCTCCCTCGGCAGCCCGCTGGGTGAAGTCTGTGCAGAAACGGCTGGTGAACGACCCGTCCCCTCTGACCGCGGCCGATTCCCCGGGGGCTGAGTCCTTGGCCCCCTTTTCCGTTTCCGTGGATGATCCGGTCAAACTCCAGAATTCCTTCCCCAACGCCTCCCTGCCAATCTCTTTGAGCAGGTCTGCGTACCTTCCCGTTGCATACAGGGTGGGCTTGGCCAGGAACGCCAGAAGTATGGACCCCGAACGGATCTTCCTGTCCCCAAGGTCAATGGATGAGATCAGCCAGGCGTCCTGAATCAGGTCGAGAAGGTGGGGGGAGAAGACCGGCTTGGCGGCATTGCCCGTCTTGTAATCCTCAAGGGATTGTTCCAGCGCCTTCTGAAGCCTCCCTACCTCCAGGCCGAATTTCGGGAGGATCAGCGGCCAATCGGACCGGGGTTCCTCCAGGAATTTTGCAATCAGATGTTCGACGGTAATTTCATAATGAGTTCTTGAGACGCACAACCCCGCCGCGTTCTGCAAGGCGGTTGTGCAAAAGGCATTCATGTGAAGCAACAAAGACTTGATATCGACAGCAATCATGGTTCTTCCTCCTTCGTAGGATCAGATTTACTTATGGTCATTAAGGTTAGAAAACCCCGGTCATTTAACTCTTGCCTGTTGTTAACGGTAAATGCAACTAATTAAGTCTAACCCCGTTATTTGATCCCGGAAAGAGGGCGCAACAGTCAATGGGAATGGACTCTTCCGAAAAGATCCAGGTATTGCATCCCAGCATGGCCTGGTTACCGACAACGGTTGTAGTTAAATCCTGCGGTAACATTGATACTTCCACGTCCCAGACGAGGGGTTGATCGAGGTAGAAGCGGATCAACTGTCCTATCCTCAAAAAATCCGGTTGGTCGGGGAGGTAGCGATGGAATGTTTCCTTGTTCAACGGTCCGATATGAACCCGGAAGTTTCCCGCCCGGTCGGCAATTCCTGCGCCGAGATAGGCGTCCTCTCCCAGGATATTTCCGGACACTCCCAGGAATGAGCGTTGCTCTTTCGGGATGTTTGCGATGCGCTCCCGGCATTGGGTAATATGAATAGTCGGTTCGGAGAGCCCGTCGGCCAGGAGGGCCCTCAATCCTTCCGCCGATCTGGGAAACTGGGTCGCCAGGCCTATGTATCTCAGCATTCCGTAAGGGTTCTCTGCACTTTCCCTTAGCGCCTCTCCGCCTAGACCGGCGAGGCAGTAGAGCCTCTGCAGGACGTCTTTGTCGGGATTCTCAGCGATATTGAAGAAGAGATGATGGTATTTCCAGATGCCAAAATAAAGGGAGTAGAGCCGGGAGTTGAAGATATCAAGAAAATCGCGACTGATGGACCGGTCCGAAGCGAGTTCCCGCAGCAGGTCTTCCGTATAAAAGGTCGGCAGGGGCGAGGATGCCCCATAGAGGCCAAGGAATGCCGCCGTGATCATAAAACTGCCCGGCGGCGAGGATTCCTCTATCTTCGTTATATCCGATTCCGGAAAAGCAAGGGAAAGTTCGGGACGTACGCGGATCTTCCTGACAGACTCACTGATGTCGATATCTGTGCCTGACTCTCGGCGTATATGAAGCAGCAGAAACCGGAAGGCCTGAATGAATGAATATCGGCGACCTTCCCGGAGGAGGCTTTCCGTCAGCTTAGCAGTCGGTCTCCCATTCTCGTCGGCCATACAAAGATTTCCCCGGTTAGGCTCTCTTTCAGCCGGAAAGAGAGAAAGGTGTTCATGCTGCTGTAAACGCCAAAGAAGAGATTAAGAATGCATCCGAAGAGATACAAATCGCCAAGCCCGGCAAAATGATCCTGTCGGGCGGTCATCTCTATTTGCTGTCCCCGAATGACCATGCCGCGTATCAGCCGGTCGGCCGGGGTGACGTTGAATTCCAGGATGCCGTCGATTCTTTTCATGTTGGCGCTAATCTTGGCTTTATCCCTGGATTCAGGAAACACATAGAGCCTGAGGAGCTCTTTGAGATTGTCAATATTGGCAAGGGACAGATAGTTCAAAGATAGATGAGATAAAAAGCGCCAGGTCGTATTTTCTCCGAGGGGCGGATCGATGGGCGGCGTTGGAGGCAGGACATTCCGGAACGTCAGCAGTTCCGGAGAATCGGTTGTCTGCACGGAAATATCGCCGACTTGAAGGCGCTCAGGAAGCTCCCCGTTTGTGCAGGTTAAGCTGATGGAGAGTGTCTCTCCCACGAGTTCAGCTCCATCCCGGGGATACGAGAACGACAGGAATATTTCCGGGGCGTCATTGATTGGAGAGCGTGCGTGGTTGACCTGATAAACGGATTGCTGCCGGTCTTCCGATTGAAAAAGTTCCAGTGGCCGGTATTCCTTTTTCGCGACGCTTCCCTGTTCGTAACCGATGACTTTGTCGACGCTGAAAACCTGATAATGATTGGGATTTTGCGCGGCCGGCCGGACACGGATTCTTTCCAGACGGTGATCGAACAGAAAGGGGTCGGCGTCATGCTTGAATAGATTGATCACCGGCGTCCCGTTCAATATGAACAGGTCATTGGTAACTTTTGAGGTCGCCAGGGGGGAGGGCTTGAGTTCGAAGATAATCTCGAATTGTTTCCCTTTCCCGCGGTCCTGCCATTTCTCCCAGCCCTGGAGTTCAAAGAAAACAAATTTTCGCGGCAGGATGAAGTATTCCTGGAGCAGGCGATATCCGGCAAAGGAACGGACAGGAAAGTTCAGCAGGGTGTTGTCCATATCAAAACCGATCGGCTTCAGGTCTGAAGGGGGGAGGATGCAGTCCTCGCCGCCGCTTGTCGGTTTGATGACAATCTTTTGAAGATAGTGGGTAAGCAGGGTGAAGATATCCATGGCTTGCGTAGCGCTTCCCCCCATGAAAAAACAGAGGCGCTTGGGCTGCCAGCGGGACAGATCCGGACCTGTCAGTTCCAGAACGAGACGGATCTGGGATAAACGGGCGGTAGGCTGTTGCAGCTCTGCAGCTACCAGGCGGAGGGGATGGACGTCGATATCAAAACAGGTCTGGAAAAGACAGGATGTTCCATCGACAGGCACTGAAGCCAGGGAGGTGCCTCTTTTTACGGTGACCGTTTCCGGCAGATTCGGTTTTGGAGAGAAGACAACCACGGATGTTGCGGGAATTGGTCTGATGTAATGGGGAAATGTTACTTCCGTGAGGCTATGGATAATTTCCGGAAAGTCATCGTGTAACTTTTGACGGAGGAGCCCGGTGAGAAAGGCAACTCCCTCAAGGAGTCTCTCGGCGTCCGGGTCTGACGTGGGTCCACTGAGCATGGGGGCCGTCGCCGGGTGGGCTTTGGAAAATTCAACGGCCAACTGCCTCAGATTCTGTAATTCCTGTTCGTAGTATTTATTAAACATTTCCCCCAAGCCTTAACACTATTGCTTAGCTCTTAAAACCTAAAACTTAAATCATAATACTCAGCGCTTCTCACCTTTCCATCCGCACCATACCTTCGGCAGTCACGACAGTTTCGAAGATTACGGGTGTTGTCTTATCGCGATCAGCCATCATGGCCCCTTCAAGTCTGAATCGCATCAGCGACGTCTCTCCGGCCCTCGGTTCGAAGTGAACATCGACCCGGACCAGCCGGGGTTCGTACTTCTGGATCACGGCCCTGATCATGTGTTCAAGCTCTACTGCCGAGGCATTGAGGTTTTCCCCGGCAAAGTTTGTCATATCTGGCATCCCATAATCATCCGATATCGGGACGCTTCCCTGACGGGTATTCATCATCTTCTGCAGGTGGCGCAGAACGGACTCGATGCCGAGAGAGATATCCCGGGGGCCCCGCTCCCCAGGACTCATCTCCAAATGGCGGATTCGTTCCAATAATGTTTCTTCGTACATAGGTTGCGGCCGGTTAAAAGGCTGAGAGTAAGGAACCAATATTGCGCAGATCCCGTCTCTTGGCTCTGCGCCCCCTGATCGGCATCCTGGTCCCAGGTCTTGAATAAGCAAGCATCCAGGATCTGAGACCAGGAAGGGTTATTTATCAAGCTTTCGGCGCTTTCCAGTTGTCTTCCGCCTCGATGCCGTCCGGCGTGTACGTCCAGATGATATCCTCATAAGTGAAGGCGACTTCCTGCATGTGCTTGAAGGGCTTATTCTCCTCCAGGAATGTGTAGGGGAAAAATTCCCGTGAGTTCACAATGATCGCTTCCTTCAGTTTGATGGTGAAATATTTTTCCTCCTGCCCTTTTTCGCTGATCCGGAAGAAGGTGATTTCCACATCGAGATGTTCACCGGAGCAACAGGCCTGGAAGAGTCCCGGTGTTTGTTTGCCCATGTGGGTGATGACCTTCAGGGGCAGATGGATGCGCTGGCCCGTGGGCAGTCCCGTATGGGTGTCTTTGGGAATTTCCACTGCATGATCCATCTGATAGCAGAGAATCAGTCCTTCCCGGCCCTGCTGGTTGCAGTCACCCTTGATTTCGCCCTGATTCTTGCCTGTTACCTTCATGTAAATCGTCATTGCCATGGTTCATTTCCTCCTTCTTTAAGTTATTGTGTACGGATTTATTTCTTATCCAGTTTACCCGATAAGGATAATGTGAAAGACGCTCCCATGTACTTGAAGTGGGGCTGTACCGTTAGATTCACACGGTACCAGCCGGGATCGCCTTCCACATCCTCAACGGTTACCTGGGCCTTTCTCAAGGGACGGCGACTCCGGACGCCTGGAGAGACGCTATCTTGATCAGCGACATACTGACGGATCCAATTATTCAGTTCCGTCTCCAGATCGCCCCTTTCCTTCCAGGTCCCGATGTTTTCCCGCTGGATGACCTTCAGATAATGGGCGAGGCGGCCAATTACAAAAGTATAAGGCAGCTGGGTGCCGAGCTTGTAATTAGTTTCAGCCTGCTTGCCTTCCGGCGTGTTGGGGAAGACCTTGGGCTTCTGGACGGAGTTTGCTGAGAAGAAGGCGGCGTTGTCGCTGCCCTTCCGCATTGTCAGGGCAATAAAGCCTTCTTCCGCCAATTCATATTCCCGTCGTTCGGAAACGAGGATTTCCGTTGGGATCTTGGTCTGAAGTTCGCCCATGGCCTCATACTGGTAGATGGGCAAATCCTCGACGGCGCCGCCCCCCTGGGGACCGATGATATTGGCGCACCATCGGTATTGGGCAAAGCTGTCGCTTACCCTTGAAGCAAAGGCAAAAGATGCGTTACCCCAGAGAAAGTCGCTGTTGCCTCCGGAAACATTCTCCTTGAAGTTGAAGTTCTTCACCGGCTTTGTGTCGGGACCGTAGGGAAGACGGAGCAGGAAATGGGGCATCGTCAGGGCCACATTTCGCGCATCCTCGCTTTCCCGGAAGGACTGCCATTTGATATACTGGGGCATTTCAAAAATGGACTTTAGATCCTTGAGGTTGGGGAGGCCGGAAAAATCCGTCAAGCCGAAGAATTCGGGGCCCGCTGCTCCGATAAACGGGGCATGGGACATGGTCGCCACGGCGGCGACGTGCTGGAGAAGGCGGATGTCCTGCGCTCCGGGACCAAATTCGTAATTGCTCACCATCATCCCGTAAGGTTTGCCGCCAAACTGGCCGTATTCACTCGTATAGGCGATCTTGTACAGGCCTGATTTTGTAATCTCCGGGGCGTCTTCAAAGTCATCGAGGAGGTCCTGTTTGCTTACGTTCATCATTTCAATTTTGATGTTTTCCCGGAAATCTGTCTTGTCCACGAGGAATCTCAGGGACCGCCAGGCGGCTTCCAACTTCTGGAACTGATCGTTATGGAGAATGACATCCATCTGCGTGCTTAGTCTCTGATCCAGATTGGCAATCATCTCATCAACCAGCCCCTGAGTTACCCGCTCCACCTTTTTGCCTGGTTTGAGGAGCTCATCGATGAATGCCTGGAGACCCTGCTTGGTAGCCGCATAACCTTCGTCCGACGGCTTCAGCCGCGTCGCCTGCACGATCTCATCGAGGAGTGATCCCTCCGCTTCAGCCGCCTTAGCCGGCGCCTCCTGTAACTTTTTTTCTTCTTCCGCCATGTTTTATGTCCTCCTCGTCTTACGATTCAATATTCAGTTCTTTAAGCAGTCGATCCCTGGCCCCTTCGTCTTTGATCATATCCTGGATTTTTTTTCTGAATTCCGGAACATTGCCAAGGGGGCCCTTGAGGGCCTTGAGGGCTTCGCGCAGTTCGATGAGCTGTTTGAGTTCCGGCACCTTCTGGATAATCGTATCGGGGTCGAAATCCTTCATCCCCTTGAAATCAAGGTTCACAGTCATTTGGGCATCGGCATCCGCAGAAAGCTTATTGGGCATAACCGCTTCCATCTTGACATTTGACGCCGACAGGACATCATCGAAATTGTCCTTGTCGATATTGACCGGTTTCCGGTCTTCCACCGTCCGATCATCCTTGGCGCCGGTGAAGTCTCCCATAACCAGGAACTTCAAGGGCAGTTCAATCTCCTCTTTCGCGTCACCGGTAGCGGGTCTGTAGACGATATTGACCCGTTCTTTTGGAGCAACAGAAGCTTCCTTTGCCATTTTCCTTACCTCCATGACTTTATTAAAGTTATCGTTTTGAACCTTATCATCGTTTTATCTCGCCGCTCTTAACTTCCTCTTTCCGAGGGCAAGAAAAATATATAACAGATACTATATATACTTAAATTACATTGAATATCAAGATTAATACAAGCAGAAGCCGCCCATTTTATGATCAATCACTCTTGGAGACCTTTGAAAAATGGCTTCGCCGCAGCTCAAAAATCTTTTTCGCTTCTCGTTGGTATACATATAATTATGAGTGATTACCAGATCTTAAATTAGATCACGGACCGGCGAAAAACATTTGATTCGCTGCTTGCGAACCATTTTCTGCGGTTATGCAAAGCTCTCTTGAGCCATTATTCACCAACCCCTCGCGAGTCTTTAAACAAACTCCATGGCTCTTACGGGATCCAAGGTGGTAATCCGGTTCAATACTGATTCCTGAAGCGCCTCGTCGCTTTGCCCCGTTTCCGAACGTAATCCCGTCAATACTGTGGACATGACTGCAACTGCCAGATCGGGTTCCCACTGATCCAGCTTGTAAATATCAATGGTTTGGAGAAGATTTTTCAGATGGGGCGCTGCAAGGCGGGGTTGCTTGACCTGCAGGAGAAGGCGGCAAAGCCCGAACTGCCATACGAAACGTTCCCTTGCCGACGGCGCCTGGTTGAGTTTGTCGGTAAAAGCCCCCAGCGCAGCGGGCAGCTTGTTTTCCCGACTTGCTTTTGTGGCTTCTTCAACCTGCTTTTCCACAATCTGGCGGATATCCGTCTCGCTTCCCGTGTGCGAGTTTCCCCCTGAAGTCATCTTTCTGTTGAGGCCGTTGATCCAGATCCGGGTTTCTTCATTGGCAAAGGGCGTTCCGTTATCGAAGGCCAGTTTCTCTATGCCCGGCAGACGTTTGACATACTGGCAGGTTTCCGCCGCAACCGCCTCGCAGCTATCCTGACGCCCCAATTGTTCGAGGGCTTCGGTGACATACCGGCTAAGATCAAGCCAGAACAGAAACTGGCGCACCCTTGATTCGGCTGCATCCAGAAGGTCCCGCCAACTGCGTGCCTGGTAGAGATTCTCCAGGGCGCTGATGATCTGTCCCTCCGGCGCCGGAATGAGGGTTTTCCCGGCGGTTGCCGGCGGCAGGGAGGTCACGGCCGTCCAGGCGGCGATACGATTCAGCCGGAAGGAGAGCATGTTCAGAGGGTCTTGCTGGATCAGGAGTGTCGCCGCTCTGCCGACGATCTCTAAGCCTTGATTGAGCAGCTTCTCCGTATCCGTTTCCGCCAAATCCACGGTGAGCGGTACTGACGTTTGGGCCGGGGCGCCGGTTTCTTTGAGAAGCCCGGATGTCGATGCCGGTGACGCTGCCACCGTTATTTCCGGGGCGGGGGTCGCGTCTATTGTTGCCACCAGCGCGGCGACCGTGTTTATAAGTGGCAATAAAAGCGGCGCCTCTTCCATGTTTTCGGATAAAAAAGCATCAATCGCGTTCAGGTCCTCCAGAAAACCGTCATGCTCCTGTTGCGGCCACTTCTCCGTCGTCATCTCCCGCAAATCGGCGCTGACTTTTTCCTGCCACCATTCGATGGCGTTTTTCCTGCCCCGCATCCTTTTCTTGGGGGGAAACATATCTTCCCAGAAGGTTTCCATGGATTCCCTCAGCACAAACACGCTGTCGGCGAAACCACGAAGTCCCCCCGTTTTCAACAAGGCGACGGAGAAGTAGGCTAAAACAAGGAGATCCTTGGATTTATTCTTCAGGATGTCCTCAGACAACTGGAGGACACGGTTCCAATCCATTGTCCCGGAGAGTGTCGGCGAGGACAGTTTTTCTACTTCCCTCGACAGGGATTCAAAGTCCGGGTCATTCCGTACATCCTGCCCTGTCGGGCTACCTTCTGAAACCGGCGTCTTGCCGAGGTCGCGTCTTGCCATCTTCTTAGTTTGCCTCACATTTTACGATATCCAGGGGAACAGCGGCAGGGACTTTCTTCAAAAGTTGAATAACCGGTTTAGCGCCGCTGATCCGATAGGAAACCTTGATTGAGGTGACGCCAAGACTGCTGAGGCGCACCTTCACCTCAGGAAAATCATCAGCGCTGAAGTTTTTGGATCCACTCTTAAAATCGGATAAAAACTGGGCAAAACCCATATGGCCGCTGTAGGTTTTTGTCAGAGTCATGCCGGGGAATAAAATCTGCAGGGTGGCATCGGCGCATTTATCAGGTGTCCAGCGCAAGGTCGCCTTCTGAGGGTAATTAAAATTCTTCAGGACCGTTTGCCCGTCTGTGCACTGGATGGTCAGGATATTGGCATAGGGATCGACGCCGGCGTCGTCATTGACTTCGATGGGCAAGGTTTCCATCTGGACAAGGTATTCCGGCTGAACGATGACCACGCCTTCCGCCCCGGCGCTTAAGAAGGCCAGGAAATCCTGATTAAAAGGAACGGATTGCTCGTGTCCGGTTCCGATAGATGCCTTCCGGGAAATATACCCCATTTTGGATTTGGTGATGAAGGGGTTTGCCGGCCCTCCGATAAATTTCCAGACCAGCCCATTGGTCTTGTCAAACAAGAGCACGGGAAGCTTGTCTTTCGGCGCCCCCTGAATGCCTCCGATAACCTGGCTCTCCCATTGTTGTTTCAGATAACAGGATGTCTGGCGAATACAGTAATCAATCAGATAGCCGATAGGGCCGATCAGGATATTCCATGCTTCGGTCGTATCGCCCTTTATCGACAAGGTGCCTTTTAATTTCAGGTAGTTGCTGTATGCCAGGTAGATCGCCGCATTGCTCTCCTTGGCATCAGCGGGAAGGGTAAAGAAATCGGCGGCCATACGGTATCCTACTTCCTGGGAGGTGGCGGCGGGCCCGATTTTATCAAGAGAGGTTAGATAATCCTGCCAGACCTTCAGGGCATCCATGCGCTTTTTCACGGCATCCAGATTTTTCCGATCAATATCTGAACGTATCCTCTGGGTTAGTTGTTCCTTTTCGCCGGAAAGTTTATCGAGCAGGGAGGCCGATGTCTTCTGGGCTTCACTCTTTGATAACTTCTGGATTTCATTGAGTTCGGTGATAATTGCCAGCCAGGGGGGGGACTTGTCGGCGCCAATCCATGCCGACTCCTCGGCAATCCTCTGGATGAGACGGAAATACGGGTTGTGATCGGAGGTCATGAGCGTAGCCATGGTCCGCTGGCTGGCCATAGTCTGAAGTCCATCTTCCCCCTCTGGGAAATGGCGGACGAAAAAGGTCCAGGCGTTGGTAAATTCTTGCTGATACCAGTTCCAGAAATCGTTTTTTCTTTTGGCAAAGGTATCCTTGTCTGCCGTAGCCGCTTCAATTATTCCGATAAAAGTTTCGATATGCTGGCGCCCCTGGCTGGTGTAGGCCCCGGAAACGGTGACAGTGGTGTCAAAGCCGGTGCTCTCCGGTTCTCCCCAGAAGTCCTTCAACTGGACGGGCGCGGCGTCGGGGATCCACTTTCTGACCAGCCATTTCATGTCGGGCACCGATTTCTGCAGTGATGCGAGGGCGGTCTGGTAAATCTCCAGATTTGTTTCCGCCGTCCTCTTATCCTTGCCCCATTTCAAATAGGCAAAATAGTTATCACTAAAAATGGCGGCGATGTCCGGGGCCGTTTTGGGATATATCATGGCGATAAGATCAGCGGCGCTTTTCCGGTAGGCGTCGGTCTGCTTGATCTTGCCGCTTTTGGTATATTCCCTCAGGACGTTGATCCGGGAGACGACGTAACTGAAATAATCGGCCAGATCATCTTCCGGGGTTTCCCTGCTGACATCATCCATGCGTTTCATGAGATTCCTGTCGAAACCATCCATAATGCCCTGTTTGAAGAGTTGAACATACTTTGCCTTCACGGCATTTTCTACATCGAGGCTTTCATCGAGGCCGAGACGGGGGATGATCCAATAGCGGTTGGCCTTTTCCAGATCGAGAATCTGCAGCCTCATCCTTTCGATCATGATCAGGTCCGCTGTTGCGTCCTGGCTGAGAACGGCCTGTTGCTGCTTGAAATCGGAATGGAACTTATTGATCGTAACGCGATTGTGGATAAAAGACATGGTTAAAAATCCACAGAGGGAAAGGCATATCAAAAGCCATGCCAAAAGCCCGGTGTTGCCGGTCAGACGGCGCCAGCGGATGAATTCAAGAATGGGGCTGAATAGCGTGCGGTCGCCCGGCAGAATGCTCCGGAAGAAGTCTTTGAGAAAAAGATCTTTCCCTCCCGTTGCAGTTTGGGAAACCAGGGCGGGCTGTCCCATATAATCAAAAAGTTCAGAAGTCGGCCGGCTGTCCTGTCTGGCGCTGGAAAAGTAAAGTCCCCGTAAAGGCGGCGTCTCCTGGTAGGGATTCTCTTCAAAAACGGCCCTAACAAACACTTCCAGTCCCGGCCGGAGCCGCTCAAATTCGCCTGGAAAAACCAGGGCGGCCGGTCCCGGCGCACCAGCCTGATGGGCCATCATCAGGCGCAGCTCCCGCATGCGAACGGTCATATCATCCCAGGCCTGGGATAGAACCTCGTGCCAGTATGGGTTGAACTTGCGGTTCATGTATCCCATCGCCTGGGATGAATCTCCCTCGGGAAAACAGGCGAAGAAATCGACAAAGCCATAGACCAGGTCCATTTTGGTTATCAGGATGTAAACAGGGAACTTTGCCCCGGTAACGCGCATGAGCTGGTCGACGCGTTTGCGGGTGCTTTGTCCGTCAAGGCGCAACTTATCTCCTCCTACCGCAAGGAGAGCGTCGGCGGCAATCGTAACGACAACGCCGTTAAGCGGTTCCTTCCGGCGGTACTTTGATAGCAGGGTAAGGAACCTTTCCCACTCCTCCCGGTCTCGCTCCTCTTCAATGGGGATGGTATAGCGTCCGGCGGAATCGAGAATAATGGCTTCTTCGAAAAACCACCAGTCGCAGTTGCGGGTTGCCGTAATGCCGGCTGTTCTGGCAATGTCGGTAAGGGGCGAACTTAACCGGGCGCTTTTGATGGCCGTGGTCTTTCCCGACCCCGATTCGCCGATGACGAGATACCAGGGCAGGACGTAAAGGGGATTGCCTTTCTTGCGCAGATAGGAATCCCTGAGTAGTTCCACGGAGTCCTTCCACTTCTGTTGAAGTTCCTGGAGTTGCTGCCTTTCATGGATGGGAAGCCCCTTGATGGCTGATTCGTCCAGTTCCACGACCCGGCGGACGAATTTTTTTTCCCGCCGCCGTAACAGGTATCTTTTTAGAAAAAATGCGGCAACGACAAGCCCAACAACGCCGGCAAAGATAGATGCCCCTACCCACCACGGCCAACCCTTTTTCATGGTGATCCAGAACAGAAATCCTGCCAGAATTAGGACAAGGATGATAATCGCTGAAATTTTTAGAATTTTTTTCAGCATGATCAGAATCCCACTCCGAAATAAGACTGGTTTATGCTTAAGAGCAAGGCCTTGTAGACGGAAAACAGGGCAATCACACCGAATAACGAGACGGCCATGATGATGAGGGTGTAAAGGGAAAGACCACGGCGCCAGCGCTTGTGTTTGACCTCATCGGTCATGCCGCTGTATCCGTCGGGGAAGAGTTTTTCCGCAACACTCATGTCAAGGTTGTCTTTGACCAGGAGCAGGTTGGCCTTCTGGATTTCCAGCAGTTTCTTTTCATCTTCGGGCAGAAAATATCTCCCCTTGAATCCGAGGGCAAGGCAGTAGGCATAAACTTCCCGGATTGCCGCGGCCTCCAGGTCCAATTCCGCCAAACGGGCAAAAAACTCCTCCCCGGCATTCATGGTTTGAAAGTAAAGCCGCTGTAGCTGGTCTTCCTGCCATCTGCCTCGTTCAAACCATTCTGAACAGAGGATGGTTTCGTCAATCCACGCACAGACTGCAAACATGGCCTTCTGCCAGTCGTCTTCATCAAAGCCGCCATCCTGGCTGCACTGTCTGGCCTGCTGAATAAGGTCATCAAAGCGCCGGCGCGTTTCCTCGTAAGAGGGTGGATTATCCATCCGTCCCTGGCATAGGTAGGTTGTATAGGCCATCAGCCCCATGAAACAGTCACTCAGTTGCATCTTTTTACCTGCTGCTTGCCCATAAAGGTCATCATTGGCCCCTTGGAAGGCGGCGTCACTTTCTGATCACGATGATTTCCGCCACTGTATCTTCCGGAGCGTGACTCCAGTAAAGACACACATTTTGTTGTTTCTGTATATCCGACCACTCCGAGCTGTTGCGGTCGAGCTTGAAATAGGTTGAATCGTGACGGCGCGGCAATCCCGGAGGAAGGACGGTAATCTGGTCCAGGGGCATTCCCGGCAGCGCCCGCTTGATGAGAATGGGAAGACGTTCGGCGCTGCTGATCTTGACCATGTGCTGGGTGGTATGTTCCCATTCGGCGCTGCTTGCACTGCTTCTCAGCATGAGATAGAATAGATTGCGATTGTCGAATGTTTCTACCGGTATCAACGCCCGGAAATAGTCTCCCTCGCGGATCAGATGGATGACATTTTCGGCGCCGATCATGATACCGTTGAGAAGTTCGTCGATGAGGGTCTTTGCCTCCTGAAAGCAGGAACCGAGCTGATCGTGTTTGTAGGCGGGCATGAGTTCGGTCCCGTCTTTCAGGCGTCCCAGGGCGTCGATGCGGTCGGTGAAGGCGCTCAATTCCCCGACCAGAGAGCGGAGGATGCCATAGACCGTCCAAGGGTGAATGTGAGGGTTTCCCGCGGTTTGGTGGTGCAGCAAGGGCACATAACGGATCAAAGCCCGCAGGGCGAGGAGGAAGACCATATAGTTTGATTCATCGGAGCCCTGGGCCGCCTCTGCGGTCTGGTTGAATTTTGGATGCTTGTATTCCTCCAGGACGCTGCAACGCAGCGTCACTTCTTCACGGATGCCCTTGACCAATCCCGCAAGGATATCCGAACAGGCGATACTAAGTACGGGTGGTATGTAGGCCGGCGAGAGGATGATTTCGTTGCCGTTGAATTCCAGCTGGGCCAAAGGGAGTAACTCATAATCTCCGGCGCCTTCGACTTCATTTTCCCAGAAGATCCGCAGCGCATGGCTCAGGAATTTGATCTGGGCGCTGGGACCGCTCTGATGAAGATCCTTGATTTCCTCCGGGTCAGCGGGAGAGGCAAAGCGGGTGGCGATGGTTGAAAAATCATCAGGATCTTTCAAGATAGTAACGTTTTCGCCCTGGGGATTCCATTTGCGCAAACCGATATAAACATTAAAATACCTATCCATCTCTGTCCAGATTCCCTTGAAGGAACGGGGCTGTAGTGTCCCCGTGCCGGGGAAAGCTATCCAGGTTCCATCCCGGAAAAGAATTTGCATTTCCAGGATCTCAAACATTTGATTCTTCAGTGAATCTTCCTGAATGCGCAGCCGGCCCAATCCCCAGAAATATGGTTGCAGATAATTCTGAAGCGGATGGAGACGATACTGATCGTGGAGATCCTGCCACTGGAAATGCTGAGGCTGAAGGAAAAGCCCCTGGTACCAGAAGATCGGCCTTATCGGGTCTGTCATTTTACCATAACCTCATGAATAGAGTTGGGTCCCAAGAACAGATTGATGGAGACTGGTTCAATCCAGGACACGGTGGATCGGAAACCATAAATGCCGCGTTTGTCGGTGGTTGCCGGAATATCAAAGGTCCGGTTGATCTGTCCGGGCTGAAGGTTGTAATATCCTGCGACCACAGCGATGTTCTGGGTATTTTCATAACGGTCGAGGGTGAGTGTCTTTTCTTCTCCCGGCTCAATAAAGGCCTGATCAATGCCGGTGACGCTGTTATCAAATTTTTCCGCCTGAAGGAGCTTGCTCAAACCGTCCGCCGTTTTTATCTGCTGATTAAAGGCGTTGAGACCGCTTAACTGGTAAATGACAAGTAAAACTGTATGTGCCTTGTTTTCATAGTAATTCAAATTGGCTGCCGCCGTGTAGTTGATCTGAATGTCCTTCGGCCCGAAAACACGGTTTGGAACGGCGCCTTCCGTCACCGGACTTGGTCCGGGCGCCATTGAAGGCATTGGGGCTTGGCTCGACGGTGCCTGTGTGGACGGTTGCGTCGCCGGCTTCGAAGAGCATGAGCACAAGCATAGCAACATAACGATTAAGAAGAGGCCCCGGTAATTCATAAACAAAGCTGTTCAGTTCTGTAAAGTCTCTTTTTCCCCATAGCTTGTCACTTTAATTAGATTGATGTCCTCTGTCAATGGATATGTTTCCGGAAATGGACAAAAAGAGAGTTTTGCATAACCGCAGAAAAATGGTTCGCAAGGAGCGAATCAAATGTTTTTCGCCGTTCCGTGATTGAATTTAACATCTTGTAATCAATAACAATTATATGTGTACAAACCAGAAGCGAAAAAGATTTTTGAGCTGCGGCGAAGCCATTTTTCAAAGGTCTCAAAAATATCAGGTTTCCGGAGACAGCTCCTCTTCCATCCAATCCAGGTATTCCCGACTTCCTGCCTTGATGGGGAGGGCGATAATCTCAGGTGTTTCGTAAGAATGGGCTGACTTGATAGACCTTTCCACTTCTCCAAAGAGATCGGCCCTGGTCTTGATGAGGCACTGCCACTCCTCGGCCGTCTCTACCCGTCCTTTCCAGGAGTAAGTGCTGGTTATGGGACCGACAATCTGGACACAGGCAGCCAGGCCACTCTCGACAAGCAGCGCGGCGATTATCTCGGCCTCTGCCCTTTTTTCAGTGGTCGTGATGATCTGGATATATTCTGCCATGGATGCTTCCTTTGGTAAGTTCATACATCATGATGGCCGCGGCCTGGGGAAGGCTTAGGGATTCGGCGCTCCCCGCCCCCGGCACATGCCATTTTTCGTCGCTTGCTTTCAGCAACTCGTCGGGAACTCCGTGTGATTCGCTTCCCAGCAGCAGGGCAGTTTTTGCTGTTTGCCGATGGGGGGGGACGCCGTGACGGACATCGCTGCCGATCAGTAGATGGGTTGCGCGGACGACCGGCAGGATTTCAGAGAAATTGAGGTTATCAAAAATCTCCAGCTGGAAAAGACTGCCCATGGAGGCCCGGACGACCTTGGGATGGGTCCAGTCCACCGCTCCCGCGCTCAGGAAAGCCATGGCAAAGCCGAACCAGTGGGCGGTCCTCATTATTGCTCCCAGATTGTTGGGGTTGTTGATGCCGTCGACAAGCAGTACATGTCCCGGCGCCGTTTGCAGCCGCCTTTGCCAATTCCCGGGCGCCGGTATTTTTACGACGGCCATGACGCCTTCCGGCGCCTGGTCCTGGCTGAGCTTTCGCCATTCCTTTTCTGAAAGGATATACCTTGGGTAATTATTGCCGTCTTCAGCTGTTCCCATGCCTCCCGGTGTCTCTTTCCCGTTGTCAGGACAAGCGGGGCGGGGTCCGAAAAATCGCGAATAGTTATCATCTTTCCCGGCCATTCCGAGGATGGCCTCGATTTGCCAATGGCTCTTCCACAGCTCTGCGAGGATCTTTTGACCCTCGGCCAGAAAAATACCTTCCCGTCGCCGGTACTTACTCATGGCCAGCTTCTGCCAGCGCGCCAGCTCGGACTTTGATGGTTTACCAGGGACCTGTTGAATTGTGGTCATAATATCCGGCAGTACCTTTGGATTTCAGAGCGTCTGTTTTTGCTGTTGTTTCGTCGGCCATGATGTCCTCCTTAAACAAAATTTGCCGATGAGCGTTTCATAAGACGGGCAAAATGGGGGGTTCCTGATGCGCCGCTTGCGAACCGTCCTTCACCGCTCAGGGAAAGCCCTGTTTATGGTTTATCCTTTCCCTCCTCCGGGACGCCCACCATCTCTACCTTATGGGTGCGCATGATGGAAGCGATCACGGCGATTGCCAGAGTCCCGGCGATGAAGCCCAGGGACCAGCCGATGGGGACGTGCAAGATATCTGTAACGAGCATCTTGACGCCGACGAACATCAGGATGACCACCAGGCCATGACGGATGTAGTAGAATATGCTCATCAGGCCGGCCAGGGCGAAGAAGAGCGAACGAAGTCCCATGAGGGCAAAAACATTGGAGGTGTAAACGATGAACGGATCGGTAGTCACGGCGAGGATGGCGGGGATGGAATCGAGGGCGAACATCAGGTCCGTCGGGCCGATGACCAGGATAACGGCAAGCAGCGGCGTCGCATGGCGGATGCCGTCAATATGAAGAAAGAATTTGCCATCCCCGTAATCGGTGGTTACGGGCATCATCTTGTGGAGGAGGCGCAGGATGGGGTTCTTTTCCGGGTGAATCTCCTCACCATGTCCTTTGGCCATCTTGATAGCCGTGTAGATGAGAAAGACACCGAAGACGTAAAGCAGCCAGTGGAACTTGGTGACGAGGACGACGCCGACGGCGATAAAAATACCCCGCATCACGAGCGCCCCCATGATCCCCCAGAAAAGGGCCGTATGCTGATGTACCGGGGGGACGGAAAAATAGGTAAATATCATCAAAAAAACAAATAGGTTGTCGACACTCAGGGAATATTCGAGGAGATAGCCCGCCAGAAACTCAAGGGCCTTGGTCTGACCCTTGAAGAAGTAGATGCCGATGCCGAAGGCCAGAGCGATACTTATCCAGAAGCCCGTCCATTTAAGGGAACTCTTGATATCGATCTCTTTGCCTTTCTTGTGGCCGACGACCAGATCCAGGGTAATCATTGCAACGAAGAGAACAGCGAAGGCGATCCATCCGATAATTTCTGAGGACATTGTGTTTTTCTCCTTATAATTTTCCCAGCAAACTCTGAGCGGCGAGGTGAATGATATTCCAAGAGCCGCTGAATGTAATTTATCTGATAGTTTCCATCAATGTCGCGGGATTCATACTATGTTTTCCCCTTCCTGTAAAGATAGACCCCGGCGCCGCAGGAGATCATGATGAAGCATAGGATTTGTCCCATTGTCAGGAAGCCGAAGAAAAATCCCAGTTGCCCATCAGGTTGCCGGTAAAATTCGATGAAGAACCGGACCAGACCATAGCCGATGAAATAGAGGGCGAGGAGAAATCCGTCGAAGGGGGTTTTCTTTCTTACCGCCCATAAAACAATAAACAGGACAATCCCTTCCAGGAAGGCCTCATAGAGCTGGGAAGGGTGGCGGAGGAGCTGTTCCGGATCGTGAGGGAAAACCATTCCCCAGGGGACGGTGGTTGCCCGTCCGTAGAGCTCGCCGTTGATGAAGTTGCCGAGGCGGCCGAAGGTGTAGCCCAGGGGAATGGCCGGGCAGAAGAGATCGGCCAAACGCCAGAAATTTATCTGACGGCTTCTGCAGAAAATGACAGCGGCGAAAATGGCGCCGATCGCCCCGCCGTGAAAAGACATGCCGCTGATACCCACAAAACGGACCCCGTTGGAAAAATCAAAGGGCAGCAGGATCTCCCAGGGACGGTGTAAATAGTAATCGAAGTTGTAAAACAAGACATATCCCAACCTGCCTCCCAGGATCAATCCGATAATCAGCCAGATCATCAGGTCCTGGATGGTTTCCGCTGTATAGTCATATTTTTCATCCCTGATCCGGTACATGACGAGGAAATAGGTCAGCCCGAAGGCGACCAGGTACATGAGGCTGTAGTAACGGACCTGGAAGGCGCCAAATTCGAGGAAATTCGGGTTGATCTGCCCGGGAAGATATCGCCAGGCAGCGATCAGGGAATCCATCTCAGTAGGCCTCTCCCTTAAGCTCCTCGACATACATCTGGGCACTGTAGGCGGCGGTAGCCCCATCACCGCAGGCCGTTACGACCTGACGGAGCGACTTGTGGATGCAGTCACCACAGGCGAAGATCCCCGGGACCGAGGTTTTCATGTCCCGATCGACGATAATGGCGCCATCCTTCTCGAGGGCGATCAGGTCTTTGACGAGGGTCGTCTGGGGAATCAGGCCTACGAAAATGAAGACGCCGGCGACGGGAATCTCCCGGGTGGCGCCGGTGACTACATCCTTTATCCTTACCCATTCTACTCCGCCCTCGCCGCCGATTTCTTCCACTACGGCGTTCCAGGCCATCTCGATCTTCGGGTTGGCAAGGGCTCGCTGCTGGAGGATCCCGGTGGCCCGCAAGCGGTTGCGCCGGTGGATAATAGTTACCCTGGTTGCGAAATGGGTAAGAAAGATGGCTTCCTGCACGGCCGTATTGCCGCCGCCGACGACCGCCACCTCCCGTTTCCGGTAAAAGGGTCCGTCACAGGTAGCGCAATAAGAGACGCCCCGTCCGGCAAATGCCTCCTCCCCGGGGACGGCAAGGTGGCGCCAGTAGGCGCCGGTGGCCATAACCAGGGAAAGTGTCTCGTATGTCCGGCTGTCCGTCAGGACTCTCCAGGCCTGCTTTTCTCCATGATCACTTTTCTCCAGGGTCTGGACATCGGCGGTGATGCATTCCAGGCCAAAGGCGACTGCCTGTTTCCGGAAGCTTTCCACAAGCTCAAAACCATTTACGCCTGCGGGGATGCCGGGATAGTTTTCGATGAAATCGGTAACGGTGATCTGGCTTACCGTTGAGGCCCCGGAGATGAGCAGGGCCTTCAGACCGGCGCGGGCGGCATAAAGTCCGGCGGTATATCCTGCTGGTCCTCCCCCGATGATCACGATATCATAAAGGGCTGATTCAGTTGATGGATTCATGGGTTCAGCGACTCCTCCTTAAATTCATTATAGAGCGTTCCTCAGAATTCAATTAGATCGAGGTCTTATAGAATAAATCGGGAGACGTGTCAAAAGAATATAATAAAGCCTGTTCAATGATATTTGGCCTATTATCCATATCCTGATCAGGATCTTAACACCCTTGCCGCTCCATTGACATGGCCCATCAGGCAATTGCTATTGCAAATCGGACGGCGGGAACCTCTTTTTAGATGCTCGACATGGTTAATATATGAGACCTTTGAAAAATGGCTTCGCCGCAGCTCAAAAATCTTTTTCGCTTCTCGTTGGTATACATATAATTATAAGTGATTACCTGATCTTAAATTAAATCACGGACCGGCGAAAAACATTTGATTCGCTGCTTGCGAACCATTTTTCTGCGGTTATGCAAAGCTCTCTATATGTTGCGATGTCGCTACGTAGCTATCTCATCGTGAGTCTTTGCCGCTTTCGGCAAGCTCTTCCAGCATGCCGCGGTTAATCAGCCTGATATTGGCTCCGTCCTCCTCCACAAGCTTTCGACTCTTCATATTTCCTAATGCCCGTGAAAGTGATTCCGGTCCCGTACCCAGAAGGTTGGCAAGCTGAACTTTTGAAATATTAAGCTTTATGACGTCTTTATCCCCCTGCTCCTGCGAGAGATAAAGCAGGTAGGAAGCCAGGCGGCCGGGAATATCCTTGAGGGAAAGATTCTCTATCTGGATAGTAAACTCGCGCAGCCGTAGAGAAAGGAGGGCCAGAATATTCATTGTCAGCGAAGGTTTGTCTGTTATAAGCTGCATAAACCTTTCCCGGGGGAAAAATAAAAGATGGCTTTTTGAGATCGCCCGGGCGTTGGCGGGATATGATTTGCCGGAAAAAACAGGAACAGCGCCAATGGTTTCTCCTGCCTTCACGATGTGAAGTATCTGTTCTTTTCCTTCGGGAGAGAGCTTGTAAACATTCACGACTCCTTCGACAACAAGATAAAAACCTGTTCCCTCGTCTCCATCAAAAAATATTATCTCCCCTTTGTTGAAGTGTTTATCAACGGATATCTTTTCGATCTCTTCGATGTGCTCTTCAGGCAACCCCCCGAAGAGTTGACTGTTTGTCAAGACATTATGCGCTTTCGTCATAAATTTTACCCCTTTTGCAAAACTATAGCTACTTCTTAACATAAGTCAAGGTTATGCGATCTTCTTTAAGATACATTGGCAGCCAAAAGACAACCAATCAATCTTACCCAGGAGGTGTTGCATGTTTTGTTATCAGTGTCAGGAAACGGCTAAAAACAAGGGCTGCGATGTAAAAGGGGTTTGCGGGAAGACGGAAGATACTGCCAGGCTTCATGATTTGCTGGTTTATGTCTTGAAGGGTATCGCTATATGCGCCGAAAAGACAAAAAAGGCGGGGACATTGGATGTCAGCTACGGACGTTTTGCGACCCGGGCCCTTTTCGCGACGATCACGAATGTAAACTTTGACAATGACAGGTTTGTCTCCCTCATTCGGGAGGGGTTGAAATTGCGGGAGGAACTGAAAAAGAAATATGGGTTAGCTGTTCCGGGGACATTGCCTGATGCGGCTGTCTGGTTTCCTGCTGATGAAACTGAATTCGGCAAAAAGGCGGCTCAGATCGGCGTCCAGTACACGGAGAACGAAGATGTCCGTTCTCTGCGGGAGCTTCTGATCTACGGGGCCAAGGGAATTGCCGCTTATGCAGACCATGCTGCTGTCCTCGGCTTTGAGGATGAAAAGATCTATGACTTTCTGATGGAAGCCCTTGCTTCCACAACAAAGGACCTGACCGTCGATGAGATGGTTGCTATGGTCATGCGGGCCGGGGAGTGCACCGTCAGGGTAATGGCCCTCCTTGACAAGGCAAACACATCCGCCTATGGAAATCCCGAAATTTCAAAGGTCAATATCGGCGTCGGAAAGAATCCGGGCATCCTGATCTCCGGTCACGACATGAAGGATATGGAGGAGCTGTTGAAACAGACCGAGGGAACGGGCGTAGATATCTACACCCATGGCGAGATGCTGCCGGCGAACACCTATCCCGCGTTTAAGAAATACTCGCACTTCGTAGGGAATTACGGGAATGCCTGGTGGAAGCAGGGGGAGGAATTCGCGTCCTTTAACGGACCGATCCTGATGACAACCAACTGCATCGTTCCGGTCAAGGATGGATACAGAGAAAGGATATTCACCACGGGAATGGCCGGTTATCCGGGAGTGAAACATATACCGGACAGACCGTCCGGAGGGGCAAAAGATTTTTCCGTAATCATTGAGTTGGCAAAGAAGTGTTCCCCCCCGGCTGAGATCGAGACGGGAGAACTGGTTGCCGGTTTCGGCCACAATCAGGTTTTTGCCCTGGCCGACAAGGTCGTAGCGGCGGTAAAATCAGGGGCGATCAAACGCTTTGTCGTTATGGCCGGCTGTGACGGCCGTCATAAAGCAAGGGACTACTACACAGACGTCGCCCGCGAGCTTCCTCAAGACACGATAATCCTTACCGCAGGCTGCGCCAAGTACCGCTACAACAAACTCCCTCTTGGCAACATCGGCGGCATCCCCAGGGTGCTTGATGCGGGGCAGTGCAACGACTGCTATTCCCTGGCCGTTATCGCCCTGAAACTGAAGGAAATCTTCGGGTTTGAGGATATCAATGACCTTCCCATCTCTTACGATATCGCCTGGTATGAGCAGAAGGCCGTGGCCGTGCTGTTGGCCCTCCTCTTCCTGGGAGTTAAAGGAATCCGTCTCGGACCGACATTGCCGGCATTTGTATCTCCGAATGTTCTCAAAGTTCTTGGAGATAATTTCAACATCAAACCGATCGTGGACGTCAAGACCGACATTGAGGCGATAATGAAGGGAATATGATTCTCCAGGAGGCAGCGACATGAAAACATTACGTAAGATAATTGAAATTGATGAAGATTTATGCAACGGTTGTGGAGAATGTGTGCCGGGATGTGCAGAGGGGGCCTTGCAGATCGTTGACGGGAAGGCGCGGGTCGTTTCCGACCGATATTGTGACGGTCTGGGCGCCTGTATTGGAGAATGCCCTACCGGGGCGCTGCAAATCATTGAAAGGGAAGCCGACCCGTTTGATGAAGAAGCCGCCAAGGGGCACATGGCGGCAAAGGAGTTGTCGGTTCTTCCCTGTGGATGCCCGTCCGCCAATATCCGGATCTTTGAAACCGCATCCCCCTGCCAGGAGGCAAACAGGCCTGTCGATATCGGGAAAGGGGCCGGAGAGTCAGCGCTCACTCACTGGCCTGTCCAGATTCGGCTCATCCCGGCGAGCGCCCCTTTCCTGAAGGGGGCCGACCTGCTTGTCCTCGCGGACTGTTCGGCGGTTGCCTTTCCCACCCTCCACTGTGATCTGATGAGAGGGAAAGTGGTCATGATGGGATGTCCAAAATTTGATGACATGGCGGATTATGTAGGCAAGTTCGCCGATATTTTCAGAATAGCCGGCATCAGGAGCGTTACTGCGGTTGTTATGGAGGTGCCCTGTTGTTCAGGACTTCCCATGATTGTAAAAAAGGGAATGGAAGCGGCGAATAAAGAAATCCCCATGGAAGAGGTGGTGCTGAGCACAAGAGGAAAGATTTTGAAACGATCTTAAAAACAATAATGAATAAGCTTATAATGGAGAAAGAAACCAGAACGGCGGAGCTGATGATTGACATATTTTGCCATGGACAACATGGAAAAAGGGAGGACCTGTGTCCGGAATGCCGGGGGCTTCTTGAATATGTCAGACGACGTCTTCTAAGATGCCCCCTTCGGGATAATAAGCCCAGATGCTCGAAATGTCCGGTACATTGCTATAAGCCTGATATGAGGGATAAGATCAGGGCCGTGATGAAATATGCCGGTCCTCGTATGCTTTACCGCCACCCCATCCTGTCAGGGAGACATTACCTGACAGGGAACTGAGGTATAGACGCTCTTCTAAATTGCCACGGGGCTCAGTTTGACTTCCCGCAGAAGAGCGGCCGGTAATTTTTTTGGTAGTACGCCCTTTCAGACAACTTTCTACTTTACCGTCAGACCGGCGATGCGATAATTGAACTCATAGCTGAGGGCGCCGCTCCAGTCACTGTCAAAGACGCCCTTGTAGCGTGTTCCATAGACCGGACCAACCGGTTTCCCGTAGGTATAAAACCAGTTGACGATGGGACTGCCCGTAAAGCCCAGGGCGATCCAGTAAGACCCGGGCATGAGGTCGATCTTTTCTTTGGCAAAGTCGAAATCTACCCAGCGGTACCCCGGTTTCATGGAGATTTGATCGATGCCGATCATGGCGCTGGTAGCCATGATCGCCCCCGGCTTTCCCTTGTCGTCCTTGAAAAGCTCTACCCAGAGCATGCCGTCGCCGCCAAAATTATGTAGCGCCAGCCCGACCTTGCCGAGCTTCACCGGCTTTTTCAGGACAAAGACCTGGGCGTATTGGGTGCGCTGGGTGGTTACGTACTCCGCCGTCTCCACCAGAAAATTGTTTTGCATCTCGAACTGTCCGGCGCCTTCTGATTTCACCGATCTGGGGAAAGCGAAATCAACGTCCTCAGGATAATCCAGATTTCCGTAGAGAAAGGGGACCTTATACCGCAGTTTGCCCGGATCTTTCGGGGGAGGGGGAGGCGGAGGCGGAGGAATGATGGCGATCTGCTGGAACTGGGCCTTGACCTGCGGGGTCAGGAGGAGGTTTTTGGGTCCATAGGATTCCCGATCCCCTTTGATTTTGACCTGATCGGCGGAAAAGCTGGCGTTGATGACCTCCTGAAGGGCTGGTTTTCTGGCTTCCTGAACCTGCGACCAGCGCATCAGTCCGTCGTTTTTAGTTTCGTTGTTGTCGGCGCCTACTTCGAGGCGAATGAAGCGATTGGAAACGAAGAGCACGGAATTCTGGGGATCGAAGGGAACCCAGCCAAGATCGGGGAACCAGACCTCGATCCATGAGTGGCGCCCCTGGCCCATTTTGAATGTCAGGACCCCTTTTTGCCAGGCGATGTTGTAGGGCTCGTTCAGGGTCACCCCGACAACAATGCGGGCCGGAATTCCGACGGAGCGCAGGAGGGCGGCGCTGAGATGGGAGTAATTCTGGCAGTTTCCCTTTCCCGATTCCAGTGAATAGATGGCGTCGTAACGGACCGGGGGGGTCACGTAGCGGACGTTGTCCACCACCCAGGACACAATCCGCTGCACCGCATCGTACTGTGTCTTCACTCCTTTGGTAAGTTCGGCGGCAAGCTGCCTGATCCGGGGCTCGTTTGCCTGAACCTGTTCAGTGCTCTTCAGATAATCGGCAAATTCCGCGCCGGGGCTTTTCAGCGGGAACGGGGCAACTGTTTGCATAGTCGTGAGATGGGTTCTGCTCTTGGCCTGGCAGGAGAGGCGGACATCGACGGTTTTAGGAACCCTGGTCCAGGCCGCCGTGATTACCATATTGCCGTGCTTATCCTTCTTTTCCTCACGGTCCTGAGGCTCGGGATTGAATCTTACTTTAAAATCACTGATGTCCTGGCTGTAGGTCGGGGATGTGAAGCTTTGGGGAACGACGAAACTCAGAATGATTTTTCTGACGCCTTCATTAGCTGTGACCTGTTCCTGGAGCTCGTAGCGGATTGCCGAGTCCATGTCTCCTTTCAAGGTGTAATTCTCCCCGGAAAGGGGACAGGTCCAAAGGAGGATCATAACCAGAATTGCCGGAGCGATAAATTTTCTCATCGTGCTTCTCCTTGCCGGATTTTGTATGATGATTTCTTGACGGGGATATTGTAACAAAATATAGTGGAAAGAAAAAGATTTTTTCGTGAGGGAGAAACGATGAAAATCAGCCGTGTTGAGGAAATGCGCTGGATGGATCGCCATGCCACGGAATCCCTGGGGATCCCTGCCGGGATTCTGATGGAGAATGCCGGTCTGGGGGCCGCGGCCGTGCTCGCCGGGGAACGGGGATTTACCGGGAAACGGTATGTTGTTTTATGCGGTATGGGAAACAACGGGGGCGACGGATTCGTAGTGGCCAGGAAAATTATTTCCAACGGGGGAACTGCGAAAGTTTACCTCCTCGGTGATCCCGGCCGATATCAGGGAGCGGCCAAGGCCAATCTGGACATGTTGTCCTTTCTGCCTGTAGAGGTTCAGCGCCTGGAAACAGTTGCCGACGACGAACTGGGGCGGGTTATCCGGCATGCCGACGGGGTGGTGGATGCCGTTTTCGGAACGGGACTCGACCGGGAGGTCAGGGGATTGCACCGGGAAGTGATCGAACTGGTCAATGGGGGACGCACGTGGGTCCTCAGTCTCGACATCCCCTCCGGGGTCAACGGCGATACGGGAGAAATTATGGGCGCCGCCATAAAGGCAGATTGCACAGTGACCTTCGGCCTTCCCAAGATCGGCAACATCCTTTATCCCGGTCATGAAAAATGCGGCAAACTCTATGTGACCCATATCTCCTTCCCTCCGTCCATGTACAATCATGAGCGCCTTAAAATCCAGACCAACGATTATCTGCCCCTTCCTATCCGGGGTCGGGAGGTCCATAAGGGGAGCATGGGGGATGTCCTGTTCGTGGCCGGCGCCGCGACTTATCTGGGGGCGCCCTATTTTTCCGCCATGGCTTTTCTGAAGGCCGGGGGGGGGTATGCCCGTCTCGCCACTCCTGAATCGGTAGTCCCCATAATTGCCGGTCAGGGAAGGGAGCTTGTATTTGTCCCGCTCCGGGAAACGAAGGCCGGGGCGATTTCGGCGGATAATTTTGACACCCTCATGGAACTCTCGGCCAAGGTTGACATGGTGGTCATCGGCCCCGGCCTTTCCTTGGACCCCCAGACGCAGGATCTCGTCCGGAAGCTGGTCCCCGCGTTCAGAAAGCCGATTCTGATCGACGGCGACGGGATCACGGCGGTGGCCGGAGACCGGGCGCTTATTCAGGGACGTTCATTTCCAACGGTGTTAACGCCTCATGCAGGAGAAATGGCAAGAATCACCGGTCAAACGACGGTTGATATCCAGCGTTGCCGGGTCGACATTTTGCAGGCGGCCTGCGCCTCCTCGGGTGCCTTCATAGTTCTCAAAGGCGCCCATTCCCTGATTGGCTGTCCCGGCGGGCAGGTTTTCATCAACATGACCGGCAACCCCGGGATGGCGACTGCCGGTTCCGGAGATGTCCTTACCGGCGCCATCGCGGCGATGGCTGGTCTGGGCATGACCTGGCCGGAAGCAATTAGAAAAGGGGTCTATCTCCATGGACTGGCCGGCGATCTGGCCGCCCGCCAGCTGGGTGAGGATGGAATCACGGCTCAGGATATTCTTGACTATCTGCCCCTGGCCCTGAAAGAGGACCGCCTCTCCGGGGGAAGGGGACTGGGAGAGGGAATCGAAATATGTCCTTGAAGGCTCTAATGGTTAACGACGGGCCTTATAGTAACCGGCCCTGATGGCTTCTGCTTCGGAAGAAAAGACAACGCGGTGGTAGACGGCAACCTTGTCATAGTAAAACATGCCCGGCAAATGGTAACGCTTGCTGTCGCTATTGCCGATGACTTTGACCTTTTTCTCGGTTTCCGGGACCGTCAACTGAGGAGAGGACACACTGGGGAGACCGCTGTTTAGTGGCGGCGTTGCGGCGCCAGACGTGAGGTTGCCGCCTGAAGTCCCGTTGGATATCTGGGGCGCCCCAGGGTTAGCTGCCGGCGCCGGCGTTGGTGCGACAACCTGGAACGCCTGCTTTCTTGCTGACACATCGGTCGTGTCAGAGTGGATTTTCTCTGGTCCCTTGTATTCGGAAGGGAGATAAAAAAACAGGGAGAAAAGAATGATCGCGAAAAACATTAAGGTTGCGTGCTTGAAGGTTAGTTGCTTCACGCCTGACGGGGTCTTTCCCCTCATCGTGCCTGCAGATCGGATGGGTGATTTATCGTCCCCAAAAAGCAACATCCCCTGCTCAGGGGCAACCTTTTTTCCCTTCAATATATCCTGTTGATACTGATATTTCTTTAGCACTTCTTCCCTGTCAATGCCAAGATGACGGCAACAAAGCTGGAGATATCCAGGAATGAAATCGGGTTGGGAAAAGGAGGCGAAACGGTTTTCTTCAATGGCGAACAGCAGCTCCGGGCTTATCTGCGTCAGCTTGGAAAGGTCATAAAGGGATAAGGACTTTGATTCTCTCCGGGTTTTCAGATATTCACCAAGGGATTGGTTTTCTGTATGCGCCATATTCTCCCGCCCTTTTTCTTTATGACTTAACTATTTGATTAGTCTTAACTTTATGGCAAAGAAAGTATAGAAAAAGGGTTTGCATGTCAAGGGAATAGTTAAAAAAATGAAAATGAAATTAGTCCTTGAAGGTTTGCAAGGATTTTGTTAGAGCCACTCCCATATTAAAAGGGAAACGATTATGAATACAACAGCAAAGGTTTTTGGTCATATGATCAACCTCAGAAATTGGCATGGAAATTAAAAAAATCTGTCCTTCTTTTGTTCTCATGCTTCTTTGCATCGGCATCGTCTTTTCTCTCTTTCCACTGCGTCCGGCACTGGCGGTCCCTGTTCCCGAAGCGCTTTTGAAGCTCTCGTCGGGATATGCCGTTTTCATCGATAAGCGCCTGCAACAGGTTTACGTACTCCAAAACAGGGGAGGCAACGTCGTCATGGTCTTCAATGCCCCCTGTTCCACGGGGAGGGCTCCCGGTGAGAAAATGGAGCAGAAAGACGCCAAGACCCCCCGGGGTATTTTTTTTGCCACTAAGTTCGAGCAGATGCGCAAGCCGCACCCGTCTTATGGAACTATAGTCTTTCACCTGGATTACCCCAATCTGCTTGACAAACGGATGGGGAAAAACGGCGGCAATATCTGGATTCATGGAACCAATAAACCGCTCCAGCCCTTTCAATCCAATGGCTGTGTGGTTATGAAGAATAAAGACATAGAGGCCCTGTCGCGATACGTCTATCTGGGGAAGACTCCTGTGATTATTGAGGAATCTATAAAGTGGATCCCCATGGAGCGAACCTCAAAGGACAGGGAAGAGTTGGAGCGGATCACGATGCGGTGGTCCAAGGCCATCCTGGATGGGGATCAGCGTGTTCTAAACAGCCTGTACTATGCTGAATTGCCCCCGATGAATTCATCGCGGAAGGTCATTGTTCAAAAAACAAAAAATCTCAGGGATGCGAGCGATCACTTTGATTTCAGACCACAGGATATAACCATCTGCAGCCTCGATGATAAAGCGGTTATCCTTTTTGACCAGGTTCTCTCCGTCCAGAACTCCGATTTCTTTCAGGGCAGCTATATCCGGCTTTTTTTGGAAAGAATCAATAATCGCTGGCAGATTGTGGACAGCGGTGCCCCCCAGCGGCGACAGCGGGAGGCGCCGGTTGCTGCAGTGACGCCGGAAAAGGTCGCCGCCGTTCCTGCAGCTAAGAAACCGGTTCCGGCGACCGCTCCCCGGGAGGCGCCCGTGGCCGCCGTCCCAAAAGAAATCTCCAAACCCTCTCCCCTCCCGGCTCCTCCGCCCCTTACGCCGAAAGCTAAGCCTGCTGAGGCGGTGAAGGATCAGGATATCAGAAAGTTGGTTGAAAAATGGGCAAAGAGCTGGACAACAGGAAATATGGAAGCTTACCGGTCCTGTTATGCCCCCTCGTTCCGAAACCGGGGGATGGACCTGTCGCGCTGGGTCGCTTATAAGAAGGACCTCCGCAAAACGAGCAAGAACATCAGTGTTAAGGTGGAGAATCTTAAAACGTCCTCGGACGGTCAGAAGGCCACCGCCACATTCACCCAGAAATACAGTGCCTCCAATATTAAATCCACTCGTGCGAAGCGGCTGGAACTGGTTAAAATCGATGGGGAATGGAAGATTATCCGTGAGAGTATGGCTCACTAAAAGCCCCGGTTGCCTTTTTCTCACTTTCCTCTTGGTGTTTATTTTTTCCCCTGCCTCATGGGGCAAGAGTTCGGTGGAGAGACATTTTGCCGGAACTGATCATGAATTGACCGTATACCGGGTCCAGGGGAAGGCCCCCGGAAAAACCATCCTGATCATCGGCGGCATTCAGGGGGATGAGCCGGGGGGGTTCCTGTCCGCCGATCTGTATGCCGATATGAGTCTGAAACAGGGGAATCTCATCGTTGTTCCCCGGGCAAACTGGTACTCCATCATCTTGAACCGGCGGGAGGTAAACGGGGACATGAACCGGAAGTTTGCCGATTCCAAAATTACTAGCTACGAAGATCAGATCGTCGGTATTCTGAAAAAACTTATTGCCCAGAGCGACTGCCTTCTCAACCTCCATGACGGTTCCGGTTTCTATTCGGAAAAGTGGCGGAGCTTCATGAGGAACCCCGGGCGGTTCGGGCAATCGATCATTGCCGATACGGATCAGTACCGGCATGTCAAGACCGGGGATGTGGTCAGCCTGGAGGCCATGGCTAAACAGGCCATCCGTGAGATGAACGCCCATATTCCAAACCCGGAGCATCATTTCCATTTCAACAATCATCGCACCGCTTCTCAGGGGACCCGCCATCCTGAACAGCGGCGATCGGCTACCTACTATGCCCTTTTTACCTGCGGGATCCCCGCCTTCGGGATTGAGACAAGTAAATCGCTGCCGTTGGAAACAAGGATTTACCACCACAACCTGGGGGTTAACGCCTTTATGAACATCTTCGATATCAAGCCTGATGTTCCAGGTGTTAATCTGCCCATGCCCGCCATGAAATACCTCGTGGTCAAGGTCAACGATCAGCTTCCCGTTGTCCTATCCAACCGGGACCAACTCACCGTCCGTTCCGGGGACACCATAAAGATAGACCACATCGAGGCGAATTATGAACGCGGTCTCAGCGCCGATATCGAGGGTTATGGAAAGATAAACGATCTTCACAACCCGGTGGTGATCGGACGGGCGACCCAGATAACGGTTCGGAAAGATAATTATGTCTGCGGACGCGTGCCGATCCGTATTGCCGCAAAAATGGAAATCCCCCCTACCCCGCCTGTGGCAAAAGGTGGGCAGGGGGGATTTCATGGTTCACCGGGCAGACAGGCTGCGGCAGATAAGTCCCGGATTGCCTTTTTCCGTATCAAAGTCAACGGTGAGGAGAAATTTCTTCCCAACGGTGCCCATATCGACATTGTCCGGGGGGATGCCATCGAATTGGTCGATGTCGGGGCCACTGACGGAGCGAATGCCGAGATTTGCATGAATTTCAAGGGATTTATCGGTAACGCGAGGAATAATAAGGGCGAGGATCGCGGGCACATTATCCGGACCGATCGGGATCTCCTCAAGCGATTTTCCATAGCCGCCAATGGGCAGCGTTACCAGATTGTGGCCGAAAAAAAGGGCCAGATCCTTGGTCAGATGTTTGTGGATCTTCGCGATCCGGTCCTGGAGTATGTTGTCTTTCAGATCGGTGACGGGGAGAAGAGGTGCCTCTATCCCGGCGAAAAGATCACCTGCCGTACCGGTCAGGCGCTGAAGCTTATCGATATCAAAACGAATGTCTCCAAGAACAACAATGTCACCGCTATTATCAAGGGAAAGGGGACCAGTTACGAAGTCCCCCGGACCGGGGTTATTTCATTGAAAAAACAGGGGATTTACAGGGTAACCTTCTGGAGAAATCAGACACCATTAGGGGATGTCAGCATCCAGGGTCTTTGATTCCGATTCCATATCAAAGCGCTATTTTCGTTGGCTGCGTCGTCCGCTCCTCGACGTACGTCTAAGTACGCCTGCGTCGCCTCCTCCCTGCCGCCTTGATTTCATCTCTGATCTGGAATCGGAATGAATAAGAACCACATCATATCCTTCTGCCCATGACGTAATCCGCCAGGGTCAGGAGGTCATGAAGGGGCGCCTGGTCTGAGAAGATCGCCAGTTCCTTTTTCGCGTTGTCAATATAGGTGCGGGCCATGTTCATGGCGTAATCAATGCCGTCGTCCCGGCGAATGAGATCAAAAACAGCGAGCAGGGAGGTTTCATCCCTGGCCGGGTTGGTAACAACTGCCCGAATGCGCCGTCTTTCTTCCTCCGAGCAGCGGCCGAGGGTCCGGATCAGGGGGAGGGTCATTTTGCCTTCATCGAGGTCCTTCCCGATGGCCTTGCCGAATTCTTCCTCCTTGGCCGTATAGTCCAGGGCGTCGTCGACAATCTGAAAGGCAAAACCAAGATTGAGCCCGAACCGGCCCAGAGCGGTGATTTTTTCTTCCGGGGCTTCCGCCAGTAAAGCGCCTACGGAACAGGCCGCGGAAATCAGATGGGATGTTTTCCTTTCGATAATTGACAGGTACTCCTTTTCTGAGATCTCCGGATCGCCCCGCTTGACGAGCTGAAACACTTCCCCTTCGGCCATGAGGTTGGTTGCCCTGGCAAGGACCTTGATGATCTCCAGGTTTCCGTGCTTGGCCATAAGTTGGAAAGCCTCGGAATAGAGGAAATCGCCGACCAGGACGCTGGCGGCGTTGCCCCAGAGGTGATTGGCTGCTGCTTTACCTCGGCGCATGTCGGCGTCGTCGATCACATCATCGTGGAGCAGGGTTGCCGTGTGAATGAATTCGATTACGGCGGCCAGGGGATGACGCCTCTCTCCCTCATACCCGCAGAGGGAAGCGGAGGCCATGAGCAGGAGCGGACGGAATCGTTTTCCGCCGCTGCCGATGAGATGGTGGCTGACCTGGGGGATCAGGCTTACGTCGGAGCGAAGGGCGGCGGCCATATAGCCTTCCACCTTTTGGAGGTCCGCCTGATATCTCTTAAAAACATCTTGAATATTCATAGTTCCAAGTTTATTTTTTGGCGCTGTATACGGCGCCCCTCAGGAAATGTCAATCCTTTCGGCAAAAAGATCGTATTCATCAGCTGCCCGGATGCGGACGGTGATGATCTGACCGGGTTTGAGCCGTTTGCCCCGGACATAGGTCACGCCGTCGATTTCCGGGGCCTGACGGGAGCCCCGTCCGAGGAAGGGATAATCGCTCAGGTCGCTCTTGCCTTCAATGAGGACCTCGTCAAGAGAACCGACACGTTGTTGCAGGACCTCAAAGGAAATGGATGCCTGTTCCTCCATGAGTGCTTCCCGGCGCCGGTTTTTCTCCGCCTCGGAAGTGCGGGAGGGGAGAGATGCCGCCGCCGTTCCTTCTTCACGGGAGTAGGTAAAGACCCCCAGATGATCAAAGCGCGTCTCCCTGACAAAATCCATTAGGTGGTCAAACTTCTTCCTGGTCTCACCAGGAAAGCCGACGATGAGGGAGGTGCGGATCGCTATCCCCGGACCGGTATCACGGATCATCCTGATGACTTCCCGGAGGTCCTGACTGCCGCCATGCCGGTGCATGGCCTTAAGAATATCATCGTCAATGTGCTGGATGGGCATGTCCAGATAGGAACAGATTTTCTTCTCCCCGTTCAGACAGTGAATCAGCTCCGGGGTAATCCTGGTGGGATAGGCGTACAGCAGGCGTATCCAGGCGATGCCATCCACGGCGGCAAGTTCTTTAAGGAGGCGGGTCAGCTTAGGTCGCCCCCGTAGATCACGGCCGTATGCTGTCGTATCCTGGGCGATGACGATGAGTTCTTTGACGCCTTGTCCCGCAAGAGCACGGGCTTCGGAAAGGATATCTGCGGGGGGTCTGCTCCTGGCCCGGCCCCGGATGTCGGGGATAATGCAGTAGGCGCAACGATTGCTGCAGCCTTCGGCGATCTTGAGATAGGCGCTGTAGGCGGGGGTCATGAGGAGGCGGGGATGTCCGGCCTGCATCAAGAATGTCGGCTTGCCGACTATTACCCGGGGATCGCTATTTGAACCTGATTCGTTTCTTCTCATTTGTCCTTTCCCCGTTCCAGCGTGGGAAAGATTCTGAGTTTGTTTGCCTGCCTTCACTCGCTGGCCGTTACTTGTCTCTGACTCCAGTCTGGCAAGATGATCAGCAATATTAGGAACTTCCGCTGTGCCAAGGAAAAGATCGACCTCGGGGAGGGCCGGCGCGAGCTCAAGACCATAGCGCTGGGGAAGGCAACCGGCAGCGACAAGATACGCACAGGCGCCCGTGCGTTTGTATTGAGCCATGAGGAGAATGGTTTCAATCGCTTCCTCCTTAGCGGGGAGAATAAAGGCGCAGGTGTTGATGATCAGGATATGCGCCTCTTCGGGCAACTTGGTGATAATGTAGCCCCGGGAGGTCAGGAGGGCCGCCATGACTTCAGAGTCCACAAGATTCTTGGGGCAGCCCAGGCTGAGGATATGTATCTTTTTCTCATGCCCTTTGCTACTGATCAATTTGTCGCTCTTTCATGCTTGTCGCCTTTTAATTATTTACAAGGGTAGTTTTCTTGCGAGGACCTTGCGGGGTTTCACACCGTCGGAGGGACCCACGATTCCTTCCGCCTCCATCTGCTCGATAATTCTTGCCGACCTGTTGTAGCCGATCTTCAGGTAGCGCTGGAGAAGGGATATGGAAGCCTGCTTCAGGTCCGTGACAAGTTCCACGGCCTCATCATACTTTTCATCGAACGCTTCTCCTTCCCGTTCCGGACTCTCCAGGGTGGTTTCATATTCCGTGAGTGAGGCATCGTAGTCGGGCTTGGCCTGCTTTGCCAGGAATTCCACTACTCTACTTATTTCCCTGTCCGCCACGAAGGCGCCATGAATACGGACTATCTTTGACGTTCCGGGAGGCATAAACAACATGTCTCCCGCCCCCAGCAGGGCCTCGGCCCCGAGTTGATCGAGGATGGTTCGGGAGTCGACCTTGGAGGAGACCTGGAAGGAGATGCGGGTGGGAAAGTTGGCCTTGATGACGCCGGTGATGACATCTACGGAAGGACGCTGGGTGGCGATAATCAGGTGGATGCCCGCCGCCCTGGCCATCTGGGCGAGACGGGCCAACGATTCCTCAACATTTCTGAGGGCGACCAGCATGAGGTCGGCAAGTTCATCGATGACAATAACGATGTATGGCAGACGGGGAAGTTTTTCCTTTTCCGCCTGCTTGTTGTATGCCTCGATACTTTTCCCGCCGACATCGCCGATTACGGCATAGCGCCGTTCCATTTCTTCCACCGCCCACTTAAGGACATGGGCGGCCTTTTTCGGATCGACGACAACAGGGTGGAGAAGGTGGGGGATGCCCTCATATGCGGAAAGCTCAATCCTCTTGGGATCGATCATCAGGAATTTAACCTCGTCGGGGGAAGCCTTGAAAAGAATGCTGCAGATCATGGCGTTAAGAGAGACGCTTTTCCCCGAGCCCGTAGTACCGGCGATGAGGAGATGGGGCATGCGGGCAAGGTCGTTTATGACCGGGGAGCCCATGATATCAACGCCGAGGGCGATGGGGAGTTTGATCCGGGATTCGCTGAACTTGTCCGAATCGAGGACGTCCCGGAGATGGACCGCTTCCCGCTCGAGGTTGGGGATTTCAATGCCGATCACAGCCTTGCCGGGGATCGGGGCAATGATCCTGATGCTGGCTGCCTTTAAGGCCAGGGCAAGATCATCCGACAGATTGGTGATCCTGTTGATCTTGACCCCAGGCGCCGGTTCAAGCTCATAGAGGGTGATGATCGGACCGGGGTGGACCTCTACAACCTTCCCTTCGACGCCAAAATCGGCAAGCTTCTTTTCCAGAATCCTCGCATTTGCGATCAGGCTTTCCTTCTTCACCCTTGTGTCCCGCCGGGGAATTTCATCGAGAAGTTCCAGCGGCGGCGGGGTAAAGGTCCCGGGAAGAGGGAAAAACTCAAAATGGGTCTGTTTCGCTTTCGGCAGGCGCGCCCTGTCCGGAGGCGACGGCAACGCATCGATGCGGGGAGTTTCCGGCGCCGGTTCGAGAGGGGGCTTTATTGAAACCCGGGCCGGTTTGATTATTGATTTGAGTCGTCGTACAAGAATAGAAAAAAGATGATGCACTTTTTGCCAGCCCCGCTTGAGATGATCAAAAAACCAGTGAGCGAGGGAAACAAGGGACAGATGGATCATCAGCATGAAGGCGAGGATCAGCATGAGCAAAAGCAGAATGGAAGTTCCGGCAAGATTGAAATAGTAGGTCAGATAAAAGTGCACCGCCTCGCCGAGGAGACCTCCGGCCCGGAGTTGGATTTGATAGATGTTTACATGCTGAACGACGAGGGCGGACAATCCGGAAAAGGACAGGAGAAAAAGGAGCGCCCCGCCCAGGTGGGGCGCCGTGATGCGGAAGGCGCCATTGAGAAAGGACTTAAAAGAACAGATAAAGAGCACTACCGGCAGAAAGAAGGCGCTGAGTCCGATAAGCCTGAACAGGCTGTCCGCCGTGTAAGCACCGAATGTTCCGATGAGGTTGTGTACTTTAACCTCCCCGGGCAGAAAGCGGGTGAAGGAAGGGTCGTGGGGATTGTATGATCCGAGACACAGGACGAGAAAAAGCCCGGCGGCAAAACAGATTACGCCAATGATCTCAGACTTTCTTTTGCCAGGAAGCGGCTTTTCTGTCATTGGATCCGTGGTTACCGCCATGATTGAAAATTTTTCATGATAACGTTGCGTACCTGCTCGATCAGCTCCGGGCGGGAATCTTCCGAGTAGGCTGTGACATCGATCGGTTGATCGATGATCATCGTGATTCTGCCGGGATTGATCCTGAGGGAACGCTTGGGCATGATCTCGGAAGCCCCGATGATAGTGATGGGAACAATAGGTACCCCCGCCTGAAGGGCCAGGTGAAACATCCCCTTTTTGAAAGTCTTGATGGTTCCGTCCACGCTCCGGGTGCCTTCGGGAAAGCTCATGACCGATTTACCTTCCCGGATTTTGCGGGACGCCTCCGTGAGATTCTGCATGGCCCGCTCGTGATTCTGCCGGTCAATTTCTATATAACCGGCGTTTTTCATGGCCCTGCCGAACACCGGTATCCGGAAAAGCTCCTTCTTGGCAATCCAGCGGAATTGCCCGGGCAGGTAGGCCAGGACGATCAAAATGTCGAAGTCGCTCTGATGATTGGACATGAAAATCTGAGGTCTTTCCGTGAGGATATGTTCCGCGCCGTGGACGTTGACCTGTACATTGGATATTTTCAGCAGGATCGTCGCCCAGGTCCGGGCAACCTTATGAATGGAATTTTCCGACGCCCCCAGCAACGAGAAAATCACGCAACAGGTAGAGAAAAAGGCCGTAATTATAACACTTGCGGTTACCAGAAAGACCGAGCGCACCATAGAGCGTTTCCTTATAATCAACGACGATAATATTGCGAAACGGCTTGTATTTAAAGGATATATGTCTTGAAGTCAATGGAAATGTTGATTCTTCACTCTTTCGACAACAAAAACAGCAAGGTTAAAATTTTGTCATTGACAAAATGATCATTCTTAAAATAAATAACTCGTTTACTTTCCAGATTTTTTTCGACCAAGGAGTATCGACCCTTTATGAGCCGCCTGTTCACCCGCAAGCGAATAATTGAAATCATGGATCAATTCGCCCATGCCAGGGTTATGGTCGTGGGGGATGTCATGCTGGACCACTTCATCCGGGGGCGGGTAGCCAGGATTTCCCCGGAAGCCCCCGTTCCTGTCGTGGATGTTCATTCCGACCATATGTTGTTAGGTGGTTCGGCGAATGTCATGAACAACATTCATGCCATGGATGGAAATGTCTTTGGGGTGGGAGTGATCGGAAACGATGAGGCGGGGGAGCGTCTATTGAAAGAATTGCAGCAGAAGCAAATCGCTACGGCAGGCATTATTCGCGAAGACCGTCGTCCCACGACCCTGAAGACGCGTATTGTGGCTCATGGTCAGCAGGTGGTCCGTTTCGATCGGGAGAGCCGCTTGGCCATAAGTGAAGACACGATCAATAAAATGATAAGCTATATAGGGACTATACGTAATGAACTGGGGGCGGTGGTCATCTCCGATTACAGCAAAGGGGTGGTCATGGAATCACTGCTCCAGGGCATCCGCCGGATTTTTGCCGGATCGGGGGTTGTCGTATGCGTCGATCCCAAGAAAACGGACTTTTCCAGCTACAAGGGCTTTGACATTGTTACACCCAACCACCATGAGGCCGGGAAAGCGGTGGGGTTCGAAATTGTGGACCGGACCTCACTTGTCAAAGCGGGCCGGGAGCTGATAAAAAATTATGATTTCAGGGCTCTCCTTATCACGCGGGGGGAAGAGGGGATGAGCCTTTTTGAGCGGGATGGTTCGATTCGCCATACGGAATTTTCCTCAGACGCCCGCGAGGTTTTTGACGTCACCGGCGCCGGTGACACCGCCATCGGTGTTTTTGCGCTGTCCATGGCCTCGGGGGCGACTTTCCGGGAGGCGGCGTTTATTGCCAACCGGGCGGCGGGCATCGCCGTCGGCAAGGTAGGAACGGCAACGGTGACCAGGAAGGAACTGAAAAGGACCCTATGAGTTGTCCCAGCGCCGCGCCGCCGGTAAATCTGGTCATGAGCCTGATTGCGGTAAACAGGGAGAAGATTTGTCATCTGCTCGCGATCTTGGTGGAGCGCTTCGGGCAGACGGATTATCTCAGCCCCTATCTGCCTTTCAGCTATACGAATTATTATGAGAAGGAGATGGGCCCGGCGCTGGTCCGCAGGTTTGTCTCTTTTGACCGGCATGTGCCTCCGGAGACGTTGCCGGACATAAAAAACTGGACCAATGATCTGGAGAAAAGATTTTCCGAAAGGGGATCGCGGCAAGTAAATCTTGATCCGGGCTATATTGCCCCGGCCCATCTGATCCTGGCGACGGGGAAAGGCTATACCCACCGGCCCTATCTACGGGACGGGATTTATGCAGACTTGACGATGATGTACTTTGACGGGTCTTTTCAGGCTCTGCCCTGGACATATCCCGATTACGCTGCCTCAAAATCCGTCGCCATGCTTAATAACATCAGGAAGAAATACCTCTGGCAGTTGAAAAATATGAGGAAGGAAACACAATGATCAAAAGCATGACCGGTTTTGGCCGGGTAGAAGCGGTGACCGCCGGTAAGAGGATCCAGGTGGAGATGAAATCCTTAAACCATCGCTATCTGGAAATTTCGCTGCGTATGCCGGCAACGCTCTTTCCCATGGAAACGGAAATCAAAAAGAAAATCGGCGAGCGATTTTCCCGTGGGAAAGTCGAAGTCTCCATCCGCATGGACAATGAAAGCATCCAGGACGGCGCGCAAACGCTGACGTTGAATCTTCCCCTGGTCCGTCAGTATTACTCCCTCCTTTGCCAGATCAAGGACGAGCTTCACCTGCCCGACGAGGTGACCCTGGATATGATGTCCGGATTCAGGGACTTGTATGTGCCCAAGGATGTGGAGGAGGACTTGGGCGGTCTCTGGAAGGGGCTGGAGGCGGTCCTTTCCGAGACGATGGATAAATTGACGGAGATGAGGATTACGGAAGGAGAAGCCCTTGGCCGGGATCTCACTTGCCGCATGAACAAAATTCAAAAGCTTCTTCAGGTCATTGCCCTGCGGGCGCCGGAAGTCGTCATTGAATATCGCCAGCGTCTGAATGACCGGGTAAGGGAGTTGACCCAGGGCATGATCATTGACGAGGCCCGCATTCATCAGGAAGTGGCAATTTTGGCTGAGAAAAGTGATATTACCGAAGAGGTGGTCCGACTGGAAAGCCATATCGGTCAGTTCATGGAACTTCTGCGTGGCGAAGATGCCATTGGCCGCAAGGTAGATTTCCTCATTCAGGAAATGAATAGGGAAATCAACACCATCGGGTCCAAGAGCGGAGATGGGGAAACGGCCCGTCACGTCATTGAGATCAAGAGTGAACTGGCGAAGGTGAGGGAGCAGATACAGAATGTCGAATAATGCTGTTACCATAATCATTTCGGCGCCTTCCGGTACCGGTAAGACATCCATCTGCAGGTCCATATTCCGGCAGTTTCCAGATGTCAGGTTTTCCGTTTCCTATACAACCAGACCACCCCGTGCGGGGGAGGTTGACGGCCGGGACTATCACTTTGTCACGGAGGCTGTTTTCAGGCAAAAGATGCAAAACGGCGAATTTGCCGAGTGGGCCGAGAATTACGGTCATCTCTATGGGACCTCGCGGCAGATGATTGAGGAGATTAGGTCCCGGGGGGAGGACCTGATCCTGGATGTTGAACCCCGGGGGGCCCGGGCGCTCAAGGAATTGTATCGTGACGGCATTTTTGTTTTTGTGCTGCCCCCCGATCTCGAAGAGCTGAAAAGGCGTTTGCAGAAACGGGGAGCTGAAAAAGATGAAATCCTGAGAAGACGGTTTCAAAAAGCAAAGGATGAAATCATGGAAGTTTTCTGGTATGATTATATCATCGTCAATGATCGTCTGGAGAGCGCGGTTGAAAAACTGCGGGCTATCTATCTGGCGGAGGGGTGCCGAAGAGAGCGGCAGCGACATGTCATTGATGGTTTTATTAAGGAAGCTTAATCGTTGGTATTTTATAGATGGAGGTTGAATATCTGTATGGCTAGAATTACTGTCGAGGACTCGCTGCGAGAAGCCAAGAACCGTTTTGCCCTGGTGCAACTGACATCCCAGCGGGCGATACAGCTCATCAAGGGGTCAAAGCCCCTGCCCCTGGGTGAAGTTCGGAACAATCGGGAGATTGTCATGGCCTTAAGAGAGATAGCCGCGGGCAAGGTTGTTTATGCCCATCCGGAGAACCTGAGATATACGAAGGACAATTTCCTTCCCATCCTCGATCATACCGAGTTTATTGACGATGATGAATATACGGAATGACCGGCCTCACGACCGTCTGATCTTCGCGCTTGATATCGGCGGTGGCGGGATGGAAGAAGTACTGTCTTGGGTTGAGGTTCTGCAGGGGCGTGTCGGCCTCTTCAAAGTGGGCAAGGAAGCCTATACGCTATATGGACCGGCGCTTGTCAATAAGATTCACGAGCGGGGGGGCCGTGTCTTTCTCGATTTGAAATATCACGATATTCCCAATACCGTAGCGAGAGCCTCGGAAGGGGCTGTCGGCCTGGGAGTGGCCATGTTCAACGTCCATGCCGCCGGGGGAAGGAGCATGATGGCCGCGGCGGCGGCGGCGGCAAATAAGGCGGCGGAACGGCTGCATATCCCGTCCCCCCTGCTCGTTGCCGTGACGGTCCTGACAAGCCTCAGCGATGAGGATTTACGGGAGATAGGTTTTCATGCCCCGGCGATGGAAACGGTGCAAAACTTTGCCTGTATGGCCCGGGATGCCGGCTTGTCTGGAGTTGTGGCCTCCCCCCGGGAGATCGAGGTCATCCGGAAGGCCTGTGGAGACGATTTTGTGATTGTCACCCCCGGGATCAGGGGGAGCGGCGCTATTGCCGGGGATGATCAGAAAAGGACAATGTCCCCTGAAGAAGCCGTCACCGCGGGAGCGGATTATCTTGTCGTCGGCAGGCCCATACGCATGGCGACAGATCCGGCCTCTGAAGCGGACCGGATTGTGGAAGACATAGCCAGGGGATTGCAGGCGAGGGGTGCGCTTTGAACAACCTGAGATCTGCATAACCGTGGAAAAATGGTTCGTAAGCGGGGAATCAAATGTTTTTCGCCGTTCCGAGATTGAATTTAATATGATGAAGATTGCCCCGGATACCAATAGAAAATCATTCCAGGTAATCTACGGCATCAATCCCCTCTGGGAAACCATCAAAGGCAATCCTCGAGAAATAGTGAGAATTTCTGTCGCCCCCGGGAGAAAGGGTGAACAGATCCTTGAAATCCTGGAAGAAGCCGCCCGCTTTTCCATCCCCGTGGTGGAAGTCGGGCGGTCGAAACTGGACATGCTGGCCGGTTCAGGGGTGCATCAGGGGGTTGTGGCCACGATCAGACCCTATGTCTATGTTGATCTGGATGAGATGCTGCAAAGTGCCCAAGAAAATATCAATGGCCAGATAGTCGTCATCCTTGATAGTATCACCGACCCCCAGAACCTGGGCGCCATTATCCGCACCGCCCATTGTTTCGGAGCCGCCGGGGTTATCATCCCCCAGGACCGCTCCGCTTCCGTGACGCCGACGGTTGTCAAGGCGTCGGCCGGGGCGGCCCGTCATGTGCGGGTGACAATGGTCGCCAATCTGTCCCGCACCATCGATACCTTGAAGGAAAAGGGATTCTGGGTTTATGGGACGGACGCCGGAGCGGGTCTTGATCCTCGTTCGGCGACCTTTGCCGGAAAGATTGCCCTGGTCATGGGCAGTGAGGGCCAGGGACTAAGGGACCTGATCAGGAAAAAATGTGATTTCCTTTTGTCGATTCCCATGATAGGAAAAATAGGCTCTCTGAATGTCTCGGTGGCGACGGGGATTGTCATGCACGAAATTTTTCGTGGACTTTCTTATCCCCGGAAAACTTGAAGAATGACGGCTTCGTAAAAAGTCCGGATGCGGCGTTGCGCTGCATCCTTCGTCACTGCGGCGTACGCGAAGTACGCCTCAGTCCTCGGGCTTTGCGCGCCTTGCCTGCGGATCTTTTAACAAAGCCGTCGATTATGGCCAAATATTTTTTTAGGGTTCATCAAGAATGTTCGTTGACGACGGCTGATCATATGAAGGCCAGATAGGAGATCATATGCCGGTATTTGTCTGGGAAGCAACGACCAGAAGGGGCGAGATAAAAAAAGGGGAGTTGGAAGGCGCGGATGATTCATATGTCCGGGGTGTCCTGCGCCGGCAGGGTTATCGGTCTATAAATATCAAGACCAAACCCAAAGGCCTCGAAGAGTACCTCCCCTTTTTGAAGCAGAAGATCAGTGAAAAGAATGTCGTGGTTTTCGCCCGTATTTTTGCGACCATGATCAATGCCGGTCTCCCCCTGATCCAGTGTCTGGACCTCTTGTCGCAACAGGAACAGAACAAGACCTTTGCCAAGGTCATTGCCGCGATCAAGGAGGATATCGAAGGAGGGTCGACACTGTCGGACGCCCTGAAAAAATATCCCAAGATTTTCGATAACCTGTTTGTTAATCTGGTGGCGGCGGGAGAAAGCGGCGGTATCCTCGATGTAATTCTGCAACGCCTTTCCAGTTATATGGAAAAAGCAATGAAACTGAAGTCCAAGGTAAAGGGGGCCATGACGTACCCGGCCAGCGTTTTGGTAATTTCCATTGGCGTTGTCGCCCTCCTGCTCCTCAAGGTCATCCCTGTTTTTCAGAAGATGTTTGAAGGGATGGGGGGGGAGCTGCCCGGTCCCACCCAGTTCCTCGTAAATGCCAGCGCCTTCACCCAGAAGTATTTCCTCGTGATGTTTGGCGCCGTCGGATTGGCATTTTTTGCCTTTAATCGCTTTGTGGCCACCGAGCGCGGCCGCTATCTGTTCGACAAGGCGGTGCTTAAATCACCTGTTTTTGGCGACCTGCTGAAAAAGGTTGCCGTCGCCAAATTCACCCGCACCATGTCCACCATGATGTCCAGCGGGGTGCCCATCCTGGAGGGGTTGACCATTGTCAGTAAAACAGCGGGAAACGTCATCATCGAGAAGGCCCTCCTGGAAACCCGGCGGAGCATTGCCGAAGGTAAGACCATTGCCGAGCCCCTGGCGGAGACGGATATTTTCCCGGCCATGGTGGTGCAGATGATCGCCGTAGGCGAGGCGACGGGGGCTCTGGATACCATGCTCGCCAAGATTGCCGATTTTTATGATGACGAGGTGGATACGGCCGTGGACGCCATGACGGCGCTCCTGGAGCCTTTCATGATGGTCTTCCTGGGCGGTGTGGTCGGTGGGATGATCATCGCCATGTATCTGCCGATTTTCAAAATGGCGTCGGTGGTGGGAGGCTGATCATAATAAATGGTCGGGATGGCGCGATTTGAACGCGCGACTCCTGCGTCCCGAACGCAGTGCCCTACCAGGCTGGGCCACATCCCGACTCGGTGGTCAAATATAAAATTACTTGGGAAAAGTCCAATGTTATTTTCAGTGGATTTGCAAAAACCCATTTTTCCTTTTTTATGGAGATGATACGTGATTATTTATGACCTGCGCTGTGATCATGGTCACAAATTTGAGGGCTGGTTCCAGGACCGGCAGGCCTTTGAAACGCAGCGAGCCGGCAAATTGATTACCTGTCCAAGGTGCGGCAGCATGGAGATGGAAATTGTGCCCGCCTCGGTGGCGCTCCTGGGAAGGGAAAAGGACCCGGTAACTATGCATGGCGATGTGGAAATCTCCCCCCTGAAATATCTGAAGCAGTTGCATCAGCAGATCGACAAATATTTCGACGATGTCGGTGAACAATTTGCTGAAGTTGCCGTCCGTATCCACCGCGGTGAGGAGGATCGGCGCAACATCCGCGGCATCACGACGGCAAGGGAGGAGGACGCCCTCCGCGAGGAAGGGGTGCCCTTTGTCAAAATTCCTGTTCCCAAATATGATAGTTGATCAGCTCATGAAGCCTTCCTGCGCCAGCATCCTTGAGACAATCGGCAATACGCCTCTGGTGGAGATCTGCCGCCTCCAAAGCAATCCCGGGGTCAGGATCTTTGCCAAGATGGAGTGTTTCAACCCGGGTGGTTCTATAAAAGACCGGGCGGCCCTGGCCATGATCAGCGGCGCCGAAAAAAGGGGTGAACTCACCAGGGACAAGATAATCCTGGAGGCGACCAGCGGCAATACCGGCATCGGTCTGGCCCTGGTGGCTGCCGCCAGGGGATACCGCCTTTGCTTGACCATGTCGGAGGCGGCAAGCGAAGAAAGAAAGAAGATCCTGAAGGCCATGGGCGCCGAATTGTTTTTTACCCCGGCCAATCTTGGCACTGATGGGGCCATCGAGACGGCCTATAATATGATGCGGGAGGATCCGGACAAATACTTCGGAACGGATCAGTTCAACAACCCCGACAACATCCTTGCCCATTACGAGGGTACAGCGGAGGAAATATGGCGGCAGACCGACGGCAAGGTGGACATGGTGGTGGCTGCCCTGGGAACTACAGGAACGGCCATGGGCATATCCCGTCGCCTCAAGGAATACAACCCGGCTGTCAAGATTGTCGGTGTCGAGCCCTATCTCCAGCACAAGATACAGGGCCTCAAGAATATGAAGGAATCTTACCGGCCCGGGATCTTTGACCGGAATTGCCTCGACGAGAAGGTCAATATCCTTGACGAAGACGCCTTTGAAATGTCCCGGCGCCTCGCCCGGGAAGAGGGCTTGCTCGTGGGAATGAGTTCCGGAGCAGCTATGCATGTCGCCCTCCAGAAGGCCAGAGAACTGGACGAAGGGATTATCGTGGTCATCTTTCCGGACAGCGGCGAACGGTATCTCAGCACCGACCTGTTCGCGGACCGGCGGGAGACGACGCTTCGCCTCTACAATACCCTGAGCCGCCAGAAGGATTTCTTCAAACCCCTGCGCCCCGAGGAGGTCCGTATTTATTCCTGTGGGCCGACTGTCCATGACGTGCCCCATATAGGCAGTTACCGGAGGTTTGTCGTGTCCGATCTCCTGAGGAGATACCTCGAATACAGGGGTTATACGGTCAAACATGTTACCAATATCGTTGATCTGGCCGACCGGTCCATCCGGGGCGCGGAACGGACCAACACGGATCTGGCCACTTACACGAACCGGTGTACGGAGGCATTTCTCAGGGATATAGACAAGTTGCGTATCAGGCGTGACGAGGTCTATCCCAAGGCAAGCGAGCATGTTGAGGACATGATCCGGATGGTCGAGAAACTGGTGGGCAAGGGATATGCGTATGAAAAACTGCGTTCCGTCTATTTTGATATCTCGAAGTTTCATGATTACGGGAAGCTTTCCAACGTCGACCTGAGCAAGGTTCAGCATGGCCGGACCATTGATCTGGATGATTATGAGAAGGATAGTCCCGTGGACTTTACCCTCCTGAAACGCTCTACCCTAAGCGAGCTGAAAAAGGGCGTGTATTTCAAGACCCGCTGGGGGAGCGTCCGGCCAAGCTGGCATCTTGAGTGTGCCGCCATTTCCCTGAAATACCTGGGAGAAGCCTTCGACATACACGCCAGTGGCGCCGATATCACCTTTCCCCACTGTGAAAATGTCCTGGCCATCGGCAAGGCGGCGACGGGAAAAGGGATGGCCAACTATTGGCTAAGTACGGAACTTGTGATGATTGAAGGGAAGAAAATGTCCCGCTCCCTGGGCAACGTCCTGACGATGGAGGATCTCGAAAATGGAGGCTGCCAGGGTCGGGAGGTTCGCTTTTTCCTGCTCGGTTCCCACTATCGCAAGCCGCTTAATTTTTCCTGGGGAGCCATGGAAACGGCTAAAAATACAGTCCGAAAGCTGAATCATTTCATTCAACGGCTGATCCGTTTCACTTCCGGCGACGGTTTCCCCGACACGGATCAGTTTATCTATGATGTCAAGCAGGGCTTCGCAAGCGCCCTCGATGACGACCTCAATATTTCCGGCGCCCTTGCTTCCCTCTTCGATTTTATCAACAAGGTGAGTATCCCGCTGGCCGGTGGTCAGCTCAATCAAAGGGAGAGGGATCGCGTTTTGGAGGTGATGGCGGGTCTGGACAGTGTTCTGGGAATCATGCATTTCGAAGAAGAAACTATTGGCGTCGAAATCTTGGCACTGTTGGAAGAACGAACCGCCATGAGGAAAGAGCGGCGCTGGCAGGAGGCCGACGCCATTAGGGGGAAACTCGCTGCCATGGGCATTGATGTCTATGACACCCCCCAGGGGAGTTTCTGGCGGCACAGCTGAGGTTAAATTGGTATTTCCGATGAAGAGTTTGAATAACTGATGCTAAAAAGTGCTTGACAAAATAAACCAATAAATCTAAAGTCCCCAATTCGCATTTTCGGCGTAGTTTAGCCGGAGTCGTGATGCTTATGTAAGCTCTTTGAATAATTAGCGAACTGCGTTTTGCTGGCGTAGCTCAACAGGTAGAGCAGCTGATTTGTAATCAGCAGGTTGCGGGTTCGAGTCCCATCGCCAGCTTCATGAATGATGATTGATTCAATGGATTCAATGGAGGGGTTCCCGAGTGGCCAAAGGGAGCAGACTGTAAATCTGCCGGCTCAGCCTACGGAGGTTCAAATCCTCCCCCCTCCACCATTTTTAACGCAGTAGGCGCCGTTGCCGACGGCGATCCTGAAGAATTATATGCGGGAGTAGCTCAGTGGCTAGAGCGTCAGCCTTCCAAGCTGAGGGTCGCGGGTTCGAATCCCGTTTCCCGCTCCATCAGTCAAGATCGGCCCACGTAGCTCAGTAGGTAGAGCACATCCTTGGTAAGGATGAGGTCACCAGTTCAATCCTGGTCGTGGGCTCCACTTAAAGATAAAGGTGGTTAAGATTATGAGAAATATTATTACCTTAGCGTGCACGGAATGTAAACAGAAAAATTACACGACCACAAAGAACAAGCGAACTATGCAGGGGCGGCTCGAACTGAAAAAATTCTGTAAATTCTGCCGGTCCCATAAGGCCCATAGGGAGACGAAGTAAATTTTGGACTCCTTTCATCGCCAGGTTGAGGTATCAGACAGGCCAGTAGCTCTAATGGATAGAGCGCCGGACTCCAAATCCGGATGCTGGGGGTTCAAGTCCCTCCTGGCCTGCCATTTTTTATTGAATTGGTAAACTTGATGGATAAGATCAAGATTTGGATCGACAAAATCAAAGTGTTCCTTTCCGAGGCAAAAGTCGAGCTTAAAAAGGTGACCTGGCCGACGCCGAAGCAGACGTTTGCTTCGACTTCGGTGGTAATAGTTGTGGTTGCCATTGTTTCTGCGTTTCTCGGTATCGTCGATTTTGGCCTGACCAAGTTAATCAAATTGCTGCTGGGATAAGAACATGGCTCAGAAATGGTATGTTGTGCACACCTATTCGGGTTATGAGAACAAGGTCAAGCTTTCTCTGAAGGAGCGCGTCGAGGCGGCAGGGAAACAGGACTTTTTCTCAGATGTCCTGATTCCGGAGGAGGATATTGTCGAACTTGTTTCGGGAGAGAAAAAAACAACCAAACGGAAGTTTTTCCCCGGCTATATACTTGTGCGGATGGAATTGAATGACGAGACTTGGCACATTGTCAAAAACACCCCGAAGGTAACGGGCTTTATCGGTGGAAAAGAAAAACCTTCCCCCATCCAGGACCGTGACGTCGAAGTTCTCAGAACCAGGATCGATGAAGGTACGCTCAAACCAAAACCGAAGTTCAAGTTTGAAGTCAGTGACCACGTCCGGATCATCGATGGGCCCTTCACCAATTTTGACGGCGTTATTGACGAAGTCAAGCCGGAAAAGGGAAAGCTGAGGGTCATCGTCAGTATTTTTGGAAGATCCACACCGGTGGAACTGGATTTCATCCAGGTTGTCCAGAATTAAAATCATCATAAATAAGGTGGAAAGCTATGGCGAAAAAGGTAATTGCAAACATAAAGCTGCAGATCAAGGCAGGCAAGGCCACTCCTTCCCCGCCGATCGGACCGGCCCTTGGCCAGCATGGCGTAAACATCATGGAGTTCTGCAAGGCTTACAATGCCATGACCCAGAGCCAGGAGGGCACGGTTATACCTGTGGTGATCACCGTTTATGCCGATCGGTCCTTCACATTTGTGACGAAGACGCCCCCGGCATCGGTACTTATCAAACAAGCGGCTAAAATCGCCAAAGGGTCCGGCAATCCGAATAAGGAAAAGGTGGGGACGGTGACCTCCAGGCAGATCAGGGATATTGCGGAACAGAAATTCAATGATCTCAATGCTGTGGATATAGAAGGCGCCATAAGGATTATCGAAGGCACGGCGCGCTCCATGGGGATTAATATCGAGGGATAAACTCACGTTGTTTGAGGTTTGATCATGACAAATAGAGGCAAAGCATTTATTGAGGCAAAAGGTAAGGTGGAACCGGGGAAACGTTATTTGCTGAGGGAGGCAATCGATCTTTTGCTCGGGGCAACGAGGGCCAAGTTTGATGAGACGGTGGAAATCGCCTTGCGGCTGGGCGTCAATCCCCAGCATGCCGATCAGATGGTCCGGGGCAGCGTAGTTCTCCCCAACGGTCTGGGCAAAACGGTCCGGGTATTGGCTTTTGCGAAGGGGGACAAAGAGAAGGAAGCCCTCGATGCCGGTGCGGATTTTGCCGGTGCGGACGACTTGATTGAAAAAATCAAGGGAGGCTGGCTGGATTTCGACCGGGTGGTCGCGACTCCGGATATGATGGGAAGTGTCGGAAAGCTGGGAAAGATTCTGGGTCCAAGGGGGCTTATGCCCAATCCTAAGGTAGGAACGGTAACGTTTGAAGTTGCCAAAGCCGTGACTGAACTCAAGGCAGGCAAGGTGGAGTTTCGCGTCGAGAAAGCCGGCATTGTCCATACCCCGGTGGGAAAGGTTTCTTTTGGCGCCGATAAGCTTCTCGAGAATATTGCCGCTGTTGTTGAAACCATCATCAAGCTGAAGCCGGCCGCAAGTAAGGGAACCTACCTCAAGAGCATTTCCCTTTCTTCTACAATGGGGCCGGGGGTTAAGGTCGATCCCCTTGATGTGAGAAACATATAAAGTCCGCAGTAAATAGATCAATTGTTTGCTAACTAAGTCTGAGACAGCAGGTACAGGTGTTTAAACGGTTGTAACGGGCCTGCCGAGACGAGAGAAAAACCATGATTAACATTGGTCATCATCGTCTTTTTTCCTGTTACCTGCAGTATTGGAACTTTCGGTTACATATGGCCTGTTGGATGATAGGATGCCACCCAGGCGACAATAGCTATACGAAAGGAGGTTGAAGATTGGATCGAAAGGAAAAAGAGCAGGTTATTGAAGGACTTCACGAAAAGCTGAAAGATTTTAAGCTTGCGGTTCTTGCCGGCTACTCGGGAATGGATGTGGCTCGTATTACATCCTTGCGCGTAGCTCTGCGTAAGTCTGGTTCCGACATTCATGTGATCAAGAATACCCTGCTGCGAATAGCTTCGCAGGGAACGGATTTCAGCGCCATGAATGAGCATGTCAAAGGGCCATTGGCTCTGATTACGACCGACAGGGATGTGGTGGAACCGATCAAGGTGCTTGTGGAGTTCGCAAAGAAGAATGCCGAGCTGGAGATTAAAGCGGCCATGCTGGAGGGGAAGGTTTTGAGCAGGGAGCAGGTTAATGCCGTCGCTACTCTGCCTAGCCGCGAGGTGCTCCTTTCAAGGTTGCTATCGGTGCTCATTGGCGTTCCGACTGGTTTGGTGAGCGTCCTTAGTGCTGTGCCCAGGGGCATGGTACAGGTTCTCGACGCCTACCGTATGAAAAAAGAATCAGTACAATAAATTATAATACAGGAAGGAAGAAGCGAAGATGGCAAGTCAGATAACCAAAGAAGACGTAGTAAAGTTTATTGAAGAAATGACAGTTCTTGATCTTTCCGAGTTGGTCAAGGAATTGGAGCAGCGGCTTGGTGTTTCTGCCGCGGCCCCGATGATGGTTGCCGCAGCTGCTCCTGCAGGCGGTGAAGCCGCCGCACAGGTGGAGGAAAAAACAGAATTCGATGCCATCCTGACCGGGTTTGGCGACCAGAAAATTCAGGTGATCAAGGTGGTAAGGGCCATTACGGGCCTGGGACTGAAAGAAGCCAAGGACCTTGTCGACGGCGCGCCAAAACCCATTAAAGAAGCGGTATCAAAGGATGAGGCAGCGGACATAAAGAAGAAGATCGAAGAAGTCGGCGGCTCCGTAGAGGTTAAGTAGTAACCTTGAGGACGGTTTGCCGAGATCGCGAAACCGAAAGGATAATATGGGCGAGTTTCGAAAAGTTTTCGGACGGATAAAGAAGATCGTAGATATCCCCAATTTGATCGATATCCAGGTCAAATCATATGAAAAGTTCCTCCAGATGGAGACGCCTCCGGAGCAGCGGGGGAATTTTGGTCTTCAGGGGGCCTTTAAGAGTGTCTTTCCCATTTCTGACTATAGCAAGAAATGCTCTCTTGAATTCGTTAGTTACAAGATCGGTAACGTTCGTTACGATGTCAAGGAGTGCATTCAGAAGGGAATGAGCTATGCGGCCCCATTGAAGATCGTGGTACGGCTGCTGATTTTTGATGTCGATCCGGCTACGGGTCAGAAGCAGATCAGCAATATCAAGGAGCAGGAAATTTATTTCGGTGAAATTCCTTTGATGACTGAAAACGGGACGTTCATCGTCAATGGAACGGAACGGGTAATCGTCAGCCAGCTCCATCGCTCGCCGGGAATCTTTTTCGATCACGACAAAGGAAAAACCCTGGCCAGCGGCAAGCTGATCTATTCGGCCCGGGTGATCCCCATTCGGGGGTCCTGGCTTGATCTGGAATTCGATTCGAAGGATCTTCTTTATGTGCGTATCGACCGCAGACGTAAGATGCCGGTCACGATCCTGCTGAAGGCGATGGGAAATTCAACCGAACTTATCTTGAATTATTTCTACAGCATTGAAACGGTATTTCTTGATAAAGACCAGTTTTTCATGGCTGTTGACGGGTCGCTCATGGGTGAGAAGGCCCCTGATGACATAAAGGATCTCAAGACGGGAGAAGTTATTGTAAAAAAAGGTAGGAAAATCAATAAGGTATTGTTGAAAAAGATGTCTGAAGCAGGGGTCAACCGCATCGTTGTTAATGAAACCGATGTCATCGGCAAGATCCTTTCCTCAGACGTCCTCGATCCTCATACAGGCGAGGTGCTGCTGGGGTGCAACGAAGAGCTGACCCTGGATGGGCTGAAACTCTTACGAGCTAACAATATCAACGAAGTACGCTTTATCCACCTTGATGAAGAGCGGGTTAATGCATCAATCCGCGATACCCTCCTGGCGGACCGGATCGAAGCAGTGGAAGATGCCATAATCGAAATATACCGGCGCCTCCGGCCCAGTAATCCACCTACGCCCGAGACCGCCAACGCCTTTTTCCGGAGTCTCTTTTTTGAGCCCGAAACCTATGACCTGTCCGACGTGGGCCGCGCCAAGATGAATTATAAGCTCCGTCTCGATGTTCCTACGGATGTTACAGTCCTGAGAAACGACGATATCATGGCGGCGGTGAAATATCTGATCGATTTAAAGAATGGCGGCAGCGATTGCAGTGTTGACGACATCGATCATCTTGGCAACCGCCGGGTGAGATCCGTAGGGGAATTGATAGAAAATCAATATCGCATCGGCTTGGTCCGTATGGAAAGGGCCATCAAGGAAAAGATGAGCCTCCAGGATATTGAGACCATGATGCCCCATGATCTTGTCAACGCCAAGCCGGTTTCGGCGGTGGTGAATGAGTTTTTCGGCAGCTCTCAGTTGTCTCAGTTCATGGATCAAACCAACCCCTTATCCGAGATTACCCATAAAAGGAGGCTTTCCGCCCTCGGTCCGGGCGGGCTCACCAGAGAGCGGGCGGGATTTGAAGTCCGGGATGTTCATCCAACCCACTACGGGCGGATATGTCCCGTAGAGACGCCGGAAGGACCCAACATCGGTCTTATTGTCTCTTTGAGCACCTATGCGCGGGTTAATGAATTCGGTTTTATTGAAACCCCCTACCGCCTTGTTAAGGACGGACAGGTTCTGGACGAAGTTCGCTACATGACCGCCATTGAAGAGGAAAATTTCATTGTCGCTCAAGCGGATCGTCCTCTTGACAAGGAGGGAAGATTTATTGGCGAGATGATCTCTGCCCGCAAGGGCGGCGACTTTATCACCGTCGAGCCCTCCGAGATCAATTATATGGATGTCTCCCCCAATCAACTGGTCAGCGTTGCGGCGACGCTCATCCCGTTCCTTGAGCACGATGACGCCAACCGGGCGCTCATGGGATCAAACATGCAGCGGCAGGCTGTGCCGCTGATGCGTCCCGCCGTTCCCCTGGTCGGGACGGGGATGGAAGCGATTGTGGCGAGGGATTCCGGCGCCGTGGTGGCGGCAAAGAGGGATGGGGTGGTGGAAAATGTCGATGCCTCGCGGATCGTCGTGAAATGTGACGGAGCGAAGGATGACAACCTGGATATCGGAGTCGACATCTATAATCTGATCAAATATCAACGCTCCAATCAGGATACCTGCTTCAACCAGAAACCTATTGCCGTCAAAGGCGATCGGGTGCGCCGGGGTGACATCATTGCCGACGGTCCCGCCACCGATAATGGCGAACTGGCCCTGGGACGGAACGTCATGGTGGCCTTCATGTCCTGGGGGGGTTATAACTACGAGGACTCCATATTAGTCAGCGAGCGGGTGGTCAAGGAAGATGTCTATACCTCGATTCATATCGAAGAATTTGAGACCATGGCCCGGGACACCAAGCTGGGGAAAGAGGAGATTACCAGGGATATCCCGAATGTGGGGGAAGAGGCGCTGAAGAATCTGGATGACAGCGGTATTGTCCGGATGGGTGTATCAGTCAAGCCGGGAGACATCCTGGTGGGAAAGATCACCCCCAAGGGGGAGACGCAGTTGTCCTCGGAAGAAAAGCTGCTCCGGGCGATCTTTGGAGAAAAAGCAAGTGATGTGAGAGACACATCCCTGCGGGTGCCTCCCGGGGTCGAGGGGACGGTTATTGACGCCAAGATCTTCACCCGCAAGGGCGTTGAGAAAGATCATCGCTCCCAGGAAATAGAGGAAGAGGCCCTGGCGTCGATTGAAAAGGATCGAACTGATGAAATCAGGATTATCCATGATTCCGTCCGACTCAGGATCTCGGAGATGCTCACAGGCAAAACAGCGGCCGCCAAGCTTGCCGACGCAAAGAAGAAGGTCTATCTCAAAAAGGGAGATGTTATTACAGCTGAATTTCTGGATAAAATACCCTTCGATCTCTGGAAGGATATCGCCCTTGTCGAGGCCGAGGAGACCGAAGAAAAGATCCGCATGCTCCATGAAAATCTGGCCCGTAAGATCGAGCTTATCGATGCATATTTTGAGGAGAAAGTTGAGAAGCTCAAAGCCGGCGACGAGTTGCCCCCCGGTGTGATCAAAATGGTCAAGGTCTATGTGGCCATCAAGAGGAAGCTCTCCGTAGGGGATAAAATGGCTGGTCGCCATGGGAACAAAGGCGTCCTTTCCCGTATTCTCCCGGAAGAGGATATGCCTTTCTTTACGGACGGGACCCCGGTGGATATAATTCTTAACCCCCTCGGCGTTCCCTCCCGCATGAATGTGGGTCAGATCCTGGAGACCCATCTGGGATGGGCGGCCAAGGGCCTGGGTGATAAAATAAACCAGGTATTGAAAACACAGGAGAACCTGGAACTGGTCAAGAAAGAGATCAAGACGATCTACTCGTCGCAGGAATGTGATCGCTTTGTGAACGCTGCCAGTGATGATGAAATACAACGGCTGGTTTACCGGCTGAAAAATGGGGTGGCGTTTTCAACGCCTGTCTTTGACGGCGCCGATGAAAGCGAAATCCGCCATATGCTCAAAACGGCGAATCTTCCTGAAAAGGGCCAGACTGTCCTGTTCGATGGCCGGACAGGAGAACCATTTGATCAGGAAATCACGGTAGGAATGATCTACATGCTGAAACTCCATCACCTGGTAGACAACAAGATCCATGCCCGTTCCATCGGTCCCTACTCTCTCGTTACCCAGCAGCCCTTGGGAGGCAAGGCGCAGTTCGGTGGACAGCGCTTGGGCGAGATGGAAGTTTGGGCCATGGAGGCTTACGGCGCCGCCTATTCCCTCCAGGAATTTCTGACGGTGAAATCGGACGACGTGGCCGGTAGAACGAGGATGTACGAGGCCATCGTCAAAGGGGAGCATACCCTGGAACCGGGCCTGCCGGAGTCTTTCAACGTACTCGTCAAGGAACTCCAGAGCCTCTGTCTGGACGTCGAATTAATCGAGGAATAAAGTTAAGGAGAGCATGCGTGGAAGACGTATTCACCTACTTTGAAAAACCAAAGGACCCTATCCGCTTCAATGCGATCCGGATTTCCATTGCTTCACCGGAGAAGATCCTCTCCTGGTCGGCGCGGCCGAACACCAACGGCGAGGTCAAAAAACCGGAGACGATCAATTATCGAACATTCAAACCCGAACGGGACGGATTGTTCTGTGCCAAGATCTTCGGTCCTGTCAAGGATTATGAATGTCTCTGCGGCCGTTACAAGCGGATGAAACACCGGGGCGTCATCTGTGAGAAGTGCGGTGTGGAAGTCATTCAATCCAAGGTGCGCCGGGAAAGGCTGGGGCATATCAAGCTTGCCACCCCCGTGGCGCATATCTGGTTTCTTAAAAGCCTGCCCAGCAGGATCGGCAACGTCCTTGACCTCACGCTCAAAGAGTTGGAGAAGGTTCTCTACTTTGAATCGTGGATTGTTATGGACCCCAGGGGCACTTCTCTGAAGAAGAAGGAACTGCTGTCGGAGGAGGAAGTCCATGAGCTCAAGGAGCAATATGGCGAAGACGCATTTGAAGTGGGCATTGGCGCCGAGGCGGTACGGAAGCTTCTTGAAGAATTGAATCTGGACAATCTGGATGGGGAACTGCGCGAGGAACTGAAGACGGCCGTATCGGATACGAAAAAGAAGAAACTGGTCAAGAGGCTCAAGGTTGTTGAGGCGTTGAAGAAATCGGGAAACAAACCGGAATGGATGGTGCTCACCGTTCTTCCCGTCATTCCACCCGATCTGCGCCCCCTCGTTCCTCTCGATGGCGGCCGCTTCGCGACCTCAGATCTCAATGATCTCTACCGGCGGGTGATCAACCGCAATAACAGACTGAAGCGTCTCATGGAGCTCAATGCACCGGAAATCATTATCCGCAATGAGAAACGCATGCTCCAGGAAGCTGTGGACGTTCTGTTCGATAACGGACGGCGGGGACGGGCGATAACCGGCACCAACAAGCGTCCCCTCCGCTCCCTGTCCGACATGCTCAAAGGAAAGCAGGGTCGTTTCCGCCAGAATCTGCTGGGCAAGCGGGTAGACTATTCAGGCCGGTCTGTCATCACCGTGGGACCGGATTTACGGTTGCACCAATGCGGTCTTCCCAAGCAGATGGCCCTGGAGCTGTTCAAGCCCTTCGTTTATAACCGTCTTATGGAAAAGGGTTATGTGACGACCGTTAAAAGCGCCAAGAAGATGGTGGAGCGAGAACCCTCGGAAGTGTGGGACGCCTTGGACGAGGTCGTCCGGGAATACCCGGTAATGCTGAACCGCGCTCCCACACTGCACCGTTTGGGAGTCCAGGCCTTCGAGCCGATCCTCATCGAGGGAAAGGCCATCCAGCTCCATCCCCTGGTTTGTACGGCATTCAATGCCGATTTTGACGGCGATCAAATGGCGGTTCATGTCCCCCTGTCTATCGAAGCGCAGACGGAAGCCCGGGTATTGATGATGTCGACAAACAACATCCTCTCTCCCGCCCACGGGAAGCCGATCATTATTCCCAGCCAGGACATCGTCCTTGGCATCTATTATCTCACGAGGGCAAAAGCCGATGTCAGCGGGGAGGGAATGGTGTTTTCAGATCCCCAGGAGGTGCGGAGGGCTTTGGATGCAGGCAGTGTAGATCTGCATGCGCGGATTGTGGTCCGGATAAACGGAGAGCGGAAAGAAACCACCGTAGGGCGGATGATCCTCTATGAGGTCATTCCGGAAGGCATTTCTTTTGATCTTGTCAACAAGTTAATGAACAAGAAGGAACTTGCCAACCTCATCGACTACAGCTATCGGACATGCGGAGCGAAAACCACCGTCCTGCTGGCAGACCGTCTCAAAGATCTGGGATTCAAATATGCCACCAGTTCGGGGGCGTCCATTGCCATTCATAATATGGTTGTTCCCGCCAACAAGAAGGAGATTGTGGGGAAAGCCGACCGGGATGTTTTGAAGATTCAGAAACAGTACATGGATGGTTTGATTACCGATGGAGAGCGCTACAATAAGGTCATCGATATCTGGGCGCAGGCAACGGAAAAGATTGCCGCGGAAATGATGGGCGGCATCGCAACGGCCGATATTACAGATAGTACAGGGGAAAAGAAACGGGCCGACAGTTTCAACCCCATTTTCATGATGGCCGATTCCGGAGCTCGTGGCTCGGCGGTGCAAATCCGCCAGCTGGCGGGTATGCGCGGTCTGATGGCCAAGCCGTCCGGTGAAATCATCGAGACGCCCATTACCGCCAATTTCCGCGAGGGCCTGACGGTTCTCCAATACTTCATCTCGACTCACGGCGCCCGGAAAGGTCTTGCCGATACAGCGCTAAAAACAGCTAATTCAGGCTATTTAACGAGAAGGCTGGTGGATGTCGCCCAGGATTGCATAATTACCGAAGAGGATTGCGGGACCATCGATGGCATTTACGTCTCTGCCCTGATGGAAGGTGGAGAAATAATTGAAACGGCAGGGGAACGTGTCTTGGGAAGGGTTGTTCTGGAAGAGATAGCTGACCCTTTCACGGGGGAAATTCTGGTCCAGGCAAACGAAGCAATCGATGAGGCTTTAGCGGAAAAAATTGACCGCGCCGGTATCGAGAGGGTAAGCATTCGCTCCGTTCTCACCTGCAAGTCCAAGCATGGCGCCTGCGCCATGTGCTATGGCCGGGATCTTGCCCATGGACATATTGTCAACATCGGCGAGGCAGTAGGGATCATTGCCGCCCAGTCCATCGGGGAGCCGGGCACGCAGCTGACGATGAGAACGTTCCATATCGGCGGGACGGCAAAGTTTGATGAACATTCCACCCTCCAGGCCAGACATGATGGTACGGTCAAGTTTGTGAACCTTAGCACGGTAAAGATCCAGACCGGGGATCTTGTGGTCATGAATCGAAATGGCGAAATCCACGTTCTTGACGAGCAGGGGCGGAACCGGGGGAAGTATCCCGTCCCTTATGGCGCCCATCTGAAGGTTATGGAAGGAGCAATTGTTTATGGTCCCGGGAAGGATGCCAAAACGGGACAGGAAAGACAGGCGACGCTGATTGCCGAATGGGATCCCTTCTCCATACCGATCCTTGCGGAGGTCGACGGCATAATCAAATACGGCGACATCATCGAGGGTAAAACCATGCAGGAACAGGTCGATGAAGTGACCGGCCTTTCCCGTAAGGTGGTCGTCGAATCCAAGGGAACTGATATGCGTCCCCGCGTTTCCATCAAAGACAAGAAAGGCAGGACGGCCAAGGTTCCCGGCACGGCAATGGTTGCCCGGCACCTATTGCCGGTGGGAGCCAATATCGTTGTTTCCGAAGGATACCAGGCGAGCGCCGGAGATATTATTGCCAAGATCCCCCGGGAGACGACCAAGACCAAGGATATTACCGGTGGTCTTCCCCGGGTGGCCGAATTGTTTGAGGCGAGAAAACCAAAAGAATTCGCTGTGATAAGTGAAATCAAAGGGGTCGTGTCGTATGGCAAGGACGCCAAAGGCAAGAGAAAGGTTATCATCACCCCGGACAGCGGCGAAGATAAGGAATATCTGATCCCCAAGGGCAAACATGTGAGTGTTCAGGAAGGCGACCGTGTTCAGGAAGGGGAGCCCCTGATGGATGGAGTTAATAACCCCCACGACCTTTTGTCGATCAAAGGCGAAAAGGAACTGGCCCGCTATCTTGTCGATGAAGTTCAGGAAGTATACAGGCTTCAGGGTGTCAAGATCAACGATAAGCATATGGAAGTCATCGTTCGCCAGATGCTCAGGCGGATTAAGATTGTCGATCCGGGGGATACAACTTTTATCGCTGATGAACAGGTGGAGCGACATCGATTTCAGGAAGAGAATGGACGTGTGGCAGCGGAGGGGGGGCGGCCGGCCATCGGGAAACCCATCCTGCTGGGTATTACCAAAGCCTCGCTGTCAACCCAGAGCTTCATTTCCGCCGCGTCCTTTCAGGAAACAACGCGGGTGTTGACAGAGGCGAGTCTCGCCGGCAAAACGGATTATCTCCGCGGTTTAAAGGAAAACGTCATTATGGGACGCCTGATTCCTGCCGGCACAGGATTACCCATGTATCGGAAACTCGGTATAAAAACACTTGCTGATGACCCCGGAGTCCTTGAAAACCGTGAGTTGGAAGGAATTTCGGATGAGAAAATGCTTGACATCTGATCATCTTATTGGTAATAAACCAAACTTTGCCGTACCTGTCTGAAGAGACAGCTAAAGCTTTTTGGGAGGAGCAATGCCAACGATAAACCAGTTGGTCCGGAAGGGAAGGACCAAGATAGAGGGAAAAACAAAAACACCGGCCCTTGCCGGCTCCCCGCAACGCCGGGGGGTCTGCGTGCGGGTCTATACATCGACGCCTAAAAAGCCGAACTCGGCGTTAAGAAAAGTGGCCAGGGTTCGCCTGACGAGCGGATACGAGGTGACTTCCTATATCCCCGGTGTGGGGCACAACCTTCAGGAGCACTCGGTAGTCCTTGTCAGAGGGGGCAGAGTCAAGGACCTTCCCGGGGTTCGCTATCACATTGTCCGTGGAACCCTTGATGCGGTAGGAGTTCAGGGCAGAAAACAGGGAAGATCCAAATACGGCGCCAAAAAGCCGAGCTAAACGGGGTTAAATCATCATGCCGAGAAGACGAGAAGTAACGAAAAGAGAGATCATTCCTGATCCCAAATATCATAACAAGATGGTGGCCCAGTTCGTAAACAATCTTTTGAAGCAGGGAAAGAAAAGTACCGCTGAGTCAATCCTCTATGGCGCCCTTGATCTTATCGAAAAAAGAATTAAAGAATCACCTGTGGATGTTTTTGAAAAGGCGTTGAATAATGTGAAACCGGTGATTGAAGTTAAATCGAGAAGAGTCGGCGGCTCAACTTACCAGGTTCCCACGGAGGTTCAGCCATCACGGCGGGTTGCCCTGGCCATCCGCTGGTTGATTACCCATGCCAAGGAGCGGACGGATAAGACGATGAGGGAAAAGCTTGCTGCAGAACTGATTGATGCGGCCAACAACAGGGGGGCGGCCATCAAGAAGCGGGAAGCCGTTCATAAAATGGCGGAGGCCAACAAGGCATTTGCCCACTATCGGTTTTAAGCGGTTTTAAAGCAGAAATTTATATAAGTCAGTACAAGAGCAAAGGGTCATAAACATATAAGAGATTTTTTCAAAAGACGAAGGAGGTAAGTAGAGATGGCTAAGAAAAAATTTGAAAGGACAAAGCCGCATCTGAACATCGGTACCATTGGTCACGTGGATCACGGTAAAACGACATTGACGGCAGCAATTACCAAGCACTTGTCCAAGAAAGGCTTCGCCGAGTTCAGGCCCTTTGACTCCATCGATAATGCGCCGGAGGAAAAGGAAAGAGGAGTTACCATCAATATCTGCCATGTGGAGTATGAGACGGACAAAAGGCATTACGCCCATGTCGACTGCCCCGGTCATGCCGATTATATCAAGAACATGATCTCCGGCGCCGCCCACATGGATGGCACCATCCTTGTTGTGGCCGCCTCCGATGGTCCGATGCCTCAGACCAGAGAGCACATCCTGCTTGCCAGACAGGTCCAGGTTCCCTATGTGGTCGTCTACATGAATAAGGTCGATCTCGTTGACGATCCCGAACTGCTTGACCTGGTCGAGCTTGAACTCAGAGAACTTCTGAAGGAATATCAGTTCCCGGGAGATGAGATTCCCATCATCCGCGGTTCAGCGTTGAAGGCACTGGAGACGGATGATTCCGACTCGGAAGACGCTAAATCCATCTGGGAGCTTATGGATGCCGTAGATAACTACATCCCCGAACCATTACGCGTTCTTGACAAACCTTTCCTGATGCCCGTCGGTGACGTCTTCAGCATCTCCGGTCGTGGGACCGTTGTCACAGGCAGAGTTGATCGAGGTATCATCAAGACTGGTGAAGAAGTTGAAATTATTGGTATTCGTCCTACATTCAAGACCGTCTGCACCGGGGTGGAGATGTTCCGCAAGACCCTGGATGAAGGCCGGGCCGGTGACGATATCGGTGTTCTGCTCAGAGGAACGAAACGGGAAGAGGTTGAGAGAGGACAGGTTGTAGCAAAACCGGGTTCCATTACCCCTCACACTAAATTCAAGGCCCAGGTTTACGTCCTGACGAAGGAAGAGGGAGGTCGTCATACTCCGTTCTTTTCGGGCTACCGGCCCCAGTTTTATTTCCGGACAACGGATGTGACCGGTGTGGCCGTGCTGCCCGAAGGCGTGGAAATGGTAATGCCCGGGGACAATGTCGAGATGGAGATCGACCTCATTACGCCCATCGCCATGGAAGAACAGCTGCGATTCGCCATTCGCGAAGGTGGCCGGACTGTTGGCGCCGGCGTTGTCAGCAAGGTAATCGAATAATGAAAAGGGGTCCAGCGCGACCATGAAAGACCAGAGAATACGAATTCGTCTTAAGGCATACGATCATAAACTACTGGACAGATCGGTAGAGGACATTGTCGAGACAGCTAAGCGTACGGGGGCCCGGGTTGCCGGTCCCATCCCACTGCCTACGGAAATCAATCGGTATTGTGTCAATCGCTCGCCCCATGTGGACAAGAAGTCCCGGGAGCAGTTTGAAATTAGAACTCATAAACGGTTGATTGATATCATCGAACCTACGCAGTCGACAGTCGATGCCCTGATGAAGCTCGATCTATCTGCTGGTGTGGACGTGGAGATCAAACTATAGGTTTTACATGCCAGGAGATGGAAAGATGCATTGTGTCCATCTCCTGATTTTTTAGGCGATTAGAGAAGCGAGATGAGACAGGGACTTATCGGCAGGAAATTAGGCATGACACAGGTCTTTACTGAAGACGGCGAGGCCATGCCGGCAACGGTTATCAAAGTGGAACCATCTGTTGTCATTCAGAAGAAGACCGTGCAGCGGGAAGGATATGACGCCGTTCAAATCGGATGCAGTCGTGTCAAGCAAAAACATGTAACGAAACCTCTCCAGGGGCATTTCCAGAAGGCAGACAAGGGTTTCTTCCGCATCTTACGTGAATTGCGGGGAGATATCAGCGGGTATGAGGTCGGCCAGGAAATGCGGGCGGACATCTTCAAGCCGGGAGATTACGTGGATATCACCGGAACGTCGAAAGGCAAAGGATTTGCAGGGGTTGTAAAGAGGCACGGTTTCGGGGGCGGCAGGGCGACCCACGGGTCCATGTTTCACCGGGCCCCCGGTTCGATAGGCGCGAGCGCCGAGCCGTCCCGTGTTTTCAAGGGCAGGAAACTGCCCGGGCAGATGGGCTGCGAGAGGAACACCGTGCAAAATATGCAGGTTCTGGTTGTGAGACCTGATGACAATGCAATTTTGGTGAAAGGTTCGATTCCGGGGGGAAAGCAGGGTATCGTTCTGATCAGGCAGGCGATCAAGAAATAGTTTTGTACAGAAATCCAGGGTGGTGAACATGCCAGTAGCGGCAGTGTACGATATAGAAAACAAGAAAGTATCCGAGATTGACCTTAGTGATCAGGTTTTTGGCGCCACGGTTAATGAAGCGGTGATTTATGAAGTAGTCAGGATGCAATTGATCTCCCGGCGCAGGGGCACGGCGTGTACAAAGACGAGGCGGGATATCAGCGGGGGCGGAAAAAAGCCATGGCGCCAGAAGGGAACAGGGCGCGCAAGAGCGGGAACGAGTCGGTCCCCCATATGGCGCGGGGGCGGTACAGTTTTCGGACCCCTGCCGCGCGACTATTCGTATAAAGTTACCAAGAAGGTCAGAAAACTCGCCCTGATATCAGCGCTGAGCCAGAAGTTTAAAGAAGAACGGATGATCATTCTTAATGATTTTCCCATGGAAGCAATAAAAACAAAGAAATTCAAGGAAGTTGTTGATCGTTTCGGGGTGAAGAAGGCCCTGGTTGTAATTGATAAATCCAATCCTGTCCTGGAGAAATCTTCAAGGAACCTTAAAAACATCAAAATGATTCGCTCGGAAGGCATCAATGTCTATGACCTCTTGAATCATGATCATGTTGTTTTCCTGGAACCGTCCGTGAAGAACATTGAGGGGGCGTTGCGGTCATAATGGAATTATATAAGATAATTAAGAAAGCGCTGATTACAGAAAAAAGCACCATCGCTAAAGACGAAGCGAACAAATACTTCTTTGCAGTGGATCGCCGGGCAAACAAGATAGAAATAAGCAATGCCGTCGAAAAGCTGTTCAAAGTCAAGGTTATCGACGTGGCGGTCATGAATGTGCCGGGGAAGAAGAAGCGGACAGGCAAGATCCTGGGTGAGAAACCGTCCTGGAAGAAGGCGGTGGTTACCTTGGCAGCTGGCAGCCGTATCGAAGTTTTTGAAGGTGTGTAACAAGTATTAAGGGAACGGATCATGGCAATCAAAACGTATAAGCCCACATCACCAGGGAGAAGATTTCAGACCTGCTCTGATTTTGAGGAAATAACCGCGTCGAGGCCTGAAAAGAGTCTTCTCCGTCCGTTGAAGAAAAGCGGCGGGCGGAACGTCAATGGCCGGATGACGAGCCGGCATATCGGCGGCGGTCATAAAAGAAGGTACCGTCTGGTCGATTTCAGGAGAGATAAAGTTGATATTCCGGCGCGAGTGGCGTCAATTGAGTACGATCCCAACCGCTCCGCGAGAATAGCATTGTTGAACTATGCCGACGGCGAGAAACGTTATATTCTTGCCCCGGACAAGATAGTGGTGGGCGATGTTATCGTGAGCGGCGAACGGGCCGATATCAAGCCCGGCAACACTATTCCGCTCCAGAATATCCCCTTGGGGACCCTTATTCATAATGTGGAACTTAAGATCGGCCGGGGTGGACAGATCATCCGCAGCGCCGGTTCGTATGGCCAGCTGATGGCCAAGGAGGGAGGGTATGCACAGGTTCGCCTTCCTTCCGGTGAAGTCAGGAAAATATTTCTGGCCTGCAAGGCTACGATTGGGCAGATTGGCAATATCGAGCATGAAAATATAAGCATCGGCAAGGCGGGAAGAACACGCTGGCTCGGGAAACGTCCCAAGGTCAGAGGAGTGGCCATGAATCCCATCGATCACCCTATGGGTGGAGGAGAGGGGAAATCGTCGGGAGGAAGGCATCCCTGCACTCCCTGGGGAGTTCCGACAAAGGGGCACAAGACCAGGACCAACAAAAGTACGGATAAATACATCGTAAAGAGAAGAGGTTAGAAGGTGGCAAGGTCGGTAAGAAAGGGTCCATACATCGAGGCTAAACTGCTTGAAAAAGTCAGGAAGGCAGAAGCGGCGGGGAGTAAGGCAGTCATAAAAACTTGGTCAAGGCGGTCGACGGTTACCCCAGATCTCATCAGTCATACCTTTGCTGTCCATAACGGCAAGAAGTTCATCCCTGTTTTTGTAACGGAAAACATGGTTGGACATAAACTGGGTGAGTTTGCGCCGACAAGGACCTTTTTTAGCCATGCCGGAGACAGGAAATCAAAGGTGAGAAGATAATCCTGCCGTGTTTGACAACGGCGAGGTTTGGAGTAGCGCTATGGAAGCAAAAGCAGTTGCTAAATATATCCGGATATCGCCCCAGAAGGCGCGACTGGTTGTTGATCTTATCCGGGGCAAGAAGGTCGCCGAGGCTGAGAAAATACTTTTGTTCACAAGAAAGTACGGCGCCATACTGGTGGGGAAAGTTCTCAAGTCTGCTTTGGCAAACGCGAAGCAAGACCCGAACATCGATGAAAACATTCTCTTTGTAAAGGGAGTGTTCGTCGATCAGGGCCCTTCGCTGAAGCGCTGGCGAGCAAGGGCGCAAGGCCGTGCCGCAGCTATCAAGAAGAGAATGAGTCACATTACCGTTGTCCTTGACGAGGCATAGAGATATCTTTAGGAGGTGGGAGATTGGGTCAGAAGGTTAATCCGATCGGTTTGAGGCTGGGTGGCGTTAAAACATGGAAATCGCTTTGGTTTTCTGAGAAGAACTATAGTGAGCTCCTTCATGAAGATATCCGCATCCGCCGGTATCTCAAACAGAAACTCTATCATGCCGGTATTTCAAGGATTGAGATTGAGAGGGCGGCAAATAAGGCGAAAGTAAATATTTACGCTGCCCGCCCCGGAATCATTATTGGCAAAAAGGGATCTGAAATCGAGAAATTGAAAAAAGATCTCGAAAAGGTTAGCAGCAGCGAAATAATAATTAATATCCTGGAAGTCCGGAAGCCGGAGATCGATGCTCAGCTTGTTGCTGAAAACGTCGCCCTGCAGCTGGAAAGAAGGATTGCGTTCCGGCGGGCCATGCGGAAGGGTGTAACGTCATCCATGAAATTCGGGGCCAAGGGCATCCGGGTCAATTGTTCGGGGCGGCTCGGAGGCGCAGAAATGGCCAGGGCTGAGTGGTATCGGGAAGGACGCGTTCCCCTCCATACCTTGCGGGCTGATATTGACTGGGGGTTTGCAGAGGCCAGGACCGCATATGGCAAAATAGGCGTTAAAGTATTGATATTTTTGGGTGAAATACTTAAAACCAAGAGCGAGCGCGACCGATAGACATAGGAATGTGCAAGGATTTCAGACAGGGGTTTTTGAACCATGTTAATGCCGAAAAGGGTCAAATATAGAAAACCGCAACGGGGCCGCATGACTGGTCAGGCAACGAGATGCAATGCTGTTGCCTTTGGCGAGTTTGGACTCCAGGCGACGGAGTGCGGGTGGGTAACAGCAAGACAGATAGAATCGGCTCGTGTGGCAATGACGAGGCACGTAAAGCGGGGCGGTAAGATATGGATTCGGGTTTTTCCCCATAAGGCCGTAACAAAGAAACCTGCGGAAACCCGTATGGGAAAAGGAAAGGGAGCTCCGGAAGAATGGGTTGCCGTTGTCAAACCGGGAATGATCCTTTACGAAATGCGCGGGGTCTCCCCGGAAATTGCCAAGGAGGCCTTCCGCCTGGCAGCCCATAAACTCCCCATCGGAGTCAAGTTTTTAGCAACGGAGATGGCTGATGAAAGTTAGTGAGCTGAGGGATCTGAGCATCGATGAATTACGGCAGAAAAACCAGGAACTTGATGAAGAGTATTTTCGGTTGAAGCTTCGTCACACTTCTGGGCAATTGGATTCCCCCTCTGCGCTGGGCCTGACAAGGAAAAACATTGCCCGTATCAAGACTGTCTTGCGACAGAAGGAGGGTCAGTAGTCATGGAAGGCCGGGGGAACCAAAGAGCGATCAAGGGTGTAGTGGTCAGCAGCAAAATGGAGAAAACCATCGTCGTTCGCACGGAGCGCTTGGTAAAACACGCTGTTTTCCAAAAATATATTAGACAATATGCAAAATACAAGGCCCACGATGAAGGCAATCAGTGCCGTGTCGGAGATAAGGTTCTCATTGTTGAATCTCGGCCACTGAGCAGGGACAAGCGGTGGCGGATGCGGACCATTCTGGAGCGAGCCAAGTAGCATTGGGACTTTTGTGAAGGCGGAGCAGTATTATGATTCAGATGCAGACCATTCTAAATGTGGCAGACAACTCGGGTGCAAAGAAAGTTGCCTGCATCAAAGTTCTGGGGGGGTCGAAGCGGCGCTATGCCAGTGTTGGCGATGTCATTGTAGTATCGGTAAAGGAAGCCATTCCCAATTCTAAGGTTAAGAAAGGGGATGTCATGAAAGCCGTCATCGTCCGCACGGTAAAAGAGGTGCGAAGGCAGGATGGGTCTTATCTGAAATTTGATGATAATTCCGCCGTCCTGATTTCTAACCAGATGGAGCCGATCGGAACCAGGATCTTTGGCCCTGTGGCTCGGGAACTGAGAGCTAAGCAGTTCATGAAAATCATCTCTCTGGCCCCTGAGGTGCTCTAAGGGGCAGACGGACGAGATATGGAAACAAGGAACGAAAAAATGCATGGGAAGCAGTTGAAAAAGGGAGATATGGTGAAGGTTGTCGCCGGTAAGGAAAAAGGTAAAACCGGTAAGATAATCAAAATCATAAGGGATAAGGATCGCATAATTGTCGAGAAACTCAACTTTGTTAAGCGACACCAACGGCCGGATGCTAAGGGTAAAGGCGGTATAGTGGAAAAGGAAGGTTCCCTCCACATTACCAATGTTTCCTATTTATGCAGCAAATGCGACACCGCTGTGCGCCTCGGTCACAAAGTTCTGGATGATGGGCAAAAGGTCCGTATCTGTAAGAAATGTAAAGAGGTATTAGACGCATAGGTCGATCAATATGGCAAGACTCAAAGAGTATTATCAAAAAGAAGTGGTTTCGGCGTTAATCGGCAAGTTCCATTACAAGAATAACATGGAGGTGCCGAGACTGCAAAAAATAGTGCTTAACATGGGCCTCGGTGAAGCCATTCAGAACGCAAAAATTCTGGATAGCGCCGTTCAGGAACTTTCCACTATCACGGGGCAAAAACCTGTTATCACGAAGGCGCGGAAATCTATCGCTACTTTCAAGCTCCGCCAGGGTATGTCCATTGGTTGCCGGGTAACCCTTAGGCGAGAAAGAATGTTTGAATTCCTTGACCGGCTGGTTAATATTAATTTGCCCCGGGTCAGGGACTTCCGCGGAATTGCCCCCAAATCATTTGACGGGCGAGGTAATTTTGCCCTGGGACTCAAGGAGCAGATCATTTTCCCGGAAATAGAGTATGACAAGATAGATAAAATCCGGGGCATGAACGTGGTGATTGTGACGACGGCAAAGACGGATGAAGAAGCCCGGGAGCTCTTAAGGCTGATGGGTATGCCTTTCAGAAATTAGGCCGAAATAGCGGCTGGAGGAATAGAAACGTGGCGAAGAAATCTCTTATCGCAAAAGCAAAAAGGAAACTGAAATTTTCGGTCCGGGAATACAACCGCTGTCCTTTGTGCGGAAGGCCACGGGCGTATTATCGCAAGTTCGATATGTGCAGGATATGTCTAAGAAATCTTGCCACCAAGGGGGAGCTCCCCGGGGTAATCAAAGCGAGCTGGTAGATCAATAAAGGAGCCATACTCATGGGAATGACCGATCCAATTGCTGATATGTTGACGAGGATCCGAAATGCCAATCGGATGCATTTTAAAACCGTTGATGTTCTCGCATCAAGAATGAACGCAAACATTGCCGAGGTTTTGAAAAAGGCGGGGTTCATCACGGGATATGAACTCAAGAAGGATAAATATGATCGGGAAAGCTTGCGGATAGAGCTTGTTTATCCCGATTCGAGAAGTTTCGTGTTGACGGACATTCAGAGAGTCAGCAAGCCCGGCAGGAGAGTTTATGTACACAGCCAGGACATCCCCAAGGTGTTGAACGGGTACGGCATTGCGATCCTTTCTACATCCCGGGGCATCATGACGGATCAAGAAGCAAGGGATTCGAAGGTCGGCGGAGAAATTCTCTGTAAAGTATGGTAACCGTATCTGAGAATATTATGAATACGGTCGGGAGATAAAAATGTCGAGAATTGGAAAAAAACCCATAGAATTGCCTGCTGGCGTACAGATTGCCCAGGAGGCGGGGGTAGTCAAAGTATCGGGTCCAAACGGGAAATTGTCAGCAGTTTTGCCTGCGGGAATCGACTTTTCCCTGGAAAACAATACTGTTGTCATAAAAAGACTTGCCGATAATCGGATGGGAAGATCAGCTCATGGTCTGGCAAGGACCCTGGTAAACAATATGGTCACAGGAGTAAGCAAGGGGTTTGAGAAAGGGTTGGAGATATCCGGTGTCGGTTATCGCGCCGAATTGAACAACAATGTTTTGAAAATGGTCCTTGGGTTTTCCACTCCCCTTGAATACAAGGTTCCGGAAGGTGTTACAATCAAGATAGATAAGCTTGTCAACGTAGTCGTTTCCGGTATTGACAAGTATCTTGTCGGTAAGGTGGCTTCAGAAATCCGCGAGCTGAGAAAGCCGGAACCTTACAAAGGGAAAGGCATTAAATACGTTGGAGAACAGGTGCGCAGGAAAGTCGGTAAATCTGTAGGCTCGTGATAGATAAGAAATTGTCGGATATCCTTTTGAAGAGGTAGGCGAATTGGCAGCGAAGATTGAAAAGGTCAGAGAGAAAAGAAAAGCTCGAGTCCGGGGCAAGGTTTCAGGGACTCAGGAAAGACCCCGACTTACTGTTTTCAGGAGTGCGAGGCATATTTACGTGCAGGCGATCGCAGATGATCTTGGAAAGACATTGGTGGAGGCGTCGACGCTGAGTCCGGAGTTGCGAGATAAACTTGGGAAAATTAAAAAGTCGGAAGCGGCCAAGGAAGTAGGTAAATTGGTGGCGGTACGGCTCAAGGCGATCGGGATTGAAAAGGCCGTTTTTGATCGGGGGCGATTTCTTTATCATGGAAGGGTTAAGGCCCTTGCCGACGCCGCTCGTGAGGTTGGCTTAATATTCTAGGGATCAATAACAAGAGGGGCGATTGGATAAGATCATGATGGAAGAAGTCGAACTGATAGACAGGGTTATCACTATCAACAGGACAGCCAAAGTCGTAAAAGGCGGCAGGAGATTCCGTTTCAGCGCCATTGTCGTAGTTGGAGATGGACAGGGATCAGTGGGCGCAGGGCTTGGTAAAGCCCATGAAGTGCCCGAGGCGATCCGTAAAGGAATGGAGCAGGCCAAGAAAAGCATGAAAAAGGTTGCCATTACGAACAGGACGATACCATATGAAGTCACCGGAATCTATGGGGCTGGCCGGGTTCTTCTTAAACCGGCATCAGAAGGGACAGGACTAATTGCCGGGGGCGCTGTGCGTGCGGTCCTGGAGGTTGCCGGAGTCCACAATATTTTGACAAAGTGTTTAGGATCACATAATCCTCATAACCTGGTAAAAGCAACCATCGAAGGTCTTACCCGGCTGAAGGAACCTGCTCAGATTGCCAAACTGCGCGGGCAGGTGTTCTTGGAAAGTCGATAATATTTTTAAGGGGTATATTTCGTGGGACGTAAATTGAAAGTAACATTGATTCGGAGCTACATCGGAAGGCCTGAAAAGCAGCGAAAAGTCCTCCGTGGGATGGGGCTCCTGAAGATGAATAGGACGGTCCTGCTTGCCGATACTCCCGAGATTCGAGGTATGGTCAGCAAGGTTTGCCACTTGGTTTCCATGGAAGAGTTGGAGGCATAGGTAGATATGGATTTGCAAACATTAAAGGCGCCGGTCGGATCACGGAAAAAGCGTAAAAGGGTCGGACGGGGCGATGGTTCCGGGCATGGCGGAACTGCATGCAAAGGATCCAAGGGGCAGAACGCACGTTCGGGAGGCGGTACGCGGCCCGGATTCGAGGGGGGCCAGATGCCCATGGCGCGGCGGCTTCCAAAACGGGGCTTCCGAAACCCGTTTAGAAAAGAAATGATCACCGTTAACTTGGTGCAACTGAATGATTTCCCCGAAAATAGCGTTATCGACGCCGAGGCGCTGATCCAAAAGGGCCTTATCAAGAAAAGGGGAGACGGCATTAAACTGCTTGGGAAAGGGGACATTCAACACGCCCTGTCCATTAAGCTGGATGCCCTGAGTAAGGGGGCGAAGGCTAAGATCGAAGCTGCCGGCGGATCTATCGTAGAGGTTGCCTGATTTGATTGGCGGACTTAGCAATATATCAAAGATCCCCGAACTTCAGAAGAGGATATTCTATACCTTTCTCTTGTTAATTGTTTACCGTATCGGCGCCCATGTGCCGACACCGGGTATTGATACGGCGGCTTTGGCGGCCTACTTCGAACAGGCCAAGGGATCACTACTCGGGCTCTTTGACATGTTTGCCGGGGGTGCCCTGAGCAATCTTTCCGTGTTTGCTCTGGGGATCATGCCCTATATCAGCGCCTCTATTATTCTGCAGCTTCTGACTATTGCCGTTCCCCATCTGGAAAAGCTTTCCAAGGAAGGAGAGGCGGGAAGAAGAAAAATTACCCAGTATACCCGTTACGGGACGGTTGTCCTGAGCATTATTCAGGGTTTCGGCATCGCTATCGGACTGGAAAATATGGCAGGACCGACGGGGGTATCGATTGTACTAGACCCTGGATGGGCTTTTCGACTCATGACCATGATAACCCTGACCGCGGGGACGTCTTTTATCATGTGGCTG